>ERZ1739052.79-NODE-79-length-15876-cov-10.674989_pt1 | contig 15876 bp, 13 predicted proteins | sample MGYA00581761_ERZ1739052 | MGnify/ENA primary metagenome ERZ1739052 (study PRJEB42929, sample SAMN08275524) | rhizosphere metagenome | isolation source: Rhizospheric soil replicate 1 | host: Colobanthus quitensis and Deschampsia antarctica | place: Antarctica...
CCCCTCCCCCGCCACGCGCCACCCCGCCCGCCTCCCCCCCTCCCCTCCACCGCCCGCCCCACCGCCCGCCCGATGCTGCGCCGCTCGTCCACCAGCCGCGCGAATTGATCGGGATACAACGACTGCGGACCGTCGCACACCGCCTTCTCCGGCTCGTGATGCACTTCGATCAGCACGCCGTCCGCGCCGGCGGCGACGATCGCGCGGGCCAGCGGCATGACCTTGTCGCGGCGTCCGACGGCGTGCGACGGGTCGGCGATGATCGGCAGGTGCGAGAGTTTGTTGATGACCGGGATGGCGGAGATGTCGAGCGTGTTGCGCGTGTACGTCTCGAACGTGCGGATGCCGCGCTCGCACAGGATCACGTCGTAGTTGCCGCCGGAGAGGATGTATTCCGACGCCAGCAGCCACTCCTGAATCGTGGCCGACATGCCGCGCTTGAGCAAAATCGGCTTGCGGATCTGGCCCAGCGCCGACAGCAGGTTGTAGTTCTGCATGTTGCGCGCGCCGACCTGCAGGATGTCCACATACTCCAGCATCGGTTCGATCTGACTGATCTCCATCACCTCGGAAATCGTGGCCATGTTGTTTTCATCGCCGGCCGCGCGCAACAGTTTCAATCCCTCGATGCCCATCCCCTGAAACGCGTACGGCGACGTTCGCGGTTTGTACGCGCCGCCACGCAAAATCCGGGCACCCGCTTTCGCCACGCGTTTCGCGGTCTCGAAAAGCTGCCGCTGGTTTTCGATCGTGCACGGGCCGGCCATGATCACGACGTCGCTGCCGCCGATCTCGATGCCGCGCGTCTTCACGATCGTTTTCGTGCGCCGGAACGAGCGGCTGGAAAGTTTGTACGGCTCGCTGACGCGCACCGCCTCCTGCACGCCGTTGAGCACTTCGAACTCGCGCGGATCGACGCTGGCGACGTCGCCGACGACACCGAGCACCGTCTGATCGGAACCGGTGGAGCGATGTACGTCGAAACCGCGCTCGCTCAGTACGGCGACCACATGCTCGATGTCTGTATCCGAGGCGTTCTTCTGCATGACGATGACCATAGTTTTCTCCTCTGAACCCGCGCGGCGAGAACCTCACCACGCTACTATTGATCGAGCCTTCGGCGGCCAACGCCGCCGGCCGTGCCGGCCCGCTCCACGCGGCGCGACTCATCGATGATTCGTTCGAACAGACGGCGCATGGTGGCGGGATCGAGCGGACCGTCCGAAGTCCGCTCGACGTGCAGCAGCACCTGCTTTTCGCGTTCGGGCGCGTAGATAGGCAGACCGAGGATCGGCTTCACCTCACCGATTTCGATCGCGTACTTTGCGCGTTGATTGAGCAATCGCACGATGACTTCATCGACGCGGTCGATGGCATCGCGAAGGCGGGACAACTCCTGTTCTGCGTCGTTTCGATCCATAGCAAAAAACCTCTTCCCGCGCGGGAAGAGGTTCGGATCGACGATCGGTCGGGCGCCCCTTCTCGCGGGGCGCATGTGCCCACGCTTACGTGAAGTAGCCGTAGTAATACGCGTAGCGCGGGGCATTGTGATTCATGTGAGGCGCGAGGATAGGGCGGGGGACGGCGGCTGTCAACGGTTCCGCGATCGCCCGTCCTGCTCGTTGCTACAATCGCCGGTGGTTCCTGAACCGTCCTACCCGGCTGCCGCGCAGGGTCGCGAGTGTCCGGCTAAACTGTCGACATGTTCACGCTCACGCTCGACGATTTCCGCGAAGTGCGCGCGCGCATCGCACCGTACATCAAGCACACGCCGCTGCTGACGTCGCGGCAGTTGAGCGAGTTGACGGGATTCGACGTCCGGCTGAAAGCGGAGATGTTTCAGCGCGTCGGCTCGTACAAGATCCGCGGACCGCTGAACAAATTCGCGCTGATGCCCGAGGAGCAGAAGGCGCGCGGTGTGGTGTGCTCGTCGGCCGGCAACCACGCGCAAGGCGTTGCGCTGGCGGCGAAGATTCACGGCATCCGCGCCGTCGTCTGCATGGCGGAAAACGCCACGCCCGCCAAGATCGCTGCGACCCGCGGATACGACGCCGAGGTCGTGTTGCATGGAACGATCTGGGATGAGGCGAACGAAAAAGCGAAAGAGCTCGTGCGCGACCAGGGGCTGACGTACATCCATCCGTTCGACGACGAGCAACTCATCGCCGGCCAGGGAACGCTCGGCCTCGAAATCATTCAGGACTGGCCCGAGCTCGACGCCGTGGTCGTCCCGATCGGCGGCGGCGGACTGATCTCCGGCGTGTCGATGGCGATGAAGAGCCACAATCCGAATATCAAAGTCATCGGCGTCGAATCGAGCGACGGGCCGGCGATGAAGACGAGCATCGAAGCTGGCCACCTCGAAACGATCGACTGCAAAACGATCATCGACGGCCTGCGCGTCCGCCGCGCCGGCGAGATCAACTTCTCCGTCGTGCAGCGTTTCGTCGACGAGATCGTGGCCCTCCCCGACCGCGAGATCTTCGACGCCCTGATCTGGATCATGGAACGCTGCAAGCTGGTCGTCGAAGGCGCGGCTGCCGCGCCGGTCGCCGCACTGCTGCACGGACTGGTCAAACTCCCGCCCGGCTCGCGCGTGGCCGTCGTCCTCTCAGGCGGCAACGTAAACCTCGACCAGCTCCGCTCGCTGACGTGGAACTGAGAGACGATCCGCGCCTTATCCGCGGCATCGGCGAAGTTGGCAAATTGACGCCCCTTCGCACAAAGCGTAATCTCCGGATGTCATTTCCACCTCTGAATTAACTGGGATCGGATGTCGTTCTGGTGTTTCGTTAGGAGTCATGCGATGCGTTCCAAGGGAACAGTCAAGTGGTTCAATGATGCAAAGGGCTTTGGCTTCATCACAAACGACGACGGCACGGACGTATTCGTGCATTTCTCCGCCATCCAGGGCTCGGGGTTTCGAGTTCTCAAAGAGGGCGAGCCCGTCGAATTCGACGTCGTGAAAAGGCCTGGAAAAGGGACTCAGGCTGAAACGGTCGTCGTGAGGAACTCGGCCTAGAACATCGAGGGCGAATGGCGAGCACTACGGCTACGGACCGTTTTCCCAGCGGCATACCGAGCGCCGTCAGATTGCATGGCAAGGTTCTCGATCCATCCTTCCTTGAGGCTGGTGACCTCATCCTGGTGGCGCTCGTAAAGCCCGGCTATTTTCAGAAACGAATCCAGAAAACACAGAAACATCTCTTCGAATGGGAGCACGCGCAATGGCATCACGCTCTCGTGTCCGGCGGAGGCATGGAGGTCTGCGAAGCAGTACTAAGCGGAGTCGTCGCTACTGAGTACTGGGACTACATGACCGGCGCGCACATCTTTCGCGTCCGGCGCATCAAGAATGCCACGCCTGAAGTTCGAACCAAGGTCGCGTACTACGCGGCAACGATGGCGCGCACATCGTATGGATTCGGCGCACTACTCCCGATCAAGACAACCATCGACAACAAAGACCCCTGGAAACGGAGCATGTTCCGGTCGCGCGGTGTGCTCTGCTCACAACTGTATTTTGAAGCCTGCATGCGGGCAGGCGTCCTGCTGGCCTCTATTCCTCCGGACCGCGTTAGTCCCGCCCATCTCAGTGCATCGCAGGAAATGGACGACGTTCCGCTGCATTGGCTCGAGTTGAAGCCGCGCAACCGTAACACCGCATGAAGAGAACAAGAGTCACTAGAGAGCTGCAGTTTCTGGCCCTCTTCTTCATCCTGCCGATGGCCGCGCTGATCAGCATCGATCTCTCCTTGAGCAACGCCCCTCCCCCTGTGGCGGCCCGTTACGTCGATGGAAGACACATGCTCGTACGGGATCTGCTTCATCGCGCCGGCGATCTTTATCTCGCCGCATTGACCATTCGCATTTCGATGTCGGCGTCGCGCCGCCGGCAGGCGCGGTAGATCGAGTTTTCACGGAGGCGCGGAGAAAACGGCTTTCCTCCGCGGCCCCGCGTCTCCGCGTGAAGGCATTCTTCGCGCAACCGCCCATGAATCCCGAGCGGACTTGCGTCAAAATCCCCGTGCTATGATCCGGCGGTTTCCCCACGGTCTAATTTCAAGCGCATTTCGAGTGACTTAGGAGGTCCAGCTTGCGTTCTTTCAGCAGAATCGGGCTACTGGTTTCGGCAGCGATATTGGCGGTGAGCAGTGCGGCGTTCGGAGCCGGATTCGGGCTCTTTGAACAGGGCGCGAAAGCGACGGCGATGGGCGGCGCGTTCGCCGCGACGGCCGACGACCCCAGCGCCATCTTCTACAATGTGGCCGGCATCGCCCAGCAGCGCCACACATCGTTCCTCGCCGGCGGCACGCTCATCAACTTCAACAACGAGTTCACCGGCGATCCAAATGACGCCTTCACCAGCGGCGCCACGGGCCAGTACAAGGGCCACACCTTCGTTCCGCCGAACGCGTACGTGATCGTGCCGATCGGCACGAACCTGACCGTCGGTGTCGGCGTCTTCACGCCGTTCGGTCTGCGCACGAACTGGGAAGATCCGTGGATCGGCCGCTTCGTCTCGCGCGACGCGAACATCAAGACCGTCTCGGTCCAGCCATCGATCGCGTGGCAGACCACCGACGGCCGTCTTGCCATCGGCGCCGGCGCCGAGTACCGCCGCGCGCGCGTCGTGCTGTCGCGCAACAGCACGCTGCCTCCTGGCACGGTCAACGTGAATCCCTTCACCGGCCGCTTCATCGACGTCGCCAGCGCGTACCTGTCGAGCGATTGGGACCACGCCTGGGGCTGGAACGCCGGCGTGCTCTTCAAGCCCTCCCCCACCTGGCGGATCGGTGCTTCATATCGCGCGCCGATGGACATCAACTTCACGGGCAACGTCACCATCACGCAGATCTCGACTGGCAATGCGCAGTTGGACGCGCTCATCAAGCCGGGCCTTCCGCCGAGCCAGCCGGTCGCCACGACGATCAACTTCCCGTCCATCACCAACATCGGCATCGCCACGACGGCCATCCCGAACTGGGACCTCGAATTCGACGCCGTCCACACCACCTGGAGCCGCTTCAAGCAGCTCAAAGTCGACTTCCTCACCACGCCGGCCGCCGGCTTCACGCGCGTGCAGAACTGGGACGACAGCAACTCGTACCGCTTCGGCGCGAACCGTACGATCAATCCGACGTGGGACGTACGCTTCGGTCTGCTTTACGACCGCACCCCTCAGCCGACCGAAAACGTCAGCCCGCTGCTGCCGGACTCGGACCGCGAAGGAGCAAGCTTCGGAATCGGCTGGCACCACGGCCCGTGGGTCATGGATGCCACTGAGTTCGCCCTCCACTTCAAGAAGCGCAGCACAATGGGAATCAGTTCCGCGGATAACAACTTCAACGGTACGTACCACACGGACGCAAACCTCATCAGCCTGAACCTCGGCTACCGGTTCTAGGCCAGACCCCAAACAGGAGAATCCCAAATGACGCGCATCAGAAGCTTCGCTCGCATCGCCACGGTTGCACTGGCAATCGCGGTCATCGCTGCTCCGGGCTTTGCCGCGGTTGGCTCGGCCAACTTCAAGACCGTTGTCGCCATCGGCGACAGCTACGGCGCCGGCTTCGAGAGCAACTCGCTCAACGAACATCACTCGGTCTATAGCTGGCCGGCCATCGTCGCCAAGCAGCTCGGCATCCCGCTTTGCACGCTGGGCTCGGCGGCCACCGACAACTGCTTCGCGCAGCCGATCGTGAGCTATCCCGGCATCGGACCGGAGATGACGCTGATGGACATCAGCACGTACCCGCCGGTCATCGTGAACGCGCCCGGATCGGGAACGCCGCTGAACACGACCTTCGGCCGCGCCTTCAACAACGTCAGCATTCCGGGCGCCAACGTCGCCGACACACTCAACGTGACCGGCGCCGTCGCGAGTCCGACCCGCGGCGTCGAGCAGCTCGCGCGGTTCATTCTGCGCGGACCGGTCAGCGAGGTCGATGCCGTCAGTTCGCTGAAGCCGACCTTCATCCTGGTCTGGATCGGCGGCAACGACTTCCTCGGCTCGGCCACGAACGGCACAATCGCCGGTTTGACTCCGCTGGCAACCTTCACGACTGCCTACGGCCAGATGCTCGACAAGCTCGTCGCCACAGGAGCGGGCATCGTGGTCGGCACGTTGCCGACCAATCCGATCGCCGTCCCCTTCTTCAGGACCGTGCCGACCGTCCTGATCAATCCAGCAACTCGTACGCCGGTGCTCGGCCCGACCGGGCAGCCGATCACTCTGGTCGGGCAGGTGGACGCATCGCCGTTTGTCGGTCAGCTTCAAGCCGGCAGTCTCCTGACGCTCCCGGCCGGGTCGCTCATCGCGCAGGGTTTCGGCATTCCGTCGGCGCTCAAGCCGCTACTCGATCCGACCAACAAGCTGCCGCTCTTCGGCACGCCGCTCCCGGATTCGGTCGTCCTCACGCCGGCGGAGCAAGCCGCGCTCGTAGGGCGCATCGCTGACTACAACACCGCGATCACCGCCGCAGCCACGGCGCGCAACATCCCGGTCGCCGACATCAAGGGACTCTTCGACCGTTTCGCCACCGGCATCAACGTCGGACCGTTCCACCTGACCAGCGACTACATCACCGGCGGTATCTTCAGCCTCGACGGCATCCACCTCACCGACATCGGCTACACGCTGTTCGCCAACGAGTACATCAAGGCCATCAACTCCGGCTACGGCACGCACGTTCCGGTGGCGTCGGTTGCGACGTTCATGCAGAACAATGATCCGGCCACGAAGATGGCTTCGGGCGCAGCCGCCTACCCGGGCATTATGTGGATCATGAGCGACGAAGCTTCGAAGAGCCTCTCGCAGATGTTCTCGGTGACGAGCGCTCCGGCGTCACGCCGCCGCGCGCTCCACTAACAACAACGATCAACGTTAAACACGACGGGCGGCCTCGCGGCCGCCCGTTTTGTTTTTGTCGATGATTGCGAATGGCTACGTGCCCGCGGGCCTTCCACGCGGCGACGGACGCGAGATGTCGATCATCGCCATCCGCTCCTTGTCGTCGTACCAGCAGTGGAAGCGTTTGATGCCTGGCACGTCGATGTCGTAGAAGCGGAAGAAGCTCGGGACGTGCAGCGACGTCGACTTGTCCGACTGTCGGATCTTCGCTGCGCCCTCTTCTTTTTTATCGAGCGCGCGGATGCCGATGACCTTCCGCTTCTTGTCGTAGTAAAGGTTCGCGTTGGTCTTTCCGCGCAAGCGAAGCATCGACGCGACGGGCGTCGGCAACCGGATCAGTCGCGACTGGACGATGGTCGCCGAGGCGGGAAAGCGTTCGAATTCAGGTTGGGGATCCCACTTTTCAAAAGCCATTCTCCGACTCCTCACCCATCACGCACCCTGCTGGCCAGGTGATAAGATCATAAAATCGAAGCCGATTTTGTCAACAATTAATCGCACTTCTTTCGCCCGGGCCGAAACGCCGCCCGGACATAAAATTATTCTGAGTGATTAAGAGGATGTGTGCGCGGCTACAAAACCAGCACTTGTGCGTCCCTAAACGCAATCCGTGCAGCGGTTTAGCCGACAAGCCAATCCGCGGCGTCAGGTGCGTGCCGGAGTGAGTTGCTGCCCGCCAGCGGCTGTGGCTGCTGAAACGAGGATCCAACCACTCGATCGACGCCTCGCCGATCTTCGATTCTCGAAGAAAATCAGCGACTGCCGCAACTCCGTCGGAGTTCGCGGCGTGGATGTAAAGCCGTTCCGTAATGAGCCCGAAGATGACGACGACGTATCGTCCGCTCGCCAGTTCGATCGTTGCGCCCTCCGACGGTTCTGGCTCCGTAAAGGGACCGAGCTTCTCAAGAGCGACCGGAATCGCTCGCCGTAGCGTGGCGGCGGGAACGTGTGCGATCAACGCGAGATCCGGCGGGTTCCGAATGGCATCTGCGGCGGCGCGGCGCATTAGTCGTTCCTCGCGACAATAGTAACTGCAACCGCTACCAACTCACCGCTTTCAAGCACTTCCAACACCCGGGTGTCCCTCCGACCAGTACGCCTGGCCGGGGGGGGACAGCCCTCGTCCGGTTGAACCATCGTGATGAATTCAATACCGGTCTGATCTCCCAACTTCCCGATGAATGCCTTGACCTTGGGAAATGAGCTTTGGAAGATGTTGCGTGGCGGACGGCCAGCCAACTTTCCAGTCGAGACCACTAACTCGTTGTCCTCCTTCGGCTGAACGCGGTAGTAGTGAACGGTTCGCGCCATCGTTCACTCATGTCCTGAAGTAGGCGCGGTCCAGTGCTCGGTAGTTCACAGCTTCGGCGATGTGGTCGCTTTGGATGCGTTCGCTGGCGATGAGGTCGGCGATCGTCCGGGCGACTTTCAGGACGCGGTCGTGAGCGCGAACGGAAAGCCCGAGATGCGTGAGGGCCTGGTCGAGAATGCGGCGGGATGGGGCGTCGAGCTCGCAGTGACGGCGCATCGCGCGCGAAGTCATGTCGGAGTTGCAATCGATCGATGATCGCGCGAAACGCTGACGCTGAATCTGGCGCGCCGCTTCGACGCGGTCGCGGATCGACGCGGAACTCTCGCCCGGCGTGAACGTCGAGATCTCCTCCGCCGCGAGCGCGGGAACCTCGACCTGCAGATCGATGCGATCGAGCAGCGGACCGGAAATCTTCCCGAGGTAGCGAGCGATCTGCCCGGGTGTGCAGATGCACTGGCGGCGCGAGTCGTTGAAGTATCCGCATGCGCACTCCTGCGGTGCCTTTTTGTCATCTGACATTTTCGGTGGATCGCGGGCCAGCGCGCAGGTACGAGCGGACAAAAGTATCTGACGGAACGCTTGGCGCCGTCTTCCGCGACCGCAGGTGGAGCCGAGGTCTGGGGCAATTTGAAGCGGCGCAGGAGATCGGCGTTTCCACGGCCACCTACTGCGCATGGGAGACGAATCGCCGTGAGCCGGCCCTCCGGCATCTGCCAGCCGCGATTCGATTCCTTGGATTTGACTGGCGAGAGGCACCGATGTGCATCGGCGTCCGGATTCGCCAAACTCGAACTGCAGCGGGGATGTCGATCAGGGAACTCGCAGCGCTTCTCGGAGCTGATCCGACCACCGTTCGTGGATGGGAGGTTGGGTTGCATGCGCCATCGCACAGATTGGCGATCAACCTCGAAAAATGGTTACTTGGCGCCTCCGAATCCGAACACGCGATTTTCTGAATCGCACTCAGGAGGTCATCGGTTCGATCCCGTTCAGCTCCACCAAAACCGTTATCCGACAAGCGGCCGAAAGGCCGCGTTTTTCGTTGCTCGGGCAACCCCGACACCGCAAATAACAATCGCCCGTTCAAGTTTCGATCGTTCGATCCTGCAAGCCACTGTATCGACGTGACTTGGCGTCATTGAAAAACGAAGGTGTGAACCTACCTACAACGCCCCTAGAAACGTCTACGGCGCCGCCTTCGCGATCGACTCCGCCAGAGACTTCATCGACGTGGCCATGTCCTTGAGCTTCTCTGACGTCACGTCGACGCCGAGGATCTCATAGGCGAACTTGTTCTCCTTGAGCTGCGCCTCGATCGCCGACGCGTTCACGTCCTTCGGGAGCACGCCGAAGAACTTGGTCTTGGTCGGAGACAGCTCCACGACGTAGTCCTGGCCGCCGATCTTGACCGTTGCATCGTCAGCGAGGCGCTCGATGTCCCGGCGAACCTGACCGCCCCACTCGGTCTGGATGAACTCCTTCTCCAGGTCCTCGATCGTCTTCTTGTAGGCCTTGCCCGCCGCCTTGGCCGCGTCGCGCTCCTCGATCCAGACGTCCTTCGCGAACGCCCTGAGCTCCAGACGCTCCGCTTCAGTCAGCGACGAGAGTCCGCCCTTCTTGAACGCGAGCTCTCTTGCCGCGTGTTTGCCGGCCTTCGCCTCGAAGACGGCTACGATGACGAGCTTCTCGCCCTCGCGATAGACGAGCATCCCGTCCGTGATCTGGCGGCTCGCGGCATCGCGGATCAGATGGCCCGGGATGAACTCGAGCTTCTTCCCCGCAGGAACGGTAATGCCGAGTGCCAGCCCACCCTCACGAGTCGAGAGCCAAGGCACCAGCCGCGATTCGATGAGCTCTTCAAGGACCTGGCCCTTCAGATGGTCCACGTTGGGACCTTTGGCGAGGATTCTCTGGAGGGCAAGCTCATCGAGCTCAGCCAGCTGCGGGTGGGCCTTCTGCATCTCTCCGAGCAGATCGACCACGGCCTTGTCCACCGTGGTCGACACCGCAGCACTGCCCTTGGTGAGCACGGGCACCGCGTCGGCCGCCTCCTTCGCGACGTCCTTGGCCAGCATCTTCTCGACTCGAAGCGCCTTGTCGGCCTTGCCGATCGCATCAAGGGCCTCACGTTGGGCGAAGCCGCGACTGCTGGCTCCCATCGCTTTCTGCCATGCGGCTGCATCACGGCCATACAAGCGGACAAGACGCGCTTCGGTGTATAAAGCCCGGCCACCCTTCACGAGACGCCCCGCGAGAGGCAGCAGGACGCACGCTCCGAGGATGCCCCGCTCGAGGTCGCTCAGGGAGTAGCCGAAGAGGTCCACCCCACTCCAGGCCTCGTACGCCGCCACGACGTTGCCGACCACGGGAATCAGCCCAATAGCGAACTCGACGGCATCGACCATCGCCGGCCGGTCGACCGGTATGTCGCTGGTCTCGTGGTCGACCGGAAGCGTGTCGGCAATCCGGAGCAGCGTCGCCAGATCCGGCCGCTCGCTTAGCATTGTCCCGAGACCTGCCCTCGCGGACCACGTCAGCAGCTCCTTTGTGCGTGGCTGCACAGTAAACCAGGCCATCAGCTCTGTGGCGATGACCTGCATGATCTTCGGGACGAGCGGGTTGGCCCCAAAGATCAGGTAGCTCTTCCCAGCCTGCTTGTCTTCGATGACCTCCTGGCGCACCCGGCCCCAGCGGAGGATCTCGATCGACAGGTTCAAGTACTCCTCGTACTTTCTCTTGTACTGGTCATCGGTCCCGTATTGGGGATAGATCTTCTCGGCGGCCTTTTTGATCGCCGACTGGAGCCAGCGGTCTGGGCCGGTGAAGCCCAGGGCATCCGGGCCCATTTTCTCCCAAGCCAGAACCGAACTCGGATACTGAATCTCGAAGTTCAGGACCTCGCAGATTGCCCGCTGGAGCGCGAGCTCGAACGCCGATCCCTTGCCGCTCGCGAGCAGGAGCAAAAGCTTACGCTCCTGCTCGCGGACGACCTTCTTGTAGCTCTCGATGCCGGCCATCGATCACTCCTTGGATGGGCTGGGATGTCCGGACAATCAGACCTCCACCCACTCTCCCTGGGCGTTCTGCTGCCACTTCGGCAGCTTGTCATCCGGTCGGAGATGGACGAGGTTGGTGGGAATGCGGACCTTCCACGGACCTCCCTGAGCGATCTCGTCGCCGGGCCGGTCGAGGCGCTCGGCGATCTCGTCGGCGATCGGCAGGTAGAGCGGACTTGAGATCGACGGTAACGGCCCGCCGTTCCACGTCTCGCCAAATGTGAAGAAGTGGTCGATCGCACCCTCGAAGCCGAGCCGTGCCGGCGCAGAGACCCGGCAGTAACCCGCCTTTAGGAAGTCGGCGAACACCGGATCCGAATCCTCGTAGGCGATCCGCTCAACCCATTGGCTCTTCCGACCCCAGAAATAGGGATAGGTCACGTACGACATGTGCTCCCACTCGAACGCCTGCTCGAAGAACCGGACGTACGGACCTTCGCCTGCCGCCTCGTAGATGTCGATCTCCGGGAGGTTGTTCGTCCCCGAAGTCGTTATCGCATCGAACTGGTCGAAGTGCTGATCGGTCAGGATGCTGATGCAGTTCTTCTTCAGCTCCGTCTCGATCGTGACGAGGTTAGAGGCTGGATTATTGCCGTGGATGGCGATACCCGCCTGGAGCTGGAGTGCCTTGAGTCTCTCCTCGTAATCGGCGACCTGCTGCTTGTGGGCCGTCTGGAGCTTGGCGTGCGTCTCGAGGCGCCACTTCTCCATCGCCCGGTCCGTCCGGACGCATTTCACCTCGATGACCACTGCGACTTGCGAGCAGTGGAACGTGTCGATGCCAAATGGAATCGTATCCCGCTCCTCGTCGAGGCTCGTCGTCCACATCCAGTTTCCGTCGGACATCCGCTGCGTCCGCCGACCGAGAACCATGTCGACGCTGTTGTCCGCCTCCCAGATGTTCCGGACGACGCCGACGCTGCCGAAGATCGCCTTGTATCCGTCGTCCATCGCGATCTGGCCGGAATGGTTGTAGTTCGCGTCGTGCTCGCCGCCGCCGGCCTTGAAGTCGGCGGACTTCGTTCGGTAGATCTCCGGCGGCGGTGCCACGTCGGTCGCGCCGGTGACCTTGACCCACGTGCCGTAGTTCGTCTCCGTGATCTGGCTCGGTGTCAGGCTAAAGTCCGGCGGCTTCTGGAGCGTCATCGCGCTGTTGTGGGCGTTGACCATCGCCTCTATGAGGAAGGCCGCGGGCTCCGGAACCATGAAGTCGAACATCGTCCGCAGGCCGTAGTTGAACATCTGGGCCTGGTAGACCTTGTTCACCCATTGGTAGACGCCGGAGATGTGCCCCGTACCGGGCACGTTGTTCAACTCGTGCGTGTTCTTCTCGATGGTCTCCGTCGTCAACGTCGTCTGGGCCCGCGTGAGCACCCGCTCGGCGATCTTCTTTGCGCTTCGCTCGGTGACGTCTTGCGAGAACTTTGTGGCAGTCTTGGTCGCCTCTTCTTTACTGCGGTTGTACGAGCCCTCCGCGCTGACGGCAAACTCGACGGTCGGGCCATACTTCCCGGAGACCTTGAGGCCTGCCTTGACGGCGATGTCCTCCTTGATCGTGGTGGCCGTCTCTCGGGTCATCTCGAAGCGATCGGTCGTCTCGAGCTCGTGCTCTTCGCTCTTCGTCGTTTCGGTCTCGGTGAAGGTCACGACCTCGCTTGTCTCGCGATGGGTATGCTCGCGGAGCTTCTTCTCTCCCTTCAGGACGTTCTCGATGTGGGCGATGTCCATGCCCTCGTAAGCAATGAGCTGCTGCTTGACCACTAGCAGATCCGCGATCCCGGCCGGGGCGACGGAGCCCTTGGTATGGGGAATTCGGCCATCGAGTGGCAAGGTCGGCAACGAAATCACTCCGCCCCAGGCATACTGACCCCAGTCGAGGAGAAGAGGCGTTTGCACGGAGATCAGGGCGTCGCCGAAGCGCATGAATGACAGCTTGGTCGGTTGGCCGACCAGTCCTTCGATTTCGGCCGCCGTGGTCGCCATCTCGGCCTGGATCATGGCCGTGGCCTTGTCGAGAGACGTCGTCGTGAGGTCGATCTGGCGCTCCTTCAGGACCTCCATCGTGTGCTCGCTTATGGAGCTCGCACCGGCGGGCGTGAGGACGAAGCCGACCTCGGACCTCGTCGTGGGGGTGAACTCCGTTCGGCCCGGCAGCGCCAGCGGCACCGTCGCCACCAGCGTCTTGGCAAGATCGCTCGTCGCGGTCGCCGACGACGCGCCTGCTGTCGCCAGCCGATCCGAGAGCTCGGCCGTCCGCAGGTCTTGGCTCCGAAGCTCGGTGCCGCGCCGCATCTGTTCGAGGTGGAGCGCGCGCACGTCGTTGGCATAGCCGCTGACCAGTTCCGTGGCCGAGGTCAACCGAAGTCGTTCTGGCGGGAGCGCGCTCGAGCTGGCCTTCTGGACCGTTTCATGGAAGTGCGTCGCGGGGAGGGAAGCCAGCTCCTTGACCACCTCCGACAGCCGCCTGTAGTGCGAGACCCGGTGGGCGACTTCGCGCTGCCGGTCGTCGACCTGCGTCTGACGCTGCTTCCGAAGCTCGTCCTCCTTATCGCGCGTCGACAGAACCGTGTTGCCGGCGATGGTGAGTGGGAGCTGGAGCGAGCGGCGTCGGTATCGGCGGAGCGCGGCGGGATCCGCGGGGAACCCAGCGTCTCCGTCTGCCTTCGAGATGATGTCCGCCGTCCGGAGCTGGCGGACCAGCTCTTCGATCGGTCGCGAGTGCTCCTCCTGGAGGAGCTTGATCGCCAGAATGCTGTCGCGCAACCGTGTCACCATTCCGCGGAATGGGGCGCTCTTCACAACGTCCGACGGCCCGCTCCCGAATGCCGCGGTTACTGCACTGGCGACATCTTTGTTCTTGATGGCGGCTTTCGTCTCCAGGTTATCCAACTCAGCTCCGAGCTTGGTCAGCTTCGCCGCCAGCGGGTTCTCGTTGGGGCCGCCGAAGAAGTCTGGACTGGCCACATACCCGGCAGCAGCGTTCTTCGCCGTACCGCGGGTATCACCGCCGGCTCCTACAACCTCTCGCAACTGGCCCTGGAATGCGGACTGTTGGGTCAGATCGATGCTGGGATTTGCCGGATCTTGTGCGATCGCGGGCCGGACGAGTATGAAGCGGAATAGGTTCTCCATGGCTGGCTCCTTTCGGTTCTGCAACTGAGAATGGGGGGTTCAAACCAAGCTTTTTCGGCTAGTGCGAACATGATTCGTCGATCGTGTGGTTGCCTCGACGATTGAGGAGCGTGTGGACTTCTCGGCTTCTTTTTGACGCCGGCGCGGGCGGTCATTCCAGCGTTGAGATCGACGTTGACGACACCAACCGTGAAGCCAACCTTTCCACCCGTGGTCATCTCCAGCCCGGTCTGCCGGGACGCGCCAAGAGCTTGTTTGCTGTTTCCCTTTGATGCGTACATGGAATTCCTCGTTGTCCCGTGCGGAGATGAATAGCGGCTCGGTTTCCGAGCCGGAACTCAGATGGATTCCCTCAGAGCCAACTCATACTGATGTAGTGACAGAAATCAGGGATTCGTTACAATGTGTGCGTCGGCATTGAGCCGCCTCACCAAAGCAGCGTGTAGCCGACTAATGGCAAAACCGGGCTCTTTTTGCGCGCCAAGTCAATCTGGAGCGGGCACGGCTGTCACAGTGATCTGCGCACATCGGCGCGTGTCTAACGCGCGTCTACTTTGCGCACTTTCGCACACGTCGGGACAAGTCCAGATCGAGGTAAACTGCTGGCGAAAGGAGATATCCGCGTGTGTCCCGAGACAGATGCGGAGATCGCACTCAGGAGGTCATCGGTTCGATCCCGTTCAGCTCCACCAAAATCGCAGATTTCCCGACGCCGGTAGCAACGCCGGCGTTTTGTCCTTGGGCGAAGCGTTCAGCCTTCGGGCTGAATCGTCACAACCTTGACGGCCTTCGCCCGATGAATCGTCAGAGCGAGTTCCGCGGCTATGATGGGGCATGCCCTTCAGTTGGCGAGCCGCTGGCGCCGCAGCGCTGCTGCTAGTGTGCGCGTGTGGTGAGCGGATAGGTCACACAGACCCACTGACCACGCTTGCCGTGCGCCCGGCGGAGAGCCGCGTCTCCGGCTTTCCGTGGGCGCCGGGACGGCGGCCGGTGAGGCCCCTGCCTCCGCCAGGGTGTGCGCTGGCATCCGTTGCACGTGGGTCTGCTCGTCGGGACTCCGGATGGCGGCAAGGATCGGGCGATGCTCGGCCGCGGCGAGGCCGGTCCGTTCCGGCTGGTAAGCGGTGGTCAGGTTCCAGTAGCGATCGGAGTGCTGGCGCACCTGGCGCAGAACGACGCGACAGCGCTCGTTGCCGAAGATCGTCGCCAGCCGGTCGTGAAAGCCGCGCCGAACCAAGTTCGAGCCCCAGGCACGCGGTCTGGTTCACCAACATCGGCACCGCCGCCCATAGTGCCATCCCCACGACTCTGAACGGGGCTTCAGAGGTGCCGGCTCCCAGACTCGGGAACCCACTCGACCCCAGCGGTGACACCCGCATCATCACGGCGCCGAGCCCAGACATTGAGATCAGACACTCGGTGGAGAGGGGCGCAGCGTGACTCGCGGTGGGCGGGACAGAATT
>ERZ1739052.80-NODE-80-length-15867-cov-10.906653_pt1 | contig 15867 bp, 15 predicted proteins | sample MGYA00581761_ERZ1739052 | MGnify/ENA primary metagenome ERZ1739052 (study PRJEB42929, sample SAMN08275524) | rhizosphere metagenome | isolation source: Rhizospheric soil replicate 1 | host: Colobanthus quitensis and Deschampsia antarctica | place: Antarctica...
GGTGGAGGCGGGGGGCGGGGCGGGGGGCCGTGGGCGGGCGGGGGGGGGGGGCGGGGGGGCGCGGTCCCCGGGGGGGGCAGGGCGGGGGTGAGCGGGCCGGGGAGGCCGGCGTGGGCGGGGGAGGGCGCGTCGTCGGAGTGCGCGGGAGGCAGTTTGGCGAAATCGGCGCCGCCCCTGGCCTGCTGCGCGATCGATTGCGCCTTCTTCAGCGCGTCGCGCTGGCTGAGCGGTTTGCCATTGCGGGCCGGCACCGCGCCCCCTTCGTAGGCGACCAGGATGTGGCTGAGCTCCGTCGCCTCGAAGTTCTTCTTGTTCTCTTCGTAAAACTTCTGCACGGCCGCATCGTTCGGCGGCGGGAGCAGCTTCTGCGCGGTGGCGGCCGCGATGATGTTCGTGTGATCGGCGGCGAGCTGCCCGGCCACTTTCGGGTCTTTCTCGACGCCCATCTTGCGCCCTTCCTGCTCCAGGATTTTGAGGCGCACCATCTGCTCGGCGAAGGCTTGCTTGCCCTGCTCCGACGAGAACTGCTGCTGCATCTCCTGTGGAAGTTGGGAGAAGGCGGCGGCGAACTCGCTCTCCGTAACCGCGTCGCCGTTGACGCGCATGATCACGTGGTCGGGTCCCGTGGTGGTCGAGGTCGCGGACGTGCTGGTCGTCGAGCCGGAACGCAGCGACGAGAACGGCTTCCTGTCCGATTTCCAGATGGCCAGTCCAAAACAGATCGCCGCAACGATAGCGATGCCGGCGATGGCGATGACGATGTCTTTTCTCAAGTTTGCTCCTGCTGATGTGGACGCGGATTGCGCCGATGAATTGGTCAGAGTCTACAACGCGCAGCGTGGCGTGACAGTGATTGACGCGCTCACACCCGCCGAGTATTCTCCGCGCTTGTGAAAACTTTCACGGATTCTCCTCCGTGACCTTTCACCAGCGGTCACGTCCACGGCGCTGATTCTGCATTCCGCTTCGGAGCCCCGAGAACCTCTATGGCAAAGATCACCATCGACGGCGTCGAAGTCGAAGTGCAGGAAGGGATCAACTGCATCGAAGCGGCAAAAGCCGCCGACATCCACGTCCCTCATTTCTGTTACCACCCATCTCTCTCGGTCGTCGGGCAGTGCCGCATGTGCCTCGTCGAGATCGAAGGAATGCCCAAGCTGCAGGCCGGGTGTTCGACCACCGTCAAGGACGGGATGAAGATCCACGTCTGGAACGAAAAGGTTGATGAAGCCCGCAAAGGGCAGATGGAGTTTCTGCTCATCAACCATCCGCTGGACTGCCCGATCTGCGACAAGGCCGGCGAGTGCCCGCTGCAGGATTACTCCTTCAACTACGGCACCGTGAACTCGCGCTACGGCGAATTCAAACGCACGTATCCGGGCATGGACCGGACGCCGATCGGGCCTCACGTCGTGCAGAACATGAACCGCTGCATTCACTGCACGCGCTGCATCCGGTTCACCTCCGAGATCACCGGCACGGGCGAGCTGGCCTTCTTCAAGCGGGGCGCGTCGACCGAGGTTGGTGTCTTTCCGGGGACGCCGCTCGACAACTGGATGTCCGCCTGCGTTACCGACGTCTGTCCGACCGGCGCGCTCACCACGCGTGAGTTCCGATTCGAATCGCGCGTGTGGAACCTCGAGTCGGCCGATTCGGTCTGCAACGGTTGCGACGTCGGCTGCAACATCTTCGTCGGCTTCCGGCAGGGACAGGTGTTCCGTTACCGTCCGCGCGTCAATCCTGAAGTCAACGATCACTGGCTGTGCGACTTCGGCCGGTTCTCGTACGAGCGCTACGACACCGACCGGGTCGTCGTTCCGAAAGTTCGCACCGAGGATGACTACCTCGGCATCTCCACGTGGAGCGAAGCGCTGGAAGCGGTCGGCGACGCCGTCAACAGCGCGTCGAAAAGCGCGGCCATCTTCTCCGCGAACATGACCAACGAAGAAGCGTGGCTGGCGAAAGAGCTCTTCGTCGGAAAGATGGGAGCGACGGCAGGCGTGATGGTCGATCCGATCGGACCGATCAAGATGAAGTCGCGCACGGAATGGCTCCTCGGCACGCAGGCAGCGCCGAATTACCGCGGCGTCGCGGCGACGCTGGGCGAGTCATCGATCGAAGAGTTGCTGACGAACGGAGCGGACGGTATCGATGTCCTCTTCATCACCGACGCCATGTTCAGCGAGCGCGCGAAGGATCCTGCCGTCGTCGCCAATCTGCGCAAAGCAAAGTTCCTCGTGGTCATGTCGTGGGATGCGAACCATCCGCTGAACCAGGTCGCCGACGTTCTGCTCCCTTCGACGATTCATGTCGAGAAGGAAGGGACGTTCACGAATTTGCAGGGCCGCGTGCAGCGCATCCATCAGGCCTATCCGCCGAAAGGGCAGGCGGTCACCGATCTCGAGTTGTACCGCCGCATCGGAGCGATTCTCTACGGGGACGCCCGCTTCGATCACATCCCCGAGTTCGAGCCGGCTACCGAAACGGCGGGAGCGCAGGCGTAGATCGCATGCACGGGATCGATTGGGTTGACGTCGGGCTCTCGGGACTGAAGATCGCCGTCGTTCTCGGGGCGATGCTCAACGTCACGCCGATCATGGTGTGGGTGGAGCGGCGCGGCAGCGCGCTGATTCAGGATCGCCCCGGCCCGAATCGCGTCGGCCCGTTCGGCCTCTTCCAGTCGTTCGCCGACGCGCTCAAGTTCATCCTCAAAGAGGACATGCTCCCGGCGAAGGCGAACAAAGTCCTCTACACGATCGCGCCGATGTTCGGTCTGATTCCGGCGCTGACCACGATCGCGGTCGTGCCGTGGGGCCGGCCGTTCCTGCTGCCGGGCGGACGGCTGTTCGAGCCGATCATCGCCAACGTCAACATAGGAATCCTGCTGATCTTCGCGCTGGCCTCGATGGGCGTCTACGGCATCGTGATGGCCGGATGGGCTTCCGCCAACAAGTACTCGCTCCTCGGCGGCATCCGCGCCTCGGCGCAGATGATTTCGTACGAGCTCTCGCTCACGCTGGCCGCGGTCAGCGTCCTGATGTCGGCCGGCTCGCTGTCGCTCGTTGACGTCGTCTGGCGGCAGACCGGCTCGTTCGTCCTTTTCAATGCCATCAAATTACCGGCCTGGAACATCTTCTCGCCGGCGATGTGGATCGCGTTCGTGGTCTTCTTCGTCTCCGCATTCGCCGAGACGAACCGGCTGCCGTTCGACTTCGCGGAAGCCGACGCCGAGCTGGTGGCGGGGTATCACACCGAATACTCGTCGATGAAGTTCGCGCTCTTCTTCATGTCCGAGTACATGGCTATGGCCACGATGTCCGCGTTGATCACGACACTCTTCCTCGGCGGATGGGACATCCCCTGGTACAACGAGCCGCCCAACGCCCTCGGCTTCGCGCTCTCGGTGCTGGCGTTCGTTGCGAAAGTGAGCGTGCTGCTTTTCGTCTTCGTCTGGGTGCGCTGGACGGTCCCGCGCCTGAAATACGACCTGCTGATGAAACTCGGCTGGAAAGTGTTCCTCCCGCTTGCGGTGATCAACATCGTGATCGTGGCGCTCTTCATCGCGAAGAGGTGGATCTGATGATTTCGTTCATCATCTTTTTCTTCTTCGCAGCCGTCGCCGTGATCTTCGCGGCGATGGTGGTGCTGCACCGCAATCCGGTCGTCGGCGCGCTGTCGCTGGTGGCGTCGTTCTTTGCGCTGGCGGTGATGTACGTCCTGCTCGAGGCGCCGTTCCTCGCGGCGTTGCAGGTCATCGTCTACGCCGGCGCGATCATGGTTCTGTTCCTCTTCGTGATCATGCTGCTCAACCTGCAACATCAAGCCGAGCCGCACACGCGTCCGGTCCAGCAGTTCCTCGGATACACATCCAGCGCCGCGTTCGGACTGGCGCTCATCTATTACCTGGCGAAGTTCGGCGTGACGAAACTGCCGGAAGGGGTGTTCGTCGCGGACGCGCGCACCGTCGGCATCCGGATGTTCGAGGCATACATCTTTCCCTTTGAAATGGTCTCGATCCTGTTGCTGGCGGCGATCGTGGGAGCCTTGATCCTCAGCGGGCGCACAGGGATTTCGTCGACCCAGGGCTCGCCGTCGGCGTCCGTGCCGTCGACGAAAATGCCACCGGCAACCCCGGCGTCAACGCATTCCGAGGAGGTCCGGTGATCCCGACCCATTGGTTTCTGATCCTCAGCGCCATCCTCTTCACCATCGGCGTCTGCGGCGTGCTGACGCGGCGAAACGGCATCACCATCTTCATGTGCATCGAGCTGATGGTGAACGCCGTGAACCTCACGTTCGTCGCCTACGCGCGCCAGTTCCATCAAATCCACGGACTCATCTTCGTTTTTTTCATCATGGCCATCGCCGCCGCGGAAGCTGCCGTCGGCCTGGCCATCTTCATCTCCCTCTTTCATCACCGGCACACGATCGATGTGGATGAAGCGAATTTGATGAGGTGGTAGTTAGCTCTGAGCTCTTAGCTGTTAGCTCTTTAGGGACGGCGCGAATTCGGTTCCCTAAGAGCTAACAGATACGAGCTGACAGCTCGAAGACACGGCACGAACGTCGCATTTTCAGGCTCAACAGGAGCACGAAAATGGACAAGACCGAGAAGCTCATTGACTGGGAAGAGAACGAACGGAAGGACAGCAATCGCAATGGGATTGATGACCGCATCGAGCCGCCGGTACACGACGTCAGCGCCTCGTCTCATCAGCTTGTGGAACGGCTGCGCGAAAACAACGGCCTCGATCCGTCGCTCTCCGGTGGTGATATCGATGCCAAGTGGGAGATGGCCGAGTCGCAGGGCGACGAGGCGGCGACCGGGAGCCAGTCAACTCCCGGCCAGAATGACACCGAGGAAACAGCGGCGGCGATGGGCATCTCGTACGCCGATGACGAAGAACTGAAAGTCGGAGAGAAGGAACGCGAGCGCGACAAACACCGCTGGGAGCTGGACCCGGCATCCTCCGAAGACTACAAGGAACGGTTGAAAGATCAGGGCTGATGCGGGGTCTCCTCGCATCGGCAAGATGCGAGGAGATTTGATGTGAAGTAGTGGATTACGCTGTCATCCTGAGTCGCCGGAGCCGGGTAGCCGCGCAGCGGCGGAAGCGGCGCAGGACGACGAAGGATCTCAAGTTACTCGGCTGGAACCGCGAGTCTTGAGATCCTTCGCCGCGCTCCGCCGGCTCAGGATGACTAAGCAATCCACTCCTTCACGAACCGCTACATGCTCAACACACTCTGGCTCATCCCCTTACTGCCGTTCGCCGGCTTTCTGCTGAACGGCTTGTTCGGCAAGCGGCTCGGCAAGGGCTTCGTAACCGCCGTGGCGTTGCTGGCGTCGCTCGGCGCCGCCATCGCCGGGACGATCGCCGTCGTCCAGTACCACGCCGCGTATCCGTCCGGTGAGCGGCACGTCGACCTCGTCTACAACTGGATCTCATCCGGCAACATCAGCGCCGATCTCGCCTTCCAGCTCGATCCGCTCAGCGTGGTCATGCTGATGGTCGTGACGTGGGTCGGCTTCCTGATCCACCTCTACTCCGTCGGCTACATGGCCCACGAGCACGGATACGGTCGCTACTTCGCCTACATGAACCTGTTCATGTCCGAGATGCTCGTGCTGATTCTGGCCTCGGGCTACCTGCTGATGTTTGTCGGATGGGAAGGCGTGGGACTCTGCTCCTACCTCCTGATCGGCTTCTACTACGAGACTGATTACGCTCCGGCCGCCGGCAAGAAAGCCTTCGTGGTCAACCGCATCGGCGACTTCGGCTTCCTCATCGCCATGTTCCTGATGTTCGCCTACTTCGGGAGCGTCGATTTCGCGAAGGTCTCCCAAATCGCGAGCGCTGGCGGCATCGAGCATTGGCTGCTGACCGCCATCTGTCTCCTGCTCTTCCTCGGCGCGTGCGGCAAGAGCGCGCAGATCCCGCTGTACGTCTGGCTGCCCGACGCCATGGCCGGACCGACGCCCGTCTCCGCACTCATTCACGCCGCGACGATGGTCACCGCCGGCGTCTACATGGTGGTCCGCTCGAACGCGCTCTATCGATTGGCGCCCGGCGCGATGATGGTGGTCGCGCTGATCGGCGCGCTCACCGCGCTCTTCGCAGCGACGATCGGCATCCGGCAGTGGGATATCAAAAAAGTCCTGGCTTACTCGACCGTCTCGCAGCTCGGCTTCATGTTCATCGGCGTCGGCGTCGGTGCCTTCACCGCCGGCATCTTCCACCTCATCACGCACGCCTTCTTCAAAGCCTGTCTCTTCCTCGGATCGGGCTCGGTGATCCACGCCATGAGCGGCGAGCAGGACATGCGCAAGATGGGCGGCCTCAAATCGAAGATCCCCATCACCTACTGGACGTTCCTCGTCGCCACGATCGCCATCGCCGGCATCCCGCCGCTGGCCGGCTTTTTTTCGAAAGACGAGATCCTGGCCTCGGCGCTGGTCAATCCCTACTTCCCTCAGTGGTTCAACGTTCTGATCTGGATTCTCGGATCGCTGGCCGCGTTCTGCACCGCGTTCTACATGTTCCGGCTCCTCTACCTGACGTTCTTTGGTGATTTCAGAGGCACTCACGACCAGGAGCATCACCTTCACGAATCGCCGTGGACGATGACGCTTCCGCTGATCGTCCTGGCCACTCTCTCCGCGGTCGGTGGCGCGATCCTCGGCTGGCCGCACCGCCACCTCCTCGCGGCGTGGCTGCATCCGATCTTCCCCGCGATTGCCGGAGCTCCGGAAGTGCAGTACGAGATTTCTCCGAACCTCGAATACGGATTGATGTTCGTTTCGACAGCGATTGCGGCCCTCGGCATCTGGGCCGCCTACGCCCGCTTCTACAAACGCGGCCTCGCTGCCGACGAACAGTTCGCCGAAAAGATGCCGGCCGTCGCTCGAGGGATGGAGAACAAGTGGTACGTCGATGAGCTGTACGCCGCCACGATCGTCCGTCCCCTCGAAGGTTTCTCGCAATTCCTCTGGCGCGGCATCGACGCCCTGATCGACGGCCTCCTCGCGCTCCTCGGCTACGTCGTCGCCGCCATCGGCGACCTGTTGCGCTTCTTCCAGACCGGCAACGTGAGGAATTACGCACTGATGTTTTTCCTGGGAGTGATTGTGTTCATTTGGGTGCTGGCATGACACGCCTGGGAACGCGGGCATCTTGCCCGCTGCTGACGACGCACGTCTGCCGATGTCACCAAGCGGGCAAGATGCCCGCGCTCCCAGGGGGGAACCAATGACCAACATCCTCTCCATCACCCTCTGGCTCCCCATCACTGCCGCAGTGATCATCGCCTTCTTCCCGAAGACGGCGGCTAACGCCATCAAAGGCTTTGGCCTCCTCGCGTCGCTGGCGACGTTCGTTGCATCGCTCGGCATCCTCTACGGATTCAAAGAAGGCGTGCCCGGCTTCCAGCTCACCGAGTCGCTCGCCTGGATTCCGCAGTGGGGAATCCGCTACGGACTCGGCGTTGACGGCATCTCGCTCTGGCTGGTCCTGCTCACGACGCTCCTGACGCCGGTCGTCTTCCTCTCGTCGTGGAACACGATCAGGAAGCATCCGAAGGAATACGTGATCGCCTTCCTGATCATGGAAGCAGCGATGATCGGCGTCTTCGTCGCTACCGATCTGCTCCTCTTCTACGTCTTCTTCGAACTGACGCTACTGCCGATGTATCTCGTCATCGGCGTCTGGGGCGGCACGAACCGCATCTACGCCGCGATCAAGTTTTTCCTCTTCACCATCGCCGGTTCGCTGCTGATGCTGCTCGGCATCATCTATCTCGCCTTCGCGCACATGCACGACACCGGCGTCATCACCTTCACCATCACGGAGCTTTACGGCACCGCGCTCGCGCCGCACGCGCAGACGCTGCTCTTCTTCGCATTCGCGCTCGCCTTCGCCATCAAAGTCCCGCTCTTCCCACTGCACACCTGGCTGCCCGACGCGCACGTCGAAGCGCCCACCGGCGGCTCGATCATCCTCGCCGGCATCATGCTGAAGATGGGTACCTACGGCTTCCTCCGTTTCGTCCTGCCGTTCTTCCCCGAGGCCACTGCCAAATACGCTGGCCTGCTCATCGCGCTGGCGGTGATCGGAATCGTCTATGGCGCACTCGTCGCCTGGGTCCAGCCGGACATGAAGAAGCTCGTGGCCTACTCCTCGGTCTCGCACCTCGGCTTCTGCGTTCTCGGAATCTTCGCGCTGAACCAGACCTCGATCGAAGGCTCGATCCTGCAGATGGTCAATCACGGACTGTCAACCGGCGCCCTCTTCCTCTGCGTCGGCGTCATCTACGAACGCCGCCACACGCGACTCCTCGCCGATTACGGTGGCCTGGCGAAGACAATGCCGGTCTTCGCCACGTTCTTCATCATCGCCATGCTTTCTTCCGTCGGATTGCCCGGCCTGAACGGCTTCATCGGCGAGTTCCTGATTCTGGCCGGATCCTTCCAGACCAGTCCGCGCTGGACGATCGTCGCGGCCACGGGAGTAATCCTCGCCGCCATCTACCTGCTCTGGCTCATCCAGCGCGTCTTCTTCGGCCCGATCACGAAGGAAGAAAATCGCAACGTCCCCGAGATCGCATGGAACGAGATCGCCGCCCTGGTCCCGCTGGTCATCCTCATGGTCTGGATCGGCGTCCGCCCAAATGTCTTCCTGCGCAAGATGACGCCCAGCGTCAAGCAGCTCCTGCAGATCGTTGAGAAGCAGGGACGAGGGACAAGGGACGAGGGAGATAAGCCTCTCGTCACTGCGAATGTCGCTTCTGATCCTTCTTCGCTTCTCGCTCATCCCTCGTCCCTCGTCCCTGCTTCTGCCCTCGTCCCTGCCGTTCACGGAGGTGTTCGTTGAATCTCACCCCGTTGCTCGAAAACGGCTGGCTCAACGCCATCCTCCCCGAGCTGATCCTCTCCATCGGCGGCATTCTGATGATTCTCTTCGACGCCTTCGCGCCGAAGCTCCGAGGAGCGAGCGCGCCGCTGGCGGTGATCGTCTTTGTCGCCGCGTGCTGGGGGGAGCTGTTCCTCGCCGGCGGCAACTTCTTCGGCGGCACCTACCAAATCAGCGCCATCACCGTGATCTTCGACTGCACCTTTCTTCTGGCCGCGATTCTGGCCACGCTCTTCGCCCGCGCCTACCTCGCGCGCGAAGGGTTCGAGCGCGGCGAGTTTTATGCGCTGCTGATGTGGGGCACCGTCGGAATGATGATGATGGCCAAGGGTCTCGATCTGCTCATCATCGTCCTCGGACTCGAACTCCTCTCGATCTGCATCTTCATCCTGGTCGGCTTCCACCGCCGCATCGCCGTCTCGAACGAAGCAAGCCTCAAGTACTTTTTGATGGGCGCGTTCGCGACCGGCTTCGTGCTCTACGGCACCGCGCTTTTCTACGGCGCTACCGGCTCCACAAACCTCGCCGTTTTCTCGCGCTACTTCGCGACGGCCGACGCTTCGAATCCGCTCCTCACCATCGCCTTCATCCTTTTGATGTCCGGCCTCGGCTTCAAACTCGCGGTCGCGCCCTTCCACGGCTGGGCGCCCGACGTCTACCAGGGCGCGCCGTCGCCGATCGCCGGCTGGCTCTCCACCGCGCCCAAAGCAGCCACGCTCATCGCCCTCGTGCGCATCTTCTCGTCGATGACGCCGGTCATCCAGCAGGCCTCGTGGATGAAGATGGTGGCCGCGCTCTCGATCCTCTCCATGATCATCGGCAACGCCGTGGCCATCGCGCAGCGCGACCTCAAGCGCATGCTGGCCTACTCCGGCATCGCCCACGTCGGCTACATGCTCATCGCCCTGCTCTCACTGCGCGATGAGTCCGTCGCCGCGATCAGCATCTACGTCATCACCTACACGCTGATGAACGTCGGCGCCTTCGGCGTGATCTCGATGCTCGCGAAAAATCAGAACGATCCGCAAACCCTCGACGACATCGCCGGCCTCGGCTTCCGCCGCCCGTTCTACGGCCTCGCGCTGACCATCTGCATGTTCTCGCTCTCCGGCCTGCCGCCCACCGCCGGCTTCATCGCCAAGTTCTACATCTTCAAGACCGCCGTCGACAGCGGCCACCTGACCATCGCCTTCATCGGCATCCTCACGAGCATCGTCTCGGTCTACTACTACCTGCGCGTCGTCTACTTCCTCTACATGAAGGAAGCCGACGCCACGTCGCACGCGATCGACCCCGACTTCTTCGGGACCGGCGCGTTGCTCATCTCCTTGATCGGCATCTTCGTCATCGGCCTTTTCCCCACGCCTCTTTTCAACGCGGCAGGAGCTGCTGCAAGGGCTCTCCTGCCGTAGTCCGGCGTCCTATGTCGAACGACCGGCCGGTTAACTCGCCAACAGGGGACCGCGAAACGATCTCGGAGATGACGACCGGCCGGTTGTCGGTCTACCTCCGCTGTTTGACGTACCTGGAGTCGGTGGGCCAGAGCACCATCTCCTCGGGCGAGCTCGCCGAGCGCTTTCATCTCAACTCCTCGCAGATTCGCAAAGATCTCAATTGCATCGGTGACTTCGGCACCCGAGGAGTGGGATATAACGTGTCGCGTCTGCGCGACCACCTCGTGCGCCAGCTCGGCCTCGACCGTACCCGCCGCGTCCTCATCGCCGGCGCCGGCAACCTCGGCATGGCGCTCGCGGATTACGCCGGCTTCAACGACCACGGCTTCGAAATCGCCAGCCTCGTCGACAACGATCCCGCCAAAATCGGACGCCGTTCCCGCAGCGGCATCGAAGTCCTCCCCTGGGACGAGCTCCCGTCGATCATCCGCGAGCACCAGGTCGACATCGGCATCGTCGCCGTCAACGCCGAATCCGCCCAGACGGTTTACGACGCCTTCGCCGACGCCGGCCTCAACGCAGTCCTGAACTTCGCCCCCACCCAACTCCGCTCCCGCCCCGGAGTGAAAGTGAAATCCGTCGACCTCCGCATCAACCTGGAGTCGCTGTCCTTCCATCTGAAGAATGTGGAGGATGGGGGGTAGGATGTTTAGCCGAATGAACTTCACCACGACAATCTCCGCCGAGGGCGACGGATACGTCGCGCTTTGCACGGAGCTCGATATCGCCAGTCAGGGCGATTCGGTCGAAGAGGCGTCCGCGAATCTTCGCGAAGCGGTGGAGTTGTTTATTGAGACGGCGGATTCGTCGGAAGTCGAACGACGCCTTCGAGGGCGCTAGGCGAAAACGAGTCGCCGGCCTTTCGGTTGGGGTGCTTCCCGCCCCATTTCCTTCGCCACATCGAGCCATAGCGCGGCCGCATCTTGGGCGTTTTGCAGCGCCTCGGCGTGTGTACTTCCGTGAGCCATGCAGCCAGGAAGTTCGGGGACATCGGCGACGAATGCTTCGTCTTCATCGCTCCAGAAGATGATGATCTCGTATTTGTTATCCATGTTCCGTCTTCGCCAAATGGTACTTGATGAGCGCCGAACGTACCTGCTTGACCTGATAGGGTTTCGCTTTTGAGCCGTCTCGCTGAAGATTGATCTGGTCCTCGATGCCTGCTTTTGAAAACACGTGATGACTACCGCGCACGCGCTCGCTGAAGCCGAGAGAAAGAAGCAACGACCGAAGCTCGTCGAAACGGATGTTCGCATCTGACTTGCCGCGCGAAACCTCATCGAGCGTCTTGTCGCGCTGCGTCACCTACCCCCCACTAACCGCCGGCAGGATCAAGATCTCCGCCCCATTCCGAATCGGCGCGGATAGCCCGCCCACATCCCGGAAGCTGTCGCCGTCGATGAAGATGTTGATGTGAGGACGGACTTCACCGAGTTCCGTCACGATGCGGTCGCGGACTTTGGGATAGTCGTTGCCGAGGAGCGTGAGGGCGTCGCGGACGGAATCGGCGTGGCCGTCGAGACGGACTTCGCTGCGGCCTCCGGTGAGGTCGCGCAGCGGACCTGGGATAACGAAGAGGAAGGACATCAGGAGATGTACGCCGCTTTCACCGACACGACCGCGGGCAAGCCGTCGGCGAGTTCCGACCAGCTTTTTCCTTCGTCGTGCGAGCCGAACAGTTTTCCGTTTCGCGTGCCGAAATAGACGCCCACCGGATCGAGCGCATCGACTGCCATCGCATCGCGGAGCACCGTCTCGTAGGCGTCGTCCTGCGGTAAGCCTTTCGTCATCGGCTTCCACTTCTTGCCCGCGTTGTCGGTTTTGTAGACGCGCAGCTTTCCTTCGGGCGTGCAGCGGAAGCCGTCCGACTCCAGCGGGACGATCCAGGCCGTATCGGGATTCGTCGGATGAACACACACGGCGAAGCCGAAGTCCGACGGGACGCCGTTCGCGATATCGGTCCACGTCTCGCCGCGGTCGTCCGTGCGATACAGGCCCCAGTGATTCTGCAGGAACATGCGATCGGGACGCGTTTTCGACTGCGCCACCTTGTGGACGCACTGGCCGAACTCCGGATGCTTGTCGGGGAGGAAATCCGCGCGGACGCCATTGTTCGAAGGACGCCACGTCTCGCCGGTATCCTCGGTCACATACATCCCGGCCGTCGAAATCGCCACACGGACGCGCGACGCGTCGCTGGGATCGAGGAGGATCGTGTGCAGGCACATGCCGCCGCCGCCCGGCTGCCATTTCGGCCGCTGCGGATGATTCCAGAGTCCCTCCACCAGGTTCCACGAATCGCCCGCGTCAGTTGACTTGAACAACGCCGCCGGCTCCACGCCGCAGTAGAGCGTGTCCGCTTCCGAATCGCGGCCGGGAACGATCTGCCAGATATTCTTCAGCGCCGCTTCGGCTCCCTCTGGGAATCGCACGTTCGCAACTTTCGGATCGGTCCAGTTCTCGCCGAAATCGTCGCTCGACCGCAGCAGCGCTCCCCAATGCATGCTGGCCGGACCGGCCCAGATGCGCTGGCGTCCGAAGCGGCCGTCGTAGGCCATGCCGTACACCGCGCTGCCGGGAAAGTACGGCCCGCCCATCTCCCACTTCTTACGCGACTCGTTTGCGCGAAGAATGAACGCGCCTTTCATCGTGCCGACCAGCAGGAGGATGTCCCCTTTTTCCGGTTTGATGTTGTGTGTGACGGGCATGCGTTTCTCCTGTCGATGAGCGTTGCGGATAAAGGCGGGATTGTAGTCCCGTCGGGTATGCTCGACGCCGTGGATGTGATTCTCTTCGGAGCCTCGGGCATGGTCGGACAAGGCGTCCTTCGCGAATGCCTCCTCGACCCCGGCGTCCATCGCGTGCTCTGAATCGGGCGGACTGTCACAGGTCAGCAACATCCGAAACTGGCCGAAGTCGTCCGCGCCGCACGGCGAGACGTCGTCGCCCTCGAACCGGCCTCGTTCCGCATCGCCAGGCGGAACACTTTTTGATGACGGAAGGAACGCTTCAACGGTGTCGTGTGTTGTTCGTACCGCGTAACAGTTCGCCACGAAACATTTCGTGGGCTCGTTCGTCTCAGACACATGCGGCGCCACGCCGCACCCGCTGGCACGTGTAACGCAGCGGGGCACAATGGTCCGCCTTCCAATTCACTCAACGCATCAAAGGAGCTTCAACAGACATGAATCCAACCACCAAACGCATTCTGTCGACGATTGCGATCATCATCGCCTCGGTCACGTTCGGAGTCGTCATCAGCGCCGACCTCGGCCTGATGCGTCCTTCGCACGCGCAATCGTCGGTCATTCAGACCACGTCGTCCGGCGCACCCATCGCCTCAGTCACCATCCCATCCTTCGCCGACGTCGCCGCCCGGGTCATGCCCGCGGTCGTTTCGATCACGTCGACCGAAGTCATCAAGACCGCCGATCTTCGCCAACAGAGTCCCTTCGGCGGCGATCCATTCGAATTCTTCTTCCCGAGTCCGGGACAGGGCAACGGACAGCGCAGCCCGCGCGGCAACCGCACGCCTCAGGAAGAGGATGAGCATAAGCAGGTCGCCGGCGGATCGGGCTTCATCATCTCGCCCGACGGTTACATCGTCACCAACAACCACGTCATTGAAGGCGCCACCAAGATTCAGGTGCACTGGGGCGCGGACGAGAACGGCAACGGCGGCCACACCAGCGAGGCCAGGATCATCGGCCGCGATCCGGCCACGGACATCGCCCTCCTCAAGATCGACGCCGGCCAGTCGCTGCCGAGCGTTCCCCTCGGCGACTCCGACCGCATCCGCAGAGGTGACTGGGCCATCGCCGTCGGCAATCCGTTCCAATTTGAAAACACGCTGACCGTCGGCGTCATCTCCGCCAAAGGCCGCACGCTCGGCCTCGGCGATCAGACCCGCTCCTTCGAAAACTTCATCCAGACCGACGCCGCCATCAACTTCGGCAACTCCGGCGGCCCGCTCATGAACATCAACGGCGAGGTAGTCGGCATCAACACCGCCATCCGCGGCGGCGGCGCGCAGGGCCTCGGCTTCGCGACGCCGATCAACACCGCCAAGCGCCTCCTGCCGCAGCTCAAGCAGGGCAAGGTCACGCGCGGCTACCTCGGTATGGGCATTCTCGATCTGAGCGAAGACGCCCGCGCCGGATTCGAGCTGCCGCCCGACACGCGCGGCGCGCTCGTGCAGACCGTCGAGCCGGGCTTCCCGGCGTCCAGGGCCGGCATCCAGCCCGGCGACATCATCGTCGACATTGACGGCCGTCCGATCGCCAGCAACCGCGCGCTCATCGACTACATCTCCTACCTCCCGGTCGGAAGCAAGATCAACCTGACCGTCATCCGCAACGGCAAGCGCCGGACGCTGACCGCGTCGACGGTCGAGCGCACGCTCGAAGCCGACAAAGCCGGCACCGATAAACAGCCCGAGGAGGTCGCACCGGCGCGTAACAAACTGGGAATGTCGGTACAGGACCTGACGCCGCAGATGCGCCAGAGCTACGGCATCGCCGACAACGTCATCGGCGTCGTGGTGACGAGCGTCAAGGAAGTCTCAGCGGCCGGCGACGTCCTCACCGAGGGTGACGTCATCAGCGAGGTCCAGGGTACGAAGATTTCGAATCTCGCGCAGTTCCGCGCCGCGATCGATCGCCTCAAAGGCGGCCAGATCGCCCGCATCTACGTGACGTCCTCGGGACGCGGCGGCGCGGCCATCTCCGGCTACCGCTTCATCCACGTTCCCTAAGCTCGATCCATCGACAACAAAAGCCGGCGAGCAATCGCCGGCTTTTTTGTTGGACAATCGCGGCGTGGAAGACCTCATGCGCCGCGCCCTCGCTCTCGCCGCGCGCGGCCGCTACTCCGTCAGCCCCAATCCGATGGTCGGATGCCTCCTCGTGCGCGACGGCAATGTGATCGCCGAAGGGTGGCATCACCGCGCCGGCGAACCACACGCGGAAATCGAAGCGCTCCGCGATGTCGACGCTCGAGGCGCGACGATGATCATCACGCTCGAGCCATGCGCGCACCACGGCCGCACACCGCCGTGCGTTGACGCCATCATCGCCGCCGGCATCACCCGCGTCGTCATCGCCATGCGCGACCCGCACGAACTCGCCGCCGGCGGCGTCGAAAAACTGCGCGAAGCCGGCATCGAGGTCGAGATTGGCGTTCTCGAACTCGAAGCCCGCAAACTCAACGAAGTCTTCGTGCATGCGGTGACGCACCGACGCCCGTTCGTAGTCGTCAAAGCCGGCATGACCCTCGACGGCAAACTCGCCACCGTCACTCACGAAAGCCGCTGGATCACCTCGGACGCCGCGCGCCAGAAAAGCCTCGAGCTCCGCGAGCAATACGACGCCATCCTCACCGGCGTCGGCACCAGCCGCGACGACAACCCTCACCTGACCCGTCGCCGCGGCCCTGCCACAACCCCTTGGACGCGAACAGCCCCCGACCGCACCCGCGCCGTCCCTGCTGACGCAACCGGCCCCCCC
>ERZ1739052.81-NODE-81-length-15818-cov-10.318721_pt1 | contig 15818 bp, 14 predicted proteins | sample MGYA00581761_ERZ1739052 | MGnify/ENA primary metagenome ERZ1739052 (study PRJEB42929, sample SAMN08275524) | rhizosphere metagenome | isolation source: Rhizospheric soil replicate 1 | host: Colobanthus quitensis and Deschampsia antarctica | place: Antarctica...
GCGGGGCGGCGGTGCGTGTCGTCCGGCGTGCACTTTCGCGGAGTCCGCGGAGCTGGGCGGCGGGGCAGAAGCCCGCGCTCACAGTAACACCGCCGCAATCGCCAGCGACAGAACGATGCTTCCGGTCCTCGCCGTCTGCGGATCGAATTCCGAGGTGAACGAGTCGCGCCACGGCTGTCCGCCCCAGAACGGAAAAATCGTGTTCGCAGCGCGGCGTTGAATCAGCTCCGGCATGAACGGCCACGGCATCGCGCGAAAGCCTAGGCGCGTGCGAATTTCCAACGTCTGTTGCGACGCTTCGAGGAACGGCAGGAGGAAGATCGACGTCAGCAGAATCGCGAGAACGCCGGACACGCACGCGATCGCGATCACGCGTCCGATCCGTTTGCGCGTCGTCGCGATTTCGAAGACGCCGTACGCCGCGCCGACCGCGGTGACGTGCAGCAACGACTCCGGATGTCCCGACAGAATCAGAAACGTCAGCGCGATCAGCAGGATCACGCCGCCGCGGATGCTCGCCTCGCGCACGACGAATCGCACGGCGAAGAAAATCAGCGGCAGGTACGCCCACGATCGTGCCAGCGGCCAGCCGACGAAAAACGCCACGTTGCCGCTGAACATCCATCCTGCCGCCGTGACCAATGAGGCCAGTTCGCCGCATCCGAGGGAGCGCATGAAAACGAAGGCCCCGAAGCCGGCCAGGAAAAACGTCATCGCCGCGGCGAAAGTCAGACTCGCCGGCAGCGGAATGATCATGCCGAGGAGGTTGAAGGGATCGTAGGGGGCGGGCTGGGCGGCCGCGGCCAGGATGTCGCCGCAGAGCATGAACGGATTCAGCAGCGGCCACTCGCCGTTCGCGAACGCCGTCCGCACCGCGCTACGCCACGGGATGATCTGGCAGTAGAGATCGGAGAGCGTCCCGTTGTGTACTTTCGGGACGCCGAACTCCGCCGCGTATGCGTTCAGCGGCTCCGACATGAATGGCAGATCGATCGGAGCGTAAATTTTCCCGGTGAGCAGCGCCCGCCCCGTAAAGCAAAGAGGCAGAAGGACCAGCACGATCGCCGCCGTGCGCGACATCGGCTGCACGAACCGCCGCCAGCAGGCGATCAGCGCGATCGTCGTGGCGAGATAAAGAAGGAGCGCAGCCAAGCCGCGGAGCTATACGCGAAGGCTCCGGGAGCGTCAAGCGTCCAGAATTCTACGTGGCATAGATTCAGCGCTAAGTGGTTTAATCCTGCCGGAGAGTTGACATGACCACCGCAAATGACGTCGCAGCCTACATCCTGCGAAAGCTTGGCCGAATGACCGCGATGAAGCTGCAGAAGCTCGCGTACTACTCTCAGGCCTGGTCGCTCGTATGGGACGAGAGGCCGCTCTTCCGCGACCGCGTCGAAGCGTGGGTCAACGGTCCGGTAGTGCCGAATTTGTATGCGGTTCACCGAGGCCTCTTCGACGTCAAATCGTGGCCGAAGGGCAATCCTGAGAACCTGTCAAACGTCCAACGTGAGACAGTTGATGCCGTTCTCGAGTTCTACGGAGACAAGAGTTCGCAATGGCTGAGTGAGCTGACGCATTCTGAGGACCCGTGGAAAGACGCCCGTCAGGGACTGTCACCGATGCAGCGCGGAGGAAACGAAATCACGCATGCGTCGATGGCGGAGTACTACGGAAGCCTGCCGCGCACCTAGCTCTCGTGTCCAAAAAGCGTAGGGAGAAAAACGCGTCAGCGGCTTTTACGCCTCCCCACGGCGAACCTCCGCACGTCGGCGCAGGAATGCCTTCGCCTGACGAGGCTGGACGATCTCGACGAACGTATCTCGCTAAGGCTGACCGGCGCACAGCGGCTCTGGGGGTTTCGTATCGCGGCAGTTTTCCACATCCTGTGGTGGGACCCGGAACACAAAATCTATGGAAATGAGTAGTTGGCTGAAGCGTTGCGGCAGCGCTGGTTCACCGGGAAGAGCGATTGCGGCGACGGAGTTAGAGTCCTCCTAAACCATGGACTCCATCGTCATCCGCGGTGCTCGCGAGCACAACCTCAAAAACATCGACGTCGTCGTTCCCCGCAACAAATTCGTAGTCATCACCGGCGTCTCCGGATCGGGCAAATCGTCGCTCGCGTTCGACACGATTTTCGCCGAAGGGCAGCGGCGTTACGTCGAGTCGTTGTCCGCGTACGCGCGGCAGTTTCTCGAGCAGATGGAGAAGCCGGACGTCGACTCCATCGAAGGGCTCTCGCCCGCCATTTCGATCGAGCAGCGCACCACGTCGCGCAATCCGCGCTCGACCGTCGGCACCGTCACCGAGATCTACGACTACCTCCGGCTGCTCTACGCCTCGGTCGGAGTGCCGCACTGCACCGATTGCGGTCAGGAGATCCGGCCGCAGACGATTCAGCAGATGGTGGATCGCCTGCTGATGTTGCCGGCCGGAACGAAGTTCACGATCCTCGCGCCGTACATCCGCGGCAAGAAGGGCGAGTATCGCAAGCAGATGCTGCAGATGGTGAAGGAAGGCTTCACCAGGGCCGTTGTCGATGGAACGACGATCGAACTGGCCGATCCACCGACGCTCGACAAGCAAAAGAAACACACGATCGATGTCGTCATCGACCGCCTCGTGGTGAAAGACGGGATCCAGCAGCGTCTCGCCGATTCGCTCGAAACAGCCACGCGCGTGTCGAAGGGGCTCGTCAAGATTCTCTACCAGGAAGGCAACCGCGAGGAGTTGATGTCGCAGTCGTACTCCTGCCCCGACTGCGGCGTTTCCATCGGCGAGATCACGCCGCGTCTCTTCTCTTTCAACTCGCCCTACGGCGCCTGCCCGCGCTGCTCCGGCCTCGGCGTTCTGCTCGAAGTCGATGAAAAGAAGATCATCCCCGACTGGACGAAGTCGGTCGAGAACGGTGCCATCGCCATCTGGAAAGAAGGAGCCGAGAACTGGCGGCTGCGGCAGATCCACACACTCGCCAGGCACTACAAGTTCAAGATCGACGCGCCATGGCAGTCGCTGCCGGAGAAGGCCCGGCAGATCATCCTTCACGGCTCGACCGAGAAGATCAAATTCCAGTTCAGCGGCTCGGAGAGCACGTACTCCTACAACGGCACGTACGAGGGGATCGTGCCGATGCTGGCGCGTCGCTACAAGGAAACCGATAACGACGACATCCGCGAGGAAGTCGCAAGATTCATGACGCCGATGAATTGTCCGGATTGCAAAGGGCGCCGTCTGAAGCCGGAAGCGCTCGCGGTGACGGTTTCCGGCCAACCGATCGACAAAGTCGTCGCGCTGCAGCTCCAGAATGCCGAACAGTTTTTCCAAACGATTGCTCTGACGCCGCGCGAGGAGCTGATCGCCGGCAAGATCCTGAAAGAAGTTCGCGACCGCCTCGGCTTCCTCTGCTCCGTCGGCGTCGGCTACCTCATGCTCGACCGCAGCGCGGCCACGCTCTCCGGCGGGGAAGGCCAACGGATCCGCCTGGCCACGCAGATCGGCTCCAAGCTGATGGGTGTTCTCTACGTTCTCGACGAGCCGTCCATCGGTCTGCACCAGCGCGACAATCGCAAGCTGATCGATTCACTCGTCGAACTGCGCGACCTCGGCAACACGGTCATCGTCGTCGAACACGACGAGGAGACGATCGAGACCGCCGATCACATCATCGACCTCGGCCCGCGCGCCGGAGTGCACGGTGGCGAAGTGGTGGCCGAGGGGACGCTGGAGCAGATCATGACGTTCCCGTCGTCGCTGACCGCGAAATACCTTCGCGGCGAAGCGTCGATCGCGATCCCGATTCGCCGTCCGATCGGCGAGAACAAGCTGGTCATCCGCGGCGCGCGGCAGAACAATTTGAAGAACCTCAACGTCACCATTCCGCTCGGCGTCTTCATCGCCGTCACCGGAGTCAGCGGCTCGGGCAAGTCGACGCTCGTCAACGACATCCTGCACAAAGCGCTGTCGCGGCATTTCTTCGACGCGCTCGACACTCCCGGCGAACACGATCGCATCGACGGACTCGAACACATCGACAAAGTCATCGACATCGATCAGTCGCCGATCGGCCGCACGCCGCGCTCGAATCCGGCAACGTACACGCAGCTCTTCACCGAGATGCGCAACCTGATGGCGCAGACGCCCGAGGCGCGCATGCGCGGCTACGGGCCGGGACGTTTTTCGTTCAACGTGAAGGGCGGCCGCTGCGAGGCGTGCAAGGGCGACGGCCAGATCAAGATCGAGATGCACTTCCTGCCCGACATCTATGTCACCTGCGACGTCTGCGGCGGCAAGCGCTACAACCGCGAGACGCTGCAGGTCACGTACAAAGGTTCGTCGATCGCTGAGATCCTGGCCATGACCGTCGAGCAGGGGCTGGAGACGTTCCGCAACATCCCGCGCATCGCCAACATCCTGCGCACGCTGGACGAGGTCGGCCTCGGCTACATCAAGCTCGGCCAGTCATCGACCACGCTTTCCGGCGGCGAAGCGCAGCGCGTGAAGCTCGCCAAAGAGCTCGCCAAACGCGCAACCGGCCGCACGCTCTACATCCTCGACGAGCCGACCACCGGCCTCCACTTCGACGACGTCGCCAAACTCCTCCACCTGATGCACGGCCTCGTCGATCGCGGCAACACGGTCGTCGTGATCGAACACAACCTCGACGTCATCAAAACCGCCGACCACGTAATCGACCTCGGCCCCGAAGGCGGCGACGGCGGCGGCTACATCATCGCCACCGGCACGCCAGAGGAGATCGCCGAAACGCCGGACACGCCGACGGGGGAGTATTTGAAGAAGATGCTCGCGAAGCACACGGCCGATCCGCAGATGACGCAGATTAAGCGCAGATAATCAGCCTAAGAGAAAACTTCAGGAGCGCGCCGCGTCGCCGGATCGTACGTCGACTCCTCCAACCACGACGAAAGCGCCGTCGTCACTCCTGGGATCGCCGACTCGTAGAATGGAACCTCCCTGATCGTGATCGGCGCAACCAGACACCACTCGACGACGTCATTGAGGTCGACCGGATCATCGTCCGCGCCCTCGTTCGCCTCCGCGACGCGATATTCGAGAACGCGGATCAACCACTCCGGCAATTCGACTTCGAGCGACCGCCTCCGATTCAGATTGCTCCTGCGACTCGTGCCGATGTTCATCACTTTTGTCATGCGTCACCATCTCGCTTGATATCGCCGCCATAGCCACGGCTAATTGAATTTATGCCATAGCCGTGGCTATGTCAACCCATGCCGCCACGATCGAAGAAGAACCGACTGCCCGAGTCCATCGCTCTCGGGAAGCGTCTGCGCGAGCTGCGAGAGGCGAAAGGCTGGACGCTCGAACAAGTCGCCGAGCCGGCAGGGATGAACGAGCTTCAGGTCGGACACATCGAACGCGGCGCCACCGATCCGAAACTGAGCACGATCCGGAAGCTTGCCCGCGCGTACGGGATGACGGCGAGTGAACTGCTACGGCCGCTCAAGTAAAGGCCGCCGTCTGATCGCGCGAGGCTGTGACACATGCTTGAGGCGGCGCGCTTGGCGTCTACTCGGAGTAAGTTGGGGTCGCATCTGGAATATCAACTTGGCGCAGGTCTTTAGGCGTACGCAGGTCCACCGGTTTCCCGACGACGGCTTCGAGCTCAAACTGCATCCGCGCCAACGCGAAAAATCCGGGAGTGTCCTCGGGTTCGAATTCAATCAGAACGTCTACGTCGCTCTTGGGCCGGAACCTGTCGGTGAGCACCGATCCGAAGAGGGAAAGACGGGCGGAGTAAGTTGGGGAAGTTGGGGTCGCATCTGGAATATCAACTTAACGCCACGTCAGTTCACTCGGGAAGTTGATTTTCCAGATGCGACCCCAACTTACCCTCGTCGTCGAAAAATCCGGGAGTGTCCTCGGGTTCGAATTCAATCAGAACGTCTACGTCGCTCTTGGGCCGGAACCTGTCGGTGAGCACCGATCCGAAGAGGGAAAGACGGTGAACGTGGTGGCGCCGGCAGAAATCAGCGATGAATTCGCGGTCGAGTTGGATGCGGGCAGACATCGCGAGTCATTGTAGCGCGACGCATTCGTGGCCTTCTGGAGCGACCTATTCAGCATCGTGCATCAGGTCGCGCAGCGCTTTGTAGCCTTGGCGGTCCTCATCTTCTTCAGGATTGCCTCGCCGGACTGTTTCGTCACGACAATCTTCGGGTGGATGACAAAGGGACGCAGGTCCTTTGGAAGTTGTGAGGTATCGATCGCCGGTTTTTTGTCATGATTTTCAATCCGCTGTTCGCGCGTAGTGCCCCGCGAAGGTCACGTTCATCCCGAAGTGCCCGCCCACCCCGTGTTCCATGACGTCGAGGGCTTTGCGGGAAAAGCGGATCACAATGCGGTAGCCGTCGGTGTCCGTCCAGATGACGGTGTCGTCCTTAATATCCGCTTCGAAATCGAGCTCGCCGATGTTGGGGCCGTACTTTTCGTTTTTCGTGTTCCAAAGCGCGATGCCGGTGACTTTGATGCGATTGCCGGGGAGCATCTTTATGTCGAGCGTGGCTTCCTCATTTTCGCCGGGACGTTCGTAGTGGCCGGAAACGTCGCGGTTGCGCGCGAAGAGTGGCGCGGCCGCGAGGAGGATGACGAAGCAGAGAAAGAGATTTCTCACATCGAGGACATCGAGTTGAGGAACTCGTTGTTCGTGCGGGTTTTCTCCAGCTTCTCGACGAGGAGTTCCATCGACTCGACCGTCGATAGCGGGGAGAAGACTTTGCGGAGGACCCAGATGCGATTGAGCTCGTTGCGCTCCAGGAGCAGCTCTTCTTTGCGCGTGCCGGACTTGTTGATGTCGATGGCGGGGAAGACGCGTTTGTCGGAGAGCTTGCGGTCGAGGTGCACCTCCATGTTGCCGGTGCCTTTGAACTCTTCGAAGATGACGTCGTCCATGCGCGAGCCGGTGTCGATCAGCGCCGTGGCGATGATCGTCAGCGAGCCGCCTTCCTCGACGTTACGGGCCGATCCGAAGAAGCGCTTCGGACGCTGCAGCGCGTTTGAGTCGACGCCGCCGGAGAGGACCTTGCCCGAGGGCGGAACGACCGTGTTGTAGGCGCGAGCCAGACGGGTGATCGAGTCGAGCAGGATGACCACGTCGCGGCGGTGCTCGACCAAGCGCTTCGCTTTCTCGATGACCATCTCGGCGACCTGGACGTGGCGCGAGGCCGGCTCGTCGAACGTAGACGAGATCACTTCGCCCTTCACGCTGCGCTGCATGTCGGTGACTTCCTCCGGCCGCTCGTCGATCAGCAACACGATCAACGTGACCTCGGGATGATTGCTGGTGATCGAGTTGGCGATGGCCTGCAGGATCATGGTCTTGCCGGTGCGCGGCGGCGCGACGATCAGACCGCGCTGCCCCTTGCCGACCGGCGCGATGAGGTCGAGCACGCGCGAGGACATGTTGTCCGGCACTTCGAGCTTGATGCGGTGCTCGGGATAGAGCGGCGTGAGGTTGTCGAAGAGGATCTTCTCGCGCGCCACGTCCGGATGCTCGAAGTTGACCGCCTCGACTTTGATGAGCGCGAAGTAGCGCTCCCCTTCCTTCGGCGGGCGCACCTGGCCGGAGACGGTGTCGCCGGTGTGGAGATCAAAGCGGCGGATCTGCGACGGCGAGACGTAGATGTCGTCCGGACCGGGGAGGTAGTTGTACTCGGGCGCGCGCAGGAAGCCAAAGCCGTCGGGGAGGCATTCCAGCACGCCTTCCGAAAAGATCAAACCTGATTTTTCCGTCTGCGCCTGAAGCACCGAGAAGATCAGGTCCTGCTTGCGCATACCGGTGGCGTTCTCGATTCCGTGCTCTTTGGCGACCTTGGTGAGATCGGGGAGCTTCATCTCCTTGAGCACGCGGATGTCGAGCGTCTCGGCGGCCTGGGTCTGATCGCGCCGGCTCTGCTGCTGCGGAGCTGCGGCCATTTCGTCGGGTACGTCGTTGGCGACGTCGACGATCGGCTCAGCGGGCTTTTCAGGCTCCGGTTCAACCTCAGCGGGCGCCTCTTCGACGGCGGCCACTTTCTCGGCTTTCGGTTTGCGCGTGGGCTTGCGGACCGGCTTCTCACCCTTTTCGGCGGGCGGCTCGGCTACGGCGACGTTGGATTCGTTTTCGAATTCTGTTTCGGACATTGGTTCAAACCTCGTTGATTGAGTGACCCCTGATTCAGAGGCGCGATGCGATCTCGCGCCGGACTTGCTCGATGCCGTTCCCCTTCATGACGGAACAGGCGATGAGGCGCTCTTCGGTAATCTGGAGATCACGGGCGATCTCCATCCGGCTCTTCACGAGCTGGTTGTTGGATAGCTTGTCGCTCTTGGTGAGAAGGATGCGTTCGTCGATGCCGGACGCGGTCGTCCAGTCATGCATTTGACGATCCTCCGGGCTTGGAGTTCGCCGCACGTCGAGCAGGATAAAGATCAACTTGAGAGCATCGGCGCTCTCGAGATAGCCGCGTACGAGCTCACCCCAGGAACGCGCTATGTCCCTCGGGACCTTGGCGTAGCCGTAACCGGGGAAGTCGACGATGTAGAAGCGTTCGTTGATGAGATAGAACTGAATGGCCTGCGTCTTCCCCGGTGTCTGGCTGACGCGCGCCACTGCTTTCCGTTTCAAAACGGCATTGATGAGGCTCGATTTTCCGACGTTGGAGCGGCCGACCATCGCGAATTGCGGACGGCGGTCAGTCGGAAAGTCGTCGGCTTTGTACGCCGCGCGGTGGAACTCGACTGTTCGGATGTCCAAGAGATGTTGTTGCCAGGGAAATGCAAAAGCAGAGGTGCTGCGAAGAAGGAATCGTGTGGTTTGGGGAGATTAACGACGGAGATTGTGCCGGTATTCTCCGGTAGCGGTCAAGGGATAGTCACGGAAGGCATGGCCGTCAGAATGGAACAACCGTGCCATGGGCGGGTGTCATCCTGAACCGCCGCAGCCGCGCAGCGCGAAAGCGCTGGAGCGGCGGAGGACGGTGAAGGATCTCAAGTTACGCGAGCTTCGCTGAAACCGGGTTTCAACGAATGCCGCGCATCTTGAGATCCTTCGGCGCGCTTCGCCAGCCTCAGGATGACAAATTCAATGAATCGGCGAGCCTGACTCGACCGCCGCATCGGGCAGCTTCTTGACCAGCGGGACGATCGTGCCGTCGAGCGCATGGAGAACGACTTCATCCATCGACTCGACCAGGTTGAACTCCATCTTCCCGCGGACATCCGAGGGGATCTCGTCGAGATCGCGCTCATTCTCGGCGGGGAGGATGATGCGCGTGATGCCGGCGCGCGCGGCGGCGAGGATCTTGTCCTTCACGCCGCCGACCGGGAGCACCTTGCCGCGCAGCGTGATCTCGCCGGTCATGGCGATGTCGCGATGGACGGGGATGCGCGTGACGGCCGAGAGCAGCGCCGTAGCCATCGTGATTCCGGCCGACGGTCCATCCTTCGGAATCGCGCCCTCGGGGACGTGAATGTGGATGTCCATATTGGCGTGGAAGTCGGCATCCAGGCCGAACAGCTCCGCGCGGGAGCGAACGTACGAGAGCGCGGCACGGGCTGACTCCTGCATCACGTCGCCGAGCTTGCCGGTCAGGATCAGGTTGCCTTTGCCGCGCGAGAGCGCGACTTCGGTCGACAGGATTTCCCCGCCGACTTCCGTCCAGGCCAGACCGGTGGCCAGGCCGATCTCGCTCTTATCGTGAATCGTTTGCGAGCGGAACTTGGCCTTGCCGAGGAACTCGCGGACTTTCGGACGGTCAATGGTCACCTTTAGTTCGGGACCCTTCTTCACGACCTGCCGCGCCACTTTGCGCAGCACCGATCCGACTTCGCGCTCCAGGCTGCGGACGCCCGCTTCGCGCGTGTACGAATCGATCAGCTCTTCGACGGCGGTGTCGAGGAAGTCCACTTGACCGTCTTCGATGCCCTGCTCCTGCTTCTGCTTCGGCACGAGGAACTGCTTGCCGATGGCCAGCTTCTCCAGGTGCGTGTAGCCGGAGAGGGAAATGATCTCCATCCGGTCTTTCAGCGGCGCCGGAATCGTGTGCGTCACGTTCGCGGTGGCGATAAACATGACCTTCGAGAGGTCATACTCGACGTCGAGGTAGTGATCGGTGAAGGCGTTGTTCTGCTCGGGATCGAGGACTTCGAGGAGTGCAGCGGAAGGGTCGCCGCGGAAATCCATCGACATCTTGTCGACCTCGTCGAGGAGGAAGACCGGATTGATCGTGCCGGCCTTTTTCATCCGCTGGATGATCTGGCCGGGGAAAGCGCCGATGTATGTCCGGCGGTGTCCGCGGATTTCCGCCTCGTCCCGCACGCCGCCGAGGGAGAGGCGGACGAACTTGCGGCCGGTGGCGCGGGCGATTGATTTTGCCAGCGACGTCTTGCCGACGCCGGGCGGTCCGACGAAGCAGAGGATCGTGCCCTTCGGTCCCTTGACGAGCTGGCGCACCGCGAGAAACTCGAGGATGCGCTCTTTGATCTTGTCGAGACCGTAGTGATCCTCGTTGAGGATCTGCTCGGCGAGATCGATGTCCTTGATTTCTTTCGTCGTCTTCTTCCAGGGAACGGAGACGAGCCACTCGATGTAGTTGCGCGAGACCGTGGCCTCGGCGGAAACACCCGGCATCGCTTCGAGACGCTTCAGCTCCTGCAGAGCCTTTTCCTTCGTCTCCTTCGGCATGCCGGCTTCTTCGATCTTCTGGCGGAGCTCTTCGACCTCGTCGGAGCGATCGTCTTTGCGGCCCAGCTCGTGGTGGATCGCCTTGATCTTCTCGTTGAGGTAGTACTCCTTCTGCGCGCGCTCCATCTGCTTCTTGACCTTGGAATTGATGCGCTTGTCGATGTTGATCTTTTCGATCTCGACTTCGAGGAAGTCCTGCAGCTTCTGGAGACGCTCGTACGGCGAGATGGTCTCGAGGAGCTGCTGCTTTTCGGGTGTGGTGATGAGGATGTGCGAAGCGAGTGTGTCGGCGAAACGGTCCGGCTCATCGAGCTTGAGCGTCGACATCACACCTTCGAAGGCGAGGTGGTGCGACATCTTCGCGTACTGCTCGAAGATCTCGACCAGCTTCTGCATGTACTGCGCGACCTCGGAGGTCAGCGGCACGCTGGTGTCGATGTCGCGGACGGTGACGGTGACGTAGCCGTCGCTCTCGCCGGTGCTGACGATCTCGGCTCGCGTAAGGCCTTCGACCATCACCTTGACGTTCTGATTCGGAAGCTTGAGGTTCTGAACGACGGTGGCGACGACGCCGATCGGATAAATCTCACCGATCGCGGGATCGTCGATCTTGGGGTCTTTCTGGGTAGCGAGAAAGATCTTCTTCCCGGTAGTGGAGAGCGTCGCTTCGAGCGCAAGGATCGAAGCGCGGCGGCCGACGACGAACGGCGCCATCATCGACGGGAAGACGACCATGTCCCGCAACGGAACGAGTGGGAGTGTGGTGATTCCTGGTTGTTTGGGCATTTAAGTTTTGCTTTTCTTCATGGGGCGCGGCCGCTATCCCGCTTTGCGGTACAGCGTGATGGGCTGGCTGCGGTTGATGACAACCTCGCGAGTGATGACGCATTCGCTGATGGCGTCCTGCGAGGGGATCGTGTACATGATCTCGAGCATCAGCTCTTCGATGATGATCTTGAGGCCGCGCGCGCCGACGTTGCGCTTGAGCGCTTCCTCGGCGATCGCTTCGAGGGCGTCGTCGTGAAACTTCAGCGTGACGTTCTCGAAGCCCATGATGGTCTGGTACTGCCGCACGAGCGAGTTCTTCGGCTCGCGCAGGATTTCGATGAGGGTGCTCTTATCAAGCTCGTTGAGCGTGGCCACGACAGGCAGCCGGCCGACGAACTCCGGGATGAGTCCGAACTTGATGAGGTCTTCGGGATGAACCTGCGACAGCAACTCGCCGGTCCGCTTCTCTTTCTTCGTAGCGATCTTCGCGCCGAAGCCCATCGAGGTCGATGACAGCCGGCGCTCGATGACGTTCTCCAGCCCGACGAATGCGCCGCCGCAGATGAAAAGGATGTTGGTGGTGTCGATCTGAATGAATTCCTGATGCGGATGCTTGCGTCCGCCCTGCGGCGGAACGTTGGCGACGGTTCCTTCGAGGATTTTCAGCAGCGCCTGCTGCACGCCTTCGCCGCTGACGTCGCGCGTGATCGACGGGTTGTCGCCCTTGCGGCAGATCTTGTCGACTTCGTCGATGTAGACGATGCCGCGCTGCGTTTTGTCTTTGTCGTTGCCGGCGGCCTGGTAGAGCTTGAGGATGATGTTCTCGACATCCTCGCCGACATACCCGGCCTCGGTCAGCGTGGTCGCATCGACGATCGTGAATGGCACGCTGAGCATGCGCGCCAGCGTCTGCGCCAGCAGCGTCTTGCCGGTGCCGGTCGGTCCGATCAGCAGGATGTTCGACTTCTGCAGCTCGACGTCCTGGCGATTGTTGCGCGTGTGGTAATCAATGCGCTTGTAGTGGTTGTAGACGGCGACGGCGAGCTTCTTCTTGGCGCGCTCCTGGCCGATCACATAGAGGTCGAGAAACTCCTTGATCTCTTTCGGTTTCGGAAGCTGGCCGGAGCCTTCCATCGTGCCCGGCTCGTCCTTGCGATCTTCAGCAATGATGTCGAGGCAGATGTCGACGCATTCGTCGCAGATGTAGACGGTCGGGCCCGCGATCAACTTCTTTACGTCGCGCTGGCTCTTGTTGCAGAAGCTGCAACGCAGGACGTCGCCGCTGTTCCCCTTCTTCGACATGGGTTGCTTGGATCCTTTTAGAGGTCGTTAGATTCTACGCTGCGCCGTCGTGAACGTGAAGCCATCGCGAGAGCATTCCTAGCCGCCTACCACAACAACGCCGTATTTCATTCGCGCTTTGCGATTACTTGATCGACGAGGCCGTACTCGACCGCGTCGTTTGCCTGGAGGATGTAGTCGCGATCGGTATCGCGATCGACTTTCTCCACCGGCTGCCCGGTGTGATGCGCGAGGATCTGATTCATCCGCGCCTTCATCCGCATGATGTCCTTGGCGTGGATGTCAATCTCTGAGGCCTGCCCGCCGAGCCCGTGCATGAGCGGCTGGTGGATGAGCACCCGCGAGTTCGGCAGCGCCATCCGCTTCCCCTTCTTGCCGGCCGCGAGCAGCACCGCCGCCATCGAGGCCGCCTGTCCGATGCAGATAGTCTGGATGTCCGGCTTGACGTACTGCATGGTGTCGTAGATCGCCAGGCCGGCCGTGATCGAACCGCCGGGCGAGTTGATATAGATGGAGATGTCCTTCTCAGGATTCTCGGCCTCGAGGAAAAGGAGCTGGGCAATGATCAGGTTCGAAACGGTGTCATCGATCGTGGAACCAAGAAATACGACATTGTCTTTGAGCAGGCGGGAGTAGATGTCGTAGGCGCGCTCGCCTCGGCTCGTCTGCTCGACCACCATCGGGATAAGGACCATTCGGTTAGTTCTCCTGGAACCGATGCAATGTTCGCGAGTCTAGCGCCGAAGTCCGCGGGGCTTCCTGACCATATGGGTAGGTGCCGGCTGTCATCCTGAGCCGCTGGAGGCGTCGGAGCCGAAGGCGGAGCGCCGCAGGACGGTCGAAGGACCCCACGATGCTTGCCTCGCGAGAGTCGCCGCCCTTTCCGGGTTACTAGGAACGGGGTCCTTCGACCGTCCTCCGCTGCTGCGGCTTCGCCTACGCAGCTTCGGCGGCTCAGGATGACAAATCCGGAGCGACGATGCGCAGTTTTTCGCCTGCAAGTGCGAACCGAACCGGCGTGGTGGTGATGCGCTCGCCATCCGCGTAGACATCCAACGGCTGCTCCGAATCGAACGTGAATGATGTTCCGCGGCCGATCTCGACGAATGGGCTCTTCACGTGTGCGCCGGTGTACGCCTTCGGGAGCGTCTTCAGAAGTTGCATGCGCGAGGTGCGGTGAACGATGCAAACGTCGAGCTGGCCGTCGTCGATGACCGCGTCCGGCACGATGCGGATTCCGCCACCGTACTGCCGCGAGTTGCCGACGGTCGCGAACATGATCTCCTCGCTGCGAGTCTCATCGATTGTCACGCGATGCGGCGTGAATCGCGGCAGGACGCGAATGATGGCGTAGAGATAGACCAGCGATCCGCGCAGGAACTTCGCGTTCTCATTCGCATAGCGCGCAACCTCGGAGTCGAATCCGAGTCCCGCCACGCCGAGGTAGCGGATGTTGTTGGCGGTGGCAACGTCGACCTCGCGCGCATTCCCGCGAAGGGCCAGCTCGCACGCGGCGCGCACATCGCGCGGAAGGCCGAGCACTTTCGCAAAGTCGTCGCCCGAACCTTGCGGAATGAGCGCAAGAGTGCCGTGCACGAGATCGAACTCGCGGACCGCGAGATGCAGCGTCCCATCGCCGCCGCTGACGATGACGCGCTCGTACCCGCCGCGCGATGCCTCCGCCGCAGCCCGCGTCATATCCGCCGGACTGCTGCTAGCGTGCGCATCGACATCCGCGCCGAGCTCGCGCAGATACCGCTCCGCCTCCGCATGATGTTTCGCCGCCCGCCCGCGACCAGCAGCCGGGTTGTAGATGAATTTGACCTTCACGGAAGAATCACCGTCCCCTCCCGTCCTGCGAGCGCGTCGCGGAGGTGTTCGACGTCGGTGATGAGGACCTGGCCGCCGCCGCGGGTGACGAACTGGATGGCGGCTTCGATCTTCGGCCCCATCGATCCCGCGGGAAACTGCCCCTCGGCGAGGTAGCGCTGCGCTTCGGCGACGGTAAGGCGGTCGATGGATCGCTGAGTCGGCTTTTCGAAATCGATCGCTACTTTTGCGACGCCGGTGAGGACCACGTACATCTCGGCACGCAGTTCCGAGGCCAGTAGTGATGATGAGAAATCCTTGTCGATGACCGCCTCGACGCCGCGCCACTGGCCGTCGCGTCCGCGCACGACAGGGATGCCTCCGCCGCCCGCCGCGATCACGACTGCGGCACCTTCGAGCATGTACGAGATCGTCTCGATGTTCAGGATCCGCAGTGGACGCGGCGAGGGGACGACATGCCGCCAGCCGCGGCCCGCTTCCTCGCGCATCGTCCAGCCGAGGTCGCGTTCGAGCGCCTCGGCGCGGTAGCGCGTGAAGTAGGGGCCGATCGGTTTCGTCGGACGTTTGAACGCCGGATCGACGGGATCGACTTCGACCTCGGTCAGGATCGTCGCGACGTCCCCGGCGAGTCCGATGCTGTCGAGGCGATTGCGAATGGCCTGCTGCAGCAGAAAGCCCATTGAACCCTCGGTCTGCGCAACGCACACATCGAGCGATTGCGGCGGGATCTTTGTCGACGCTTCCTCCGCCTGCACGAGGATGTTGCCGACCTGCGGGCCGTTTCCGTGGACGACGATCAGCTTGAAACCGTGACGGACGATTTCGGCCAGCCAGCGCGCCGCCTGTTTGGCGCGCGCGATCTGCTCTTCCTGCGTGCCGCGGTCTTCGGGGCGGCGCACCGCGTTGCCGCCGCCCGCGCCGACGCCGATTTTTCGCTCCCCTTCCACGCTACACCTCCTCCACCCCCAACCGCCCTGTCGCCCGCCCCTGCCCCCTCGTCCGGATTCAATGCCCCCTCTTCACGTTTCGTATGCCTTTCGGACCACCCCCCTGCGCCAGCGCCCCCCCCCAGGCCCCACCACACTCGAGGCGCGCCACCCTCCCCCGCGCCCCACCTTCCCACCATCACGTCCAACTCCCCCCCCACCCCACCCTCCACCCCCCCCCTCCCTCCCCCTCCCCCCCCCCCCCCCCCCCCCCCGCCCCACCCCCCCCCCCC
>ERZ1739052.83-NODE-83-length-15799-cov-11.595147_pt1 | contig 15799 bp, 20 predicted proteins | sample MGYA00581761_ERZ1739052 | MGnify/ENA primary metagenome ERZ1739052 (study PRJEB42929, sample SAMN08275524) | rhizosphere metagenome | isolation source: Rhizospheric soil replicate 1 | host: Colobanthus quitensis and Deschampsia antarctica | place: Antarctica...
CCTGCTAACCCGGAAAGGGCGGCGGATGCGCGTTAATGAAACGGGTTAGCAGCTGGGGGTCCTTCGACCGTCCTACGCCGATCCGCGCTTCGCGCTACTCGGCGTCGGCGGCTCAGGATGACAGAATGTCGCGATGCCGCCGTGGCCGCCTCAGTGGGACGGCCTCCTCTCATACGGACAGGCTGATGCGAACACGCTAACATCAATGGCAACCTCGGAAATCGAAAGATTCATTCGCTTGCGCATCGCGAACCGCAGCCGAAGTTCCTGTTGACCACGCGCGGCTTTCACTGGGTCAACGAGTTTCCGTTCAACCGCTGACCAGACAGTTGACTAGCGAGTCGCGCCGAACATCACCACGATCGACTTCCCCGCGCCGCGGCGCATCGTCATGCCGTCGATAATGGCGATGCCGCAGTCATCGAAATGCGGCGAGAGGATGTTGGCGCGATGGCCGGGTGATTCCATCCATCCTTCCACGAGCACCTCCGTCGTGTCGAAGCCGGTGGCGAGGTTCTCGCCGGCGTAATGGAACGTGTAGCCGTTCGGTTCGAGCCACGTGAACGGTGAGCGGCCGTCAGGCGACTCGTGCGCCCAATAGGCCTGATCTTCCATGTCGCGCATGCGGTCGCCGGCCGCGGCATCCAGTCGGGCATCCTCGCGAAGCGGCGGGAGGTGATGTTCCGCGCGGTAGTCATTCATGGCCGCGACGACCGACGCTCGGGTGATGTCCGAGGCGAATGCCGGCGTCGCGACCAGAAGGAGCAGGAGCAGAGACCGTTTCATGAACGATTATTTTGCGGCATCCGCAAGCATTTGAGGAGTGGTAGCCGGCTGATTTACCAGATCTGTGTATTCGAAGAGCGCCGTGGACAGATAGCGCTCGCCGGTGTCGGGAAGGACGACTACGACCCGCTTGCCGGCGCCGAGCTCTTTCGCGATCTCGATCGCGGCCCAGCAGATGGCGCCGGAGGAAATGCCGACGAAGATCCCTTCCTCTTTCGCCAGCCGGCGCGCGGTGGCCTGCGCGTCATCCCACGTGACGTCGACGACGCGGTCGACGACGTTCGCATCGTAGATCGCGGGAACGAGTCCGGCGCCGATGCCCTGCAGCTTGTGCGGATTGTGCGTGCCGCCCTTGAGCAGTTGCGACTCGATCGGCTCTACGGCCACGATGAGCGTTTCCGGCTTCTCTTTTTTGAACACCTGACCGACTCCGGTCACCGTGCCGCCGGTGCCGACGCCGGCAACGATCGCGTCGACGTTTCCGCCGGTGTCGTCCATGATTTCTTTCGCCGTGGTCTCGCGATGGATTTTCGTGTTCGCCGGATTGTCGAACTGCTTCGACAGCCACGCACCCTTGTTGTTCGCCGCGTACTCCTCCGCGACCCGTTGCGCTTCCTTGATGCCTTTCGGACCGGGCGTGAGGATCAGCTCCGCGCCGAGGGCCTGTGCGAGCTTGCGGCGCTCGACCGACATCGTGTCGGGCATCACCAGCGTGCACTTGTAGCCTTTCGCGGCGGCGACGAACGCCAGGCCGATGCCGGTGTTGCCGCTGGTCGCTTCGACGACGGTATCGCCCGGCTTGATCTCGCCGGCCTTCTCCGCTTCGTTCATCATCGAGATGGCCAGGCGGTCCTTGACCGACGACAGCGGGTTGAACGACTCGAGTTTGGCGATGACTTCCGCCGCACCCTCGGGGACGATGCGATTGAGCCTGACCAGCGGCGTACGCCCGATCAGCTCCGTGATGTTGTTGTAGATCTTCCCGTGCATTGTTTCCTCCTAAAGCAAAAGACCCGAGCGCTCTGCCCGGGTCTCATTCGATGCAAGTGGCTGTCGCTGCGCGCCTACGTTCGCTCGAACGGACTTGTGCGGCGACAGCAACAGGTCATGCGTTTCATGTGGCGGTGACGCTAAAACTGTTCGTGAGGAAAGTCAAATGTAAGAAGGATCAGGCATCTCATCTTGCAAGAGCACAGACAAGAGTGTCTGTGCCACATGGGTCCGCGTGCACTTGGCGAAGTGCTGGTAAGCAGGAGAGCTGGTGTGGCACAAACACTCTTGTCTGTGCTTTGGCAAGCTTCCGTACTTGAGCCTCAATCACGCTGCGTTGCTCGCTTCGCCGAGGTAGCGGTAGCCGATTTTGGCGACGGCGACGATAACGGCGGCATCGGTGCCGACGGCCTTCTGCAGCTTGCGGCGAAGCCGCGTCACATGCGTATCGACCGTGCGGCTGTTGAGATTGAGATCGACGCGGTAATTCCAGACGCGCGAGAGCAGCTCGTCGCGCGGCACGACGCGCTCCTTGTTGCGGAAGAGGTACATGAGCAGGTCGAACTCTTTTGGCGAGAGCTTCAGCTTCTGATCTTTCGCCGAGGCTTCGCGCGTGGAGGGGTCCAGTTTGATGAGCGTGTCTTCGCAGATGGTCTTCGTCGTCAGCGACGTCGCATCGCTGCGTCGCATCACGGCATCGATGCGCGCGAAGAGCTCCTGCAGTCCGAACGGCTTGGTGATGTAGTCGTCGGCGCCGCCGCGCAGGCCGCGAACTTTGTCGGTTTCCTGTCCGCGGGCGGTGAGGAGGAGCACCGGGATCTTCGAAAACTTGCGGATGTGGTCGAGGACTTCGAAGCCGCTCTTCTTCGGCAGCATGAGGTCGAGAAGCACGATGTCGGGCGACTCGGCGTGAAAAACGCGGATCGCTTCTTCGCCGTCGCCGGCGAGCACGGTCTCGTAGTTCTCCATGCGCAGATTGATTTCGAGGCCCTGCCGCAATCCTGCTTCGTCTTCCACGATCAGTATCTTGGTCATCGCAATCTCCGGTGCTGTTTGTACGGCTCTCGGTGAGCGAGAGTTTCTAAAGCGTCTGCGGGGTAAGCTGCGCCAGGGACGTGGTGGTGTGCGATTGCGGCCGCGGGAAGAGCAGCCGGAACGTGGAGCCGCTGCCCGGTTTCGATTCGACTTCGATGGTGCCGCCGTGCGAGGCGATGATCTGCTGCACGAGCGTGAGCCCGAGGCCGGCGCCGCGTCGCGTCTGCGTGTCGGAGAACTGTGCGCGGTAGTACGGCTCGAAGATGTGCGCGAGATCGCCGGCATCGATTCCGACTCCGCGGTCCTTGACTTCGATGACGACGGATTCGTTCGTCTGCCGAAGCACGACGTCGATCAATTTGTTCTCGTCGCCGGAGTACTTGATGGCGTTGTCGATCAGGTTCAGCACGGCGCGCGAGACCGCATCGCGATCCCACGACTGCTCTTCGACGGTGTCGGTGATGTGAAGCTTGACGTCGAAGCCGCGGCTGCGAATCCACGACTCGTACGTGGTGATGAGCGACGCCAGCAGATCGCGCGGATAGACGGGCGTGAACGCGAGCGCCTTCGCGCTGCTGTTCTGCATGCGCGCGACGTCGAGCACATTCTCGACGAGATGCGAGAGGTGCAGCACCTCGCGCAGGATCGAGTCTTCGATCTCAAGGCGCTGCTTCTCGGGCAATCGCGCGCCGCGCTTCAGAGTCTCCGCGCCGAGGCGGATCATCGACAGCGGCGTGCGCAGCTCGTGCGAGACGTTCGCCACCAGCGCGCCGCGCAGCTTCATCGTGTCGGCTTCGTGCGCAAGGCCGCGCATCGCCAGATACGCGCCGAGTCCGAGAAGCAACAGCGCGAAGGCGCTGAGCATGATGCTGATGAGGCGCGCGTTTTCCCATCCCGTTGTTCTGTACCCGGTCTCGACGAAGCCGCGCACGGCGTAGGACGAGAGTGGCGCGGCCAGCGGCGCGACGTAGGCGTAGCCGTTGGCGCTTTTCACGGCACCGGTCGCCGCTGGATTCTCGATGACGGAGACCTGCGCCTCCTGCTTGAACCCCTGAGCCTGCACGAGCGGCTGATGTGCAAGCGCGGGCCACGCGCGCGCCAGCAACAGCGCCGGATCGTAGGTGTAGCGGACGATGCCGCTGGAGGAGTAGAGATCGCGCGTCAGCCGCGCGCTGGTGTGCGCGGTTCCCGGAAGTTCGCTGGCATAGAGCGCGTTGGCCGGATCGGCATCAGGAACGTAGAGCGCGGAGATGATCCAGTCGTTGTCGCGGATCCACTTCTGCAACTCGGCCGACGACGGCGAGCGCCTCTCCACCTTCTGCCACTCCTCGGATGCGCGGGACTGCTCGTTGCCGACCGCGGCATCGATGCGGCTGGCGCTGATCTGCGCGGCGTAGCCGGCGTACTGCATGGCCAGCGTGTCGACGCCGCGCTCGGTGCGCTCGGAGAGAACATACGAACGCCAGGCCAGGACGCCAAGCGCGAGGGTGACGATCAGAAACGGGACGAGGATCGCGGAGACGTGGTCGGGCCGGTCACCCGAGCGCGGGCTCGATTTCCACTTCGCGAGGAAGTCCCGGACCATTTGTCGTCACTGTTGCGGTGCCGCTGCGGTGGCGTTGGGGATGCCGTGCGCCTGCGCGAGGTGCTGCGCCACCATCTTGTCGATCTGCGCCTTCGTGTACGGCTCGAGCCGCACGTCTACTTTTTTGAGAGCTCCCTGGCGCAGAACGATGACCCAGAGGACGCCGGTCGCTTTCGCGCTGAAGAGGATCTGTTTGAAGTCCTGAATGTTCGCCTCGACCGTCGGATGGCCGTTGACCGACATGAGGCGATCACCGGGCTTGAGGTCGGCGCGCGCGGCGGGACCTTCATCGATCACGCTCTCGATGATGATGCCGGGCTCTAGCTCCTTGATCTTCGCGCCGAGGTAGCGGCGTCCGCTGGAAAGCTGGCGGATGGCCTTTTCGCATTCGCTGGCCGGAGCGGTGCACATCTTCCGCTCCTCGGCATGAGCCGCGGGGAGGAAAACGAGCGCTGCAAGAAGGAGATGGGAGAGTCGGACGATCATTTTCTGAGAGCGAGGTCCTTGGCCGACGCTCAATCTAGTCTGCTATGGCCGAGGTCCTGATTACAAATCAGAAAATGTAGAATGAATTCCCTGTAATACAAGAGGTTAGCTGGATTTCTCGCGCGCGAAGCGGAGCGCGCCGAACGCCGCCGTGACGTGAAAGTCGGGCGGCGTTTTCATCGTCGGCTGCCACGCGCTGAAGTCGTCGCCGTGAGCCGCGCTGCGATCGATGCGAAAGAAGTTGGCGCGCCATTCGTCGCCGGCGTTCGGATTTTTTTTAAACGCTGCGAACGGGATGCGGATGACGATCTGCACGCGCGTTCCGTCATCGCGCCGCAGCGCCGCGAAGAGTCCTTCGCAAGTCCACGCGAGGTCGGTTTTCATCGTGGCGCGCACCCCGTCGGGCGAATCGATGCGCGCATCGAAGATCGTGCCGAGCGGATTGACTTCGATCTCAACGTACGGGGTCAGGCCTTCGGGAGCGAGGAAGATTTCGACGACGTCCTCCTGCCACAGCGGTTCGTCGTGATCGAGATAGGTGGCCACGATTTCGTCGTCAACACCCTCAAAAACCACGGTGAGAAAGTCGTCGTCGTAGTACGCGGCAATCGTCGTTGCCAGCCGTGGCGCACCGTCGTCTGTCGCTCGTTTCAGCGCGGCGGGAACGCAGTTACTCGGAATCGCCCACGGATCTTCGATCGAGAACTCGCCCCGCGGCACATCAAGCACAGGACCCGGCATCCCCGGAATCATACGGTGCGGCGGGCGCGGCATCGCGCATGCAATGCCGCTGAGGCCCGAGATGACGATGGTGGATCTGGAACTGGATGACCTGAAGCGCGAGTTTCTCGCCGAGGCGGATGAGAAGGTGCGCGAGCTTCAGGCGAAGCTGGACGGTGAGCAGACGCCGGAGGCATTGCAACGACTGACGTATCTCGCCCATCAACTGAAGGGCTCCGGCGGCAGCTACGGGTTTCAGCGCATTTCAACCGACGCCGCGGAGCTCGAATCCGCGGTGGAGTCGCTGTCGGCGGAAGGAACGCGTCCCGGCATCGACGATCGCATCCAGCAGCACGTGTTCAACCTGCGCGCGGAAGTGGACAAGCGGATGCGCGAGTTCGCGGTGGCGGCGAGTTCGTAGGCGCGACGGATTTCTCCGCCTCTCCCCATCTCCGCGTGAACCGTTCCCTTTCGAAGAGCCAAGCTGGTCTCCTTTCTGCAAAAGCACCAAATCCCGCAATGCCTCGGCATCGTTTTACCAGAGCACTGACCCTTCTCGCCGGACTGGTGCTGGTGACGTATCTGCTCATCAGCCTCTATCTGCCATCCTCGCGCTGGCTGATCTTCGGCGTCGACAAACACACCGGCGTCGTCCGCGTCGTGCAGAACACCGTCACATTTCTGCCGCCGCACCAGTTCTTCCGATTGAAGTTCGAGCGCCGCGACGGCGCCGCGCAGCGCGACGGGATCATCCGCATCACCTCGAAGGAAGGGGTGCCGGTCACGGTTTACTACCGGCTTCGCTTCGGCATTTCGGGCGACCGGCTGCCCGACGCGCGAACGATGGTGGACGAGGGGTGGAACGGCTGGATCCGGGCGCGCGTCGCCGAGGCCGTGTCGGCCGTGACGCAGCAGATTCCGATCGAGGATTTGCTGTCGCCGAACTCGTCATTCAATTCGCAGCGCGATCCATTGCGTAGAACAGTCGCCAACCACTTAGCCCGCAGCGGATTGAAAGTCACCGCATTCGAGGTGGCGCGATTCGAAGCGGACCGCGATGCGCTTCTTCGCGCGAAACGCGCCGAGCTGCGGCGCGACGCGCGCAGTACGCCATCGCGCGTCGCCGTCTTCGCCATCGACGGCGCCGACTGGGAGTTGCTCCACGAGCTCGCCGACGACGGACGCATTCCGAACATCAAAGCGCTCTCCGTCGGCGGCACGACCGGATCGCTGCAGACCATTCAGCCGACCGTCTCGCCGATGGTCTGGACCACCGTCGCCACCGGCCTCACCCCCGACCGTCACGGCGTCATCGACTTCATGGACCGCGTGCGTCACTCGCCGGTCGATGCCTACTCGCGCCGCGTGCCGGCCATCTGGGATATTGCCGACGCGTTCGGACGGCAAGCCCTCGTCGCGGGCTGGTGGACGTCGTGGCCTGCCACCGCGCCGAACAGCATCTTCTACGACATGCCCGTCGAGCAGTCGGCGAACGCCGTCTATCCCGCGGAACTGACCGACCGCGTCACATCGCTGGCCGTTCCGCCGGAAACCGTCGGCTATCCGCAAGTGCGGCGCTTCCTGAACATCACTCCGGAAGAGTGGGACAGTTCGATCAACGCCAACAATCCGGCCGATCCGATCGTGATCTTCCGCCGCGTCCTCGCGAAAACGTGGAACGACCATCGCGTCGCCATCAACCTCTACAACGACCAGCGGCAGCACGGACAGGACCCGATGCTGACGATGGTTTCCTACGAAGGCACCGACGCGGTCAATCACCTCTTCGCGCCGTTTCATCCGCCGTACCGCGAAGGCATCAGCGAACAGAATTACCGCAAATACTGGCCGGCCGTCGCGAATTACTACGCCGAGGTCGACCGGCTCATCGGCGAGTGGATGGGAGTGCTGCCGCGCGACACCACCGTCATGATCGTGTCGTCGTACGGCTTCCGCTGGGGCAAGAATCGGCCGCGCACCATGCCCAACGGCGGCGCGGCGCTTTCCGATCACCGCAATCCCGGCATCTTCATCGCCTACGGTCCGCATGTCGCGCCGAGTCGCGCCGCGCATGCGATGTCGGTCTACGACGTCACTCCCACGCTTCTCTCGCTCCTCGGCCTGCCGGCATCCACGGAGATGCCCGGCCATGCCGCCGATTGGGCGTTCCGCGACATCGCGCCGATTACCTCGGTCCGCGTTGTCAGTTACGGAGAGTTCGTGAGCAGTAAACCGTTGTCGACTTCCGCGCGCGTCGATACGCCCGCATACGCGCAGGAACTGCAGGCGATCGGTCACCTCAACGATCCGTCGCGCAACCTCACGCCGGTACTCGAGGATGGGGATCAGACGCAGCGCGCCGCGGCGCCGCTCTCGCCGGAACGCTGGGGCCAGTACGCGTACTACAACAACCTCGGCGTCGAGCTTCGGTCTAAGGGAAAACTGAGCGATGCCGTCGATGCGTTCGACCGCGCCATCGATATCAATCCAACCAGTCCGGTCCCGCATCTCAACGAAGCGATGACGATGTTCGACCGCCAGCAGTACACACAGGCCGACGAGCAGTTCCTGAAATCCGCCGCCCTCGGCCTTCCGAATGCGGAGAAGTACTTCATCGACTTCGCCGCGCTCTACCGCCAGCGCGACATGAACGCGCGGGCGATCGTGCTGCTGTATCAGGGACGCAAGCTCTTCCCGCAGTCGTACCTGATCGGCGCCAACCTGGGCTCGGCGCTCCTGGCCGCGCAGCGCTACACGGAAGGCGTTCCCGAGCTCGTCCGCGCCCTCGGCCTGCAACCGTCGTCCACGCTCGCCCTCAACAACCTCGGCCTCTTCTACGCGAAGCAGAACGATTACGGCCGCGCGCTCGACTACTGGAACCGCTCGCTGTCAATCGAGCCGCATCAGCCACAGATTCGGGACGCCGCGGTGGCGGCAAGATCGCGGTTGTGATTCGCTTCTCTCCGCGTCTCCGCGTCTCCGCGTCTCCGCGTGACTACATCCCGTCGAACAACTTCAAAATCCGTTTGTACTCGTCCGCCCAACTGGTCGGCTCGACGAATCCGTGATTTTCGACCGGATACGGCGCCAACTCCCAATTCGTTTTGCGCAACTCGATCAGCCGCTGCGCGAGGCGGACGCTGTCCTGGAAATGAACATTCGTGTCGACCATGCCGTGGCAGATCAGCAGACGTCCTTTCAATCCCTGCGCGAAGTAAATCGGCGACGATCTCCGGTACGCCTCGGCATCACTCTGCGGGACGTTGAGGATGTTCGAGGTGTAGCCGTGGTTGTACGCGGCCCAGTCGGTCACCGGACGCAGCGCCGCGCCGGCCGCGAAAACGTCCGGCGTCGTGAACATCGCCATCAGCGTGATGAAACCGCCGTAGCTACCTCCGTAGATGCCGATGCGTTTCGGATCGACGCCATGCTCCTTGACGAGCCAGCGCGCATCTCGTCGAAGGTGAACTGCGGCGCCGACTCGGCGTCGTTCGTCTGCGTCAGCGCGCGCCGCTTGCCGGCCGCGGAATCCCACAGATAAACGTCGGCGTCGTCGAGACAAACCGCGCGGCGTTTGTCGCGCGTCCACTGAGCGTTGACCGGCGGCGCGTCCTTTTTCTCGTCGTCGCTGAGTTTGCGCAGTCCGCCGCCGTCGCGGTTGACGACATACGTGTCGCGATCGCGCTGCCCGTCGGGTGACCAGCGCACGTCCTCGGGCGTCCAGCCGTAGAGGCCCGGCCCGCGCATGATGTTGTCGATGGAAAGATCGAACTGCTGCGCCGCGGCGGTAAACGCAACGACAGCAAAAAGAAGAGCGATCGCGATCCGTTTCATGCCGCGTATCGTAATCGGAGCGGCCGGCGCGAGGCGTTACACCGACGTACTGATGACGATCGGCAGCTCCAGCGCGACCGCCGCAGCATTCACGACCGCGGCGATGCGCACCGCGTCGACGACCTGATCCTCAGTCAAACCACTTTCGATCACGGACGCCTCATGCGACCGGATGCATACCTCGCAGCCATTGATCGCGCTGACGGCGAGACAGAAAAGCTCAAAGTCCACTTTGTTGGTGGCCGGCTTGGCGATGCGCTGCATGCGCAGGCGGGCGGGCTTCGCCTCATACGACGGCTTGCCGATCATGTGGCGGAATCGGTAGTAGACATTGTTCATCGCCATCAGCGACGCGGCCGCGAGCGCATCGTCGATGACCGCGTCGCCGGCTTCGTCGCGCACATCGGCCAGCATCGCGTCGAGCAGCTCGGGGTTGCGGGCAGCGGCCGCCGAAGCGACCGCCACCCCCCACCGCTGCGCCGCCGTGAGCGTCACGGATTGCATCACGCTCTGCAGATTCAGCTTCGTGTCGCGCGCGTTCTCAGGAAGTCGCGCGCGCAACGATTCGACGGCGCTCATGATGCTTACGCCGCTCCCAGCGTTTCCTGGCCCGGGCGCCAGTTGCACGGGCAGAGCTCATCGCTCTGCAGCGCGTCGAGCGCGCGGATCACTTCGTCGACATTGCGGCCGACCGAGAGATCGTTCGCGTTCACCCAGCGAATGATGCCGTCCGGGTCGACGATGTACGTCACGCGGATCGCGGCGCCGGCCTGCGGATGAAGAATGCCGAGCTGCATGGCGAACGCCGGCGTGATGTAGATCAACGGCGTCTTCACATCCTTCAGGTCGGGATGCGAAACGCGCCAGGCGAGGTGCGAGTGCTCGTTGTCCGTGCTGCCGCCGAGGACGACGGCATCACGCTCGGAGAAATCGCCGCCCTTCTTGCCGAACTCCACGATCTCAGTCGGGCAGATGAACGTGAAGTCCTTCGGGTAGGCGTAGAACACGAGCCACTTTCCAGCGTTGTCCTGCGTGCTGATGGTCGTGAATTCTTTCCCTTTCTCGGTGCCGACGGACGCCTTGAATTTGTACTCCGGAAACTTGTCTCCAACGGTAAGCATAGGCATGTTGCGTTTACTCTCCTTCTTCGATTTGCTTGCTAAATCAGGACTTGCGCCGGACGTTCTTGCGAACGCCGTGCATGACCACCTGGTAATCGTGAATCTCGAATCCCTTCAACGCCTCGATGTTGCAGACCTGGACCTTGTCCCACGGGATGTCGTGAATCGCGCCGCTCTCGTCGACGAGATGATGGTGCCGCTCGACATTCGGATCGAACACGACGCTGTCCTCGGCCAGCGCGAGCGCGCGCAGCAACCCTTTCTCGACGAATAAGTTCAGCGTGTTGTAGACGGTCGCGCGAGAGATGTACGGCACGCGGGCTTTGACGCGGCTCCAGACGACATCCGCCGAGGGATGCTCGACAGTCTTGAGCACGTAGTCCGCCACCGCCACGCGTTGCGCCGAGGGCTGGATGCCGTGTTCCTGAAGAATGGTCACGCTGTCGCGCACGGCGATTAGACTAAGTCTAAATATGGATGATGTCAAGAATTGTTTCGCGCTACAATCCCGCCATGCGCACCGCACAGGTCAGCGAGTTGAAGGATCGGCTCGATGAAGTGATCGAGGCCGTTAAGAACGGCGAGACGGTGGAGATCCGCGAGGGGGACGCTTCTTTCGCGGATGTAGTGCCGCGGCCGAGGCTGGCGCACGTGGCCGAGCCAGCTATAACCGACTCCCAAGCGGCGCGCCCGGATCAAACCGCTCTTTACGCTCATCTCGACGAGCTCGTCCGGCAAGGAAGAGTACGCCGAGGGACCGGAACACTGCCGGCTGACTTCTTCACACGTCCGCTCCCGGAAGCAAAAAAAAGCGTACTGGAACAACTTCTCGAAGATCGTCGGACGGGTCGTTGAGATTCTGGGATTCCTCCGCGATCGTTCCACTCCTCATTCGCGAGGCGACGTCGGGTGACCTGCGCGCGTTGTTGGCCACGGATGTACACATCGCCGCGTCATTCATCACATCCTTAGAAGTCGGGTCGGCGCTGTGGCGGCGCGATCACAACAACGAATTGTCCTCTGATGAGCACGCGGCCGCCGATGACGCGTTTGAGAAGTTGAATCAAAGTTGGTCAGAAGTCGCCGATATCTTCGATGCACGCGAGGTCGCTCTCGAAGTGATCACGCGTCACGCCCTAAGGTCCGGCGACGCGATCCAGCTCGCTTCAGCACTCATTGCCTGCGGCTACGATGCAGCTTCGCTTCCCTTCGTGACTCTCGACAACACCCTCGCCTCGGCCGCGCGCGCCGAGGGATTCATCGTTCTGCCGTAGCCTCTACGTCCCCGCCTCCAAAAACATATCCTCCAGATCGATCTTCTCGATATCGCCGTCGTCGACGACGGCGCGGACGACGGTGCCGTCGCGTTTGAGAGTGATGATGGTGGGGTCGGGGGTTTCGCCAACTTCCTGGCGGAGCGACGGGGTGATGGCTGCGTCGGTGGTGACCTGGACGGCGCAACGCGGGATCGGCCCGAACGCTTCGCGCTCGCTGATTTCGCCGGCAAGCTCGGCGAGCTCCGTGGCGCGGCGGCTGGAGCCGACGATGAGCATTCGGACCTGATCGGTGGCGAGCACCTGATCGAGAGACTTATCCCGTGGGACGATGACGGGAGCGGGCATGGGCGCTAACCCTCCTTCGGGGTGCAAAGTACACAAGAGGCCGTTCGACTGCGTCCGGAACTACGCGACTGCCTGCCGCAGCATTCCGGTGGAGATGCCTGGCGATTTCAGATTTCCAATGAGTGTCAGCGAAAGCGAGTCTGGATCCACGATCGTGCCGGCCACGTGTGCAATATCTTCGAGCGTAACGGCATCGATGGCGGCGATGATTTCGTCGGGTGAAAATTGGCGGCCGAAGTAGTACTCCTGACGGGCCAGTCCGGACATCCGGCTGACCGTCGATTCGAGCGAGAGCAGGATCGATCCCTTCAAGTGCAGCTTGGCTGAGCTCAGCTCCTCGGCCGTCGCGCCGCCGCTCTTGATCAGGCGCATCTCGGCGAGGGTCATGTCGAGCACGCGCTTGAGATTCTTTGGCGCACAGGCAGCGTAAATGGCCTCGTAGCCGCCGTTGACGTAGCCGTTGTGGTACGACATCACGGTGTAGACGAGGCCTGCTTTCTCGCGAATTTTCTGGAAGAGGCGCGAGGACATGCCGCCGCCGAGGATGGCGTTGAAGAGCGCGGCGGCGTAGCGTTCGTCGCCCTGCTGCGGGAAGCCGCGCGAGCCGAGGCAGAGGTGAACCTGCTCCAGCTCGCGCTTCTCGCGCAGGATGACGTGCTGCGCCGGCGTCGGCGCGCTCCACGTTTGCTGGATCGGCGGCTTGGTGTCGTTCGCGAACGTCTTCTCCAGGAACGGGAGGATCTCCTCGGGGCGTACGTTGCCGGACGCGCAGAAGATCATGTTCGAGGGATGGAAGGTCTCGTCGTAGTGCGCGAGGATCTGCGTTCGTCCCAGCCGGTTCACAGTCTCCTCGGTGCCGAGGATCGGACGTCCGAGCGGATGGTCGGGCCAGAAGGCGGTGACGAAGATTTCGTGGACGAGATCGTCCGGCGTGTCTTCGACCATCTTGATCTCTTCGAGGATGACGCCGCGCTCGACTTCGAGATCGTCGTCGGTGAAGCGCGGCGAGATGACGATGTCGGTGAGCAGGCTGAGCGCGATCTGCACCTGTTCGTCGAGGACGTGGCAGTAGAACGACGTGTACTCCTTGCCGGTGAATGCATCGACGTCGCCGCCGAGGATGTCGATGACTTTGGCGATGTCGCTGGTCGAACGCGTGGCTGTGCCCTTGAAGACCAGGTGCTCAAGAAAGTGCGACGAGCCGCTGTGCTCTTCCGACTCGACCGCGGAACCGCTGCGCAGGTAGTAGCCGAGCGCGACGGAACGGACGTACGGCAGCGTCTCGATCAGGATCGTCAGCCCCGAGGGGAGGACGTAGCGGCTGACGTTTTTCAGGTTGGATGACATTCGTACGGGGATTGTAGTGGGCCAACCCCGCAAAGCGTGCTAATGATAGACAGTTGCGGCGGCCTGGAGGCGCAGGTTCTTCTCGTTGTTGTAGTCGAGCGTGGTGTAAACCCAGGTTTCGTAGGTGTCGGCGCCGAAGAGCGTCATCATCGATTTGCCGTGCGCGTTGGGGCGGACTCCGATGAACGGGCCGCCAGCGTAGTCTTTGATCGGGATGCCCGGAAGGCCGGGCGGGGCGTTGGGATTCGTCGTACCGTTGGGACCGGGGGTGCCGCTGCTGTCGGTGTTGCCGGTGTTCCCCGCGTTCCCGTTGCCGACGCTGTTTCCACCTCCCGTTGGCAAAGCGGGCGGCACGCCGCCCGTGCCGTTGACGCCCGGGGTCAGATTGTGCGCGGGAAGTGACGCGCCGGCGGCCTGCGGGATGACGAGCCAGTCCACTTCTCCCGTCAGCGGATCGATGTACTCCCCTTTCACACCGCGGATCATGCGCGGCAAGCGCGCGTCTTTGAGCTGTTGCGGCGAGGTCGGGTAGGTTTGGTTCTTCTTCTGGAACTCCATGATCGCCTTCGCGTACTGCTGCATGACGTAGATGGTCTGGCGTTCGCGCTCGCGCTTCAGGACGGTCGACCACATCCGCGGCACCGTGTACGCGACGACGATCATCATGATCGTCATGATCACGATGACGCCGGCGAGGGTGAAGCCGGACTGGGCCGATTTACCAGCTCTTGTACGGAGTTCCATCGAGTCCATTGCCGGCGGCCTGACTGTGTACATCGTAGATGCCCGGAACGGCGTTTTCTGACGTTGCGGCGGGATCGGTCGGCACCGCGTTGGGATCGGAAGGGTCGGGCGTGTTCTGCACTTCCTGCCAATCCGCCTTGCCGGTGATCGGGTCTTTCGGGATGCCGCGCAGGTAATGCTCCGTGGCAAGCGCCTGCAGGCTTTCCGGGTACTTCTGTTTGTCGGCGTAGTAGTCGTCGATCGATTTGCGCATCTCGAAGAGGTCGTGGTGCAGCGCGGACTCGCGCGCTTTGGTCTGTGCCCACTTGACGTTGGACACGGCCACGGCGGCGAGGATGCCGATGATCGTAACGACGACGATCAATTCGATCAGAGTGAAGCCGGATTGCTGTTTGCGTCGTTTCATGGTTTGCCTCGTAGTGGTCAGTGGTCAACTGCCCGCACGTCCCTTGCGCCTTCTGACCACTGGCCGCTGACCACTGGCGACTTTTTCTTCATCACCATTCGTTGTAGTGCGTCTTTCCGTCGAGGGCCGGCGCGGTTGATTTCGAGTGAATCTCGTAGACGTTGTTCCCGTTGCCCGACTGGGTATCAGGATCATCGTCGGAGGAGAGCGTGTTCCAATCCGGCTTGTTCGTCATTGGATCGATGAGATCGCGCGGACGGAGGAAGCGCACGGATTGACCGCTATTGAGCTCGATGGGCTTGGTGAGCTCTTCAAGAGTTTTTGGCCACCCTTTCTGCATGGTGTCGCCAGGGTCCTTGATCGCGCCCGCAGTTCCCACCGCCGCCCCGCGGAGCTCGTGATACCGATCGATGGCCTCGGTGATCTTGCGCAGCTTCTCGTGGAGCTCCATCTCCTTCTGCCGGCGGATGCCGAAGTTGGCCAGCGGCAGCGCTACCGTTGCGAGGATTCCGACGATCGCGACGACCGTGATCAGCTCGGCGACGGTGAAGCCGGAACTCCGTTTGTGCGTAGGGGCGTGCATCAGTCGACCTTGGCGCGGCCTCCGGAGACCGAGGCGTTCACGACGCTGCCGGCACCGTTCGTGAGGTGCGGATCTTCGAGCACGAGATAGGTGTCGCCGGGAGATCCGCCGCGAACGCGCAGCGAGGCGATGGAGCCGCCGCCGTTGTTGAACTGCAGCGGCTTGCCGTTGGACGACGCGATGCGCACGGTGCCGTGCTCGCGGTCGATCGTGGCCACGGGCGGCGTCTTGAGGTCGATCGCGATGGCCGGTCCGAAGATGACTTCGCTGACGTCGATCGTCATCGGGTTGTAGTGCAGAAGGATCTGATTCGTGGTCAGGCCGTCGAGATCCATCCCGACGACGTCCCACATTTTCTCTTCGCCTGGCTTGAAGGCGAGGTGCATCGGCTGCGGCTGCATGCGCGGCGACAGGCCGGCGGTGTCGGCGACGGCGACCGACTGGGCGACGACGGTGCCAGACAACGGCTTGCCGATCTGGCTTTGCGGCACCGGGGTCGGAGGCTGCGGCGGAGCATTGGGGTTCGCCGGCGGGGAGTTG
>ERZ1739052.84-NODE-84-length-15619-cov-9.293691_pt1 | contig 15619 bp, 15 predicted proteins | sample MGYA00581761_ERZ1739052 | MGnify/ENA primary metagenome ERZ1739052 (study PRJEB42929, sample SAMN08275524) | rhizosphere metagenome | isolation source: Rhizospheric soil replicate 1 | host: Colobanthus quitensis and Deschampsia antarctica | place: Antarctica: Devils...
GGCGCGCTGATGGAGCCGTCGCTCGCGATCGAGGCGGCGCTCCACGGGCTCCAGTTGGCGTCGGGCGTGCGCGTGTTGCCGGAACGGAAGGCGATGGCGAGATGGCCGTCGCCGACGTTCTCCCCTTCGATGCGGTAGTTGCCGAAACGGGAGAAGCGCTCCACGTCCTTCGCGGCCGAGCGGAACTCCGCCGTCGCCGACGGCGCGGAGTCGAGACGGTAGACGGCGCCGCTGTTGGTGGTCGTGACGAGCGTCTCATTGCCGACTCGCGAAATCGAGACAACCTGTTTTTCGGGGACGCTGCCGAGGAGGGAGACGTCGCCGTCTTTCATCTCGTAGATGCGGCCTTGCGGACCGGTGGAGAGGAGGATCGATCCGTTCGAGCCGCCGGTGATGCCGTAGGCCATCTCGTGTTCGAACTTGCGGACCACTTCGACGAAGCCGTCGGGATTGATGCGATAGATCTCGCCGCTGCCTCCGCCCGCCGGCGAAGAGCCGGAACCGCTTCCGTCTTCGAAGGAGACGCTGACTTCGACGCTGCCGGCATCCTCTTTCTTCTGCTCGTTCGCCGAGGGAGTGGTCGTGGTCGCCGCGGAAGCCGATTGCGCGGCAGGTTTCGCGCTCGCTTTCACCGGCGCGGTCGAAGGCAGAACGTTGCTCGCCGCCGCGGCCCAGCCGACGCCGTTGGCGTCAACGTAGATGGCGGAGATCTCCGATAGCGGCGAATCGTAGAGCGCGTGCGCGGCGCCGTCGGGACGGATTTCATAGATGCGGCCCTTCGCGGAGCCGCCGGCCAGGATGGTGCCGTCGTTCTTCACGCCGAGGGATCGGAGATGCGTTTCGGGGGAGTCGAAGAGGAGCTTCCCCGCCCCTTTCGGCGTGACGCGAAAAAGCTTTCCGTCGACGCCGGTGGCGATTGCGAGATCACCATTCGGCAGAAACGCCAACGCCCAGATGTAGGCCTGTTTGGGATCGTAAAAGAGTGTCGCTCTGCCATCGTTCGGATCGATGCGGTAGACCTTGCCGTTCGGCGAGGTGCCGGCGTAGAGCGCGCCATCGTGGAAGGCGACGGCGTAAATCTCCGGCTCCGGCGCGGTGTAGATCGCTTTCAGATCGGTGCCGCGCAAACGGTAGACCTTCCCCTCGTTGCCGGTGCCGAAAAAGTGATCGCCGTTCGGCGCGGCTGCCTGCGCCAGAACGAAGGGATCGGTGAAGCTGCCGGCTTTCTTGAGCGATGGCCCGGGCCGCAGCTCGCCGCGCGAGGTGACGGCGAAGCCTTCGATGTCGCCGGCCAGAAAATCTTCGGTGTTCCGCACGCGCCAGAACTGCGGCGCGACGGCGAATGCATTCGATGCGACGAACAGCGTAACTGCGAGCGCGGCAACACGGCGCATGGAGAGAGTTCCTTTCGAAGCGGGAGTAGCAGTGGCCAGTGGTCAGAGAAGTGGTCAGTGGTTAGTGGTCAGAGAAAAAAAGCCGGCTTTCATGTTGATGCTGACCACTGGCCACTAACCACTGACCACTTAAATCGCCGGCTTGACGTCGAGATCGATCTTCACGACGCCGTCGACGATGTAGCCGAGCGGATGCGCGAGATGTTGCGAGGCATGGTAGCGGACCGGCGCCTGCGGACCGTTGCTCGTGTCGCTGCTGACGATGGCGCGCATCGTCGGCGGCAGGTTGGGCAGATAGACGCCCGCGGTGACGGCGCCATCGGTCGGTTCGTAGAGCCCGAGCGTCAGTTCGGTCGAAGGACGGAGGCGGCGAAGAACGGCGATGACCTGATCGAGACTGCGCGGATCGGGCGGGACGAGCATGAAGTCGACCTGGTTCAGCACAGACCCGCTGCCGACCAGAAGGTAGGCGGTGCCCGCCGGCTGGTCGTCGGGAATGGTTACGTCAAATGTGTCGGTGAATGCATCTCCACGAAACGGCTTCAGCACGGCGCGGACTTTGACGACGTCGCCGGCGTGGACGCGCCCTTTCGACGGCATCTCCAATGACGCTTCGACAATCTTGGCGATCTTGAGATCGTCTGTATGGCGGAAGTGAATCTTCACCGACTCGATGTCGGCGCTGCGGAACTCGTTCGACATCACGTAGCCGGCTACGACGGCGAGGTATGACGGAATGGCCTGCCGCGCCTGCGCACCAGCCCACCCTTCATGTAAAATGATCGGTTCGCTGAAGCCTTTGAGTTTGATCTCCGAATCGAGGAGAACCGTCCGTTCGCCGGCGGCGCGCTGCGCGCCTGCGACGACGGTGTCGGCGGCCATGGCCAGGATCAGCGGCGTGAGCTGGGAGTGGCGGAGGACGTCGACGTGGTACTTCTGCGCCGGTCCGCTCCCTTCCACCTCGAGGTCGACCGGGATCATGTCGGCCTTCTCGCCCATCATCCCCATGATGCCGACCGCGCGATCCTGCCGGAACGCGCCGACGACGGCACCGGTGTTGGAGAATTTGAAGGAGCTGGCCAGACTCGGCAGCACACCGACGATCTCCGACCTGGCCATCGGGAACGCCACCTCGCCCATGTCGAGGAACGGATGGCCGAAGGCGTAGACACGATCGCCGTCGACGTAGGTGACGGTGCCGGTGGCGGCGACGTTGAAGTCGCCGCGCAGCAGGACTGCACCGATGGCGTCGCCGGCCGCGAACTGTTTCTTTGTATCGGTCGTCGAGCTGGTCGAAGTCGACGACGCTCCGCTCGGAACGGGCATGAAACCGAGCGGGTCGAGGTACTTGCCGAAACGGCCGAGCGTGTCGGGCGCGAAGCTCGACATCGAGAGCGGCACGGCGATTGGCCGCGCGCCGGCGATCGAGGACGCCGGCGTGGCGCCGGTCATGCTCGACATCATCGACTCGAATTTCTCGCTGGTCTTGTGCTCGATGATCGCTTTGAGGAACTCGCCGCCGGTCATCCGCGGCGTGGCGGCGACGAAGCCGCCCGCGGCCTTCACGTCCACTTGCGCGATCTTCAGCATCTCGTCGATCGGCGTAATGCCTGCGATGGCCTCCTTCGAAAACTGCCACGAGTACGCCAGCGCGCCGATGACCTTGCCGTCGATGTAGATCGGCGATCCGCTCATCCCGGCGATCACGCCGGCACGATCGACTACCGGACCGGAGACTTTGGCGAGGATCAGATCCTGTCCCGGCCCGATGTTCTGCAGCACGCCGGTGATCTCGACGTCGAACCGCTCCAGTTTGGTACCGTCGAAAACGGTCTCGCCGTATCCGTGCATGCCCTTGCGGACTTGCGAGAACGGCATGGTGTTGGCCGGGCCAGCGGCCGCGGACGCGGCCGCGGAGACGATGGTGGCGAGGGCGACGGAGATAGCAAGGATTGTTCGCGGCACGCGCGCTCTAACAGCACCGCGGAAGGACGCTATTTCGCGGAACGTGTCCGCGGACGGATGTCCGGCCCGGAGAAACAAAATATCTGGGACCGCGTCCGCGCGCTCTCCCAGATGGAGAAACTTCTGCTGGCAGTCAAAGCCGATCGGACCGAACGCACGTTGCTCCTGCAGGACAACGATCCGCGCGTGCTCCTCTCGGTTCTCCGCAACCCGCGTCTCACCGTCGATGAGGTGGCGCGCCTGGCAAAGTCCTCGTTCCTCAACTACCAGATCGTCGACGTGATCATCAAAACCGGCCAGTGGATGGCCAACCTCGACGTCCGCCCCGGACTGATCCACAACGCGAAGACGCCACCCGCCTTCGCGCTGCGGATCTTGCCCACGCTCCCCGAGTCCGAGGTACGTTCCATCGCGCGGGCCGGGACGAACATGGCGCTGAAGACGGCGGCGTTGCGGCAATTGCAGGGGCGCTGATCGGTAGGTCTAAATCCGCGGAATCACCATTCGACGTTCTTTGCTATTCGGCGAGCGGCGGCGTTTAGGAGTTCGACATCTTTCTCCAATTCACCACCCGCGCACCGGCCGCCACTCGTCGACGATTTTGCCGCCCTCGATCACGTGATAACGGTCAAACATCGCGGCGGTGAGGCAGGAGTGATTCGGGACGACGCGCACGCGTGTGCCGACCGGGAGCGGAACGCTTGCCTCCACTTTGCCGTGTTCCTGCGAGAGTGCGACGAGGCGCGCGGGCAGTGGACGCAGATCGAGATCGCAGACGAGGCCATAGCCGAAATTGGGGTCGAGGTGTTCCGGGCTGATGTCCTTCGATAGCGCGAGCGCGCCGGCGTCGATGATGGCTTGACCGCGTTCTGGATAAGAGCCGACGACCGTCGCTAGCACCGACACCGCGATCTCGGCGCGCGTGCAGGTGCCGAGGGTGGATTGGAAAGCGTCGAAGAAGACGTAGTTGCCGGGACGGACTTCGTCGGTGTCGGCGAAGGTGTCGGCGACGGCGGTGGTGGGCGTGGAGCCGATGCTGCGCGTCAACTCATCCATCCCAAGCAGCGCGCGGAACCTCGACAGCGATTCGATTTCCTCGGCGGCAATCCTCCGGATCTCCTCGACGTCGCGCGCGTTGTACGAATGGCCGGCGTGCGTCAGCAGTCCCTGAAAGTGCACGGCGGGCGAATTGGCGATGGCAAGGGCCAGCCGCACGCTGCCGGGATGATTCGGGTCGACGCCGGCGCGGTGATAGCCGCAATCTATTTTCAGAAAGACGTCGAACATGCTGCCGTGTGCTGCGTGAAACGCTTCTACGGCCTGTAGAGCGGAGTGGCTGTCGATGAGGATATTGAGCCGGTCGATGCGAGCCGCTAACGCCGCGGCGCGGCCCAGTTTTTCGGGTGCGATCGGCACCGCATACGTGATGTCGCGGAAGCCGGCGTCCGCGAAGAACTCCGCCTCGGCCATGGTCGAAACGGTGATCGGACCGATCGCGCCGCCGTGCTGCATCCGGGCGATCTCGATGGTCTTGTGCGTCTTCACGTGCGGGCGGAATGCGACCCCCGAGGCCAGGGCCTTGTCGCGCATGCGAGTGCAGTTTTGCTCGACAATGGTGCGGTCGACGAGGAACGCGGGCGTCGATAGCGAAAGCGGAATGTTCAATGTTGAGTGTTGAATGTTCAATGTTGAAGGAAGCCCGGCCGGCCCATCATTCAACATTCAACACTGAACATTCAACATTCAACATTCGGTCTCCATGAGAAAGATCATCCACATCGACATGGACGCCTTTTACGCGTCCGTGGAGCAGCGCGACGCGCCGGAGCTGCGCGGCAAGCCGGTCATCGTCGGCTGGCCGGGCGAGCGCAGCGTGGTCTGCGCGGCGTCGTACGAGGCGCGTAAATTCGGCGTGCATTCGGCGATGCCGGCCACGCGCGCGAAACGGCTCTGCCCCGAGGGCGCGTTCATTCATCCGAATTTCGACAAGTACCGCGAAGTGTCGCGGCAGATTCGCGACATCTTCGAGCGCCACACGCCGCTGGTCGAGCCGCTCTCGCTCGATGAGGCGTATCTCGATGTCACCGAGGAGCTGACCGGGATTCCGACGGCGACGGAGACGGCGGAGGCGATCCGGGGCGAGATCAGATCGGAAACGCATCTGACCGCATCGGCGGGCGTGGCGCCGAACAAGTTCCTGGCGAAGATCGCCAGCGATTGGCGAAAGCCGGATGGATGTTTCGTCATCCGTCCGCACCAGGTCGAGCGATTCCTGATGCCGCTGAACGTGCGCAAGATCCCCGGCGTCGGCAAAGCGACGGAGAAGATCCTGACGGAGATGGGCATCGCCACCGTGGGCGATCTGCATTCGTTGAGCGCCGACCAGCTCGTGGCGCGCTTCGGCAAATGGGGCACGCGGCTCTGGGAGCTGGCGCGCGGCATCGACGAGTCGCCGGTGGTGCCCTCGCAGAAACGGAAGTCGTGGTCGAGCGAAAACACGTTCGCGAAGGACATCACGCTCGACGAGGTCACGACATACATTCGCGAGGAAGCGCAGAAGCTGTGGAAAGCGCTCAGCGACAAACAACTTACCGGCCGCACGATTACTGTAAAGCTTCGCACCGGCGATTTCAAAACCGCGACGCGGCGCCTGACGCCCGAGTCGATTCCGTCGGGCGGCGACGACCTGGCTGCGATCGGCGCCGAACTCCTGACGCGCTTCAACTTCCCGCCGCAAAGCCGCTACCGGCTGGCCGGAATCGGCGTGTCGAACTTCATCGATGAGGATGACGAAGCGCCAGAGGTCGCGAAGGAACAGCCGGAGCTGTTTGAAGGGTGAAGAGTGAAGAGGGTTCAGACCGGGTTTTCACCCTTCACTCTTTTACTTCACTGTTCGCAGCACGTTGAACTTCATCATTTCCTGGAAGGTGATGGTGGAGTCGAGATCTTCGCGTGCGAGGCGGAGCGATTGGTGCAGCCCTTCGAGAATCATCTCCATCCAGAACGCAAGCTCGCGGTCGTTGTGCGCCTGCATGTACTTTTTTGAAGTCTCCATCAGCTTCGGGACGCGCTTCAACTCAGCAAAGTACCCGTCGAAGGGCTGCTCGTCGGACAACGTGATTTTGTTGCCTTCGATGAACCACGCGAGGATCGAGTCGTAATTCGGTTCGCTCGGCGAGGCCGGCTTCTCTTCCTGACGCTGCTGACGCGGCTGTTGCTTGCGTCCGCGGCGGCCGGCGAAGGCATCGTCGAGTTCTTCTTCATCCGGATCGAAGCCGCGATTGCGCTCGTTGCGTGCGCCAACTCCGGCGCGTTCGACCGGCGGGAACTTCGTCGCGAACAATTTCGCGACCGCCTCGCCGATCAACTTCCGCGCGACGACTTCCGCGCCTTGCTGCTCCCCTTCGTAGACCATCTCCACCTTGCCGGTGATCGCCGGAAGGAGCATGGCCAGATCGGAGAGGCGCGGAAATGCGGAGCGATCGTGCGTCAGAGCGGCGCGGCGTTCCATGTTCGATTGCAACAACTCCATCGCCGCAATCGTCAGTCGCGCGGAGACGCCGGACGTTTGATCGACGAGCTCCGATCCGCGCGCCACGAACGCGATCTGCTCGATCAGCGAGTGGATGTAATCCGGAATCTCGATCTCGATCGGATGATCGCGATCCGTCCACGCCTCCTGCCGCGTGATCTGCATGGCCGTCTCGACGCTCTGCGGGTAATGCGTGAGGATCTGCGAGTCGATCCGGTCCTTGAGCGGCGTGATGATGTTGCCGCGGCTCGTGTAGTCCTCGGGATTGGCGCTGAAGACGAGCACGACGTCCATCGGAATGCGGATCGGAAAACCACGAATCTGCAGGTCGCGCTCTTCGAGAATGTTCAGCAGCGCGACCTGAATGCGCGGCGCGAGATCGGGCAGTTCGTTGATGGCGAAAATGCCGCGGTTCGTGCGCGGGATGATGCCGTAGTGGATGACTTCTTCGTCCGCGTACGTGAGCCGCTGATTCGCGGCCTTGATCGGATCGATGTCGCCGATGAGATCGGCGACCGTGACGTCGGGCGTGGCCAGCTTCTCGCGATAGCGCTCATCGCGCGTGAGCCACGCGATCGGCAGATCGTCGCGTTGCTCGGCGGCAAGTCGCCGGCAGCGCTTGCACGTCGGAGCCAGCGGCGAGTCGTTGATCTCGCATCCGGCGATGACCGGGACACGCTCGTCGAGGAGATTCGTCAGCGAACGAAGGATGCGCGTCTTCGCCTGACCGCGCAGGCCGAGGAGGATGATGTCGTGCTTCGATAAAACCGCGTTGTGAATTGCGGGAATGACCGTCCGCTCGTAGCCGTGAATGCCGGGGAAGAGCGTCTCGCCGCGCGCGATGGCCGCGAGCAGATTGCGGCGCATCTCATCTTTGACCGAGGTGATGCGATAGCCGGTGGCGCGCAGCTCGCCGAGGGTGTGGATGTTCATGGAGTGGGATTTTCCTCTGGATCACGGTTGAATTCGTTCATGGCTCGCTTCAGATCGCCGCGGGCGAAGAGCACGAGCGCATCGACGGCGCGCTCGATCCCGCGGCTGACCAGCGGCTCCTCCTCGGCAGTGAAATCGTCGAGGACGTAATCGCGAAGCCGTCCGTCCATAAACTCCGCGCCGCGGACGCCGAATCGTAGTCGCGGAAAGCGCTCACTCGCAAGCGAGGCGACGACCGAGCGCATGCCGTTGTGCGTGCCCGATGATCCGCTCGGCTTGATGCGCAATCGCGCCAGCGGCAGGTCGATGTCGTCATACACGATCATCAAATCGTCCGTCGATTCCAGATACGCGTTGACGAGCAGCTTCACGGCGTCGCCGGAGAGGTTCATGAATGTGAGCGGCTTGGCGACCTTGACGCTGCCGCCGGCCACGCGCCCCTCACCGGTCATGGCGTCTTTCTCGTGCTTGCTGATGTCGATGCGAAACTTCTTCGCAAACGCGTCGACGATCATCCACCCGGCGTTGTGCCGCGAACGCTCGTAGTCCGCGCCGGGATTGCCGAGTCCAACGATCAATTTCATGCGGCGCGAAGGGTAGCAGAGACGTTTTCACCACAAAGATTTTTACCGTCCGAACAGCACTCTCGCCAACGCCACGCCTGCGAATCCGGCCGCCAGACATCCGAACAGCGTCGCCCCGACATTTGCCGCAGCAGTTCCAAACTGTCCCATCCGCATGTATCCGCTCGTTTCGAAATTGAATGCCGAGTAGGTCGTGAAGCCGCCCATCACGCCAGCGGTCAGCATCAAGCGGATGTCGGGCGAGAACGCATTCGTTGTCCCGGCGGTTTCAACGATGAACGCGATGAGGAACGAGCCGAGCGCGTTGACGATCAGCGTCCCGAACGGGAACGCAGCGCCGAATGCGGCCAGCGCCCAGAGCGAAGTCAGGTAACGCGCGCCGGTGCCGATGGCGCCGCCGAGGCAGATGAGGATTAATCGCATGCGTTGCACTTTATCCTGCGCGTAGACGCAGGATCTCCGGTGAGGCGCACGACTCTCGCACCGCCACCGGAGATCCTGACGAAACGCTTCGCGCTTCGTCAGGATAAAATGTGACGCCAGTGATCCACTTCTACCACGTCACCAAGCGATTCGATCAGTACTCCACGGCGCTTCATGACGTGACCTTTCATATCGAGAAAGGCGAATTCGTTTTCCTCACCGGCGCCAGCGGCGCGGGAAAATCGACGCTGCTGAAACTCATCCTCCGCCAGATGCAGCCGAGCGATGGGCAGGTCGTCGTCAACGGCCGCAATTTGAAATCGATGAAGCGCTCGCAGCTCCCCTTCTTCCGCCGCGAGATCGGCATGGTCTTCCAGGATTTCAAGCTGATCGAACGGATGACGGTCTTCGAGAACCTCTCCTTCATCCTCACCGTCCTCGGCATCCCGCCGCGCGAGCACAAGAAGCGCGCGTACGGCGCATTGCGCGCGGTCAGCCTTCATCACAAGCTGAATGCGTATCCGCTGCAGCTCTCCGGCGGCGAGCAGCAACGCATCGCCATCGCCCGCGCGCTCATCAATGAGCCGCTGGTGATCGTGGCCGACGAGCCGACCGGCAATCTCGATCCTGACCTGACGCAGGAGATCGTTCAGATTTTCGCCGAGGCGAATCTCAGAGGATCGACAGTGCTGATTGCGACGCACGACCGCGAGTTGATCGAGCAGAGCGGACGCCGCGTCATCACGCTCGACCACGGCCGCATCACCGACGAGAAAGTGGCCACGCCGCCTCGCGCGCCGCGCGTCGAGTCGATCTTCGGAATCGGCGGCTGATCGCGATGCACCGCGACGACGCGCTCCCGAAAACAACGTTCCCCTATTTTTTCCGCGAAGCGGCACGCCGGATGTGGGTATCGAAGCGCACCAGTTTCGTGGCCGTGGCCATGATCGCGATCTCGCTCTTCATCGTCGGAGCATTTCTCCTCGTCGCCGAAAACCTCGGCCGGGCGGTCGCGCAAGCCGGTGGGAAATCGCGCGTGAACATCTATCTGACCACCGACGCGACGCAGCAGCAGATCGCGTCAGTCGACGGATGGCTGGCCGCGCATCACGACTTCGCCGCACGCCGTTTCATTTCAAAGGAGATCGCGCTGACGCGCTTTCGAACGTACTTCGCGAATCTCTCCGACGTCGTCGGCCAGCTCGACGAGAATCCGTTTCCGGCATCCTTCGAATGCGAGATCGCGCCGGCCGTGGCGCAGTCGCCCGCGTTCGCGCAGCAGGCCAAGGAGTTGCGCGCGATCGCCGGCATTGACGAAGTCCAGTTCGATTGGGAGTGGGTGGAGAAGTTGAAGAAACTGATCAACCTCGTGAACCTGGCGGGCATCATCGCGGGCGGTGTGCTCGCCATCGCCGCGGCATTCACCATCGCGAACGTGATCCGATTGACGATGCTGCTCTATCGCGAAGAGATCGACATCATGCGCCTCGTCGGCGCCACTGAGCGGATGATCCGCGGCCCGTTCCTCATCGAAGGAATCCTGCAAGGCTTCATCGGCGCCGCCGTCGCCATCGCGCTGCTCTTCGCCGCGTTCCTCGCCGGACGCAACTTCCTGGCCCCGCGCTACTCGCTGCTCTGGAGCTTCCTCTTCAACGGCTTCCTCCCCTGGCGCAAACTCCTGGCCCTCCTCGCCGGCGGCACCCTCGCCGGCTTCCTCGGCAGTTGGCTTTCGGTAAGAGAGTCGGGCGAAGAACGAGTGTGATGCGGTTCGCCTTCGCGCGCGCCGCGGAAGCACCCAATTGCGATAGCCTTCCGCCACATGAAACTCGTTGAATGCGTTCCGAACATTTCCGAGGGGCGGCGGCCGGAGATTTATGACGCGGTGGCCGCGGCTGCGGCGAACGTGAACGGCGTCACGCTGCTGAACGTCGATCCCGGCGCCGACACGAATCGCACTGTCATCACTTTTGTCGGCGATCCCGAGGCGGTGTTGGAAGGTGCGTATCGATTGATTCAAAAGGGTATCGTCCTGATCGACATGAGCACCCATCGCGGCGCGCATCCGCGCATCGGCGCGGTCGACGTCGTGCCGTTCATCCCCGTCGCCGGCGTCACCATGGACGACTGCGTCGAGCTCGCCCGCCGCCTCGGCGAGCGCGTCGGACGCGAGCTGAACGTTCCGGTCTACCTTTACGAATACGCGTGCAGCGCGCCGCACCGCCGCAATCTCGCCGACGTGCGCGAGGGGGAGTACGAAGGTTGCGCGCGCAAGCTGGCCGATCCGCGCTGGACCCCGGATTTCGGCCCGGTCGAGTTCGTGCCGCGCACCGGCGCCATCGTCATCGGCGCACGCAAGTTCCTCGTCGCCTACAACGTGAATCTCAATACGCTGGATAAGCGTCTGGCCACGGGCGTGGCCTTCGACATCCGCGAGCGCGGCCGGATGAAGCGCGACGACGACGGCAATCCGATCCTCGACGCGAAGGGCGAACCGGTGTGGGAGCCGGGCCTGCTCAAGTCGGTGAAAGCGGTCGGATGGGTCATCCCCGAATTCGGCTGCGCGCAGGTGTCGATCAATCTGACCGACCTCGATGTCGCACCGCTGCACGTGGTCTTCGACACCGCCGAGGATCGCGCGCGCGAACGCGGCCTGCGTGTCACCGGCTCCGAAATCGTCGGACTTGTTCCGCGCGATGTGCTGCTCGCCGCCGGACGTCACTATTTACAACGTATGGGACGTCCGACCGGCGTCTCCGAGGCCGCGCTGATGCACTCGGCGATCCGAACTCTCGGACTATCGGAACTGAAACCCTTCGATCCCCGCGAACGCGTCATCGAATACCGCCTGGCCGCTCCCGCGCGGCTGGCATCGATGCGCGTCAACGATTTCATCGACGAACTCTCGAGCGACTCCCCCGCCCCCGGCGGCGGCTCCGTCTCCGCTCTGGCCGCATCGATGGCCGCGGGACTCGCGGCGATGGTGGCCGTTCTTTCCCACACACGTAAAGGCTTCGAATCAAAACAGCCGGACCTCGACCGCATCGCCGTCCGCGCGCAAACGCTGAAAGACCAATTCCTGACTGCGGTCGACGCCGACACCGCCGCCTTCGATCAACTCCTCGACGCCATGCGCATGCCGAAGTCGGCCCCCGAGGAGCAGTCCGCCCGCGACGCCGCCATCACCGAAGCCACCATCGCCGCCACCGAAGTCCCCCTCCGCGTCCTCGAGTCATGCCCCGAGGTTATCGAACTGTGCATGGAAATCGGCCGCATCGGATTGCAAGCCTCATTGTCCGACGCCGGAGTGGGCGCACAGATGGGAAGGGCGGCGGCGGCGGGCGCGTATCAGAATGTCTGCATCAACCTCGCGGGACTGACCGACGCCTCCCGCCGCGCAGCGCTGATCCAACGCGCCGATATCGCATGGGAACGCGCGCGGAATCTCCACGCCGAGGCGGAAACTGCGATTCTCGTGAAACTGCGGGAAAGCATAACTACGACCGCTTGATCAGCCGCAGATACTCTTCATGCGGACCGATCCAGAACCAGACGATCCCGACTGACGAATCGATGCCGAGCGCCCGATGCGATGAGTCGACTCGAACCGACCAGAATCGCCCGACACGTTTGAAGTGAAGCGAAGGGTGTTTCGGAGTCGATTTGAGAAGGTCGTAATTCTCGCGAGCAATCTTCTGAATTTCGGGCGGCAGCTCAGCGAACGCGCGCCAGAAACGCCTACCCGCGCGGTGACTCAAAGTTCCGTAGTCTCTCCGCGCTCGTATTCAGCAAGCGCCTCATCCGCGAAACGATCGAGACGCCCAGCCGCAACGTCCTGCTCCAGCTCACGATCCCACGCCTGCCAATCGTGCTCGACAAACCACGCGCGGAACGCCGCAAGCTCGTCGGGAGCGAGCTGCTCGACTTCTCGTTCGAGAGATTCAACCTTGGTCATGATGATTCCATTGTACGCGTCGAGGAAGCCGCTGTGCCGACGAAAACTAAGGTCTGAAACTCTCGCGGACGGCATGCTCAAAGACATCTGCTGGCAGCGCAACGGCGGGACTCAAGGTTCCTGCTGCGGCCGAAAGTCTCGGCTATGAACGGTCGACTTCCGAATCACTCATCGGTGAGGCGCTCTTGCGAGGAGGGATTGCAATCAACAGTGATCTCGGGAAAGCGGGCGGTTAATACCATTACGGAGTTTACCGCCTCACGGATTGGGCCAACTATTAATGTCACGCTGATAAGGCCGACTTGAATTACAGCGAGACCATTTAGTAAGAACACGTCTCGATCAGCGGTCACCGTATGAGAATTCGCATTGATAACTGCAACTGACCAAGGTATGACGCCTGCGAGAAATCCAGCGCACGTCGCAATCGCTATGCCCTGCCACATCGTGATCGCACTCTTTAGGCCTTCGAGTCGGACCTGCAGCGGGATGGACTGGTCACGAATGAATTGAATCTCCGGCTTCGAATTATGTAGCCACGTCGTTATCAGTGCAACAACCACGTACATTAGGCATGTTCCTACGATACCCTGGTGCGGTATCTCTGGAGCAAATGCCCACAATGAGCCAAGCACCGCACAACACATTGGCAGGGACGCCCAAGCGCATCTTCGACCGCGAGTCTTCGTCTTCACCAACCCAATCGCTGTGATAACGAATACCGGTATTGCAAGCAGTGCGAGCCAGTATCCGTATCGGTAAACTCGTGCACCATAGCGCACGTGAGACGGGATTCGTGCGTCGACATATGTCGCTCCGACGATGGCTAACGCGAAGCCCAAAGAGACTATCGCTGATATTCGATAGGCGAACTGTTTTTCCGATTCCATTCCGTCAGGCATGAGCATCGCCGAAGCGCTCCGCGAGGGATGTTATCTGTGAAAGTTTGACGTTCGTCAAGTTTATGGCGTCCACCACATTAATCGTCGTGAGACTGAGTGTGCCGGGGCAGAGAAGTCACAAATCTCGGTCGTGCTTCCTTGGGAGAATGGAGTGCGTACTGATCTCCATCACTGCCCATCCAAAACCTCATTCAAAATCCCCCCCGCCTCCCCCACCCTTGGTCCCGGCCGCGTGAAGAGGTTTTCGTCGACGGCGATGGCGACGACGTTCTTTGTGCCGGCGCGGGCGAGTAGTGCCTCGACTGCTGAGGGGGTGACGGAGTGGTTGGGGTAGAGGAGGATGTCCGGGGGGTGGGCGACGAACGATTCGAGCGAGTAGGAGGGCCAGCCGTTTACTTCGACGGCGTTGGTGGCGCCGCAGAGGGTGAAGAGGTCGTCGGCGAAGGTGTTGCGGCCGGCTACGTAGAGTGGATCGGTCCAGACGGCGAGCATCAGACGCGGTGCGTGAGATCGCGTTCGGCGTTGGTGGGCGAGGCTGGCGTTTAGTTTCGCGACGGCGGCTGTGCTATTGATGCCGAGGGCGTTGGCGATTGACGTCATTGATTTCGCGATGTCGGCGAGGCGCTCGTTGGTGAGGACCAGCAGCGGGATGTGCACTGAGGCTAACGAGCGGCCGAGGGTGGGTGGGAGGCCGGCGGCGTTGGCGATGACGAGGTCGGGGCGGACGGCGACGATCTTTTCGAGGTTCGGTTGCAGTCCGCCGACACGCGGGAGTTTTCGCGTGGGCATGGCATCAGCGGAGTAGTCGTCAGTGCCTACGATGCGGTCCGCGGCGCCGACGGCGATGACCATCTCAGTGACGTTGGGGGCGAGCGTGACAATGCGATTCGTTGTTTGTTTCGGCGCGGGTTCGGGAGCGGAGCATGCTGCCAGGAGCAGCAGCAACAAACAAAAACCGCGGCGTTGGCGCCGCGGTTTGTTGGAAGCGAAGGAGAGCAAGCTACGACTCGCCGGCTTCGTCGTCTTCCATGTCGTTGTGGATGCCGAGGCGGGAGCAGGCAGCGGCGTACATCTGCTTGGAGGCGTTGATCGCGTTCTGCAACTCGGCGATCCGGTCCTTCACCTTGGCCAGCTCTTCCTCGATCTGGTCCTTCAGGTCGCTGATTTCCTGCTTCGTAACCTGAAGCGTCGTCTCGTAAAACTTGCGCTGCTGATCGGTGATGACTGGCATTCTTTCCTCCGAATTTGATGGCGAACGAGCGGGCGATTATAGCTTGAAGTCGACGCGCACGTTCGTCCACGACTTCACGCGCACGCCATCTTTCTCGCCCGCGGAAAATGTCGAACGGCGAATACTCTGCTGCGCCGCTTCATTGAGCACGGCCTGCGGACCGCTCATGACTCGCGTCTCCAGAACCTGGCCGGTCTCCGAGACCAGCACGCTGACGACGACACTCCCCTGCACGTGCTGGATGCGCGCGATGGGCGGGTAGGACGCCACGGCCTGATGCGTGATGCGCGCGGGCGTGAGGCCGGGCGTGCCGGCCGGGATGAGATCGCCGACCTGCGTGTGCGGCGCTTCCGGCTGCGGCGCTGGGTCTGATTTGCGGGCGGCGTTCGGTTACGGTGCGGGGGGGTGCGGGTCGGCGCCGGGGAGGACGGCCGGGCGCCCCCGCTCGGAGCCCGGTCCGGACGGCGTGGGAAGCGCCACCAGGTCGGGGAGCGGATGGACGATGGGCCGCACGGCCGGGTGGTCCCACGCGTACTCGAGGATATCGCCCGGATGGTCGATCATCAGCGCGACGGCCTTCGCGACGTCGAGGGCCGCGCCGCCGCCGATCGCGACGATGCTGTCGGCGCCGTGTGCGCGGAAGCCATCGACGCCCCCTTCGACCTGTGCCTTGTCCGGGTTGCTCGCCACGCCGGAATAAACG
>ERZ1739052.85-NODE-85-length-15466-cov-11.882941_pt1 | contig 15466 bp, 18 predicted proteins | sample MGYA00581761_ERZ1739052 | MGnify/ENA primary metagenome ERZ1739052 (study PRJEB42929, sample SAMN08275524) | rhizosphere metagenome | isolation source: Rhizospheric soil replicate 1 | host: Colobanthus quitensis and Deschampsia antarctica | place: Antarctica...
AGCAGATAAGTGAGCACGAACGAGTACGTCCGCTTGGCCGCGTTGTCGTCGTCGATCGAGTACGCGAAGGCCGGCCAGGCGAGGCGGAACGCGATCATCAGGAACACGATCACGCTCGACGCGCGAACGGCGAGCGAGTAGACGCCCGCCTCCGAGAGCCCCTTGTAGGCGTTCACGAACAGCCGGTCGATGAAGTTGACCGCCCAGGGCGCGGGCGCCGACGGCACGAGCGGCAAGCACAACCGGGTCACGCCGCGCCACGACCTGCGGCCGGAGCCCGAGAGGGGCGCGGCGCGCGCGCGGGAACGGGGCGAGCGGCGCGTCGGGGTGCTGTCCGGCGTGGTCTCCGGGGCGGCGGAGCGGTCGTGCTGGAGCGGGTCTGGCTAGAAGGTCGCCGAGTGCGGCGGCGCGGTAAGGGCCGGGGGGACGCTGCGGGCGCCGATGCGGGCGGCCGTCCGGGACGGCGCCCGGCGCGCGCGCATCGTGCCGCCCGCGCATACGCCGGTGGAAGGAGCGGCGCGGATGGCCGTCCGCGCCGCAACCAATCCGCGTCCGACCCGCGCCGGAGTCTAGAAGCGCAGCGACAATCCGCCCGAGAAAATCACCGGATTGATCTTCACTTTCGTCGTGGAACGTTGCGGCTCTGGATGACACATTTTTTGCTTCTGGCGCAAAGCGGAGGTTTCCGCGAGGCCGACGTCGTTCTTGAAATCGATGTGGCTGAGGTTGCGCTTGCCGAAGACACTTCATGACATCCGCGGTCGCGCGCGAGCGAACAGGCCGGTCCGGGGGACAGCATCAATGCGCCGCGTCGTCGTCCATGCCCAGGAACGTGAGCAGGGGGAGGCCGGCCACCTGTTCGAAGCGCTGGCCGTACGACTGGACCGCGCCGGACGGCTCGTCGAGAAAAATCCGTTCGACGCGGAAGAGCGGGACGAACATCGTGATCAGGTCGAGGTCGGGCTCCTCGTTGCGCGCGATCTGGTGGATCCAGTCTTCGAACGAGTCGAGGTTGATGCCGCGCATCGTCACGCCCGCGGGGGAGAGCGCCGCCAGCACGCCGAAGAACTTCTCCTTCGGATTGACGAGGTTGAGGATGATCAACGCGGACGGCGCGAAGCCTTCGATCATGATTTCTCGCTCAGTTCGATGAGTACGCCGTCGCCCGCGGATGGATGGAGAAAGGCCACGCGGCAGCCGTGCGCCCCAGGCACCGGCGCTTCGTTGATGAGCCGGTAGCCGAGTGATTTCAGGCGAGCCAGGTGGGATTCGATATCGTCGACGCGGAAGCAGATATGGTGGATTCCTTCGCCGCGTTTCTCGATGAACTTCGCCACGGTCGATTCGGGGCCGGTCGGTTCGAGCAACTCGAGATTCGCATCACCCGCGGAGAGAAACGCCGTCCGCACGTTCTGCGACGTCACGGTCTCGACGTGATCGACGGTGAGACCAAGCGCTTCGTAAATCTTCGCGGCATCGAGCGACTTCACCGCGATGCCGATGTGGTCGAGCGTCGGTTTGTTCATCAGACTCCCTTCACGTCCGCGCCCCATATGTGTTTGTGCAATTGCGTCTGCAGCCGCGCAGGCACGCGGTCGGCGAGCATCATCTCTGCCAGCGTTTTCAGATCGAGCTCGCCCCAGACCGGTGAAAAGAGAATCGTGCGGCCGGTGAGTTTGCGCTGCTCGATGACGCCGCGCGCCCATTCGTAGTCGCCGCGATCGGCGATGACGAACTTGATCTCATCGTGCGAACGAAGCTTGTCGAGATTCGGCCAGTAATTCTTCTCCGTTTCGCCCGACCCGGGACATTTCACATCGAGGATGATTTTCGCGCGGCGGTCGACCGGCTCGATGTCGATCGATCCGGAAGTCTCGATGAGCACTTCGAAGCCGTCATCGCAGAGGCGCGCGATGAGGTCGAGTGCTTCCTTCTGCGCCAGCGGCTCGCCGCCGGTGACTTCGACGAGCTCGCACCCGTAGCTCTTCACGCGTTCGATCACGTCATCGATCGAAAACTTCTCCCCGCCGATGAACGTGTACTCCGAATCGCACCACCGGCAGCGCAGATTGCAGCCCGCCAGCCGCACGAAGACGCACGGTCGCCCGGCATGCGTCGACTCGCCCTGAATGCTGTGGAAGATCTCCGTGACGCGAAGCATCGCCGCGAATCATGCGCGATGTCCCGCTTGCGGCACAATTGCGCCAGTGCCTTCACCCGTTCCCATCGCCGGCTACGCCGCCATCGGCTGCACGCGCTCGGTGGCGCTCGTCTCGCGCAACGGCTCGATCGACTGGCTGTGCTGGCCACGCTTCGATTCGCCGTCGATCTTCGGACGTCTGCTCGACCTCGACAAAGGTGGTTTCTTCGCCATCCATCCGGCGATCGAACACGAGTCGCGTCGCCAATACCTCGACGGCACCAACGTCATCGAGACGACCTTCACGACGGAGCGCGGCACCGCAAAACTGCTCGATCTCATGCCGGTCATGACCGAGGAGGAAAAGCGCACCACGCTGACGCCGTTCCGCCAACTGCTGCGCCGCATCGAAGCGATCGACGGCGAGGTGCCGATCGAAGTCCTCTACTCCCCGCGCCCCGACTACGCCCGCATCACTCCTCGGCTTCAACAACGCGGCGACTCCATCCACTGCGGATGGGGCGCGCAGGTCCTCAACCTTCGCAGCGATGCAAAGTTCGAAATCGATGAAGGCGCAGCAATCGCCCGCTTCACTCTGAAAGCCGGCGAGTCGCGCACCTTCGCCCTCGGCTTCGACGATCACACGCCGGCCGTTCTGCCATCGATCTCCGACGACGCCGTCGAACGCACCGTGAAGTTCTGGCGCGACTGGTCCTCGCAACTGACGTATGACGGTCCGCATCGCGCGCTCGTCCTCCGGTCCGCGCTCGTGCTGAAACTGCTGACCTACGCGCCGACCGGCGCCATTGTCGCCGCGGCGACGACCTCGCTCCCCGAATCGATCGGAAGCGTTCGCAATTGGGACTATCGCTACTGCTGGCTGCGCGACGCCTCGTGGACCGTGACCGCGCTTTACGACTGCGGTTTTTCCATCGAGGGCGCCGCGTTTCTCGACTGGCTTCTCTACTCCACGCGTCTCACGCACCCGCACCTGCAGATGCTCTACGACGTCTTCGGCGAATCGCACGTGGCCGAGAAAACGCTCGATCATCTGTCCGGCTACCGCGGCTCGCGTCCCGTTCGCATCGGCAACGATGCGCACGGCCAATTTCAACTCGACGTCTACGGCGAAGTCCTCGGCGCGATCGAAGAAGCAACGCGCCGCGGCGAAACGCTCGATCGCGACGTGCAGCATCTCATCCGCCGTCTCACCGAAATCGTCTGCGAGCGTTGGCAGGAGCCCGACGCCGGCATCTGGGAGAAGCGCGGCGGCGCGCGCCAGCACGTGCACGGCAAGGTGATGGCGTGGTCCGCTCTCGACAGCGCGCAGCGCATTGCCAGGCGTTGCCATGTGAAGATCGATGACGCCCGCATCGAGAACGCCAAAGCCGCGATCAAGGAAGAGGTGATGACGCACGGCTTTAGCGCGCGCCGCAACAGTTTCACCGGCATCTACGACGATGAGGAAGTCGACGCCAGCCTGCTTTTCATCGCGCGCGTCGGCTTCATCGATCCCTCCGACCCGCACATGCTGGGCACCATCGACGCGATCCGTTCCGAGCTCGGCCACTCCGGTCTGATCTACCGCTACGACACGCGCGAAACCGACGACGGCCTGCCGTCGGGCGAAGGCGCCTTCCTCGCCTGCAGTTTCTGGCTCGTCGAAGCGCTCGCCCTGGCCGGCCGCGTCGACGAAGCGCGCACGCTCTTCGACGACATCATCCGGCGAGGTAACGACGTCGGCTTGTTTTCGGAGCAGATCGACGTGCATACCGGCGAATTGCTCGGCAACTTCCCCCAAGCGCTGACGCACATTGCGCTGCTCACCGCAACGCTATGTTTGGCGCAAGCAGAGGAGGAGGGAAAGGCGGAGCCGCGCGCGACGTGATTCCGAACTGCGATGACGAATCGCGAGCAATCCCATTTGCAGAAATGCGGCTCGTCTGCGCTCGCGCGCGGAGGCGCGCCCGTGACAATCCAGCCCCGCGCTCAGCGCGGGGTTCGCGGGGCGTATACAAATGTGCGGCCGCGGAGGCGGCCGCTATAAAACTCGCGCTGCGCCGCCGATTCTGCAGAGCCTCAGGATGACAGGCTATAAAACGCGCCAATCGTCGCCCCATACAGCACGTGCGCGACGAGCAGCACCAGCGGCGTAATGCGTCCGTAGTTCGTGACGAAGAATCCCGGCGGCTCGAGAAGCCGCGTCGGCTCGGGGCCGCGAAAGTCGGACACCATCCGCGGATGGATGCCGGGCAGGATCGGCAGCAGCACGGCCACGATGAACATCCCCTGCAAGCCTCCCAGCAATCCGCCGTACCACCAGGTCGCATCGCCAATGTCTTCGAAGAAAAGGCCGTAGGCGATCGCGAAAACCCATCCGTTGATGAGGTGAACCGCGAGCCCGATCACCTTCGCCCGGTCGCGGTCCGGCGTGAACATCGTGCCGATGATGAACGGGATGTCGACGCGCGTGAGACCGAGCGACTGCGCGGCCACGGTGAGGCTGGTCAGAAGGACGGTGGCCGCGAATCCCCAAAGCAGGATGGAAGAAACGTTCATGGATTTAGTGTGGCACAGACACTCTTGTCTCTGCTTTTGAAGCTGCATCGGTCCGCGTCTTGTTCGCGGACTTCGCATGCAACCACGTGAATCAACTCGCTGCGCAGCGAATCGTGAAACCCCTGCGGCGACGCCAGCGCCCACGGCGTCTTCGACGATCGCTCGACGGATGCCCAGCCTCGCGCTCGAACTAAACAAGCGACGAGGATGGATCGCGCTCGGCGCCGCCGCGCTGCTGCTGGCGGGGTTTGCGCGGCGGCGATAAAAGCACGACAGGCGTTGCTACACTCCCGGTAACTTGAAGCACTACATCGCCCTCGCCCGTCCGTTCACGCTACTTCCGCCGCTGCTCGGCATCGTCTCCGGCGCGGTGTGTGCGTGGGGATCGGCCCACAATCCCGATCCCGCCCGCGCGCTGACCTCCTCGGTGATCTGGACGATCGTCCTCGGCTCGCTCTGCGCGTCGCTTCTGAACGCGGCCAACAATTCGCTGAACCAGATTTACGACCTTGAGATCGACCGCATCAACAAGCCGAAACGTCCGCTCGTAACGGGCGAGGTTTCAAAAAAAGGCGCCTGGATCTTCACCTGGATCGTGTACGCCCTCGGCCTCGTCCCGACGTGGCTCGTGGTCGTCTATCCCTACACTAGCTGGCGCGCCAAATTCTTCGCGCCGCTGCCGTGGCATGAGTGCATCGCCATTTACCTGATCGCGTTCATCTCAACATTTGTCTATTCGGTCCCCGCGCTCGGACGCACCAAAGCGCACCCGATTGGTGCAAACCTCACCATCGCTATTCCGCGCGGATGCCTGCTGAAAGTGGCCGGGTGGACGATGGTGGCGCACGCGTCAACGATTGAGCCGTGGTTTATCGGCTCCGTCTTCATGTTCTTCCTCCTCGGCGCCGCATCGACGAAGGATTTCAGCGACATCGAAGGTGATCGCGCCGGCGGTTGCCGGACGTTGCCGATCGCATTTGGCGTCAAACGAGCGGCGTGGATGATCGCGCCGTTCTTCATCTTCCCCTGGCTGCTGATGCCGCTAGGCGCCGCCACGCACATCCTCACCGGCAACGGCACGTTCCTCACGGTTCTCGGAATCGCCCTGGCGCTTTGGGGCGTGTACACAGTCTGGCTGATCGTCCGCAATCCCGAAGAGCTGACGGCGACGGAGAACCATCCGTCGTGGCGGCATATGTATCTGATGATGATGGCCGCGCAGGTGGGGTTCGCGGTGGCGTATGTGGTTTGATCAGGTCCTCCGATCCTGCGGAGCGCAGCGACCGTCAGGATCTCCGGTGACACCGCGCGAAATCACGACGCGAGGTAAAGAACGGAGATCGAAATTGCCGCCCACAACACCGCGCATACGATCATTTGCGGATCGCGCACCATCCGATCGGTCGGCGATTCGTCGTGCGTTCGTTCCATCAGGTACCGATACCTGAAAACGCCGAACAGCACCACCGGCACCGTCGCCGCGAGCTGCGGCCGCACCGTGGCGATGTACAGGCCGTAGAAGACGAACGTCGCCACGACCGCGATCTCGGAGTAGTCGTCCATCAGCTTGACGGTGTAGTGCTGCAGCACCGAGCGGAAGTCGGACGCCGAGGCAGTCGACAGCAGCTCCTGCCGCCGTTTCGTCGCCGCGAGATAGAGCGCGAGCGAGAGTGTGGTGATGAACATGAACACGGACAGCACGACATCGATCGCCACCGCACCGCCCCAGACCCGCAGCACGAACCCGCAGGCGATGACGAAGAGGTCGATGATCGGCATCGTCTTCAGGTGGATCGAATATGCGGTCGTGAGTGCGAGATAAAGCGCCACCGCGAGGAGAAACTTCGGCGCGACGAACCAGGCCGCAACGAGCAGGATCGGGATCAGAATCGCAACGATCGTGACAGCGGTTCGGACCGAGATTTCCCCCGAGGCGATGGGGCGGCGCAGGCGTTTGACGGGATGGGCGCGATCGCTTTCGCGGTCGAAGATGTCATTGATGATGTAGCCGGCGGACGCCGCGCCGCAGAAGATGGCGAAGGCGGCCAGCGAATGCGCGAGCGCGGACGGCGAAACGAACGACCGCGAAAAAATCAGCGGCGCGATCACGAACCCGTTCTTCAGCCACTGCGCCGGACGCAGCAGGCGGATGGCCTTCACGCGAGCGAGTTTATCCGCATCCCTGTCATCGGCGGGCGAGAGGCCCGCTTTCTTTCCGATACAATCCGCGCGCTTCGAGGAGGTCCCGCCGTGCGCTTTCGCCTTTTGCCCCGTGAAGAGACCTTTTACGCCGACTTCATCGCCATGGCTGACCAGCTCAAGGTCGGTGCGCGGCTGCTCGAAGAGATGTTCGCCACCGATCCTCCCGTCGCCGACAAAGCGCACGAGATCAAGGAGGTCGAGCACAAGTGCGACTTCCTCACGCACGAGATCATTCAGCGGCTGAACAAGACGTTCGTGACGCCGATCGACCGTGAGGACATTCACTCGCTGGCGCGCACGCTCGATGACGTGATGGACGCGATCGACAACGCGGCAGCCCTGGTTCCGCTTTACCGCATCGACCGCGTGCGCTTCGGCGCCCGCGAGCTCGCCAGGGTCATCTCAGCCTCGGCCAACGTGGTCCGCGACGCGTGCGTGGCGCTCGAGAAACACAGCGGCGTCCTCGAATGCGCCGTCGAGATCAACCGGCTCGAAAACGAAGCCGACCGCGTGCATCAGAAAGCAGTAGGTCAGCTTTTCGACGACGAGCGCGATCCGATCGCGGTGATGAAGTGGAAGGAGATCCTCGATCTTCTCGAAGACGCAACCGACCGTTGTGAAGACGTGGCGAACCTGCTCGAAAACGTCGTCGTGAAACATAGCTGATGCCGAGTCACCTCTTCCTGATCGTGGCCAGTCTGATCGGCGTCGCGTTGGTGTTCGACTACATCAACGGCTTCCACGACGCTGCCAACTCGATCGCCACGATCGTCTCGACGCGCGTGCTCTCGCCGGGGCAAGCCGTGATCTGGGCGGCGTTCTTTAACTTCGTCGCGGCGTTCGGGTTCGGAACCGCGGTGGCGAAGACGATCGGCAAGGGGATGATCGACATCCACTCGGTCACCTTCGGCGTGATCTTCGGCGGATTGATGGGCGCGATCATCTGGGACCTCATCACCTGGTACTTCGGCCTGCCGACCAGTTCCTCGCACGCGCTCATCGGCGGCTACGCGGGCGCGGCGGTTGCGCGGGCAATGTCGTTCAGCGTGATCGAACCGAGCGGCTGGTCGAAGACGCTGATCTTCATCGTGGTCTCGCCGGTCATCGGTTTGGTCGCCGGCCTCGGGCTGATGACGGCGACGTTCTGGATTTTCCGGCGCGTGACGCCGCAGCGCGTCGACCGGTGGTTCCGTCGGATGCAGCTTCTCTCGGCCGCCGCATTCAGCCTCAGTCACGGCGCGAATGACGCACAGAAGACGATGGGCATCATCGCTGGAATCCTCTTTACTGCCGGGTACATCAAAGTCTTCGAGATCCCGTTCTGGGTCATCCTGGCCGCTCACGCCGCCATCGGACTGGGGACGCTGGCCGGCGGCTGGCGAATCATCCACACGATGGGCCAGAAGATCACGAAGCTGCAGCCCGTCAGCGGATTCGCCGCCGAGACCGGAGCCGCCATCGCCATCTTCACCGCCACGCACTTCGGGATCCCCGTCTCGACGACGCACGCCATTACCGGCGCGATCGTCGGCGTCGGAGCCACCCGGAGACTTTCCGCCGTTCGCTGGGGCGTGGCCGGCCGCATCGTCTGGGCCTGGATCCTGACGATTCCAGCGGCCGCGTTCATGGGTGGGCTGATGTACTGGGTGGCCGCGGCGTTTGGAGCGAAGTAGTTTATCCTCGCACCGTGAACGAAACCATCACCCTCGACGTCGAGCTACGCGCATTCGCCCGCCGCGACACGGAAGAGCGATGGATGGCGGTCTGCCCTTCGATCGGCGTCGCATCGCAGGGCACCGATGTGGATGACGCGAGAAGCTGCCTTCGCGAAGCGGTCCAGCTCTGGTTCGAGAGCTGTATCGAGCGCGGCACGCTCGAACGCGCACTGCAGGAATCGAATTTTCGCCAAATCTGAAGCCGCGCGGGAGGCCGTTTGGACAGCACTGCAGGCGGAGCCTTGGGCAACCAGCGCTGCGGGCCGTGCCCGCAATTTTTTCGATATACTCGCCGTTTCGAGAGCGACCCTGAAAGAGTCCTGACCGAGGTAAAGCCAATGAAACCAGAGATTCACCCGAAATATCAGCAGGTCCAGGCGCACTGCGCCTGCGGCGAAACGTGGACCACCGGCTCGACCAAAAAAGAGCTGCGCGTCGAGATTTGCTCGAAGTGCCATCCGTACTTCACGGGCAAGCAGAAGCTCCTCGACACGGCCGGCCGCATCGACCGCTTCCAGCAGCGCTTCGCCAAGAAGGCCGGCCCGAAAGAAGCCGCGGCAAAATAATGTCCCGCAAAGCCTGGCTTGGCGCGGCGAAGCTGATCACTGGCACCTTCAACGCGTTCACGAACGGCCTCACATCGGCAATGCCGGCGGCTACGGCTGACCGCAATGTCGACATGCTCATCGGCGGGCAGGCCGTGCTCGAAGGCGTGATGATGCGCTCGCTCACCGGCTACTCGGTGGCCGTGCGCCAGCCGAACGGCGAAGTCGCGATCAAGAAAGACAAGCTCGTCTCGATCACGGCCAAGTACCCATTCCTGAAGTTCCCCGTCCTTCGCGGTTCTGTCGTTCTGATCCAGTCGCTCATCCTCGGCATGCGCGCGCTGAACTATTCGGCGAGCGTGGCCACGGAAAACGAGGCGGGCGAGCAGGAGATGTCGAGCTGGGCCATGGCCAGCACGATGATCGTCGCGTTGGCCATGGGCGTTGGCGTCTTTATCCTGGCGCCGCTCGGGATCACGAACCTGATCCGCCACTTCTTCGCGCCGCACATGGGCAACATCGCCTACAACGCCATCGACGGCCTGCTGCGCGCGGTCTTCTTCTTCGTCTACATCCTCTCGATCTCGTTCATGGACGAGATCAAGCGCGTCTTCCAATACCACGGCGCCGAACACAAGACGGTCTATACGTTCGAAGCGAACGAGGATCTGACGGTCGAGAACGCGCGTACGAAGTCGACGCTGCACCCGCGGTGCGGCACGAGCTTCCTGATGTTCGTCATGGCCATCTCGATCCTGGTCTTCTCGCTCGTGCCGTCGACCGTGCCGTTCGCGGTGAAGTTCCTGGCGCGCGTGGTGCTGATTCCGTTGATCGCCGGCCTGGCCTACGAAGTCATCCGCTTCTCGGCCCGCCACCTCAGCAATCCCGTTTGCCGTCTCCTGACGCGTCCGGGCATGCTGCTGCAGAAGATCACCACCAAAGAACCCGACGATCTGCAGCTTGCCGTCGCCATCACCGCGCTGAAAGAAGCGCTGATGTTCGACGCCGTGGACGAAACCCTGGCCGCCGTCGCTTAGCTACGCTTCTGAAATCGACCGTGGGAAGGCGCATGACGCGTCTTCCCATTTTTGTTTTTGTCAGGACTGCACCATGTACGAAAAACTCGACGAGATCGAAAAACGCTACGAAGAACTGCAACAGAAGATGGCCGACCCCGGTGTGGCCACGGATGTCGCTGTCTTCCGCGACACGATGAAAGCCGTCTCGGAAATCGACGACGTCGTCTTCAAGTACCGCGAGCTGAAAGACCTCCGCAAGCGCCTGGCCGACGCGCGCGAGATGCTGAAGTCCGACGACGACATGCGCGAATTGGCCGAGATGGAGATCGCCGAGCTCGAGCCGAAAGCGCCCGCGCTGGAGAAAGAGATCCAGCTCCTGTTGCAACCGAAGGATCCGAACGACGACAAGAACGTCTTCGTCGAAATCCGCGCCGGCACGGGCGGCGATGAAGCCTCGCTGTTCGCCGCCGAAATCATGCGCATGTACATCCGCTACGCCGAGATGCGCCGCTGGAAAGTCGACATGACCGACGCGAACTACTCCTCGGTCAACGGCATCAAAGACGCCACGCTGCTCATCGAAGGCAACAAGGTTTACTCGAAGCTGAAATTCGAGTCCGGTGTACACCGCGTGCAGCGCGTCCCGCAGACGGAGACGCAGGGCCGCATCCACACGTCCGCGATCACGGTCGCAGTGCTGCCCGAGGTCGAAGACATCGACATCCAGGTCAACGAAAAGGACCTGCGCATTGACACGTTCTGTTCGTCAGGTCCGGGCGGCCAGTCGGTCAACACGACTTACTCCGCCGTGCGTATGACCCATCTTCCGTCCGGCGTGGTCGTTTCGTGTCAGGACGAAAAGTCGCAGATCAAGAACCGGCAGAAAGCGCTGAAGGTGCTGAAGGCGCGGCTCTACGACATCGAGCGCCAGAAACGGGAGGACGAGCTCTCCGCGACGCGCAAGGGCCTGATCGGCAACGGTGACCGCTCGGAGAAAATCCGCACGTACAACTTCCCGCAGGACCGCGTCACCGATCATCGCATCGGCCTGACCGTCCACAATCTCCCCGACATCATGAACGGCAACCTCGAGGTCCTCCTCGATCCGCTCAGCGGCCACTTCCAGGCCGAGAAGCTGCGCGAGGCCGTCGAGGCGCGGTAAGATTTCGCCATGTCGCGAACATTCGAAGAAGTGCGCGAAGAAGTGATGGAGCTGCCGGAACAAGATCGCGTTCATCTTGCGCATCAACTTGCGCGGAGCGTGACGCACAGCACGCCTGAGATTGAAGAGGCCTGGCTCGACGAGATCGACCGGCGCATCGAGCTGCAGGATGCCGGCGAAATCCAGGACATCGATGCAGAAACGTTATATCGCGAGCTTCGTCAGCGGTAATCGCGCACCGCGTCAGGTTCACAACTGCCTCGCGTTACGACATTCTCAACGCTGCCGATCACTACAAGACGCCTTCATGACTTTCCGTACTTCTTGTACTACGTGATTCTTCCCGACGGGATTCGCATTGTCGCGGTCGCTCACCAGGCGATGCACCCCGCGCGTTGGGACGAACGCTTGCGCTAAGCTCCGGCCATGAAATCCCGCATCGATCAGGTCATCAAACGCGAACAGGCCGACTATCTCGATACGCTGCTTTCTCCACGCGACGCGCTGCTGGCGCGGATGGAGGAGTTTGCGGCGGAGCATGGGCATCCGATTGCGGATGCCGAGGTCGGGCAACTCATGCGGATACTGGTGAGGGCGAAGCAACCGAAGCATCTCATCGAAGTCGGCACGAACATCGGCTACTCCGTCATCGTCCTCGGGCGCGAATGTGCGGCGGACGCGGTGCTGGAGACGATCGAGCTCGATCGCGGCATTCTCACCACCGCCGAACGGTTTGTGGCCGAGGCGCAGCTCAAGTGCGACGTACGGTTCCATCAGGGAAAGGCGCTCGATGTGCTGCCCACGCTTGCCGGCCCGTTCGATTTTGTCTTCATCGATTGCGTGAAGACCGAGTACGAGCAGTACCTCGATCAGCTCCTGCCGAAGCTCAGCAAGGGAGCGATGATCGTCTGCGACAACCTGCTCTGGGGCGGTAAAGTCGCCGAGGATGTCCACGATGCGTCGACGGACGCGCTGCGCGATTTCAACAAGCGCATTACCACCGACCCGCGGCTGACCACGATCGTCCTCGCCGCCGGCGACGGCGTCGGCATTTCGATCGTGAACTGAAACGGCTATGGAACTGACTGTTGAAGAGCGCAACTGGCTTGCGGAGCATCTTTGGGATAGCGAACGGACGCCGGAAGAGCGCGAGATCGATGCGGCATGGAACGTCGAAGTGGACCGCCGAGTCACGGAAGTTGAAGCCGGAACGGCTGTGCTCATTCCGGGCGACGACGTCATTCGCGAACTGCGCTCTAAAGATCAACACTAAACAAAAAGGCCGCCCTTCCGGGCGGCCTTTCAACGTTCGGATTGATTGAGACTTACTTCGACGAAACCGCGGCCGGGGTGGCGGCTTTGATGGTCGCCTTCATCGGGACGGTGATGATCGGATTGATCTTGTCGTTCGTGTAGATCGTCACGGCTCCATCGACGTCGCCGGGCTTCGCGTCTTTCGCGATCTGCAGCGTCACTTCGAACTCGCCCTTGTTCGCGCCCGGCTTCACGCTCGTGGTGACCAGGGCCGGGACGCTCGACTCCGCCTTCGAGACGACGAACGACTCCGGCGCCTTCAGGTTGTTCGAGTGCAGCATGACCATGCGCGTGGCGGCGACGTCGTTCGGCGTTACTTCGCCGAAGTTGAGGATCGACGGCTCGACGCGCAAGGTCGGACGGACCACGCCGGAAATGCTGACGAAGTAGTCCGGCTGGTGCTTGGAGTTCGTGTAGATGTGGACCTTGTCGGCCAGCGCGCCGATTCTGGCGTCCGGGCCGCCGACCAGGATGTTCACCTTGTACTGATCCTGACCCGGGCGGCCGACGTTCGGGGCTTTGTCGGCTTCGGCGACTTTCTCGAAGCTCGTCTTTACCCACTTGACCGGCTCGTTCGTGGTTGGATCGACCGGCACCTCGACCTTCGTGACCTGGAACGGCTCATCTTCTTCCGAGTAGAGCATCACCGACTGCGAGTCGGCCTCGCCCTGAAGGAGGTTGAAGCGGACGAAGCCGGCCGGGAACGCCTCGACGTACGGCTTCACGATCGCGTGGATCGTGAGTTGCGAGGTCGGTGTGGTGGGATCGTTCGTCTCGAGAGTCACGGTCTTGGCGATCGGACCCGCAAACGTGGTCGTATCGACATGTGCCGTGACCTTGCCGGTCTGGCCGGGCTTGATGACCTTATCGAAGTCAGCGACCGTGCAGCCGCAGCCGGGCTTGGCGGCGATGATCTGCAGGTCGGAGTCGCCGGTGTTCTTGACCAGGAACGACCAGTCGAGTTTCTCGCCCTTGGCGATCGTGCCGTAGTCCTTGACGGGCTCGACGATCGTAAGGCGGGGCGCCTTCTCTGCTTCCTTCGCGGCTTCGGCTTTTTTCGCCACGGGCGCCGCCGTCTTCTTGGCCTTGGCCGGCTGGTCGGCGGCAAAGGAAAGGCTGGCGGTCAACGTGGCGAGGACCGCAATCATGACGACAAGAATTCGCTTCGACGACATGGACAAAATCCTCCTGTGTTGGACGACTGAAAAAGTTACTCGTGGACGCGGGTTCGAACACCCCATCGCGAATGACGATTCCCTCCGGCGAGGCGCGGTCATTCTACAATCGGCGCTCGCGGAGCATGCTTCTTGCTCAGCCCGCACCGCAATGGCTCACGTCAAAGAACTGCCACCTCTTAAAAAGGTCTACCTCATCGGCATCGGCGGCACCGCGATGGCCTCGGTCGCCGGAATGCTGAAGGAACGCGGCTACGAAGTGGCCGGCTCCGACGAGCACGTCTATCCGCCGATGTCGACCTATCTCGACCAGCTCGGCATTGCCGTGCTCGAGGGGTATACGAAGGACCACCTCGTCACGTTCCATCCCGATCTCGTCGTGATCGGTAACGTGGCGGCCTCGACCAATGCCGAAGCCGCAGGCACGCTCGAGCTCGACCTGCCGTACACATCGATGCCCGAGGCGATTCATCAGCTCTTCATCAAAGGGAAGCACTCCATCGTTGTGGCGGGGACGCACGGGAAAACCACGACGACGTCGTTGATGGCGTGGCTCCTGGAATCGGCGGGACGCGATCCGAGCATGGTCGTCGGCGGCATCCCGCTCAATTTCAATCACAACTTCAAGCTCGGCAACGGGCCGGAATTCGTCATCGAGGGCGACGAATACAACACGTCGTTCTTCGACAAAGGTCCGAAGTTTCTGCATTACCACGCGAACACGTTCCTGCTGAACAACATCGAGTTCGATCACGCCGACATCTACGCGAATCTCGACGCGATCATCGAGGCGTTCCGTCACGGCGTCCAGCAGGTCGCGCCCGGAGACGTGATCGTGGCGAATGGTGATGACGCGAATGTGACGCCGCTCCGTTCCGACGCGCGTGCGCGCTGGTTCACGTTCGGCATGTCGCACGGCTGCGACATCACCGCGACGGATGTCGAGTATGCGCCGGAAGGGAACGCGTTCACGGCGTGGTGGGAAGGGAGCGAGTGGTTTCGTTTCCGCACGAATCTCTCCGGCCAGCACAACGTGGTCAACGCGCTGGCCGACATCGCCATCGCCCGCATGCGCGGCGTTTCCGCGGACGAGATTCAGCGCGGGCTGGAGACGTTTCAGGGCATCAAGCGGCGGATGGAAGTTCGCGGGGTCGAGCGCGGCGTCACCGTCATCGACGACTTCGCGCACCATCCCACCGCCATCGACACGACCGTCGCCGGCGCGAAGAAGCGCTATCCGGGACAACGCATCTGGGCGCTCTTCGAGCCGCGGTCGATTTCGTCGAGCCGCAAGGAATTCGAGAGCGGTTACATCGACGCCTTCCACCAGGCCGACCGCGTCATCGTCGGTTCGATCTTCCACAAGGACCGCTACGCGACGCGCTACGGGCTCGACAAGATGATGTCCGTGCCGGCGATCGTGGAGCGTCTCAACGCGGACGGCATCCCCGCCGAACAGATCGACGACATCGATGCCATCGCGGACGTCGTCGCACGCGACGCGAAAGCGGATGACGTGATTCTGGTGATGTCGTCAGGATCGTTCGAAGGCGTGCACGAGAAGATTCTGGAGCGGCTGCGTTTGTCATCCTGAGGCTGCCGGAGCCGGGAGCTGCGAAGCAGCGGAACGGCGGA
>ERZ1739052.86-NODE-86-length-15379-cov-9.978139_pt1 | contig 15379 bp, 18 predicted proteins | sample MGYA00581761_ERZ1739052 | MGnify/ENA primary metagenome ERZ1739052 (study PRJEB42929, sample SAMN08275524) | rhizosphere metagenome | isolation source: Rhizospheric soil replicate 1 | host: Colobanthus quitensis and Deschampsia antarctica | place: Antarctica: Devils...
GGGGAGGGAGCCGCTGGCAGCTTGGCGGTGATAGATGCGTGCAGGTCTCTTCCCGTAGCCCCGTGGGACACCCCACGCGAGGACTCGTATGACGTAACATCCACGGGGTCGGCCAGCACGCTGGTGACGCCCGCGAGCAATAGCGGTAGTAGTCGAGGTCTCCGTGCCTCTGTGGTGATATCAATTGGCCGATGCCGCGCGTGAAGGTCGCCATCGTCGGGCCCGTGTTCCCGTTCCGCGCCGGCATCGCGTATTGCACGACGCGGCTGGCCGGGGAGTTGGACGCGGATGTCGTGTCGTTCTCGCGGCAGTTTCCGAAACGCTTCTATCCGGGCGGCGATGACATCGATCCGACGCTGCCGCGCGCGAACGCCGACTTCATCATCGACGTGATGAATCCGCTGACCTGGCTGCGCGCCGGCTGGCGGCTGCGCCGCTACGATGCGGTGATCTTCGTCTGGTGGGTCTGGCTCTTCGCGCCGGCGTACCTCACGATGATCGCGCTGCTGCGCCGCCGCACGCGCGTGATCCTGCAATGCCACAACGTCGGCGACAAGGAGCCGGCGGCGTGGAAGCGCTGGCTGACGGATCGCGTCCTTCGCCGCGGCGACGCGCTGGTCGTGCACGCGCAATCCGAAGCCCGCGAAGCGTGGACGCGATCCGGCGGACGCCAGATCGTGAAGACGTTCCTGCCGGTCCACGAGCTGGGCGGCGCGATCCCGTCGCGCGCCGATGCGCGCGTAACCCTCGGCATCGACGCGCCAAACGTCGCGCTCTTCTTCGGCCACGTCCGTCCATTCAAGGGACTCGACATCGCGTTGCGAGCCTGGCGCGAATTGAAAACCGACGTGCTGTTGGTCGTGGCAGGGGAGGCGTGGTGGGAAAGGGCGGCGGAGTACGAGGCGTTAGGAGAAAAGAGCAACGTCCGCTTCGATTTCCGTTTCATCCCCGACTCCGAGATCGCCACCTTCTTCGCGGCCGCCGACGTCGTCCTCGCGCCGTATCGCATCGAAGCGCAAAGCGGCGTTGCGCTGACCGCGTTTCATTTCGCGCGGCCCGTCATCGCTACAACGGTCGGCGGATTACCGGAGATCATCGACGGCAGCAACGGAATCCTCATCCCGCCCGAGGATCCATCCGCCCTGGCAAACGCGATCGACGAATTCTTCACCGCGTGCGACCGCGCCGCCATGGAACGCGCCGCCGCCGGCTCGGCGAAACGCTACTCCTGGCCGGAATACGCTGCTGTGTTCGCGGCCTTAGTGGACGGGAGATGAAACTCAACCCCAGCCGCATCAAAGTCGGCCTCGAGCTGACCTCGAAGTGCAACCTCCGTTGCGGCATGTGCCCGCTGCCGGTGCTGCGCCGTCCTTACGAGGACATGGAGTGGCCGATGGTGGAGAAAGCCGAGCGCGAGATTCACGGGGCGGGGCTGAAGCTCAAGTGGTTGCACGAGATGGGCGAGCCGCTGCTTTACGCGCGCATCGATGACGCCATCCGCCTTTTCCCCGAAGCCAGTCTGTCGACGAACGGGTTGGTCTTGACCGAGGAGATCGGCGCGAAGCTGCTGGCATCGCCGCTGAAGCGAATCCGCATCTGCGTCGACTCCGTGAATCCCGAGGTCTATCCGCAACTGCGGACTGGGGGCGATTTCGACAAACTGGTCGTGCTCACAAAGGCATTCCTCGAACAGGCCAAAGGTCATCCGATCCGGATCGAGATCCAGAAGATGCGCTCCCGGCTTACGCTGACGGAGACCGTCGACGACTTCCGCAATCTTTTCGACCTCAAGCAGTATCGCAATACTCGCGTCATCGAGAAGACGTGCGAGGCGCTTGACGTCAACGAGGAGACCGACCTTCACGGCAAGTTCTACGGTTGTGTGCAGGGAGCATTCTTCACGTGGGTGGTGATCTTCGCCGACGGCCGCGTCACGCACTGCTGCTACGACGCGCACGGCGATCAGGTCCTCGGCGATCTGAAGACGCAAACGCTCGGCGAAATCCTCGACTCGCCGCGCTTCGCGATCATGCAGGACGCCTTCGCCCGCCGCGATTTCACAAACCTGCCGCGCTGCGCCGAATGCTTCAAGCACGGCGGCGAATCGAACGCGTTCAACGACGTTCTGACGCGCGTGCAGAATCTCCCCGGCGTCGCGAAGGACGTCGTGCGCAAAGTGATCGATGTGCGGTATCGCACGTGATCCACATCCTCAACATCATCTTCGGCTTTATCCCCACGCTCATCCTCGGCGCGAGCATCGCCGCCGGCGTCGACGACGACCGTCACCATCGCAGGATTTTCGTCCTCGTTTATGGTCTATGGTCGATCACTCTGGCGATGTGGAACTGGATGCGATCCGCCCCTGCCGCATGGGTGATCCTCTGGAGCATTGCCGGATTGACCGCCCTCGGCATGCCGGTTGCGATGCGCTCGATTCGCCGGTACCGGAGGGATTCATGAATCGTCCGTTGTTTCTCGGTGTGTTGGGAGAAATCATGAATCGAAACACTGCAGCCGCGTTCGCCGTCAGCTTTCTGGTCATCAGCGGATGCGCGACGCACACCCGCACATTCACACCCGTCGCTCTCAAGGTCACCTCAGACACCGCGACCGCCAACTTCGTGAAGGAAGTCCGCGAAACCACGCTCGATGCGATCGAGCAGCAGGTTCCGAACGCGCGTCCGATGACGGTCAACGTGAAGCTGGACGTGACCGAGCGGATGCAGGCCACGCCGAGCATGAACTTCTCGCAGCCCGTCAATCAGCAGCGGCCGGTGGCGACGCTCAGCCCCGAGCCGTCGCAAGAAGCGGCGCGGCCGACGGTGCCGGTCAACCAATCAGTGTTTGGCGCCGACATATCGCAGCAGATCACCAGCTATCGCGTCACCTACACGATCAGCGATGCCGCGGGAAAGGTCGTAGAGTCGAGTGCGTTGATGCTGAATCAGGGACGTCTCGTCGACGGCACAGGTACGCCGTTGAAATCGCACAACGGACTTGTCGGCACGACCGCCGACTTTCTCGCGTCGCGCGTCAAGGCGCTTGACCCGATGTAGAGGCTTTTCAAGCCTCACCGAAACGAAACCGGAATGTCGTCCATTGTCAGCACGCCCGGCCGCGCGCTGACCACGCGCGGGATCGAATTCACAACCATTGCCGCCGTGGCGCGGTCGCCGTGGATGCCGCCTTTGATCTCCATCTCCACGTTCGGGACGCCGTGCACGATCACGCGGTCGGCCGCAACATCCTCGGCGCCGACGTACATGCGCAACTCCAGGCTCACGTTGATCCTGCCCTTGCCGTAGATCGTCTGATGCACGCCAGCCACCTGGCCCGCCGCACAGGTCAGGTATTGGGTCTTCACCTCGCGCTCCGCGATGATCGGTTCGATCGTCTCGTCGCTGACCGAGTCGAACTCCACGCCGAGGCCGTTGCCGACCATCATCAGCGACTCGCGAAGGCCCATGTGCTTGATCTTGCCGGCATCGACGGCGGCGCGAAACTCGTCCGGCGTCATCCCCGCGCCGACTTTGCGCTGCAGCGGCTCGCGGCGCGTCGATGCGTTCTGGATGCGGATGATTTCGACCGCATCGATCTGCTGGCATACCGAGGTCACCGTCAGCGGCAGCTTGTCCATGACGAAGCCGGGATTGACGCCGGTGCCGAGGAGCGTGACGTTCTTCGCGCGCGCGACCTGTTGCAGTTATTCGCGAATCTGATGGTCGAGCGGGAAGGAAAGCTCCTCGCACGTCGACACGACGTGGCAGCCGCGTTCGAGAAGATCCTTGAGCTGGCCGGAGACGTCGCGCAACCGCGATCCGGTCGAGTGGCAGACCACGTTCGGATGTCCGGTCATCTCGCGCGTGACCTTGACGCCGACTTCGCGGTCGAGCCCGATCACTTCGCCGAGATCCTTGCCGATCTTGTTCGGATCGACGTCGACGGCCGCGACGATGCGCAACCACGGCTTGGTTAGCAGCAGCCGCGCGATCTCCGCGCCAATCGGCCCGATTCCGTACTGCGCCACTGTGATCGGTTGAACAGGATTCATGAATGCCCCTTCGCGAAAAGTGCCGCGCATTGTAATGAAGAGTGAAGGGTGAAGAGGGTTCAGACCGGGTCCATCCAGTTCGGAGCGGTCGAGCTGGCCCGTCTGAACGAACGGACCGGAGACATCGAATGAGATCCATCGTCGAGTGAAAGAACGCGGAACATTTTCAGTCTTCACCCTTCGCTCTTCACTCTTTGTTTAGCAGATACAATCCTCTCGCGCATGCCCAAAGTCACGGCCGAGATTCCTGGCGAGCTGTCGCGACAGATCGATCGGATGATTCGCGACGGATGGTTTCCCGATCAGGACGCCATCGTCCGCGAAGCCCTCGCGCATTTCGTCGACGCGAAGACGTTCCTCGGCGATTCGCCGCGCATGCTGCATCGTTTCGCCGCCGACGCGTTGAACGATTCGAAACCCGACGTCGCGCTGAAGTTCGTGAACCGCGGGCTGTCGCTGCTGCCGACGCAGGACGCCACCGATTTTCATCTCTACCAGCACCTCGTCGAGCTTCGCGTGCAGATCCTGCTCGTGCTCGACCGCACCGCCGAGGCGCTGGCCGCGCTGGAGGAAGCACGAGAAATGCTGCCGAATAATCCGACGATTGCGAAGTGGATCAGTAGACTGAAAAGGGTGAAGAGTGAAGGGTGAAGAGTGAAAGTAGGTTGAGTTCGTTTTTCCACTGTCACTCTTCACCCTTCACCCTTCACCCTTTTTTGTATGCGTCATCGATACTCCTACCTCGATCCCGATCTCATCCGGCAGCTTTTGTCCGAGATGGGTCTGCGCCGGCTCTTCAATCACCTGCTGCTGCAGAGCGGCGGCGACGTCGATGAGGCGATGCGGTGGATGCGCGCGCTGCAGGATCGCGGGTACATCGATCCGGGTATCGATCTCGAGGCGTTCTTCGCGAAGTTGATGGAAGAGAACGTGATCGGGCAGGACTCCGAGGGGAACGTCGTCCTCGGCGCGGGTGGGGAGCGGCAGATTCGCCGGGATGCACTCGATGAGATCTTCGGCGGGCTGCAAAAGTCGTTGACGGGATCGCACTCGGTGGCGAACGCGGGGCAGGGGACGGAGCGGCTGACGGAGACGCGGCCGTACCAGTTCGGCGACGATCCGATGTCGATCGATTCGATCCGTTCGCTGCAGAACGCGATGAAGCACACCGATCCCGCCGACGCGATTCTGATGTCCGAGGACGATCTGGAAGTCTTTGAGACCGAGCACAACTCGAGTTGCGCGACGGTGGTCATGATCGATATCTCGCATTCGATGGTGCTGTACGGCGAGGATCGCATCACCCCGGCGAAGAAGGTGGCGCTGGCGCTGACGGAGCTGATCCTGACGAAGTATCCGAAGGATTCGATCGACGTGCTGCTCTTCGGCGACGAGGCGACGGAAGTCCCGATCTCCGAGATTCCGTACGTGCAGGTCGGCCCGTTTCATACGAACACGAAAGCCGGTCTGGAGCTGGCGCAGCGCATCCTGCGCCGGCACAAGCACAACAACAAACAGATTTTCATGATCACCGACGGCAAGCCGTCCGCGCTGACGGAGAACGGGATGCTCTACACGAACTCGTTCGGTCTGGACATGAAAATCGTGAACCGGACGCTTGAAGAAGCGGACCGCTGCCGCCGCGCGAACATCCCCATCACGACGTTCATGCTGGCGACGGATCCGATGCTGGTGAACTTCGTGGAGCAGCTTTCGAAGATCAATCGCGGACGGGCGTTCTATTCGTCGCCCGATCGGCTGGGCGAATACATCCTCGCGGATTACATTCGCAATCGGCGCAAGTTCGTGCACTAGGTTTTCACGCGGAGACGCGGGGACGCGGAGGAAGGTTTTGACGTTCTCCGCCTCTCCGCCTCTCCGCGTCCTCCGCGTGAACCGTCTCCCGTTCCGTTTCATGCGCCCAGTTTCGAAACGCACCCCTCCCTACTCCAACGAAGCCATAGGGAGGACGTCATGTTCGAGACATCTGTCATACACGCCGAGGTTGTCGCAGAGAAGCGGGTTGGGTTGCTGTCGGCATCGTTCGCATTTCACGCGGTCGTCGTGATCGGCATCCTCGCGAACGGCATTCGGACGATCGACTTCCCAACGAGCGCGCCGAAGGAGTACGCGATCCCCGTCTTCGCGTTGCCGCCGCAGATCCCCCCCGCCCTCGGCGTGCCCAACGGCGGACATAAGCAGTCGACGCCACCCGCTCCGGTGAAGCCTGTCACCCCGACGGCGAACATGGCGCCGACCACGGTGCCCGATCACACCGAGCCGGCTCAATCGGCGACGACTTCAACCGGCGACACGACGGCGACCAGCAACGACGCCGGCTCCGACCAACCGCAAGGTGTGCCCTGGGGCGTGCCTCAGGGAATCGGCGTCGATGGACCACCGTCGACTGCTACCGTTGCTGCCGAACCCGATGTTCCGCTGCGCATCGTCGGCGACGTGAAAGCGCCGGTGGTTATTCGACGTGTCGCGCCGCTGTATCCGAAGCTCGCCATCAACGCGCGGATGAACGGCACCGTCACCGTCGAATGCATCATCGACAAAACCGGCCGCGTGCGTGAAGCGCACGTGATGCGCAGCACGTCGACGATGTTCGATCGATCCGCGCTCGACGCCGTCCAGCAATGGCAGTTCGCCCCCGGATCGCTGCACGGAAACGCGGTCGATACGATCTTCGATCTCACCGTGACGTTCCATGTGACGTCGTAATGTGGTCGCGCATAATGCGGTCATGCGCGTTTTCGACGTACACGTCCACATCCAGCCGTGGGAGATGCTCAAACCCGAGGTGATGTCGATGCTGGCCGATCCATCGCACGCGAACGCGAAGGACGTGCTGGCGTCGGCGGACAACGTCCTTCGCTTTCTCGATGCCGAGGGGGTCGAGAAAATCTGCTGCATCAACTATGTGTCGCCCGACGTCATGGGCTTCACGCGCGCGACCAACGATTGGATCGCGGACTTTACGCGCGATCACCGCGACCGTTTGCTGCCGGTCGGTTCCGTGAATCCGCTGCACGAGATCAACGTTCGCGATGAAATCCGCCGCGTTCTCGACCTCGGCATCCGCATGATCAAGATTCATCCGCCGCATCAGCTTTTCTCGCCGAACGCATATCTCGGCGAGTTGTGGCAGCTCGCGGAGATTTATCGCGAGTGCGAGGAGCGTCAGGTGCCGGTGATGTTTCACACGGGCACGTCGGTGTTTCCGCGGGCGCGCAATGTCTTCGCCGATCCGATGCCGATCGATGACGTCGCGAACGACTTCCCACGTCTGCCGATCATCCTCGCGCACGCGGGCCGGCCTCTGTACGGCGAGACGGCCTTCTTCCTCGCGCGCCGTCACGCGAATGTGCGGCTCGACATCTCCGGAATCCCGCCGAGGGCGCTGCTGCGCTACGTTCCGCGCGTGGCTGACCTCGCGGACAAAATCCTGTGGGGCACCGACTGGCCGTCGCCTGGAGTCGTATCGCCGCGGAAGAACATCGACGATTTTCTTGCATTGGGATTGGGCGAAACGGTCGAGCGAAAGATCTTGTGGGACAACGCAGCGCGGCTGTTTGTGTGATTTCACCGCAGGAATGCTTTTCACGCGGAGACGCGGAGACGCGGAGACGCGGAGATTGAGCCTTTCTCCCTCCGCGTCTCCGCGCCTCCGCGTGAACCGTTCCCCTTTCCGAACCGCTGCTATCATCGACCTCCATGCCGGATCCCGAAAACGCGCCGATGGGGCGCCTCGACGCGTTCGACGTCGGTCCGAAAAAGCTCACCGTGCAGACTGAATTTTTCGCGCGTCCGAACTGGCGCATCGAGACCAAGGTCTACCTCGCCGGCGCCCTGAAGAAGGTCTACAACGAAGACCTCTCGGCCACGCCCGAAAACGAATTGCAGCGAGTCATCGACACCTTTCATCGGACGAAGATGGACGAGATCGTGGCCGGATTGCGGAAGCTTCAGCAATGAACGGCATCCGCGTCGAAGCGCTGACGAAAACCTATCGTCCATTCGGCGTTGCGCGGCCGGTGCTGAAAGGCATCGACCTCACTATCGCTCCGGGCGAAGTGGTCGGTCTGATCGGTCCGAACGGGGCGGGGAAGACCACGCTGATGTCGTGCATCGTCGGCTTCCTCAACGCCGACACCGGTTCGATCACGATCGACGGCCGGTCGAACGATGACCTCGACGTCCGCCGCCGTACCGGCTTCGTTCCGGAACGCATGAACTTCGATCGCCGCGCCTCGGGTGGCGCGTTCCTCCGCTACATGGCGCGCCTCGCGGGCGTTCCACGCGATCGCGTCCGCGCACGCGTCGACGAGCTTCTGGCGCGGCTCGATCTCACCGAAGCGAGCGACAAGCGGCTGTCGCAATACTCGCGCGGCATGCTGCAGCGCATCGGGATGGCGCAGGCGCTGATGCTCGATCCCGATTTTCTTTTTCTCGATGAACCGACGTCCGGCCTCGATCCGAACGGAGTCTTTCTCGTCCGCGATCTGATCGCCGAGGAGAAATCGCGCGGTGCGGCGGTGCTGCTGAATTCGCATCAACTGGCCGAAATCGAGAAAGTCTGCGATCGCGTCCTGTTCCTCAAGGATGGCGTGATCGCGCGCGATGAAGCGCTACGGGAAATTGCGAAGATCACCATCGCCGTGACGCTGCTGGCCGGTTCGTACGATGTCGCGACTGTCGCGGCGGCAGCCGGCGCGCCACCGAAAAACGACGTCCTTACCGCGGATGTCGCGACCGAGGGAGACATCGCACAACTCGTATCGCAGATTGTCGGAACCGGAGCTGGTGTCATCGACGTCCGGCGCCGCACGGCTGATCTCGAGTCGATCTTCCGAGGTGAAGCGTGAGTTTTGTCGTGATCGCCGAAACGCTGCGGCGGCACTTCGCGCACCTCGGCTACATCGTCGCGCTGCTCGTGCTCATCGTCATCGTCGTAACGATGGCCGCGATCGGCGCTCCGTCGCAGGCGCCGTACGAAATGATCACCCTTTTCACGCTCATCGCCGGATGCCAGCTCATCGGCCCGGAGTTCTCGAAAGGGACGCTGCAACTCATCCTCAGCAAACCGGTCGGACGTTCGACGTATCTCGTCTCGCGCGTTCTTGGGGTGGTGGTGGCGATCTGGGTCGCGATCATCGTCATGTTCGCGAGCGACATCATCGGCCGCCTCGTCGCCGGAACGCCGATCACGTGGCGCACCGCGCTGTCGACGCTGCTGGTGGCCGCGCTGAAAACGCTGCTGGTCTGCGCGCTGCTGGCGTTCTTCGGCAGCTTCTCGCGTTCGTATGTGAACGTCGGCATCTACCTCGGCGGGCAGATTCTGCTGTCGATGCTCTTCGGCCTGCTGCGCATGATGAAGAATGCGGCGAGCGGCGAGATGGGGAAGATCGGCGCGATTCTGCGCGAGCATCCGGCCGTGCTGGAGACATTCGGAGCCGTTCATCGCAACCTCTTTCCGGACGATCCGGCGATTCCATTCGACCGCAACTGGATCCTGATGATGCTCTGCAACGCCTCGGTCGCGCTGCTGCTGGCCTGCGTGATTTTCTCGCGCCGGGAGGTTCCGTACGGTGCCGACTAATCTGACCTTCGACCGCACCAAGCAGCGCGCCCTGCCGATCTGGCTTCTGATCCTGACAGCGCTGCTGATCATCGCGCGCGTCGTTTCCACAAAGTACCCGGTGAAGGGCGACACGGACCTCGTGCGCTGGACGCCCCTCTCCATCGCGTCGGCCGCGGCTCTGCGTTCGCACCGTCCGATCCTTTACGAATTCTCCGCCGAATGGTGCGGCCCCTGTCATCTGCTCGAGCGCGAAGTTTTCATGGACTCCGCGCTGGCCGCAACGATCAACGATCGCTACATCGCCGTGAAGGTCATCGACCGTCAGCGCGAAGACGGCCACAACGAGCCGGACGTGCAGCAGCTCATGGATCGTTATGGCATCAATGGATTTCCAACCGTCGTCATCGCCGCCTCGGACGGCCAGGTGCGCGACCGAGTCCTCGGCTACCAGGGCCGCGACAAATTCGCAGCTTTCATCGACCGCGTGCGCTGATGCGGCTCGAACATCTGACGCAGGACGAAGAAGATTTCTGGCGCGGCGAGTTCGCGCAGGAGAATTGGATCTTCGGCGCCCTCGGATTGAGCGTCACGCTCCCCGAGTTCGCCGGCGGCGTCCCGGCGCTGCGCACGATGCACTTCGGCTACTACCTCCAGCCACTGCACCTCAATGCTGACGACCGCGAAGACCTCCCGCGCAAACTCGTCTTCGTGCTCGCGCACCGCAAGCCGCCGCTGGATTTTCTGGAGCTCAGCGGCGCCGGCGTGCGCATCCCGCACTGTTTCCCGCAAGGCTTCACCCTCGGCAGCGTTCTTCGGATCACGTTGCAGGAGATGAAGAAGCTGCCGCTGAAAGATCGTGACTCGTAAGCGTCCCGCTTCGAATTACACTTCGGCGCCAGTGACGAAACGCGACGAAGGTGCCGCCTTGCGCGTGCTCGTGGCCGACGACGATCCCGCCATCCGCATGCTCGTTCAACGCGTCCTGGTGCGCCAGGGCTACGACGTAACGACCGCCAACGACGGTGCCGACGCCATCGTGCAACTCGATCAGAATCAATTCGATCTGCTCGTGCTCGATCTGATGATGCCGCGCGTCGACGGCATCGGCGTCATCGCGCATCTGCAGTCGCGCGGCGCGACCACGCCGCCGATCCTGGTCATGACCGCCGCCGCGCCCGACATCCTCCGCCGCCTGCCGAACGAACGCATCGCCAAAATCATCACCAAGCCGTTTGACCTCGATGAGCTGATGCGCGACGCAAGCGAGGCCATCGTGAGCGCAAAAAGCTGATGAACCACAAAGACACAGAGGACACAGACAGGATTTCTCTGTGTCCTCGGTGCCTCTGTGGTTCAAAACGTTCTACCGCTTTGCTGCGCGCCGCCGCTTCGTAGCGCTGCGCTTTTCCTCGGTCGTTCGGTAAGCCTGTTCGAGGATCGCGGCGAGCGCGCCCTTCGGTAGCGGCGTGTTGAGATTGATGCCGACCCATCCCCCGACGCCGACGTATGGCGGGACGAAGAAGTGCTCGGGATCGGCGGCCACGAGATCCTGCTGCGCACCGAGCGGCGCGTGGCACCAGACCGCGATGCGTCCGTCGCCGTGATGGTTGTTGGAGAACATCGCGAAGAGTTTGCCGTGCACCCGCCACGTCGCCTCGCCCCAGGCGACCTTCTCCTCGGTATCCGGCATGCCGAGGCAGATTTTGCGGACGAGGGCGAGGATCTTGTCAGGATTGCCGCGCGGCTTTGCAGGCGCGGGGCGGAGATCGATCTTCGCGGGATCTCCAATCTCCAGTTTCGTTTTTTGAAGGACGGCTTCGTCGATCTCGACCCAGAACTTTTTCGCGCGCGGCACGATCGCGCTGTCGAATCCGACGCCATTGACCGTGCCGATCACCCGATGACCGTTGCGACCGGCGCGGATGCGCGTTGGCTCGATCGACCAGCGTTCGGCGGGGTTGAACGGGACTTCGAAGGCGGCGCCTTTGTGGCCGTCGAGCAGCGTGGCGGTGAATCGTGCGTTTGCCATTTCGTCATTTTACCGGCTGGCGCTTTCGCGCTACAGTCGCGCCGCCGTCCATCCCACCTTGCAGGAGCTTCCGATGCGCATGCGTGCTTTGCTGTTGTTCGTCATGGTTGTGTCCGCGTTTCCGTTGCTCGCGGTCGATATTCACGACACGCGGCTTCTCTCCGAGCCTGCCGTCAGCGGCGATCGGATCGCGTTCGGATACGCGAACGATCTCTGGGTCGCGAACCTCGACGGCAGCGGCGTGCGGCGGCTGACGTCGCATCCCGGCATCGAGTCGGGACCGCACTTCTCGCCGGATGGGAAGTGGATCGCCTTCACCGGCCGCTACGAAGGCAACACGGACGTTTACGTGGTGCCGTCCGAGGGCGGCGTGCCGAAGCGGTTGACGTGGCATCCGAGGGCCGATGTCGCGCTTGGGTTCACGCCGGATGGCGCGAACGTCCTTTTCACCTCGCCGCGCGAGGTTTACACCGGACGCTACGTTCAACTCTTCACGGTGCCGGTCGGCGGCGGGATGGCCACGAAGCTTCCCATTCCGCACGCGGCAAAGGCGGTCTACTCCGCCGACGGCAAGAAAATCGTCTACGTCCCGCTCGGCGACGCCTTCAACGAATGGAAGCACTACCGCGGCGGCCAGGTCTCGAATCTCGTCATCTTCGATACCACCACGTACACGACCGAATACGTGCCGCAGCCGGCCGGCCGCTGCAACGACACCGATCCGATGTGGCTCGACGGCAAGGTCTACTTCCGCTCCGACCGCGACGGTGAATTCAATATCTACAGCTACGACCCTGCGACGAAGAAGGTCGCGAAGATCACCAACCACACTGATTTCCCGATCGTGAACGCGACCGCGGGCGGTGGAAAGATCATTTACGAACAGGCTGGCTATCTTCATCTGCTCGATCCGAAAAATGGTTCCAGCAATCGCGTGAAAGTCGGCGTGGCAGCCGATCTCGTCGAGACGCTGCCGCGCTTCGTCAAAGGGAAGAAGTACATCCGCAATACGGCCATCTCGCCGTCGGGCGCGCGGGCCGCGTTCGAATTTCGCGGCGACATCTTCACCGTCCCGCGCGAGAAGGGCGACGACCGCAACCTCACCGCCACGCCGGCCTCGAACGACCGCTCGCCGGCCTGGTCGCCGGATGGCAAGTCGATGGCGTGGTTCTCCGACCGCAGCGGCGAATACCGCCTCTACGTCGGCGATCAGGACGGCAAAGGAACGCCGCGCGAGATCAAGATCGATGGCGCCGGCTTCTACGACGATCCGAAATGGTCGCCCGATTCGAAGAAGATCAGTTTCGCCGACAACTCGCGCTCGATTTACGTGACCGACGTTGCGTCGGGCACGACCGACAAAGTCTCCAGCGACGTTCTCTATGGCCCGGTGCGCGTGCTCAATCACAACTGGTCGCCCGACTCGCAGTGGCTGGCCTACACGCGCAACACGCCGACGTACATGAACCGCATCTATCTCTATTCGATCGGCGAAAAGAAGTCGTATCCGCTCACCGATCCCTACACCGACGCCAGCCAGCCGGTCTTCGACGCGAACGGCAAGTACCTCTACTTCCTCGCGTCGACCGACGCTGGTCCGGTCGAGGATTGGTTCGCGCAGTCGAATGCCGATCTTCGCTCGACGCAATCGATCTACCTGGCAGTACTGGCCAAAGGCGTCGTTTCGCCGATCGCGAAAGAGAGCGACGAAGAAGCGGCCAGGTCCGCCGACGAATCGGCGATGAAGCCGGAGACGAAGTCGAGCGACAAGCCGGCCGATGAGAAGGCCAGCGCCGACAAGAAGACCGCGGCATCGAAGACGGTGAAGGTCGTCGTCGATTTCGACGGACTCACGCAACGCATCGTCGCACTCCCGCCGAAAGCTGCGGGATATGACGCTCTGTCCGCCGGCAAAACGGGGCAGATTTTCTATCTCAAATCCGCCGGCTTCAATCGCTTCGGTCCCGAAGAGAACAACCTGCAGCGCTTCGATCTCGAAAAGCGCAAGGAAGAGACGCTGCTCGAAAAGGTCGACGGCTTCGACATTTCCGCGGACGGCAAGCGGATGCTGATCGCGAAGGACGGGTACTCGCTCGTCGATATCGGCGACAAACTCGACCTCACTAAATTCAAGCTCGCTACCGACAAGCTGCAGGTCAAGATCGACCCGCGCTCCGAGTGGCGGCAGATTTTCGACGAAGCGTGGCGCATCAACCGCGATTACTTCTACGACCCGAACATGCACGGCGCCGATTGGAACGCCATGCGCGCCAAGTACTCCGCGTTCCTGCCCGATCTGGCCGTCCGCCAGGATCTCAACCGCGTGATGATGTGGATGTCCTCCGAGCTTTCCGTCGGCCACCACCGCCTCGGCGGCGGCGATTCACTCGCCGACGTCGAAGCCGTTCCCGGCGGTCTCCTCGGCGCCGACTACAAAGTCGAGAACGGCCGCTATCGTTTCGCCAAAGTCTTCGGCGGCCTGAATTGGAACCCGGAGCTGCGCTCGCCGCTTACGGAGCCGGGCGTTGACGTCAAAGCAGGGGAGTATCTGCTCGCCGTCGATGGCCACGATCTCAAGTACCCCGAGGATCTCTACAGCCGCTTTGAGCAGACCGCGGGGCGGATCGTCGAGCTGACGGTCGGACCGAACGCCGACGGCAGCGGCTCGCGCGTCGTCAAAGTCGTCCCGGTCGAAGACGAATCGAACCTGCGCAACCGCGATTGGGTCGAAGGCAACCTGCGCAAGGTCACCGAGGCGACGAACGGGCGCGTGGCCTATGTGTATGTGCCGAATACCGCGGGCGCCGGCTACACGTACTTCAAGCGCTACTTCTTCCCGCAGGCGGACCGCGAAGCCATCATCGTGGACGAGCGCCACAACGGCGGCGGCAGTGTCGCGGACTACTACATCGACATCCTGCGCCGTCCGATGATCAGCCACTGGGCCATGCGCTACGGCGCCGATCTGAAGACGCCGCTCGCGTCGATCCAGGGTCCCAAGGTGATGCTGATCGACGAGACAGCCGGTTCCGGCGGCGATCTTCTTCCGTGGATGTTTCACAAACTTCAACTCGGCACGCTGATCGGCAAACGGACATGGGGCGGCCTGGTCGGCATCCTCGGATTTCCGACGCTCATGGACGGCGGCACGATCACCGCGCCGAACCTCGGCATCTGGACTCCGGAAGGCTTTGTCGTCGAGAACGAAGGGGTTCCGCCGGATATCGACGTGGAGCAGACGCCCGCCGACATCATCGCCGGACGCGATCCGCAGTTGGAGCGCGCCATCGACGTGGCGATGAAACAACTCGCCGCGAACCCGCCGCAGAAGGACGTCCGTCCGCCGTTCCCGCTCCGCGCACCGAGTGCGAAGAAATAATCACGCTGTATTTTTTTGCCGCCGTGGACGACTCAACAGCAAGCAGTCATTGCAGTTGACGAGTTCACGGCGGCAGTCAACCGGACAAACCAGCCGCAGTGAAGTGCCGGGGGAGCGTGGTGCTCCCCCGGCATATTTCGGTTGCGACGCGACCGTCGTGGTCGTGTGAGTGACGGAAACGCGCGGCATGACTACCGTCGTGTGCGCACATGTACACCGACCGTGTTGCATCGTCACACGGGGTGTGCGCACGTGCACGCCGACCGTGTTGCAGCGTCACACGGGGTGTGCGCAGGTGTACGCCGACCGTGTTGCAGCGTCACACGGGGT
>ERZ1739052.89-NODE-89-length-15292-cov-9.795104_pt1 | contig 15292 bp, 14 predicted proteins | sample MGYA00581761_ERZ1739052 | MGnify/ENA primary metagenome ERZ1739052 (study PRJEB42929, sample SAMN08275524) | rhizosphere metagenome | isolation source: Rhizospheric soil replicate 1 | host: Colobanthus quitensis and Deschampsia antarctica | place: Antarctica: Devils...
CCTCTCCCCGCCCAAAGTCTATTTTTCCAACCACACGTCTTCCTTAACTTAGCGCAGCGCTACACCAACCTTCGCTAGTCTGCGTCCATTTTCTGGCGATCCATCACGTACTTTTCGTTCTTCTCCAGCTCGATGAAGACTGTCTTTACGTGGGCAAAGCCCGCCTTCTCATAGCAACGGATGCCGCGCGCATTGTCCGGGTTCGGCGCCAGGATCGCGGCCGTGACGCCGGGCCTCGGCCAGACCTCCTCCTCAAGGAAACGCTCAATCACCCGCGTGCCGAAGCCGCCGGCCGTCGGGCCGGGGGAGGACGGTGGGGGCCTGGCGGACCGCCGCGGCAGGGAACGCCGTGGCGGCCCCTTTCGCGTCCTGGCCACGAACCGTGTGTTCGAGACCTTAATGCGCGAGCACTACTTGCGGGGGCTGCGCGATGGTCTTGTGCAGTCATCCTGAAGAGTCGCGAAGCGAGTCTTCAGGATCATCTCCGGTGGTCCCGCGCAGATCTCGCGGTATGACCGGAGATCCTGACGCTCGCTTCGCGAGTCGCAGGATAGAGTTACCAAACGCATGTTCCTCACGTTCGAAGGTATCGAAGGCTCCGGCAAGTCGACGCAACTGCGGCGTCTCGCGGAGCGCATTCCGAACGCCGTCATCACCAAAGAGCCGGGCGGCACGCCGCTGGCCGACCGCATCCGCGCCATCCTGCTCGACAGCAGCTCGCAGCTCGATCCGAACGCCGAACTTTTTCTTTTCGCTGCGTCGAGGAGACAGAACGTCATCGAGGTCATCAAACCGGCGCTTGCACGAGGAGCCGTCGTTCTCTGCGACCGTTTCACCGACTCCACGCTTGCCTACCAGGGATTCGGACGGCTCATCAATCTCGACCAGTTACGAACGCTCAACGCCTGGGCGACCGATTCGCTCACGCCGGACCTCACGCTGATTTTCGATCTGCCGGAGGAGGTCGGGCTGAATCGCGCGCGCTCGCGGAATGCAGAGGCGGTAAGCGATGAGGGACGCTTCGAGGCGGAGGATCTGCGGTTTCATCGCCGCGTCCGCGAGGGGTATCGAACGCTTGCCGTCTCCGAACCGAATCGTTTTGCAGTCATCGATGGTGAGGGCGAGGTCGATGAAGTCTTCGCGCGTGTCGTCGCCGAGGTCACGAAGAGAACGGAGTTGTTGCGATGAGCGCGACCGCGGAGTTGCTGCTGCTGACCGCGCAGCGCGGCGAGTTGCATCACGCCATCCTCTGCTACGGCCCGAATACCGCGACGTTGCGCGACGTCGCGTTGCGCATCGCCAAAACGCTCAACTGTCTCAAGGGGACCGAAGGTGACGACTGCACCGCGTGCACGCGCATCGAGCGCCGCATGCATCCCGATGTGCACTTCATCGAAATCACGGGCGAGCGGAAGATGATCAGTGTCGAGCAGATTCGCGAGATGGTGGCCGCAGCCACGCTGCGTCCGTACGAAGGCCGCAACAAAGTCTTCATCATCGATCGCGCTCACACGCTTAGCCTCGGCGGCTCGAACTCACTGCTCAAGACGCTCGAGGAGCCGGCCGGCGATACGACCTTCATTCTTCTCACGCGATCGCCCGACCTGTTGCTGCCGACGATTCGTTCGCGATGTCAGCCGGTCTTCATCGGCGGCGAGGCGGAGACCAACGACGCGCTGGCCGCATCGATCGTGGCCGGCCTGACGCGCTTCTCCGACGATCGCGACACAGCAGCGCTTCTCGGCATCGCGGCACTCGTGGCATCGCAGGACGACTGCAGCGATGCCGTCGCCCTCCTCGGTCAGGTTCTCTGCGATGCCGTGGCCGGCCGCGTTCCGCTGGCGATCGATCGCGATCGTCTGCTGGCCGCCGCGGATGCGACCACGAACGCAATCCGCTGGTTAATGGTCAACGCCGATGCGCGAATGATGGTCGAACAAGCGCTCGCGGAACTCGTTACGTAACCGGTTACAAAAAAAGCCGGCCCCGCTTTCACGGGGCCGGCGAAAATCTACTGGATTGAGTGGGTGCGAACGCTTGGGTGGCGAGAGTTGCTGGATCGGTAAGATTCAAAGAAGAATTCAAGCGGTGAAACTGGAGGCGGGCTGTTACTTCAGAAAGCTAATCCGCCCCCACGTCATCCAGTAAAGCTGTAACTTTTCAACGACGCGATGGATTATCGCATGACCTTGTGAAACTTTTCACCATGTAACAGCAACGTGACAACCTGCTGAATTGCTGAGACATAACCAACATTTACGGAACGGCGGGAAAGCTACTACAGAACGACCGTTCGGTCAATTCTACGTATCAGCCGGTCATCAGGTTTCGGTATCGCCGAACCCTTATGCCGATCCGGTGCCGGGTCTGCGCTCGGATACACTCCCGCCCCCATGCCTCGCAAAAAACGGGTCGTCGGAACGGCCGGTCACATCGATCACGGCAAGACCGCGCTCGTCCGCGCCCTGACCGGGGTCGACACCGATCGGCTTCCCGAGGAGAAAAAGCGCGGAATCACGATCGACCTGGGGTTTGCGAGCTGGTTCACGGACGACTACCAGATCGGCTTCATCGACGTTCCCGGCCACGAGCGTTTCGTCAAGAACATGCTCGCCGGCGTCGGAGGGATCGACAGCGCGCTGCTCGTCGTGGCCGCGGACGAGTCGATCAAACCGCAGACCCGCGAGCACTTCGCCATCTGCCGCCTGCTCGACATCAAGACGGGAGTTGTGGCGATTACGAAACGCGACCTGGTCGAGGACGACATCCTCGATCTCGTCCGCCTCGAAATCGAGGAACTTGTGGCCGGCAGTTTCCTCGCCGGCAAGCCGATCGTCCCGGTCAGCAGCATCACCGGCGCCGGCCTCGATGACCTCCGCCGCGCGATCCTCTCCTCGGTCGCGGAAGTCGAAGACCGCGACGCCACCACGCGCGTCTTCCGTTTGCCGATCGATCGCGTCTTCACGATGAAAGGATTCGGCCCGGTCATCACCGGCACGACCTACGCCGGCCGGCTCAACATCGATACGGACGTCGAAGTGCTGCCCGGCGGCCAGCGCAGCCGCGCGAGGAACATTCAGGTGCACGGCGAGGCGCGCGACTACGCGTCCGCGGGCGAGCGGACCTCCGTCAACCTCCCGGACATCGATCTCGATCAGCTTCACCGCGGCCAGCAACTGGTGACGCCGAACACGTTGCGGACCTCGCAGGTGATCACAGCCCGCCTCGATCTGCTGCCCGACGCGAAGCCGCTCAAAGAGCAGACCCGCATCCGATTCCATCACCTCTCCGCGGAGCTCCTGGGCAGCATCCGCTTCGTCGACCAGACGGCGGAGCTGAAGCCGGGGACGTTCGCGTACATCCAGATACGACTCGAATCGCCCGTCGTCGCCGTGGCCGGCGATCGCTTCGTCATCCGCCGCTACTCGCCCGCGCTCACGGTCGGCGGCGGCGTGATCCTCGACGCGCATCTGCCCAAACTCAGCCGCAACACGCGCGGTGAATTGCTTGCGACGCTGGCCGAAGGAACGCTGCAGCAGCGCGTCGAACTGATGGCGAAGCTGGAAGGGCTGCGCGGCCTGAACATTCACGAGATCCAGGCACGCACCGGCATCCGCATCGAGACGCTGGCGAAGGAGCTGAAGAACGTGCCGCATCTCGCCGATAGCGGCGAGCGGCGCTGGATTCATCACGACGTCCTCATCGACTTTCGCCGCAAGTCGATGGAGTTTCTGCGTGCGTACTTTGAAGAAAACCGGATGGCGCTCAACGTCCCGAAGAGCGAGTTCGTGCAGAAGCTGCTGCCGCGCAACGCCGACGGCGCGATGATCAACTTCCTGCTGCAGGACCTCGCGCGCGAGAAAATCGTGGCCATCGCCGGCGACGCTCTCGACATCCCCGGCCGCTCCAAAACCCTCGGCGGCGCGGAAGGCGAGCTGGCCCGCATGATCGAATCGCGCTTCGCCGAGGCCGGCCTCGCGCCGCCGCCGGTCTCAGAGTTGATCAACGAGCGGACGCAGAAAGCGCGCGTCATCGAAGGCGTGATCGGCTTCCTCGTGAAACAGGGAACGTTGGTCCGCCTCGCCGAGGGCATCTACGTCCACCGCGACGCCCTCGCCGCCGCCCGCGAACGCATCGGCGTCCGCAGCGGCGACATGATCGACGTCGGCCACTTCAAAGAGTACTTCGGCCTGTCGCGCAAAATCGCCATCCCGCTGCTGGAGTGGATGGACCGCGAAGGCGTGACGAAGCGCGTGGGGGATTCGCGGAAAGTGCTGTAGCACGCGACCGAGCTTGACAATACCTACGGAGGACCTTACCCTCCTTCCTGCAATACATATCCCTGATTCGCGCTCGAAATTGACTTCAATTTGAAGGGGAGGATTTGCCATGGCTGTTGGAAAAGGTGACGTCAAACGGCTTTCGGTCAGCGGCGGTTCCGGTGGAAATGCAGCCAAGTGTGCGACCGCTGCGAAATGCGCGGCGGATGCAGCCGCGAAATGTGCGGCGACCGCGGCCAAATGCGCGAGCACGGCGGCAAAATGCGCCTCGCAGGCAGCCAAATGCGCGACCAGCGCGAAGTGCGCACCGGCTGCGAAATGCGCGACGAACGCGAAGTGCGCGCCGGGTGCGAAGTGCGCCACCAACGCGAAGTGCGCGCCGAGTGCGAAGTGCGCGACCAACACGAAGTGACGCTCCGGCGCGAGGTGTTCGTCGAAGCGCAAGCTGAAACGGGCATAATCGAGCCGCCGCGCTGATGCGGAGGCTCGCATGTCTCCGCGTTCGGCGGCAGTGCGGGTCGACCGGGATACCTCAATGACGATTTCGGCGTTCGGAGTCGGGCTTCAGTACAACCCTGAGCTGGTCGGGTGGTTCCCATTCCTCGAGCAGTCGCTCGACGTGATGGAGATCCTCTTCGACAGCGTCATGGGGCCTCTCGACGGTCCGGGACTGATGTGGCCCGATGCCGCCGACGCGCTCGATGTAGCCAACGAGCAGTTCGTGCTCGTCGGACATTCGAACTACGGCGGCGACTTCGGCTTCGATCCGATCGAGACCACGTCCGCGGCGCGCCGCCACGTTCCGCTTGCGAAGCGATTCGGTGTTCCCTGGGTATCGAATCACTGCTTCTACGGCGACGGGTCGTGGGCCGACGTCTGGAGCAGTCCGCTGCAGTTTTCGCGCGCCGAGGCGACGCGCGTCGCGGCGAGGGCGCGGGCGCTTCAGAACCTGTACGGCGTCCCGCTCGGCCACGAGAACGCGGCGTACTACCGCACCTGCCCTGGCAGCGAGATGCCGGAGGAAGACTTCCTCGCCAGCATGATCGAGCAGTCCGGCACCTATCTCCATCTCGACCTGCACAACCTCTACGCGAACGCGGTGAACCACGGCCCGAGCGGTTATTCGATTGACCGGTTCCTCTCGACCATCCCGCTCGACCGCATCATTTCCATCCATATGGCGGGCGGGCGCTGGCTTTACGACCTGTACCACGACCTGCACGACACCGTCATTCCGGATCCAGTCTGGGATCTGCTCGATGACGTTCTCTCGCGCTCGCGGCCACGGGCCGTCATCCTGGAGTACGAGTCGCAGGCGCTGTTCGAGGGCGGCGAGGAGGTCGACCGCGAACGCACGATCGATCTGATCCTCTCCGATCTGGAGTGCGCGCGGCGCGCGTGGGACCGCGCGTACGGCGTGGGAAGCCGCAGAACGACCCGAGGCAAAGTGGCGTGATCGAAGCCCGCCTCGTCTGGGACCTGTGGCGGCGCATCCTGACGAACGATGCGCTCGCCGACGCGGCGCGCCAGCCGTCTTTCGATTTCGCCTCGCTCGGTCTTACGCCGGACGAAACCGCGATTCTCGCCGACTACGCCAGCACCCCCGCCGCGACGGATCAGACGATCTTCATGTACCGGAGCGGCCTCGTGAGAAACGCACTCTCCGCGCTTCGCCTCGTTCCGTTGACCAACCGGCTCCTTTACGCCAGCGGGCTCGATGCAGACCAGGTGGCGCGCGATTTCACAGCGTCGATCGACTACCGCGATGACGGACCGAATCTTTGGCGGCTCGCGGGCGCGTTCGTCGCGTATCTCGCGAATCTGCCCGAGTTCGCCGAAGAGCCAACGCGCGCCGCGCTTTCGATCGAACTCTCCGCGGTCGCGCTTATCCGCCGCCTTGGCGAACTGCCGCCGGCATCATGGCCCGATGACGAAGCCCTTCAGCGTCCGTCGAGCGAAGGATCGAACCGGTATATCGCCAGCCGCGCGGCCACGGTTGCGTCGACCGCGTGCGACCTCACTCCGTGGATCGAGAACCCATTCTCGTTTGATTCCGATGGGGCGCTCGACGCCGTCGAGTCGCACTGGGTGATCTATCTTCCCAACGCCGATGCGGCGCCGGCGTATGCGGAGGTTTCCGCGCGCGCCGCCCGCGCGTTCACGCGGCTGGCGGCGCCGAAGAGTGCTGCGCAACTGGCGGCGGAAACCGGACTTGCCGTTGCCGACGCGATGGAAGTGATCGAGTCGTTCGCTGATCTCGGCGTGGTGACCATCGCGGGATGATGGAGCGTCTACGGTTTTCTGATAACGCGATCGTTGTGCTCGACGCCGCGGTCGAGCTCCTCGGCGTGGAGGTCGACGAGCATGTACTGCTCTGCCATACCGCGCTCGAAATAGGCATGGCCGTGCCGCCGGGCGACGGACTCGTCGACGTGGTGAAGTCGCTGATGGGCAAGCCGGTCCGCATCGGTGACCTGCGCGCGGAGTACGACGACACCGACCTGCTCGACGAGATCCTCACGTCGCTCGCGGTTCGCGGCTTCGCGCGCGTAACACCGCAGCCGCTCGCGGAATCTGCCGCGTTGCGGTGCGCGACCATCATCGATCTCGACTCCGTCGCCGATGTCGTGGCCGCATGGAAGCTGGGCGGCGCCACACCCGAGGTTCTCCTCCGTTGCGCGCGCATCGCCGATCACGCGTCGACGCTGCGCGATCTTGCGATCGGCCGCCGGAACGGTTCGCTGCGCGCACACCACGTCATCGTCCGGACGAAGGACCTCCGCTGCGACGACGCCGCGCGCGAGAGTCTTCTTCGCCTCGGCGCGGCCGTCGAAATCGACGGCGTGGCCTGGCCCGAACCGAAGGCTCCGATCGACGGCCTCGCGGAGCTCGTCCGCGGTCTCATCGCTACGCAGGTGGTGATGTCCCCCGGCGCGTCGCTCCTCGACGTGCCTGCGCGCCAACGTTGCGTCGACTGGATGGCGCGGAACTTCGTCACTGGTCTCTGCCTTCGTCTGGACGGAGACGCATCCGACGCCGTCGCGCTCTTCGAGGCCGTCCGCGAGCTCGAAGATCTCCTCGGCGACGTGGTCGTCGTGAACATGCCGCGCGATGAGGTTCTCCTCGGCAACACTGACCGCGGCTGGCTCGCCGGCGAAACCGTCGACGCGGCCCTTCGACGCGAGTACGTCCGCTGGCGCATTCCGATTCTCAAATACGCCGAGGGTGAACATTCATGGAGCCAGGTGCCCGAGGTGGAGGACAGGTGGGTGCGCGGCGCGGAAGATCTCCTGCCAAATTCGCCGGAACTGCTCGGCGTGGGCGCCGGCAGCACGATCGTCGATCTCTGCGGCGGTTTTGGAAGAGTTGCGCGGCGGCTGTCGCCCGCCGTCGGCGCCGACGGAATCGTGATCTCGATCGAAAACCGTCGTTTCATCGTCGAGCGGGCCCGCCGTTACGCGCTCGAAGGAAACTTCACGAACCTGCAATTTCGCGTCGGCCGCGCGGAGCGGCTGCCGCTGCCGGACGGAGTGCTGGATGCCGCCGTCAACGAGTGGACCGGAGCGATCTGGGAGCTGGGCCTCGGCTCGACCATGGTGAGTGAGATGACGCGCGTCGTGCGGCCCGCTGGCCGTGTCGCCGTCACGCACCGCCTCGTACAGCTCGACCTCACCGCGCTGCACGAGCCGTGGGTTCAGTATCCGGATATTTACGCGTGCGTGCGCGACGCGTTCCGCCGCCCGGAGTTGGTGATCGTCGCCGAGCGTGTGTGGGGGCAGATCGTACCGTCGCAGGGCGGCGATAACGCAAGCGACTGGCGCGAGGCTCACCTGCCGCGACTCGTCAGCCCAGACAATTACGTGATCGACGACGACGATCCGGACCGCGGAACAGAACGCGCCGACGTCTTCCTGACGATGATTGCCGAATGCCTCCGGAAATAGCATCCAATAACACCCCGAGGCGGGGAAAATGATCGACGTCGTTCTGCTGCTTTGGAACAATGGGAGACCGGTTCACGCGGAGACGCGGAGGAGCGGAGAAGAGCAGGGCTCCGTCGGCCTTTTGGAGCTTTCTACCGTTGAAAATGCAGGATTCAGTCGCGCGAATTGAGGAAGCGCAGTAAAGCGCCCGGCCTCTTCGCGAGCCCTTTCATCTCGCTCTTCGCCTCGTTCGCTGGCACTGAGAGCACTCCCTTCTCGCGAAGTTCACGGATGCGATGTTCGATCCTTTCGGATCGCTTCACCGCCTCGCGAAGCACTTGACTCATGAACGCAGACCGTGTCGTTCCTTCCTCACGGACGGCGCGGTCAAGTTCTGTAATCAGATCGTCGTCCATCGTGATTCGTATTGTTTTCATGTCAGCTCTCAATGCCGCCCATTCGAAGAAACAGGAGCGATCTTCACTTCCGAATACTTGCCGCTCGCGGTCAACAAACCCAATGGCACATCCCGCTGTTCGATCCTCACTACCGTGTTGTCGACGATGAGCTTCTTGTTTTCGTACGGGAGCTCGGCGTGATCGACTAGCGGGAAGCCTTGCACTTCCAGGAGCGCTTCGTCGGCGGCGCGGGTGATGCCGGCCAGCGGCGATGAGGCGGGCTCGCTTGCTTGCAACATCGCGAAGAGACCGCGCGGAATCAGAGGATGCGATCCGATCCACAGCTCCCGTTGGTAGGCGCCGAGGCGGATGACGGATTGTTTCGTAGCGACGCCCTGGAGTGTTTTCTGCGCATTGGTTACGGCGAACTGCGCGCGCGGCATTCCGTCCGGAACGGGACGGGCGACGGCGGCGCGGCGGGATGCGATCGCATCCGCGAATGACTGGACGCGGACCGTGTGCGCGATGTCATCGACGTACGTCACCTGTTTCTGCGCGAAATCGAAGAGGCGCCATTGGTCAACTTCGTCGGTACTGCGGGCGCGATGGTTCGCGATGACGATCTCGTGCGAGTAGGTCTTGTTGGCGGGTTGGATCGTGGTCTGGATCGTAACGACCGTTGCGCGGACGGTGGGTTCAGTTTTTTTAACAACGGCCGGCGCAGCGGGAGGCTTGTTGCAGGCGAAGAGGATGGCGAGCGCGAGCAGTAAGGCTGACGGCTTCACTGTTCACTCCTTCGCGTCGTACCAGCTCCGGCCGTAGTGCGCGTCGACCTGCAGCGGCACGGCCAGCGGGAAAATGTTCTCCATCGTCTCTTTCACGATTCCGGCCACGTCCTCGGCGCGCGACGCCGGGACCTCAATCACGATTTCGTCGTGAACTGTGAGCAGCATCGGCGCGGCGTCATCGAGACGCTTGTCGAGCGCGATCATGGCCAGCTTCAGAATGTCGGCGGCCGTTCCCTGAATCGGCGCGTTCGTAGCCATCCGTTCCGCGTTACCGCGCACCGTGAACGACTTGTTGTGAATCTCCGGGATGTAGCGCACGCGGCCGAACAGCGTCGTCACTTTGCCAGTGCGGCGCGCCTCTTCGAGTGTGCGATCGAGGTACTCCTGAATCTTCGGATAACGCGCAAAGTACGCGTCGATGAAATCCTTCGCCTGACCCGTGGGAATGTTCAGCTCATTCGACAGGCGGAACGCCGACATGCCGTACAGCACGCCGAAGTTGATCGTCTTCGCCGCGCGGCGCTGATCGTGCGTCAGCTCATCCTCGGCGATATTGAACATCTTCGACGCTGTGGCGCGATGGATGTCGGCGCCCCGCTGAAACGTCTCGATCAATTCGGCGTCCTGCGAAATGTGCGCGAGGATGCGCAGCTCGACCTGCGAGTAGTCCGCCGCGAGCAGCACGTTGCCCTCATCGGCGATGAACGCTTTGCGGATCTCGCGTCCCAGCTCCGTGCGAATGGGGATGTTCTGGAGGTTCGGATCGGACGATGACAACCGTCCCGTCGCCGCAACCGCCTGGTTGAACGACGTGTGCACGCGTCCATCCTTCGCCACGAGCTGCGGCAGCGAATCGATGTACGTCGACTTCAGCTTGTGCAGCTCGCGATGCAGAAGGATCAGGCGCGGAACCGCGAAACCGTGACCGGCCAACTCCTGCAGCACCTCCACGTTCGTCGAGGAGGCCTTCGTGCCTTTTGTTTTTTTCAACACTGGGTACTGCAGCTTTTCGAAGAGGATGTGCGCCAATTGCTGCGGCGAGTTGATGTTGAAATCCGTCCCGGCCTCGGCGTAAATCTCTTTCTCGAGTTGTGCGAGTTGCAAGGCCATCTTTGCGGACATTTCATGCAGCAGCGCGACGTCGATGCGGATGCCGCGCGCTTCCATCCGTTCGAGCACGGGAATGAGCGGCAGTTCGATGCGATCGTAGATGTCGACGAGCGAGGGATCGCGTTGCAGTTCCGTCGTCAGCATCTCCTTCAGCGCGACGGTGACGTCCGATTTTTCGCCGAGGTATTGCTGGTAGGGCGAGAGGGCGGTGGCGCCGATTTCGTGATCGAGTGCGAAGAGCGGCGCCGTCCTGGCGACCTCTTTTCGCGACGCCATCTCGCGCTTCAGCCAGTCACGCGCGACGTTGCTGAACGCGTGACTTGGCAGGCCGGGATTGTTGACGTACGACATGATCATCGTGTCGGAGAATCGCGCCGGCAGCGGCCAGCCGTTCGCCGCCAGTCGTCGGAGTTGCAGCTTGATGTCGTGCGCGACGAAGAGGCGATCGGATCGCAGCAGCGTCTGCAGCGCGTCGCGAAGTTCGCTCGTACCGCCCAGCGAATCCGCGATCGGCACGATAAGCGACTCCGCCTGCTTCACCGACAGCGACACCGCGAACAATTCGTCGTGGCCTTCCGGCGTCGTCGACTCGAACCAGATCGCGACTTCGGATGCGTCGCGAACAAGATCGCTTACCTCATCCGCGCTCGCGGCGATTCGGTAATCCACTTCGACCGGCGGCGCCTCGGGGAGAAACTCCTGCATGAGCAACGCGAACTCGAGGCGTGAGAAGACGTCGTGCAGCTTGGCGCGATCGGGTTCCTGCCGCTTCAGTTTCTCGAAGTCGATGCTCTCGACGGAGAGGTCGCACTTAATCCGGGCGAGGTCGCGCGAGAGGAACGCCTTGTCGCGATTTTCTTCGAGCTTCTTGCGCTGCGCCGGTTTGAGCTTGTCGAGATTTTCGTAGACGCCTTCGAGTGAGCCGTACTCGGAGATCAGCGCCTTCGCGCCCTTCTCGCCGATGCCGGGAACGCCGGGGATGTTGTCGATCGCGTCGCCCCATATGGCCATGACATCGACAACGTTCTCCGGCGGCAGGCCGAAGGCTTCCTCGACGCCCTTCGCGTCGTAGAGGACTTCGCGGCCTGTGTGAAAGAGCTTGATGCCATCGCCGACGAGCTGGAAGAAATCTTTGTCCGAGGTGGCGAGGACGACGTCGTAGCCGCGCTCTTTTGCGACACAGGCCAGCGTGCCGAGGAGATCGTCCGCTTCCCAATCTTCGACGCCGATGACCGGGATGCGGAAGCCTTCCAGCACCTCATTGACGAGCGGCAACTGGATGGCCAGATCGTCCGGCATCGGCCGGCGGTCCTTCTTGTAATCGGCGAAGGCCTCGTGGCGTGTCTTGGCGCTGCTGATGTCGAAGGCGACGGCGATGCAGTCCGGCGCGAAATCCTTCAGCAGCTTTTTCAGCGTCTGCGTGAAACCGTACACCGCGTTCGTGGCCAGACCGGAGGAGTTGGTCAGGTTGCGGATCGCGAAATACGAGCGGTAGACGTTGTTGGAGCCGTCGATCAGGAAAAGGCTGGGACGTTTCGCCATGGGCGGCGCGATTATAGGTTGCCGCTCTCGACATACGGCGCGAGCTTCTCGCGCACGGCCTCGGGCACGGACGTCGGCTTGAATTCGCCGCGCTTCACCGCCACGAGCACGTACTTGCCGGTGGCGACTACGACGTCCTTCGCCTCGCTGCGGCGCACTTCGAAGTTGAGGTGGATCGAGCTCGCGCCGATCTTTCCGAAGTAGGCATCGACGATGAGCAGTTCGTCGAGCGTGACCGGATGGAAGAAGTCGCACTCGACGTGCACGCGCGGAAGCCACAGTCCGAGGTCGTCGAAGAGCGTCCGGTACGGCAGGCCGCACGAGCGGAACAGCTCGACCTCGGCCAGCCCGAAGAAGCGCAGGTAGGCCTGATAGTTAATGATGCCGGCGGCGTCGATGTCTTCCCAGCGGACGTACTCGGAAACGGAAAAGCGCATGGCCTTAGAATTCGCGGACGATGCAAAACCGTATCACGGCGGTTCTCCTCTCTTTTCTCGCCGCCGCTGCATTCGCGGCTGACGCACTGCCGAAAGTTGTCGCGCTTCGCGCCGCGCGGATGATCGACGGCCGCGACGGCGCGGGCCGGGTTCGTGATGAAGGACGGGAACGTTTACAAACGGCCGTAGCGCGTTAACCTACCGCCGTGTCCAATCTCCTCGTCGTCGACGTCGGCAACACGAACATCGTCCTCGGCGTTTTTCGCGGCAACGCGCTGGTGAGCTCGTGGCGGCTGGCTACGGCGCGCGAGCGGACCTCCGACGAATACGGAATCCTCGCCCGGCAGCTCATCGGCGAGACGTTTTCGGATGCGTTCGAAGGAGCGATTGTCTCCTCGGTCGTTCCGCCGCTGAATCAGTCGATCGCAACGATGGTGCGAAAGTTCTTCGGACTCGATGCGCTCTTCGTCGAGCCAGGCGTGAAGACCGGCATCGCCATTCATACCGATAATCCCGCCGAAGTGGGCGCGGACCGCATCGTGAACTGTGTCGCGGCGCATGCGGAGTACGGCGGGCCGGCGATCATCGTCGACTTCGGAACGGCGACGACGTTCGATGTGGTGACGCATGATGCGCGCTACATCGGCGGCGTGATCGCGCCGGGCCTGACCATTTCCGCCGAGGCGCTGTTCGCGCGCGCGGCGCGCCTGCCGCGCGTCGACATTCGCAGGCCGGAGGCCGTGATCGGCACGAACACGATCGTGAACATGCAGTCCGGCATCTACTTCGGCTACCTCGGCCTGGTCGACGGGATTCTCGGCCGCATGAAACGCGAGGTGCCGGAGGTGCGCGCCGTCGTCGCCACCGGCGGGCTCGCGTCGCTGCTCGCGCCCGATTCGGAACACATCGAGTACGTCGACGACGACCTCACGATGAAGGGATTGAAGATCGTCTACGACCGAAATCGCGTGCCTCGTCGAGGAAGAAAGTGACGCGAGCACGAAGCACAGACGAGAGTGTCTGTGTCACACAAGACAAGAGTGTCTATGTCAAGCAACCAGAGCCTGCGGCTCGAAGCCGGGCTGGTGTGGCACAGACACTCTTGTCTGTGCGGGTGGGCGTGCGGCTGGTGACTACAGCAGCGGTGCTAATCATCAGCGCGAAGCTGGTGGCCGGTTCGCAGGTCACCGCCACCCACGCCGCCATCGCCACGTCCTCGCCGGCCGCCACGCAGATCGGACTGCGCGTGATGCGCGACGGCGGCAATGCGATCGATGCAGCCGTGGCCGTGTCGTTCGCGCTCTCGGTGCTGCAGCCGAAATCGACAGGCCTCGGCGGCGGCGGATTCCTGACGTACTTTGACGTCGAAACCGGCGGCGTCTGGACGCTCGATTTCCGCGAGGCCGCGCCGGCCGCTGCGAAACGTCCAGCAAGTGGTCCATTCACCGGCGCGCAAGCGGCAGCGGTGCCGGGGTTCGTGGCCGGGCTCGACGCGATGCACGCGCGATTCGGATCGCGTCCCTGGCGCGAACTGGTCGTCCCCGCGCAGCGCCTCGCCAAAGACGACCTCGCGAAAACGCTGCAACGCCTCGGCGAACAGGGCGCACACGATTTCTACGACGGCGAGATCGCGAACAAACTCGTCGAGACCGTTCACTTCTCGTTCCGCGACCTGCGCGACTACAAAGCGATCTGGCGCGCTCCGGTGCGCATCACCTTTCGCGGCGCGGATATCTACACGGTCGGCCCGCCGGCCGCGGGCGGGCTCGTCCTCGGCGAGATTCTGAAAATCGTGAGCGGACTCGATCTATCGCGTCCGAACTCCATTCATCTGCTCGCCGAAGCCGAACGCCGCGCCGCCATCGATCGCGACAAGTTCCTCGGCGATCCCGCCGCCGGCCGCGTGCCGCTGCACGATCTGCTCTCCGATGAACGCGCCGCGCTCTGGCGCGCCTCGATCGATCCCAATCGCGTCACACCGACCATCGCGCTCGCGGAGCCAAGCGCCACCGCGACGCCGGTTTCGCACACGACGCACGTCTCCATCGTCGATTCGCACGGAAACGTCGTGTCGCTGACGTCATCCGCCGGCGATGAAGCGGGCACCGGCTTCAACGTCCCAAGGCTCGGCTTCGCTCTCAACGATTCGATGAACGATTTCAACTCCACGCCCGCGTCCCCGAACGCGCTCGCTGCCGGCAACCGTCCCGCCTCGCCGCTGTCGCCGGTGATCGTCCTGCGCGGCGGCAAACCGATCCTCGCGATCGGTACGCCGGGCGGCGCGACGATTCCGACCACGATCGCGCAAATCCTGATCGACGTATTGCTATTCAATCGCACGCCCGCCAACGCGATCGCCGCGCCCCGCTTCTCGCAGCAAGCCGTCCCCGAGGAGGTCGCCTACGAGCAGGGCCGCGCGCCGCAACCGGTTATCGACGCGCTGCTGGCGATGGGCCACGGCGTCCGCGCCCGCGACGCGATCGGCGACGTGCAGGCAGTCTGGATCGCCGGCGGAAAATTGCTCGCGATCTCCGACGCGCGGCACCGGGGGGCGGCGGGGGGGTACTGACGCTGCCACCTCCCAGGATTTTGTGACCCGAAGCCGGAGCGAATCGGCAACCGAGAAGCTATCGTTTTTTTTCACTGCGGTCTTGTCCTCGACGGTGGAAGCCGGATCTGAGTTGCGTCGGAGAATCAAGGTGGACTTGTCTTTGACGATCCATTCAACGACCTCGCCGCGAAGAAACTCACAGGCCTAAGCCAGAGCGGAAGGAAAGTTGATGTACCACTGCTCGCTGCCTTTGCGCTTGATGG
>ERZ1739052.90-NODE-90-length-15181-cov-10.539204_pt1 | contig 15181 bp, 15 predicted proteins | sample MGYA00581761_ERZ1739052 | MGnify/ENA primary metagenome ERZ1739052 (study PRJEB42929, sample SAMN08275524) | rhizosphere metagenome | isolation source: Rhizospheric soil replicate 1 | host: Colobanthus quitensis and Deschampsia antarctica | place: Antarctica...
GAACAGGATCGGGGGCGGTTGGTCCGACGTGAACGGGACGGGGGTGATGGACGGCGATGCGCGCGTGCCCGCGGGTGTTCGTCAGAAGACGTGTGTCTGCATAGTGTTCACCGGCAGCAACGCCGTCGGACGCGTGGGGATGAAAGCGGCTGCCGAGCATCTGAAGCCGGTCTCGCTCGCGCTGAGCGGCAAGTCGCCCGTCATCGTCGACCGCACCGCGAACCTCGATGAGGCGGCGAAGAAGATCGCCTGGGGCAAGTTTCTCAACTGCGGTCAGATTTGCATCGCGCCCGACTATCTACTGATCGATGAAGCGATCCAGGCGCCATTCGTCGAAAAGCTGCGCGCCGCGATCGCGCCGGAGACAGGCCTCATCGTCAACGACCGCCACGCCGCGCGGGTCAAGCACCTATTCGATGACGCCGTGTCGGGCGGCGCGGAAGTGGTCGCCGGCGGTGCATTCGAGCAGCGCGCGATTGCGCCGACCTTGCTGGCGAACGTCGATCCGGAGTCGCCGGTGATGCAGCAGGAGATCTTCGGTCCGCTGCTGCCGATGATCACGTACCGCACGCTCGACGACGCGTTGCGCATCATCGCGGCGCGCGAGAAACCGCTGGTGCTCTATCTCTTCAGCCGCAGCCGCAAGGTGATCGATGACGTGCTGCGCCGGACCACCGCCGGCGGCACGGCGATCAACGACACGCTCGTGCAGTTTTACCAGCTCAATCTGCCGTTCGGCGGAGTGGGGGAGAGCGGCGTCGGCAAAGCGCACGGCCAGTTCGGTTTCGAAGCGTTCTCGAACGCGCGCGGCGTCTTCGAGCAGCCGACGCGCTTCAGCGCAATCCAACTCCTCTATCCGCCGTACACGAACTTCAAGAAGAAGCTGATCGACCTGACGTTGAAGTATTTTTAGGCGCAGGTTCCCCTCGCTCCTTTTCCAGCATTCCCCTCTCAAAAATCCGCCGCGCGCCACTTAAAAACAAACAGCGTGTCTGTAGGGACGTGGGACGACGACTGAATTACCGGACGCTGTTGTGCGCGGTGGTGGGGGCCTTGGCGGCCGCCACCGCTGATGCGCAGTGCGGCGGCGAACGCTGGCCGGTCAAGACGGCCACCGATGCTGATGCTCAATACGTGAGCCGTGCCGTCGTACCGATAACGATCAGTCAACTGCGGGTCCTCAGTGCACCTCGGCCGTTGCCACATTCGAACAGAATTGCGCCGGTCGAGGAGACGGTATATTCGGTGACGGCCACATTGACGGCAGTAAGAACTGACAGCGATTCCGATTATCAACTTGTCCTGTCCGATGGAGAAGGTCGGACGATCGTTGCGGAGATTCCGTCTGTAGAGTGTTCCGCCGGTGGAGTGTTCGCGGCCGACATCGCTACAACCCGCGCGACGTTTGAGTCGCATCTGACTGCGCCGTTGGACAAGTTTCGGAATGTTGCGATTCCAGTGGAGATTCGCGGAATCGGTTTCTTCGACTTCCTGCAAGGGCAGACTGGATCGGCTCCTAACGGCGTCGAACTTCATCCGGTGACGTCCATCAACTTCTCGCCGGTGAATGCGCCGGCGCCCTACATCGCAAGCGGCCGCAAGCGCGCAGTAGCGCCAGGAGGTTCTTCGCGCAGTCAATGCGGCCCGTTACCCAGCCTCGCCATCCTGCTCTCCAAAAGCACGACATGCTCAGGCGTGCCGGTTTCTCTGTCGTGGCAGGCGTCAGACCCGTCAGCAACGGTGGTGATCGACGGTATCGCCTCCGCCCTGCCGAGTTCAGGCAGCACCACCGTCGGGTCGACGAACACGATTCTTTATTCAGGTCGCGCCACAACTGCTTGTGGCGCCGGAGATGAAGCCGTCGCTGTATTGACGACCGTGCCACCTGCCGCCGCATCGATCAGCGCCCCAAGCTCCGTGCAGCAAGGGTCCAGCGCGATCCTCCCGCTATCCGTTGCGAACGCCACCTCGTGGTCGGTGACATCGTCGTTGGACAACACCATCTCACCGTCATCCGGGACAAATGTCGGCGCGTTCACGGCGATCTACACCGCAGCAAAGTCGGGAGTCGACGTCCTGACCATAACGTCCGCGAACAGCACGTGCGGATCGGTACAGCGCGCGATCAATGTCTCCGTGACTAGCTCAACACCCCAACCGCAGCCGCAGCCGCAGCCGCAGCCCCAGCCTCAGCCCCAACCGCAGCCGGGCGGGACCCTTCGTTGTTGCGACGGAACGTTCTCACCCTCGTGTACGAGTTGCGCTAACAAGCAGGGTTGTTGCTCCAGCCATCGCGGAGTATGCAGTTGCGGCTAGCGTCACGCCGGCAGGAGGGGCTACGCTTCGCGTTCTTCGTTTTTACGCGCCCACCAGAGCTGCGCCACCATCAGCAGCATGCCGAGGTCGCGGACGACGTCGACTTTCATGTCGAAGATGCGCTGCTCGTGCGTCTTGCCGCGGTCGGCGACGTTGAAGCAGCCGCAGTCGATGGCGTTGTCGCGCGCCAGATTGATGCTGATGGCGATGATGAAAATCGCCAGGAGGATGCCGGCAATATTGCGCGCCGCCACTTTCCAGACGCCGAGGATGAGGGCGAGGCCGGCCAGGAGCTCGACCCACGGCATCACCAGCGCGCTGATGTTGATCAGTGAGGCCGGCACGAGGCGGTAGTTGTAGATCATGTGCGCGAACGAAGGCGGGTCGGCGATCTTCGGAATCGCGGCGATGACGAAGATCGCGCCGAGGGCCAGTTGGACGCGGATGGTGAGCCAGGGATGCGTGAGATATCGCTTCACGGATTCGCTCCCGTGTGAACGGGCGCGCCGTGCTGCTGCCAGTCGGGAAAGCCGTCTTTGTAGACGTAGACGTTGTTGAACTGGATGCCCCACAGCTTCTGCGCGAGCATGTGCGAATCCTCGCAATCGCCGCCGCTGCAATAGATGACGATGGGCAGCGCCTGCGCGGACGTGTCGCTGCGCTCGGCGAAGAGCTTTTGGACGTTGTCGTCGATGTCCGACTCCCAGACCGAGTACGTGCGGGCGCCGGGGATGTGTCCCTGTTCGTAGACCGAGGTGCGGCGGGCGTCGAGGAAAAGCACGTTCCTGTCGTGCAACGTCTTGGCGTCGTTGAAGGCGATCTCGACGTATGGCTTGTCGGGATGGACGGCGAATTCGCGCGTGGCAGGTGGGGGAGCAGGAGCGGTCGTCGGTGCCGGTGCGGCGGGCGTTTTCGCCTTCGGGTTGAGTCCGACCGTTTCGATTGCGGCGGTGGCGGTCGGCTGTGTGACCTTCGTCGCCGTTGTCGCAGTCGGCGGGACGGTGATCGTGGCCGGCTGCGTCGTCGTCATCACGGTTTGGGTTATCGGCGGCGGAGCAGGGGCGGGTGCGACGGGCACTTCGCGCGCGGGAACTTTCAACGCGTTCGGATAGGTGCCGGCGAGCGAGACTTTGCGGTCGCGCGAGGCGAAGGCGTTCGCGACGAGGGCGAGGATGATGCCGGCGGCGACGATCGCCGCGGCCTGAAAAATCGTGTTCCGTTTCATGCTGATCGTGAGACGCCGCACGGCCGCGCGGCGTTTCGCAAAGCGTAGCAGATCATCTGGTCGATGCCGTTCGAGCGTCGAACAGCCGTTTCGGCGCAACGAACCGGCAGGCCATTTCGATGATGTCGGCGGCTTGCCCGGAACTTGCGGCGCGGAGCCGCATCAGCACGGCCGGATAGCCGAGGTAGTGGTCGGTGATGAAGAAAACCTTCGGCTTGGTTTGCATCAGGAGATCGCGCTGATCGAAGGGGACACGAAAGACGACTGACGCGCCGTCCTCTTTCAACCGCGCCAGGAGCTTGCCGTTCACTTTGAGCGCGGGCGTTCCGTACGACGTGCCGTCGTCCACGCCGGGGAGATTGAGCGCGAGCTCGCGGATCTCGTCGAACGTGATCATTGCCGCTAAGCTTAGAACTTCGTAAGGAGACCAGATGCTTTCGAATGAACAGATTGAATCCGCGCGTCAGAACGCCGGTGGTTACGTTCCCGCGGCCGTCGTCGAGCGCATCGTTGCTTCCGGTGTTTCGCTCGAGCAGCTCATGCTCAATCTCATCCCGCGCGCGAAGACCTTCGCCATTCCGACGATCTCGAACTTCTTCGTCGGCGCGGTGGCGCATGGAGTGAGCGGCAATCTCTACTTCGGCGCGAACTACGAGTTTCCAGGACAAGCGCTGAGTTTCACCATCCACGGCGAGCAGGCGGCGACGATGCATGCGATTTCGTTCAACGAAACCGGCATCGATCTCCTGGCCGTTTCCGCTGCGCCGTGCGGATACTGCCGCCAGTTCCTCAACGAGCTGACCACGGCCTCGACGCTGCAGATCATCCTGCCGGGCACGCCCGCCACGCCGCTGACGGCTCTCCTTCCCAACGCCTTCGGCCCCACGGACCTCGGCATCACGGCCGCGCTGATGTCGCCCCAATCGCACGGCATGACGATCGAATCGCCCGATGATCTGACCAGGGCGGCGCTCCATGCGGCGAATCTGTCCTACGCCCCGTACAGCCGCAGCTACGCTGGCGTGGCGCTGAAAACAAGCGATGGAAGCATCTACACCGGCGGCGTCGCCGAGAACGCCGCGTTCAATCCGAGCATGTCGCCGCTCGAAGCAGCCATCGTCACGATGACGATCAACGGCCGCAAAACGTACGGCGACATCGTCGACGTGGTGCTCGTCGAAGCCGCGGCGTCGACTGCGAGCCAGCTCGACGCGACGCGGAATGTGCTGGCCACGATCACGAAGGTGCCGCTACGGACGTACGGCGGGAAATAGCAGGCCCCGATCGAACGTCAACAGGAGACGGTTCACGCGGAGAACGCGGAGAGGCGGAGAAAGACGATGTCCGCCTCTCCGCGCCCCCCCCGCGTGGTGATTTTCCTTACCGGCGCGGTAAGTCGTGGTACTCTTTACCAATGATGAAGAGCACGATGTCCTCCAAGGGACAGCTCACTGTACCAATGGAGCTGCGCGAGAAGCTGGGGCTGGAGACAGGGACTGTCATCCAGTTCGAGCTTCGTGACGGCGCAATCTTCATGCGGAAGGGAACACAAGCGAACCATCCGGTAGACCAGATGTTCGGTCACCTGCATCTCGTCAAGCCGGTCGACGAGCTTCTCGACGAGATGCGCGGTCCTCGGCCCGCCGTTACAAAAAAGAAACGCACGGCACGGCATCGGTGAGAGTCGCGGTTGACTCATCCGTCCTTCTGGATGTTCTGGGCGCTGACCGCGTTCATGGGGAGCGGTCGCGCGAGGCTCTGCGCGCTGCGTACGACACCGGAGCACTCGTCGCTTGCGAGATCGTCTGGGCTGAAGTTCGCGCACATTTCGAGAGCGATGCGGAGTTTTCCGAAGCCATGAAATTGCTTGGTATCCGCTTTGAGGCGATCTTCGATGACGCGGCCGCGAAAGCGGGACAACTCTGGCGTGAGCTCCGCCGCGAACGCGGGGCCGCGCGAGTCCGAGTGGTAGCGGATTTGCTCATCGGCGCCCACGCGCTCATTCAGTGCGATGCTCTTCTGACTCGCGACCGAGGCTTCTACCGCGGCCGATTCAAGGGTCTGCGGATCGTCGAGCCGTAGCCCGCGATACTCCCTTTACTGCCACGCCAGCATCTCCCTGATCTGCCTTCCCAGCGTCAGCGGGTCGAAGGGCTTGGAGATGATGCCCTTCACGCCGAGCTGCATGAATGTCTGGCGGTCGGCGGGTTGGACTTTTGCGGTCAGGAAGATGACGGGGATCGTGACGCCTTGCTGCTGCAGGACGCGGAGCGTGCAGGGGCCGTCCATGCCGGGCATCATCACGTCGAGGAGGATGGCGTCGGGTTCGGAGGAGAGCGCGAGCAGCGCGCCGGCGGCACCGCCGTTGGCGCTCAACACGGTCCAGTTCTCCGTCAATTGCATACTGAGGCGCGCGACTTCCTGGATGTCGTTCTCGTCGTCGATGACCAGAATTTGTTTAGGCGGCATTCTGCGAATCCTTCACGGTCGTCACCGTGCCGAGAAGGCGGATCACGTGCGCTTCGAAGTCGGTCGGACTGCAGCGGCTTTTGGTGAGGAACTCTGTCGTACCGAGGCGAAGGCGCGATTGATCCGCGCTGCCGAGGTCGAGCGCCGAGTAGACGAGAAGCGGGACGTGGCGGAGAGCGGGACGTTTCCGGAGTGACTTGACGACGGCGAAACCGTCGACGTCGGGCAGTCCGAGGTCGAGGACGATAAGGTTCGGCTCCTGTTGCTCGCACAACCGCAGGGCCTCGCAGCCGCTCGCGGTGTGAAACGTGCGCAGGCCGAGGCCCTGAAGAGACGTGGTCATCACGCGCGCCAGATCGATGTCGTCTTCGACCACCAGCACAGACGGAACCCCACGCTCTGCGACTGCGTCCTGCGGAACCGAGTTGATGACCGAAACCGCGGATGGGCGGGCCAGCGGAATCGTGAACTGTACGCGCGTGCCGGCGGGCTCGTTCTTCTCGGCCCAGATGCGGCCGCCGTGCGCGGTCACGATGCTTTGGCAGATGGCCAGGCCGAGGCCCGAGCCGCCTTTGGCGCGGGAGTCGGAGGTGTCTACCTGATTGAAGCGCTGGAAGATCGACGCGAGCTTGTCCTCCGGTACGCCGCGCCCTTCATCAGCGACGCAGAACGTGAACTCGGTCGCGCCGGCGCTTCCGCTGAGCGTCACGGTTGTATTCGCGGGCGAGAACTTGATGGCGTTGCCGATGAGGTTCGTCAGCATCTGAATCACGCGGTCGCTGTCGCCCCAAAGCGTTGCCGCGAACGGTTCCGCGACGATGCGGATGCCTTCCGCATCGGCCATTGACTGCAAGCCTTCGCGAGCCTGATCGACGACCGCTTGCGCATCGACGACGCTGCGGGTCAGTTCCACTCTTCCCGACTCGATGCGCTCGATGTCGAGGATGTCGTTGATCAGGCGCACCAGGCGATCGGTATTGGCAACGGCGATCTCCAGCATTCGCTGGCCTTTGTCGGCGACCGGACCGAGCAGGCCGCTGCTGAGGAGGCCGAGCGCGCCGCGGATCGACGTGAGCGGAGTGCGCAGCTCGTGGCTGACCGTGGAAACGAACTCGCTCTTGAGCGTTTCGATGGCGCGCCGTTCGGTGACGTCGCGAAAGACGACCACGGCACCAATGTGGTCCCCCGTCTCATCGAGCATTGGCGTGGATGAGTATTCGACGGGAAAGCTGGTGCCGTCACCGCGCCAGAAAGTGTCATCGACCATTCCGATCGGGGCGCCGCCGCGCATCGTGATCGTGTTCGCGCAGTCCTCCTCCGGGAACGCTGTACCGTCGGCGCGCGAATGATGAATCGCCTCGTGGATCGTTTTTCCGTCGAAGTCTTCCATCCTCATTCTCAGCATGCGAACCGCGGAGGGGTTGGCGAATGCGGGCCGGTTGTCGAGTCCAATCCCGAGGATGCCGTCCGTCGCGCTGTTGAGAATGAGCGCGCTCTCCCGCGCCAGTTGCGCATTCACGGCCGCGGTTTTTTCTGCGGCGTTCTTCGCGATCAGCAGCTCTTCATTGGCACGCGTCAACTCGCTGGTTCGCTCGGCTACCGTGGTCACAAGCGCTGCTTGATGGACCGTGAGTTTCCGGTCACGCTGCTCGATCTCAGCGAGCATGTTGTTGAACCCGGCCATCAGATTGCCGATCTCGTTGCTATCACCCATGTTGCGGTGGCCGACCCGAACGCTGAAGTCTTTTTCCCGGGAGACCTGAGCTGCCACAGCCGCCAGCTCGACGATCGGCTCGGAGATACTGCGTTGCAGTTTCGAAGACAGAACGAACGCTACGATCAAACATACGAGAAGGATGATCGATATGAACTGAGCATCTTCCTTCATGCGAGTGTGGAGTTCGCGGAGATCGGATGCGATGTAGAGATAGCCGACGCGCTTGCCATCGAGCGCAATGGTTCGAAACAGTTCGACTCGACCGTCCCCTTGAACGAAGCCGTCGGCGTTTATGGGAAAGCGCGCAGGCAGAGCGACAGGCGGTCCATTGAAATACGCAACGAACGGCAGCCCGCGATCGTTATAGATGCAGCCGGCGAAGACGGACGTCCTCGTTCGAAGCGCGGACAGAACGTCCAGCGCCGTTTTGTGATCGCCGAATGTCAGTGCCGCGTTACTGTTGGCGGCGATCATCGAGCCAAGTGCTTCGAGGTCATCGTTTAGATCGTTTCGCACATCGATGACGTCCTGCAGCACGAAGCCGGCGCACGCGAGCAGCACTGTCGTGGTGCAGGTCAACATGATGATGCCGGTCAGTTTTTTTCGGATCGAGCGCCGTAGTTTGATCGTCATTGTTGTGGTGCCTTCTCCGGTAAGTGCGCCGAGGGGCTTCGATAAATACAAACGATGCGATTCACAGCCCTTTGTATTTTTCGAGCGCCGCCGAATCACTCATCAGCAACGCGCTGAATTCGGGACGCGCAATCCGACCGAGGGAGCAACCATGTGCAACACGCCACAGCGCAACTGGACGATCTAACGATGCGATTCGATGGACTTCCGCAGCCACACAACTTCGCGCCCGCCGCCGATCTCCTCTGCACGCACGACATGGAAGGCCGCATCCTCTCGGCGAACGGCGCTGCCTGCGAGGCCCTCGGCATGACTGCCGCGGAGCTCCGCAGGTTCTCCATTCGCGACCTGCTGCCGCCGGACGGCGGATGCGCATTTAACGACTACCTGCAGGTACTGCTGCGTGACGGCGTCGCTGCCGGCATGATGAAGGTAGAAACTCCGTGCGGACGCCGCATCCTGGAGTACCGCGGTACCGTTGAGAGAAACGAAGGCGCGGCACCAGTGGTTCGCAGCGTCTCGCACGACGTCACCGAACGCGAAGAGGAGTTTCTGGACGTCCGCCGCAGCGAGGACTACTTCCGTTCCATCATCGAGAATGCGTCCGATATCATCGCCATCGTCGGACGCGACGGTCAGATGCGCTACGGCAGTCCCTCGGTCGAGCGCATTCTCGGCTATTCGCGGAAAGTTCTCGCGGGCATTGCCGGGATCGATCTCATCCATCCCGACGACGCAGCCGTCGCGTCGGCATTTCTCAGACTCCAGCTCGCCACTCCCGCGGCGATTCAAACCGTCGAACTGCGTGCGCGTCATCAGGACGGCACGTGGCGATCCTTCGAGGTCGTGGCTACGAACCTGGTCAAGCGAGGTCACACCGCGGCCGTCATCATCAACGCGCGCGACATCACGGAGCGCAAGATACTCGAGGCGCAACTGGTCCAGGCCAACCGCCTGGGCAGCCTGGGCCGCCTGGCCGCCACGGTCGCGCACGAATTCAACAACGTGTTGATGGGCATGCAGCCGTTCGCTGAATTGATGCAGCGCCCGGACGTCACGCCCGCGATCATCTCCAAAGGCGCGTGGCACATCGGCAATTCGATTCAGCGCGGCCGGCGAATCGTTCTCGACATCCTCCGCTTTTCGCAGCCTCATCTTCCGGTCACGACGGCCGTCGACCTCGGGGCGTGGTGGGAGGTCTTTACCTCCGAGGCTGAGGCGGTGCTGGGGAACATGATCGCCGTCGTTTCGACGATTCCGAAGCGTGGTCTCTACGTAACCGCAGACCGGAGCCAGCTCGACCAGGTCATCGCCAACCTCGTCGCCAATGCGCGCGACGCGATGCCGCACGGCGGTACGTTGACGGTGTCTGCGAATACGACGCAGCGGAATGCGAGATTTGCATTCGGCGTCGTCCCGTATGCCGAAAACTTCGTACAGATCACCGTTCGCGACACCGGCTGCGGCATGCCCACCGAGGTCATGGACCACATTTTCGAGCCGCTCTTCACGACGCGGCAGAGCGGCGGCACCGGACTGGGGCTCGCCGTTGCCCACCAGGTCGTGATGCAGCACGGCGGCTACATCTTCGTCGAGAGCGAGGAGGGACGCGGGAGCGCCTTCCATGTTTTCCTTCCGAAAGCGTCGCCGCCGCAAGATGGGAAAGGCTCCGAGTCGGCGTCCGCGAGAAAGCCGGCCGCGAAGAAGCTCCTGATCATCGATGATGAGACCGCGATCTCCGACGGCATCGCCGCGATGCTCGCGCATGACGGCATCCGCGTCGAATCGATTACTACCGGCGTCGAAGCGAAGCGCGCCATCACCGCGTTTCATCCCGACGTCGTGCTGCTCGATTACGGACTTCCCGATCTCGATGGCAGCGAGGTCTACGCGCTCATTCGCGAAGCCGATGCGAACCTGCCGATCATTTTCGCCACCGGCCACGGCGACCGCCGCATTCTCCACGACGGCCTCGATGATCCGCGCACGCGATTCCTGCAGAAGCCATTCGAGATCGCCGACCTCCTGGAGATGATGGTGGAGCTGGAAACGGAGGTGGTGCAATGACCGGCGATCGGGAGAAGCGCGCGCTGGTCATCGATGACGACGACCACATCCGAGAACTTTTGCAGGTGTTGCTGGAAAGCGCCGGCTTTGACGTCCACCTGATGCGCGACGGCATCGATGCCGTCGATCTGAAGGAGAGCGATTACGGTGTCGTGCTGCTCGACATGAAGATGCCGATCTTCGACGGCGGACGCCTTACCGATTACTGGAAGCTCACCAATCCGGCCGTTCTGCGCCGCGTCATTCTGCTCAGCGGCTATTCGCGGCTGTCGTCTGACCGCGACTTCGGCACGTTCGCGGTGATCGCGAAACCGTTCGACTATCGTCAGCTCCTGAACGCCGTCGATGCGTGCTTCCGGCAGGAAAGAACAGCGTGTGCGGATTCCGGCCACTTTCCTGATTCTGAAAGCTGTCCGCAATGTTCGGCGTGACCTAAGCCGCTAGTTATTAATCATTTATCCCATTGTCGGAACCGGCATCTCCGATGCTCTGATCTGGTACGGAGATAGAACGATGGCCGGACGAGTGCTGATAGTCGACGATGAGGAAGCGATTGTAGAAGGCCTGCGTAGCCTGCTCCACTGCGAAGAGATCGAGAGCAGCGGCGCATTCGACAGGCTTGGCGCCGAGTTGCTGATGGCGGGTTCGTTCTACTCCGTGATCGTGGCCGATCTGCGGCTGCATACGGAAGCCGAGGGGTTGGAACTGCTCGACGCGATCCGCCGCATCAGCCCGCGCTCGCGGGTGCTCACGCTCACCGGCTTCGCGACGTTCGAGCTCGAAGCGGAAGTGCTCCGCCGCGGCTCGTCGAAAGTGATGCGCAAACCGGCGAACGTGGAGGCGATCCTGGGCGCGATCGCCGACCTCCTGACCGAGGTCGAGAAAATGGCTGCGGCGCAGAAGACGCTCGACCTCGAGCAACTCTACCTCGGCATGCGCAAACTGCTGCATTCGATCCCGCGCAAGCGCTACGGACTGACCGCCGACGAAGCGGAGGAGGTCGTCCAACAGGCTTGGCTGCTCTTCCTCGAAAAGCGCGACCTCATTCGCGTGGCTCGGCCGTGGCTGATCGGGACCGTCGCCAATCTCTGCAAACGCCAGATCGGCGCGTCGATGCGGCGCCGCGAAACGTTTGTCAGCGATGACGTGCTCGCCGAACTGCCGGATACGAACATCGGTTCGTCCGTCGACAACATCGCCCTTCGTCAGGCGCTCGGTTTGTTGAGCGAAGAGTCGCGCACGCTCTGCATCCTCATCGCGATCAAAGGCTACGCATACGACGAGGTCAGCGCGATCACCGGCCTCCCCCTCGGCTCGATCGGCCCGATGTACCTCCGCGCAAAATCGAAAATGCGGATGCAGATGGCGGCGTAGTGCGGGCGTCTCGCCTGCATCCGGCGCGGCGCATGTGACCGAAGCCCGCAAGCTGGCAGCCGCGACCATCTCCGCATACGCTGCGCGCCATGACGCGAACCCGAGCCCTGATGCTCACGGGCCTCGCCGAGTTGCTCGGCATGTCGCATGGCGATCGTGCCGAGGATCGGGCCGGGCGCGAGGACGGCGAAGGCCCAGCGCCAGGTCACGGCGTGTTCGATCATCGGCATCAAGCTGATGGACGCGGTCGTGATCAGAAATCCGACCCGCCTGCGCAAATTGCCCGAGGCGAAACGCATCGCGCAGGGGAGAGGATGAGTTGGGCCTAGAATTGCCGATCCCCAGCGATTCAGGAGGACTTCATGAGACGAATCGTCATCACGTTGCTCTGTGTCGTAGTTCTCATCTCCGCCGTGCCTCGCCTCAAGGCGCAGGACGCCTTTGCCGGCGCGTGGCGCGGCGGCAGCGATCCCTACTACCTCTGGGTCGGCACGAATTGGACCGACTTCAAAGCGAAGTGGGACACGCTGAGCGCGCAGAACCTCCGCCTCGTCGATCTGGAGATCTACAACCAGGGCGGCCAGCAGAAGTTCATGGGCGTCTGGCGCGGCGGCAACGACGCGCATTACCTTTGGGTCGGCGTCAGTTGGAACGACTTCAAAGCCAAGTGGGAGGAACTGGCCAAGCAGAACCTGCGACTCACGGTCGTTCGCACCTACGTCGAAAACGGGACGAGAAAATACGCCGGCGTCTGGCGGGCGGGGAGCGACGCCTACTATCTCTGGGCCGGCGTCGACTGGAACAGCTTCAAGGCCAAGTGGGATGAGCTGAGCAACCAGAACCTGCGGCTGGTCGATGTCGAGACCTACGTCGAAGGCGGCGGACGCAAGTACATCGGCGTGTGGCGCACCGGCAACGACGCGCACTATCTGTGGGCCGGCGTCGACTGGAACAGCTTCAAGGCCAAGTGGGCCGAACTGGGCAAACAGAATCTTCGGCTCACCGTCCTCCGCACGTACGAAGAAGGCGGCCAACGCAAGTACACGGGCGTGTGGCGCACCGGCAGCGACGCCTACTATCTCTGGGCCGGCGCCGACTACGAGAACTTCACCTCCAAGTGGCACGAGCTGGTGGGACAGAACCTCCGACTCGTCAGCGTGGCCACGTATCCGGGTTGCGGCGAATGCGCGAACCATGTCGTCGCGGCGGATGCGTACAACTACTTCATCACCGGCCACGACACCGGCTACCACTGGCCGGTCGATCTCGACGGCAGCAACAAATGGGTGCGCCTCTCCGCGCTCGAGTTCACCGGCGCGCCGTTCACCCTTCCGTTCTCCAATCCGAGCGTGAAGCGCTGGAACGGATGGCTGTACAGCCCCGGCAAGTGGCATCACGCCGTCGACTACGCGATCGATCTCAATCAGACATTCCAGATCAAGGCCGCGGCGGCCGGCAAAGTGATTTTCATCGGTTGGGACAACTGGTCAGGCAACACCATCGTGATCAGTCATAACTTCGGCGGGAAGGTGGACGCCTTCCGCACCATCTACATGCACATGAGAAACGGCCCAGCCGGCGATTGCGCGAAGGCGTGGTCCAACACCGTTCCCTCACTGAACGGCGACGCGCTGACGAACTACAAAGGGCACCTCAACGCCACCGGCTGCCCGTCGATCGCGGCGAACCGCAATCCCACCGCGGCGAACTGGGGAACCAACGCGCAGACGATCGCCGTCGCGGTCAATCAGCAGGTCACGGCGGGACAGGTTCTCGGATGGGCCGGCGATACCGGTCCGGGTGGCAACGGCAGCAACAACGCCACGACCAACACGCACCTGCACATCTTCTTCACGGTCAAAGACCCGGCCAACAGCCAGTTCTACTTTCTCGACCCGTACGGAATCTACGCGTATCCGAGCTGCTATCCGGCCGCGACCACCGGTGCCACCGGCGGCGTCTGCGCGCGTTATCCGATCGCTTGGAAGGGAGGGTCGGCGCAGTACCCGTAGCGTGACCGGTTACGGCCTCACACTGCGCCGCCGCGCGGGTGAGGCAGGCGTTGGCGGGACGATGGCGACGGCGCGCGTGACGCTTGGCGGGCCGGAGCCGACGATGGGGGCGAGCGGATAGGTCTTCGTATCGCCGGTGGCGTTGTCGATCGAGACCGCCATCGCCGCGACGCGGGCGTTGCCGGCGATGGCGGTGACGACCACCTCGACGTTCGTGCGGTCCTTGCGGCGGTCGGCAGCATCGAGGTCGAGGGCGCTGAAGATTGTGTCGAGTTGCAGTTGCTGGAACGCGGCGATCGGTACCGTTTTCTCGGCGATGGCGCTGGTGCGGTTGCCCGGTTCGTAGAGGCGGACATTCATCAACCCGGCCGCGCCGCCGACTTCGTTGAGGATCAGCATCCATCGCGTTCCGTGCAGCGGATCGGTCGATTGCTCCAGGCCGTCGAAGAAGAGGGGACGCTGCCCCGACGATGCAGCGCTGGTCAGCGACTCGGCCAGCGTCGTCGGCAGTTGCAGCTCGCGCGCGGGAGCGGATGCAGTGGTGCCCGCGATGGGCTGCAGCGTCGCGTAGACTTTTCCACCCGAGGGGATTTCCACGAAGACGCTGCCGGCAGTCGGCGATTTTCCGAAGAGATCCTTGACGACATCCGCGTAAATCTTCGTGCTCGAGGGTCCGACGGTGATCGTCTGGCGCGGCGATGCGCCGCTTCCGCCGGCTTCGAGGAACGTCGCGAAGAATGTTCCCGAGAAACCGTACGGAGCTGCGAAGGCGATCGCGGTCTTGAAGTTTGGCGACGATCCGCTAGCCGCCGCCGACGGCGCCAGTACCGGGACGACCGTCTTGACGCTCACCGCGGGAGTCGTGTCCTCCGTCCGCGAGAACGACAGCACGGCCTTCGATGCGCTGTTGACCAGCGGCGCGCTGATGAATGTCGCGCCGCCGTCCGCGCTGCCGACGGTGGCTACACCGGACACGGCTCCGCCTCCCGAGGTGACTGTGATCTGCAACTGGCCGGGATCGACTGACGGTGCGTTGAGCGCGGCGATGAGGTTGTCGAAATGTTTCACGCCGTACGGCGGAACATCGACCGTCGCTGATCCGACAGACGCGCCGCTCGCGTCGTAGAGCGTGAGCTGAGGCGTTGCTTTGCCGATGCCGGTGGTCTACGGGAGAGTCAGAGAGGTCGTCGTCGATGTGTTCGATGTGATACCTGTGAGGCTTTGCGTCGAGCCGCTGCGGGGGCCTTCGCCACGCGTCACGACCGGTGTTACGAAACCGCCAGCGGAGCCGAGCGAGATGACGGACGCCAGTACGCGCAGCAGGCCGACGCATGCCGGGGGAGGCCGGATGTCGGGTGCGCAGCGGCG
>ERZ1739052.91-NODE-91-length-15052-cov-9.455358_pt1 | contig 15052 bp, 13 predicted proteins | sample MGYA00581761_ERZ1739052 | MGnify/ENA primary metagenome ERZ1739052 (study PRJEB42929, sample SAMN08275524) | rhizosphere metagenome | isolation source: Rhizospheric soil replicate 1 | host: Colobanthus quitensis and Deschampsia antarctica | place: Antarctica: Devils...
GGGGGGTGCGGCTGGGTGGAGAATCGGGAGCGGGACGGGGGCGGACGCGAAGCGGACAAAGGGGATGTCGGGCAGCGGGCGCCGACGGGGTGCGTGGGCGACCGGCGAGTGGGGAGAAAAGGCGGGCCGATCCACGGCAGAATGCCGGCGCAAAGCGCCGGAAACGCGTGGATGTGGGAACGGAGGAAGGTAGCGGCGACCGGTACCGAGGAAGCGAAGCCGGAGGGGTACGAACCGGGCGAGGTCGGGCAGGTGACGGAGTACGCGTCGTGGAGCGAAGTCGCGAAGTGGGCGGACGCGCTCTTCCAACTCGACGATGCCTCGCGCAAAACGATCGCCGGCATCGCGGACGACATCCGTAAATCGAATCCGGCGCGCGACGCGCAAATGGTCGCCGCCATCCGCTTCGTCCAGGACGACATCCGCTACCTCGGCATCGAGATGGGACGCGGCTCGCACGAACCGCGGCAGCCGGCGGTGGTCATGAGCCAGCGTTACGGCGACTGCAAGGACAAAGCGCTCTTCCTGGCTGCGCTGTTGCGCGAGCTCGGCGTCGAGGCGTATCCGGCGCTCGTAAATACAAAACTGCGCGGCCACCTCGATGACTATCTGCCGTCGCCGTTCCTCTTCGACCACGTCATCACGCAAGTCCTCGACGGCGGCAAGACGTACTGGATCGATGGCACGCTCGCCGATCAGGGCGGCACGCTGGCGACGATCGATACGCCGAGCGACGAGCGCGCGCTGATCGTTCGGCCGCAAACCACGGCTCTAACGCAGATCAGGGTGCAGAGTCACGGCACCATCAACGTCGAGGAAGTCATCAGCAGCGACAAGCAGCGGATGACGCTCGACGTCACATCCACGTACAGCGGCCGCGACGCCGACGACATGCGCGCCGAGCTTTCCGGCCAGTCGCTCGCGGATGTCGCGAAGACGCATCTCAACCGCTACGCCGCTGACCATCCGCGCATCGAAGCGCTCAGCGCGCCGTCGATCACCGATGACCGGCTAAGCAACGTCATCGTTCTGCGCGAGCGCTACGCCATTCGCGATCTCTGGACCAACGGATCGTGGACCTACTACCCCCGCGCGATCGAGCAACATCTGACGCGTCCCGACACACTCGTTCGCTCGATGCCGCTGGCGGTCGACTACCCGCGCAACGTCACCGAACGGCTGATCGTCCGCGGCGGCGCCCACGCGCAGGTCGAGGACGATGACAGCGTCGTCGACAGTCCCGCGCTTCACTACGAACAGCACGTTGCCCGCGGCAGCGACCTCGTCGTCACGACAACGCTGCATGCGGTGAAGGACGCGGTTTCCGTGGCCGAGGTTCCCGATCATCTGGCGGCGCTGAACGAGATGCACGATGCGCTTGCCGTCACGCTGGAACCCGCGAAGAAGTCGACCGTGTCACATGCTGCCGAACTCGGCGGCGGCATTCTGATCATCGGCATTGTGGCCGCGCTCGCCATAAGACGGAGACGCACGTAGTGGCGGCTTATGGAAATAGGCTTGTGCCTGCCAATGTTTTTCCGAGCCTGGCGTGACTGGTCTGTACGCGAGCCGTTGAGTGACGATCGTCGCCTCCGCGGATCTCAGGCAGCGTCACGAAACATCGGCAACACATCAAAGGAGAGTCTCAAGAATGCGTAGCACCGGTACTGTCAAATGGTTCAACGATGCGAAGGGCTTCGGCTTTATCACCACCGAGGGCGGCGAGGACGTGTTTGTGCACTTCTCGGCCATCCAGTCGAAGGGTTTCCGTTCACTGGCCGAGGGCTCGCAGGTCGAGTTCGACCTCGTGCAGGGTCCGAAGGGTCTGCAGGCCGCGAACGTCACCATCCCGCAATAAAGCGTACAGACAGCAGTACACCGAAAAGGGCGGCCATTGGCCGTCCTTTTCATTTCCCCTCGGAGGTTGACGACGCATACGGATGAGCTTTCACGAAAAGTGCCTACCTGGTGGAAAGCGGGTTAGCAGGATCAGGCGCTGCATCTTGCAAAGGCACGCGCGACGGACGCCTTCCAAACCATAATCGCCGAACCCCGTATCATCTCCACGCATGGACTACGGCATCGAGGTCATCGGCCTCACGAAAAACTACGATTCCTTTGTGGCGGTGAAGGATTTCTCCTTCGCCGTCAAACGCGGAGAGGTCCTCGGACTGGTCGGTCCGAACGGCGCCGGCAAGACCACCACGCTGCGCGCGCTGGCCGGCATTCATCCGCCGACGGACGGCAGCATCCGCATTTGCGGCTTCGACCTTCGCAGCGATGCCGTCGATGCGAAGCGGCACCTGGCCTTCATGCCGGATGAACCGCGGCTCTTCGATTACCTCACTGTCGAAGAGCACCTGCAGTTTGTGGCGCGGCTCTACCAGGTCGTCGGCGTCCGCGAAAAAATCGACCCGCTGCTCCACGAATTCGAGCTCTCCGACAAGCGCAAGGCGCTGCCGAGCGAGCTGTCGCGCGGGATGAAACAGAAGCTCATGATCGCGTGCGGATTCATTCACGATCCCGACGTTCTGATCTTCGACGAGCCGCTGACCGGACTCGATCCGCTCGGCATCCGGCGGATGAAAGAGTCGATCGTCCGCCGCTCGCAGGCCGGCGCCTCGGTCATCCTCAGCTCGCACCTTCTGCATCTCGTCGAAGAGCTGTGCGACACGATCGCCGTGATTCAGCACGGCACGCGCATCGCGTACGACACCATCGACAATCTCAAGTGGAAGATCACCAGCGGACGCAATGACCTTTCGCTCGAAGATGCGTTCCTGAAGATCACCGCCGAGGAGCCGAAGTCCGCGTGATCGGCACGTTTCTCACGGTCGCGTTCCTCACGCTGAAGAACAAAATCGTGCAGCGATTGCGGCGGCTGCGCGAGCCGCGCTATCTCATCGGTGCGATTGCCGGCGCGGCGTACTTTTGGTTCATGATCTTCCGGCGCTCGATGGCCGGGTCGCAGACCAGCAACGGCAAACTGATCATGATGAAAACAATGGCGATCAGTCCCGTCGTCGCCGATGTCGCCAGCGTCGTCTTGCTGCTGCTGATGATCACCGCGTGGGCGCTGCCGGCCGATTCCGGCGGCCTCGATTTCACCGAGACCGAGATTGCCTTCCTCTTCCCGGCCCCGCTCCGCCGCCGCGACGTGCTGCTTTACAAGATTGTCCGCGCGCAGCCGCAGGCGCTTTTCAGCGCGCTGATCATGACGGTGCTCGGCTGGTGGCGGAACGGATTGTTCCTCGGTGTGTGGGCGGCGATTTCCGTCCTTGGCGTCTACTTCACGCTGGTCTCCCTCGGACGCGCACGGCTGCGGCTGATGCACATCGGATTTCTCGCGCGTCTCGCCGGCGTGGCCGTGATCGTGGCGGGATTTGTCTTGCTGGCCAAGTCCGAGATCAGCGCGATCAACTTCAGCAAGCTGAAAAACGGGCCCCAGGTCATGAACGCGCTGGCGGCGCCGTTTCACAGGCCGCTGATCCGGACGATTCTGTTCATCCCGCGCCTGATCGCGTCCGCCGCGATTCCGCCTTCATTCGCGATGCTCGCGATCTCCGTCCCGATCGTTCTCGCGCTCGGCGTCGCCTTCTTCTTCATCGCCGCAGGGCTCAACGTCTCGTTCGAAGAAGCATCGATCGCGGTCTCGCAAAAAAAAGCGACGCGGCAAGCGAGGCAAAAAGGTCAGCGCTCCGGCACATTCGTCATGTTCCGCCGCGCGCCGGCCCCGTTCAAACTGCAGGAGACCGGGCCCGTCGAAACGGCCGTGATCTGGAAAAACATGATCGCGCTGATGCGCAACTCCATCGCCTGGGTGGTGGTCTTCGCGGCAATCATGGCCTTCATGATCGGCATGGCGCTCTGGTTTCACCAAACGTCGGTCTACACGGCGCTCGGCACCTCGCTCATTTTCATGGCCTGCTTTTTTCCGCTCTTTGGACCGAACGTCTTTTCGAACGATCTCCGTCTGGACATGCCGCGGCTGGAAGTGCTGAAGAGTTATCCGATATCCGGCGAGCGTCTAATCGCCGCCGAGATCGCGGCGCCGCTGCTGGTGATCTCGATCCTGGAAATGCTCTTCGCCACCTCGGCGTCGATCATGATCGGCATGGGCGAGGCGACCAAGCTCACGAAATTCGTGGCCACGCCGCAGTTCATCGTCGCAGTGCTGCTGCTCACGCTTCCCGTTGTTGCTGTGCAGCTCGTGATCCGCAACGCCATTCCGGTTCTTTTTCCAGCGTGGGCGATGCGCAGCAAAGATGAGCCGCGCGGATTCGTGATGATAGGCCAGCGCATCGTCACTCTGGCCGGTAACCTGTTCGTGCTGGTGGTGGCGCTCATTCCGGCCGCCGTCGTCTTCCTGCCGTCGCTCTGGCTCGCGTTCCAATTCTTCTCGGGCAATCCCGCCTTCGTCGCGGTGGCGACGATGCCCGCCGTCGCCGTTCTGCTCGCCGAAGTGTGGATGGGGATCAAAGCGCTCGGGGCGCAGTTCGAGCAACTCGACATCACGAACGAGTCGGATATGTCAGCGCCGTAGGCATCAGCGCGACCAGCACGACGTAGGTCAGCGCCGGCGTGAGATGCGCGACGAGCCGCTCCCACGACCACGTCACATGCCACACCACATCGTACGGCGTAGCGAGATACGCGCCGAGGTAGCAAGCGAACTGCACGGCGAGCGCGACGAGGATGAAGCGTTCGCGCGCGACGAGCGTGCGCGAGGCGATCGCGATTCCGATCGCCAGCGCGATCCAGTACAGCGGCTTGCCGAGGGACACAGAAGACAGCGCATCGAACAACAGTCCCGGATGGCTTGCGTGTTCGACGATACGCGCGATGACTCCGCTCGTCGCGATATCCGTCGGAAGCCGATGCTGCAATCGGACAATCAGCCAGGGCAGCGGGATGAGGATCGCTGGCCAGAGACGCAGAACATCGCGTTTTCGCCCGGCGGATAGAAGTCCAATCGCCGCGGCGGCGATGAGGGTCAGACCTTCGTTTTTCGTCGCTGCGGCGAGGCCAAGAAAAATTGCGCCGAGCGTCAGATCGCCGCGGCGGATCAGGAGCAGCGCCGCGGTGGCGTACGCGATGAACGGGCCTTCCGCCAAGCCGATCCAGGGCGTCGCCGCGAATGGGATGAGCGCGATTGCGATGAACGCGGCGGCGATCTGTGCGCGCGTCTCCTCGAGCGCCGATGCGTAAATCAATAGCAACAACGCGGCCGCGAAGACGACATGGACGATGCCGAGGTGGGCGTCGTTCCAGCCGTTGCGAAGGACGGCGATGAAGTCGTACGTCAGCGGAAGGAGCAGCGGATAGTCCGCATGGACGCTGCTGTCGGGGGCGCGCGCGAGGAGCTGCCAGTCGATTGCGCGCACTTCGAAAAACGCCTTCGCCTTGAAGCCCCAGTTGGTGAGGTAGTCGTACTCCGGCGGCGGCGCGAGGGTCGCGTAGAGCGCGTAGCCGGCGAGCAACGCGATGATGAGGAGACTCGGATTTAGCTTGAAACGCTGCGGGCGAAATGCGGCGACGGCGATGATGAGGATTGCGGTTACTACGATCCATCTTGACCACGGGAGGATTGCTAGCGAAGCGGCGCAGATGGCGATTCCGATCAGCATTCCTTCCCCCACCCGGGAGGACGGGTCACGCGGAGGCGCGGAGAGGCGGAGGGTGAGAGGGAGACCGATGATTAGCGCAAGTCCAAGCCAGCACGCCTCAGCAATCATCGCGTTCTCCGCAAGAGCATCCCGTCCCGCCCGCGCCAGAGGATTGCAAAGCCAGGAACTTGCGGCTCGCAGCGGTAGGCGGCGATCACGTTCGCTCGCGCGAGGTTGTTGGGACGCGGACGGTTGTGATCATCGAGCAGCGGTACGACCTCGCGTCCCGTCAACGGATAGAGCGAACGCGTGTAGAGATACGCGTAACCCTTGTCCCACTTCGGGAACGGCGCGGCGATGGCGATGACGTCGCCGGGCTTCGTCAGCGCGCGGACTTGCAGCATCAGTTCGCGCGAGCCCGGCAGCTTCTGATACGGCAGCGCCAGCTCATGCGCGGCGAGGGCGGCGCGATCGGCAACGAAGATGCGGAAGTAAAACGGTTCGAACGCTCCGGCCGCAATGGCGACGGCGAAGGCGATCCGGAGCCAGCGATTCAGACGGTGATCTCCTTAACGTCATCTGCGACGAGCAGCCGCGGCTCCGTCATCGCCTGGACTTCGTCAACGGTAACTCCGGGCGCGACTTCGATCAGTTTCAATCCGTTCTCAGTCACATCGAGCACGCAATAGTCGGTGATGATGCGATCGACGCACTGCACGCCGGTCAGCGGAAGGTCGCACGCGTTCAAAATCTTCTTCCCGCCCTTTTTCGTAACGTGCTCCATCGTCACGATCAGCCGCTTCGCGCTGGCCACCAGGTCCATCGCGCCGCCCATCCCCTTCACCATCGCGCCGGGTACCATCCAGTTGGCGATGTCGCCCTGCGCGGAGACCTGCATCGCGCCGAGGATGGAGAGATCGACCTTGCCGCCGCGGATCATGGCGAACGACTCGGCGCTCGAGAAAAACGATGCGCCCGGCAGCACCGTCACCGTCTGCTTGCCGGCATTGATGAGATCGGGATCGACGTCGGCATCGGCGGGAAACGGTCCGAGACCAAGGATGCCGTTCTCGGATTGGAGGATCACTTCCATGCCTGGCGGGATGTTGTTCGCCACAAGCGTCGGCATACCGATGCCGAGGTTGACGTAGTAGCCATCACGGAGTTCCTGCGCCGCACGGCGGACGATTTGGTCGCGAGTTAGTGCCATTACTTCCTCACAGTCCTTTGCTCGATTCTCTTCTCGCGCTTCGCGACGACGATTCGGTGCACGAAGATTCCGGGCGTGTGGATGCAGTCGGGATCGAGATCCCCCGGTTCGACGAGCTCCTCAACTTCCGCGATGCAGATTTTTCCCGCGGTCGCTGCCATCGGATTGAAGTTTCGCGCCGTCTTTCTGTACTGCAGGTTGCCGAAGCGGTCGGCCTTCTGCGCAGCGACTAGCGAGAAATCGCCGACGATCCCGCGCTCCATCACGTACATCCGTCCGTCGAATTCGCGAGTCTCCTTCCCCTCGGCCACGATCGTTCCGTAGCCGGCGGGTGTGAAGAACGCGGGGATGCCGGCGCCGCCGGCGCGCATCCGCTCGGCCAGCGTGCCCTGCGGGACGAACTCGACCTCGAGCTCTTGCGCCAGGTACTGCCGCTCGAACTCCCCGTTCTCGCCGACGTACGACGAAACCATCTTGCGAATCTGCTTCGTCCGCAGCAGCAGGCCGAGGCCCCAGTCATCGACGCCGGCGTTGTTGGAGACGCAGGTCAAATCGTTCACGCCGCGTTTCACGAGTGCATTGATCAGATTCTCCGGGATGCCGCAAAGCCCAAAACCGCCGACGACGAGCGTCGCCCCGTCGGCAACATCCCGCACCGCCTCGTCCGCCGAACCGACGACCTTGTTCATCATGTCCGCGAAGATATCAAAGGACGCACGGACAGGAGTGTCTGTGCCACACTCTCGCTCGAATGACGTCCGAGTCTTTCGGCTATCGCGTCGACGATGCACATCCGCTCGGATTCCGCGTCCTTCGCGAAGCAGCGGCCTTCGCGTTCTTCCTCATTTTTACGATCATCCTCACCTGGCCCGTCGCCATTCGCCTCGACACCGCCACCTCCGACCTCGGCGATCCGCTGCTCAACACATGGATCCTGGACTGGGATCTCTACAGCATCACCACCGCGCCGGCGCACATCTACGACGCCAACATTTTCTATCCCGCCAAGTACCCGCTCGCGTACAGCGAGAACCTCTTCGGGATCGCACTCGTGGCGCTGCCGTTCTACTTTTTCGGCTTCACGCCGCTGGCGGTCTACAACATCGCCTTGCTGCTCGGCTTCGCCTTCTGCGGCTACGGCGCATTTGTTCTGGGGAGAGTGCTGACGCGATCGGCGGCGGGCGGACTCGTGGCCGGCATCCTCTACTCGTTCGTCAACTTCCGCATCGACCATCTCGCGCACATCCAGTTTGTCTGGGGCGGATGGATGCCGATGATGCTCGCCGCGCTGCTGCATTACTGGCGCCGGCCGACCACGCGCAACGCCGTGCTACTCGGGATTTGCGTGTTGATGAATGGCCTGACCAACATCCACCAGTTCCTGTTCGGCACCACCGCGATCGTCTTGTCGATCGCGCTGCTCGCGATTCTCTCGACGCGTTTCAAATGGCGGACGCTGATCGGCGCCGCGCTGGCGACGATGATCGCCGTCGCGCTGATGGTGCCGGTGCTCCTGCCATACAAACACGTCTCCGAGATGTACGGAATGGTCCGCGACCGCAGCGCGGCGATGTGGGGATCCGCCACATGGACCGACTGGCTCTCCGCGAACGGACGCAATCGCGCATACGGCGAGATCACCGATCCGAAGAATCTTCAGGGCGAAAAAGTTCTCTTCCCCGGCCTGATGATGCTGTTCCTCACGGCCAGCGCGCTCCTTATCGATCGCCGCAAACTCCCGGTCGTACTCGACGCGCAGCCCGTTCCGCGATGGCTTCTCCGCTCGCTCGACGTCTTCATCGTGGCCATGGCCTTCGGCACCTACCTCGGCGCAGCCTCCGGACCGCGATTTCATTGGAAGCTCTTCCACCACACCATCCTCGGCCTCCAAGGTTCTGCGATGCCGTGCGGGATGATGGCCGTGGCGATCATCGTTCGGCTGTCGCTGCAGTTACCGCGCGGGATGTCAGGCGAGTCGCTGCAGTCGCTGCGTACTGCGGCGGCGCGCTCACGCGTTCCGATCGAGCTGTGGGTCCTGCTCCTCTGGATCGTGCTGGGCGTCCTCGGCTCGCTCGGGCTGCACGCATTCGTCCACACGTTTCTTTACGACCGCCTGACGATGTTCCGCAGCATGCGTGTTCCCGCGCGCTGGGCAACGGTCGCATACGTCGGTCTCGCCGGCGCGAGCGCCTGCGGCGCCGCGGCGTGGATCGACGCGCGGCGGACGAAGATCGGACGCTGGAGCGTGGCTGCGCTGCTGATCGTGCTGTCGATTCATGACGTGTTGCCCATCATTCGATGGGAGCACGCGCTCAATGTCGCCGATCCCGCCTACGTCTGGATGCGCGACACGAAGTTCACCGGCGGCACGCTGGAGTTGCCGGTCTCCGAGGGGATTGCCCAATTTCTCTACCAATTCGGCGCGACCATCCATCACAAGCGGCTGATGAACGGCACCTCCGGATTCGAGCCGCCGCTGCACATGAAGATTTCGCAGATGGCGCAGCAGAAGCCGATCCAGGACAGCTTCCTCCCGCTGCTGGCGAACAACGATTGCCATTTCCTGCTCGTGCACGACGACTGGCTGCGCGGCGCGAGCGAGCCGACCCACGCATGGCTTGCGAAGGAAATGGGACTCGGCCGCATCGGCTTCATCCGGCGCTTCGATCATCGCGGCGGCGGCGACTACCTTTTCGCCGTGGCGCAGAACGTCCCGAACTGGCGCGACTTCCGTCCGCCCGATCACCGCGACGGCGCAGGCTACACCGACGATCAGGAGCTGCAGCGCGCGCTCCGCGGCGAGGCGACCTACATGGGCCGCTCGTTCGGCGTCGTCGACACGCCGCACGGCGACGAGACGATCAACGGTCCGCTCACCGTCACCGGCTGGGCGCTCTCACCGAACGGCCTCTCCTCGGTCGACGTGCTGCTGCACAACGGCATGTACCGCTTCCACACCTCGCCGACCAGCCGCCTCGACGTAAAGATGAAGTTCCCCTGGTACGCACGCGTCCGCGACGCCGGCTTCACGGTCACCTTTCTGAAGCGCCCGCGCGGCGTCCCGCAATGGACCGACGTCCAGGTCGAGATCATCGACGGCAAAGGCGGACGAACACGGCTGCCGGATATCGTGATCCGCTGGCCGTGAGGCGACTGACGCCGGCTTCGCCGATGATCGGATCGCGATTTCGGACCTACGCTGCCACGTCGCGCCCTTGGTACCGTTCCAGCGCTACGCGCAGGAGCTCGATCGACGTTCGCAGATCCTCTTCCTTCAGCACGTACGCGATGCGAATCTCGCTCTTGCCGAGGTTGGAGGCGTAGAAGCCGCTGGCGGGGGCGATCATGATCGTGGCGCCCTCGTGTTCGAACTCCGTCAGCAGCCACACCGCGAAATCCTCGGAGTCGCGGACCGGCAGCTTCGGGACACAGTAGAAAGCTCCTTCCGGTTTCGCCAGCTCGACGCCGGGAATCGTGCGCAAGCCTTCGTAGAGAACGTCGCGACGGCGTTGATACTCATCGACGATCGCGCGCGTGTACTCCTCGCCGAGGCCGGCCGCGCCGACGGCGATGAACTGCGCCAGGCCGGGAGGCGAAAGGCGTCCCTGCGCCATGCGCAGACAGGCGTCGTAGACCTCGCCGTTCCGCGTGACCAGCGCGCCGAGGCGGATGCCGCACGCGCTGTAGCGCTTGGAGAGACTGTCGACGACAATCACGAAATCATCGGCGTCCTTGAGCTCCAGGGCGCTGACCGCTCTGCGTCCGTCGTAGACGAACTCGCGATACACCTCATCGGAAACGAGAAAGAGTCCGTGATCGCGGCAGAAACCGGCCAGCATTTCCAGCTCGTCGCGTGAGTAGACCGTGCCGGTGGGATTGTTCGGATTGCAGACGATCACGATGCGGGTGCGCGGCGTCAGAGCCTTCTCGAAGACATGCCGCGACGGCAGATGGAATCCGTCGCGGCCGCGGCTCGTCACGGGGACGATGTTCAATCCCGCCATCGTGGCGAAGGCGCGATAGTTCGCGTAGAACGGCTCGAGGACGAGCACGTCGTCGCCTTCATTCGCACACGCGATGAATGAGAAGAGGATGGCCTCGCTGCCGCCGGTGGTGGCAAGGATCTGCCGCGTCTCGATCGGAATTCCGACACGTTGCATGTAGTACTGCCGCAGCGAATCGAGGAACGCCGGCGTGCCGGGGGATGGCGAATACTCCAGAACTTTGTCCTCGATCTGCTTGAGACGATCGAGCATGCACGCCGGGGTCTCGATGTCGGGCTGGCCGATGTTGAGGTGGTAAACCTTCGTCCCGCGCGATTTCGCCAGGTCAGCCAGCGGAGCCAGCTTGCGGATCGGCGAGGCCGGCATCGCTTCCGCGCGCCGCGACACCGCGAACGTGCGCACGGTCTCTTCGTCCACCGCCGTCATTTCTTCCGGCCGGGCTCTCCGACCGGCGCTTCACCCGGGATAAAGTTCGGATGCCCTTCCTTCCCTTGCGTCTCGCGCGACTTGCTCATCGCACCCTTGTCTTCGAGTTCCGCGCCGCCTTTGTCGGCGCCTTCGGTGTGCTCGCGGCCGCCATCTTTGTAGAAGTTCGGATTCACGTTGATTTGTTTGCTCATGGTTGCTTTGGACTGCGAAGGATATGCCGTTCAGGATGGAATCCGCCCACCGCCCCGTCCGTTTCGCGACGCATGAAACGACTTGCCCTCCCGCTGCTCGTGCTCTGCCTTGCCTCTGCCGCGTTCGCTGACGAACCGGAAAAGACGAACGAGAAGCCCGCGCCTCCCCTCGGCGCGCGCGCCGATAAGCTGATCAAAGAAGCGCTGCCGTCCTGCTCCGAGGCTGCGACGGAATCGCGCGTGGCCTTGCAGCATGCGCTGCCGGCCGACATGATCGGTGCGGTCGTCCGCATCGCCAGCAAACATGCGGCGTGCGAAGGGCAGTGGGTAGCCATTACGTCGACCGAGGGTGGCTTTTTCTTCGGAACGCCATGGTTCCTCGACGGCCAGACCGGCACGCTCGAAGAGAAGCTGAAAAACTTCACGACGCAATACATGAAGGACACCTTCACCCCCGTCATCGATCGGACGAAAACGCGCGAAGGGCTGTATCGCGCGACGTTGTATCAGACGGTGGAAGGCGGCAAGCTGCCGCTCGACGGCGAAATCGATCCCGCCGGGACGGTCTTCTTCATCGGTCACTTCGTTCCCATTACCGCCGACTACCGCGCCTCGCGCGTGAAGGCGTTCGAGCACTTCCTCAATCTCTCCCCCTCCACCGGCGCCGCACAACCACAAGTGACGGTGATCGAGTTCTCCGATTTCGAATGCCCCTCCTGCCAGCGCGCGTCCGGTTGGATGAAGCCGATCCTCGAAGCGCACGGCGACAAGGTCCGCTACATCCGCTACGACACGCCGCTGGTGACGATCCATCCGTGGGCGCTGGCCGCCGCGATCGCCGGCCGCGCCGTGTGGCATCAGAAGCCGGACCTTTTCTGGAAGTACAAGGAACAGATCTACGCGAATCAGGAAAAGCTCTCCGCCTTCACCATCGACGAATTCGCCCGCGGCTTCGCCTCGGATCACGATCTCGACATGAAGAAGTACGACGCCGAGGTGCAGTCGCCCGAGCTTCGTGCGGAACTGGTGAACGGCACCGGGACGGCGTTCACGAACGACGTCCGCGCGACGCCGACGTACATCGTGAACGGAACGTTCGTCGATCCAGGAGTGGACGGCAAGGCTCTCGCGGAGTACGTGAACGCGGCGCTGAAGAAGTAGCGACTTCGCGCGCCCTGTCATCCTGAGCCGCCGCAGCTGCGTAGGCGAAGCCGAAGCAGCGGAGGACGGTCGAAGGATCCCCAGCGTGCTCGCATCGTGAACGCGCCACAGCCCCCTACCGGGTTAGCAGGAACGGGGTCCTTCGCCGTCCTCCGGCAGCCTCAGGATGACAGTCACACGCTGCGCCATACGAAATCGAGAAAGTGCTTGAGCATCCGTCCCGTCAAGCCCCAGATCTCGTGTTGTTCGTGGCGATAAAAGTAGGCCGGATAACGCTTGCTGCGAAAGGCGACGTAGCGCACTTCCGGCTGACCGGGATTCAGCAGCGCCTCGATCGGCACTTCGAAAACTTCCTCCACTTCGCTGGCCTGCAACACGTAGTCGACGCGTTCGTCGATGATCCCGACGAAAGGCGCGACGAGGAAGCCGCTGTTGGTGACGAGGTCGTCGAGGCGTCCGATCAGTTCGATGTGTTCGGCATCGATCCCGACTTCTTCGTACGCCTCGCGAACGGCGGCTGCTCCGAGCGGCTCCCCGGTTTCGACGCCGCCGCCGGGAAAGGCGATCTGTCCACTATGCGCAGCGAGATTCGCCGATCGCCGCGAGAAGAGCAAACTCCAGCCGCCGTCGTTCGGAACGAGCGGGATCAGAACGGCGGCACGCTTGAGCTCCGGCGCGTCGATTTCGATCGCTGGACGCGCGGCGAGGATCGCGCGCAGGCGGATCAGTGCCGCGTCGTCAAACCGAGGCACGCGCGGTCTCCAGCTCCGCGAACGGCTCCGGCGTGAACATCGGAATCCCTTCGATCGCGTGATAGAGCCGCAACGTTCCACGCGCTCGCGGCAGCCCAACCTGGGCCGTGTCGCCTGGACGAAGATCGCGGGGCAACTCGACCCATCGATCGTCAGTAACACGATCGCCGTCGAAAGTCAGCATCATTAGGCGGTATCCCGGTTCGCCGTAGGTTCGCGTGCGCAGCGTGAAATCGCCAGTGTTGCGAAGAACGACGACATCGCCGTGCAACGCCGCGTCGAGTTTCGGGAAGAGCGGAATCGTGCGGGTGATCGCGGGATGGGACTCGCGCGATGCGTCTTCCAACGCGGCGAGGTACCCGCGCACCGTCAGCTCCATCGACGCGTTTTCGCGCAGCCATTTCGCTTGTGCAGCGGCGGGGTCGGCGAGATCGCGCACGAAGAAATCGGCGAGCGTTTCGAACTCGCGATCGCCGAACGGAATCTTCACCACGCAGTCATCGGGAAACTCGGCGAACTGCGCGTAGTCGCTGACGGCCACCGGCTTGCCGGCTTCGAACGCGCGGATCAGTGTTCCCGAAGTTTCGCCCGCGCTCGGATAGCGAAGGTTCACCAGCCTGTCGACGGCGGCAAAGTACGCGGCAAACTCTTCGTCCGGGACGTAGCCGGTGAACGTGATCCCGTCTCCGCGAAGCGCGTCGACGTCAATGTTCGGAGCCGGCTCGCCGACGATGAGAAGCCGCAGGGTTTCGTGACGAACTCTCGCGCGTGAGAACGCAGCCAGCACAACCTCGGCGCGTTTCGCCGAGGTGAGAAATCCGAAGAGACCGATGACGCGATCGTCGGATGCGAACCCATGCTGCGTGCGCACCGCATCGCGGCGCGCTCGCGCCGGCTGCTGCCGTTCGAACGGATGCGGCACCACACGAATCGGCGCCGTAACGCCGAACGACTGCAACCGCTCCGCCGCATACCGGTTGTGCACGATCACCGCTCGCGAACGGTTCGCTACAACCACCGACGCGGGCATCAGAAAGTTTCCCATTTCGCTGTGCAGCCCCGCCGCCCGTCCCCGCGCCCACGCCGCCCCCGCCTCGCCGTGATTCGCCTCCAGCGCCGCGACATACCCATCAATATCGCCGCGCGCCAGCGTCATCTCCACGAACAGGTGATGCAGCACGAGGTCGTGCAACACGATGACGCCGGGGGTGCGCATCGCCTCTTCGTAGATCCAGGCGTGGTGCGGGTTGTTGCCTAGGAAATACAGGGACGAGGGACGAGGGACGAGGGACGAGGGATCGCCGATCGCTTCGAGATCGACATGCTTCGCGAGCTCCGGGATGAGCATCGAGGCGTAGTGCGCAACGCCCGTTCGGCTCGGCGGCAATGGGGAGAAGAGAGTGACCCGAGGACGCTGGCGTTCATCGCTCGTCCCTCGTCCCTCGTCCCTCGTCCCTGCTTCATCTCCCTGCATCAATCCGCCGTCTTCCTCGCGCCCGCGGCCAGGTCCGCCTCCACGAATCCGTCGAGATCGCCGTCCATCACGAGCTGCACGTCGCCGACTTCGTAGCCGGTGCGAAGGGCCGTGATCATCTGGTAGGGCTGCATCACGTACGAGCGGATATGCGAGCCGAAAGCGATGGCCCTCTTCTCCCCGTCGAGCTCCTCCCGAGCATCCTGCGTCTCGCCAACATCCGGG
>ERZ1739052.92-NODE-92-length-15041-cov-10.387895_pt1 | contig 15041 bp, 13 predicted proteins | sample MGYA00581761_ERZ1739052 | MGnify/ENA primary metagenome ERZ1739052 (study PRJEB42929, sample SAMN08275524) | rhizosphere metagenome | isolation source: Rhizospheric soil replicate 1 | host: Colobanthus quitensis and Deschampsia antarctica | place: Antarctica...
AACCGCGCCCCTCGGTACGCGAGCTCCTGCGCGACATCGGCCGCGCGCTCGTCGACCGTCCGGCTCTGGTTTTCGCGCTGGCCGGCGGATCGCTCCTCTGCTACGGCTCCGGCGCGGCGCTGCACGGCGTGACGTGGCTCGTCGAAGAGCGCGGATTCCGTTACGCCGATGCGGCCTTCCGCTCCGGCGTGGTCGCCATCTTCGCCGGATTCCTCGGCAACCTCGCAGGTGGTGCGTTTAGCGATTTCTGCGCGAAGCGATTCCCCGCTGGACGGCTCTGGAGCCTGGCGATCATGACGGCGTTCTTCACGATTCCGGCGTGGCTCTTCTACTCGGTCGTCCCCGGCGGGCCGGTCTTCTACACCTGCTGGTTCTTCACCAGCGCCGGCACGACGGCTTGGTTCGGACCGCTGTTCTCGACGGTCCAGGAGCTCTCGCCGGTCCGAGCCCGATCGACGATGGTCGCCTTCGCCCTGCTCGTGCTCAACCTCCTCGGCGTCGGACCCGGTCCACTGATCACCGGCATGATCGGCGACCGGCGCGGATTGAGCTACGGACTGCTGCTCAGCCTCATGATCACGGCCATGGCGATAGTCCCCTTCTTCCTCGCGGCGCGCAGCGAACGCGCGGGTAAAGAGACCGTTTGAATCGGTTTTCAGTTTTGCTTCAACATCCCGTGCCGCAGAATCCGCGAGATCTCGCTGATCGCGTCCTCGGTGCCCATGCCGAAGTGGTCTTTGACGCCGAAGAGGATTTCCACGGAGAAGTAGTTCATGAAAATGCGCGTGGCCAGCATCACGGCGGAGATGGGCGACAGCCCGTTGGCGAGTTTGGACTGCAGTTCCTCTTCCATGCCGTGCTTTTTGAAGAACGCGTCGAAGCGGACGGCCATGTCTTCGTAAAACTGGCGGACGTGCGATCCCTCGAACTCCACGACGTCGACGTAGATGAGCGCGACGTACTCGCGGTATTCGCGGACCATGTCGCGCGCGGCCAGGCCAAGGTTTTCGAGATTTTCGGGGAAGGTGCCTTCGGAGAGAGCGCGGTTGAACGGGAAGTGCGGCTGCGACATCAGAAGAAAGTAGCGGTCGAGCAGCGAGCGGAAGATCGTCTCCTTGTCGGGGAAGTGATGGTAGACATTTCCCTTCGATAGCCCGGCGTCGGCTGCGATGTCCTGCACGCTCGTCGCGCCGTAGCCGTGATGAGAGAACAGTTTCAGCGCGCTTTCGAGGATCAACTGGCGCGACTTCTCAGAGCGTTCCTCCTGCGTCGATGCTTTCAGGCGAGTTGCTTTCGTAACTCCTCCTTCAGAACCTTGCCGTATGGCGTGCGCGGCAGCGCATCGACGAAGATGAACCTGCGCGGGATTTTCAATCGCGAAAGACGGGCATTGAGGAATTCGACGAGTTCAGCTCCGGCGACGCCCTGCGCGACGACGAACGCGACTCCCACCTCGCCCCATTTTTCGTCGGCAACGGCGATGACCGCAGCGTCGGAAACATTCGGATGCTGCAGCAGCTCCGCCTCGACTTCCGCGGGATAGACGTTCACCCCGCCGCTGATGAACATCTCCTTGCGGCGGCCGGCGATGAAAAAGTATCCCTCGGCATCGCGGCGAGCGAGGTCGCCGGTGCGGAACCAGCCATCGACGTACGCTTCCGCCGTCGCCTGGGGATTGTTCCAGTAGCCGGTGCTGACGTGCGGACCGCGAATCCACATCTCGCCAATTTCGCCGGTGGCGACGTCGTTGGACGTGTCGTCGACAAGCCGCACATCGGTAAACATCATCGGCCGGCCGATCGAGCCGGGCCTGGCGCGCGCATCCTCGATCGTCATCGTGAAGCAGTTCACTCCCACCTCGGTCAGACCGTAACCTTGGGCGAGAGTAACACCGCGCTGGTGGTACGCCTCGATGAGAAACGCCGGCAGCGGCGCGCCGCCGCTGATGAACCAGCGGACGTGACTCAGATCGACCGTGGCAAATTGCGGAGCGTCGTGGAGCATCTTCCAGATCGTCGGCACGCCCATCACCACCGTGCAGCGTTCGCGTTCGATCGTCTCCCAAACCTCGGCCGCGTCGAAGCCGCGGTGCAGAACGATCGTGCCGCCGATGAGGAAGAGCGGAAGCAGAAAGACCGCGACGCCGCCGGCGTGGTAAAGCGGCGTGAAGATCGGCGCGATGTCATTCTCGCGAAGTCCCCAGTTGGTCGCCGTGCTGTAGCCGTTCCAGAGAAGCTGGCGATGCGGAATCATCACGCCCTTCGGTTTGCCGGTCGTGCCGCTGGTGTAGAGCAGGCAGGCCGTCGACTCGGGATCGTGTACGCGGGCTGGGACTGGACGCGCGGATGGAACGATGTTCAGTTTCGTGAGCGTCACGCCGTTCACGTCCGGCGCGCTGCCGTCATGAAACAGAATCTTCATCCCACAATCGGCGGCGATGATCGACAACTCGTGCGCCGTCGCGCGCGCGGAGAGCGGCACGACGATCACACCGACTTTCAAGGCGGCGAAGAACAACGCGATGAAGTCGATGCTGTTGGCGGCGACGAGACCGGCGCGATCGCCGGGCTGCAAACCGTTGTCGAGAAGCATTACCGCGGCACCGGACGCGCGATCGTTGATTTGCGCGTAGGTCAGCCGCTCGCCGGTTTCGACGGAGATGAGTGCGACGCGATCGGGCGTGATGCGCGCGCGTTCGGCTAGGAGGTCGCCTGCAAACATGCGATGAATCGCTCCGGTTGCTGCGCGTGCGGAATGTGCGCGGCATCGTCGATGATGCAGAGTCTCGCGCCGGGGATGCCGGCGTGCAATTGTTCGATGTACGCGCGGGTGACGACCCCATCGTTCGCGCCCCAGACGATAGTGACCGGAACGCGGATGTCGGCGAGGCGATCGTCGATGAAGTACGACATCATCCCGCCGGCGACGAGCCGCAACATCGGCGAGTCGCTGCTGCGCGTGATGAGCGCGTCGACGGCCCAATCGGGAAGCTGCGCGTTCGGGCCGTGCACAGCCTGAAGAATCGGTACCGCTTCGTCGCGCGTAGAAGCAATCAGTGATACGCCCAACGGCAGCGCCAGGCCGCCGCCCGATTCGAGGAAAAGCTCAGCCACTCGCGACGGATGCGCCAGTGTGTAGAGGATGCTGATCCACGCCCCCATCGAGTTGCCGACCGGAGTCACGCGTGCGACGTGCTCGGCGTCGAGTATTGCCGCGACGCGATCGACGAGGTGCTGCATGTCGAGCGCGCCGGTTTTCGGCTCGCTCTCGCCGTGTCCGGGAAGATCGGGAATGATGAGCCGGCAGGTTTTCATGAGCGTGGGTGCGACCAGCGACCACGTTCCGGCGTGATCGTTGACGCCGTGGATGAGACAAAGCGTCCAGTCGCCGGCACCGCCCGTCCAGTAGACCGTGCCGTCGAGCGATTTTCGCGTCAGGCCGGCCTGCGCCAGCATCGATCGCGACTGGGCGATGAAGTCGGCGTGCGAGGTGATTTCAGCCAAAGAGTCGTCTTTCGTTGACCGGCATCCGCAGCGCCGTCGCGGCCTGGTTGTATCCGACTCCAGAGCCGACCAGCACGACGAGATGGCCCGGCTTGATCCTGCCGGTGCGAATCGCGTCATCGAGCGCCATCGGGATGCAGGCCGAGCCGGTGTAGCCGGAGTGCTCCATGATCGTGTGCGTCTTCGTCATCGGCATGCCGAGGTCCTTCATCACGATCTCGATGGTCGGCTTGCGGACCTGCGTGAAGATGATCACGTCGATGTCGGACAGCGCGAAGCCTCCGTTTTCGGCGAGACGGCGGACGAGTTTCGGCCAGCCGGCGTCGTTGATTTCGGGCGGATAGCGCTCGACCATGCGTACCGAGGTGCGGCCGGCCTGCACCGATTCCGCGGTGGCCGGCTCGACCGTGCCGCCCGACTCGATCAGCCAGTTGCGATGGTAGGAGCCGTCGGCTGCGAACGCCGAGGCGATGAAGCCGGGCGTATCGCTGCGCTCGAGGATCGCCGCGCCCGCGCCGTCGCCGTAGAAAAAGATGAACGGATCGTCATCGCGCGCGAGCTTGCGCATCTGGTAGACCGCCGCGACGAGGACCGTTCGCAGCGACGGATTGCTCATCATCAGTCCCGCCGCCGCCGAAAGTGCGGTCGGAAATGATGCGCAGGCGCAGCCGACGTCGAACGTGCCGGCGTTGATCGCGCCGAGCTTCGACTGCAGGATGACCGACGTTGCGGGCGTGATGTAGTCGGGGGAATCGGTGCCGAGGATGATCAGGTCGAGCTCTTCGGGCGGCTTGCCGGTGCGCGTGAGTGCCTGCCGCGCCGCCTGCAGAGCGAGATCCGAGGCCGCCCATCCATCCGGCGCCTGCCAGCGTTTCAGAATGCCGCTGGCCTTCTCCATCTTGTTCACGAACTCGGGGGCGATTTCTGCGAATCGTGCGCGCAAATCGTCATTGGTGATTTCGATCTCGGGCAGGTAGCTCCCGGTGCTGACGATGTTCGCGTACGCTGGCGCGCTCATGTACCCAGCACCAGTCCTCCATCAACGGACAAGACGGTGCCGCTGATGAAACGGGCCGCGTCGGACGCGAGCCAGACGTACGCGTTGGCGACGTCGGCCGGATCGCCCAACTTCGCCAGCGGCGTTCGCGCCGACATCGAGTCGAGCACTTTCTGCGGCATGGCCTTGACCATCTCCGTGGCGATGAATCCCGGCGCGACGGCGTTGACGCGAATCCCGAAACGCCCCAGCTCGCGCGCCCACGTCCGCGTGAAGCTGATCACGCCCGCTTTCGTGGCGGCGTAGTTGGTCTGACCGAAATTGCCGTAGAGGCCGACGATCGACGAAGCATTGAGGATGACGCCTGAGGACTGCCGGATCATGTGCGGGACGACCGCGCGCGTGCATAGAAAAACGCCCTTGAGGTTGACGTTGACGACGGCGTCGAAGGCGGCGTCGTCCATCGTCGAGACGACCTCGCCATCCTTCCATTTCACGAGCTGCGCGTCGCGAACGATGCCGGCGTTGTTGACCAGTACGTCGATGCGGCCGTGTTCCGCGATGACCGCCGCGGTGGCCGCTTCGACGGAGTCCTTGCTGGTGACGTCGATCTTAGGTTCCGACATTACATCCCACACCACGACCTCCGCCCCCTCGGCACGGAACGCCTCGGCGGAAGCATGTCCGATCCCGGCGCCGCCGCCGGTGATAACGACGACTTTGTCCTTTAGATTGAGGTTCATGAGATGGATGGTACGTTCAATGAGGGGGCGGCTGGCATGGCAACTTGCCGACTGGTCGGTTTGTTTTGCGGCCAATGTAAAGCGGGCGGTGTTCGTTGTCAACGTGACATCCGTTACGGCCACGGGGGCCGCGACAGCTCATCCTTGCAACTTGTCCTCAATCAAAGTGTTGCTCGCCGCGTTCGTATTCGGGATCGCCACACAGTCATTCGCCATCACTTACATCGTTCCGCCGGATCGATTCGAGATCGAGCGGGCCGGCGCGATCGTGGTCGGACGCGTCCTCGTATCGCGCGTGGAAGCGTCGCGGTTTGGTATGGAGACCGTGACCACCATCGCGCTCGAAGAAGCGATCAAGGGAAATCCGGGCGCCGTCATCGACATCCGCACACCCGGCGGAACGCTTGACGGCGAGACGCGTCTCGTTCCGGGCGTCCCTGCATTCGCTGAGGGTGAGCGCATCCTTCTCTTTCTTTTTCAACGCAGCGACGGCGCCTTCGTGATCAGCGACCTCGGTCTCGGAACTTTCCGTCTCGTGCGTGATGCCGCGGGACGCGATCTCGCTGTCCGCAACGACGCGGATATCGAAGGTTGGGACGCGGGCGGCAACGTGCACATCGAGCAGCAGCGGTCGGCTGAGCGATTCCTCGACTACGTTCGCGGCGTGGTTCACGGCGATGTCGTCGTCGAGGATTACGTAGTTTCGAAAATGCCGTCGATGGTGAAGACGGAATCGCTGCATCCGATCGCAACGGCATCATTCACCGCGACGTCGTACATGCTCACCTACGGCACCGGCCTCGGCACGCGCTGGAAAGTCTTTCCGAGCGCCGTGAGCTGGAACCGCGGAAACTCTGAAACGGGCCCGCTCGGCAACGGCGCGGGAGAGATCAGCGCGGCCTTCAGCACCTGGAACGCCGGCGGAACGAATTACGTCCTCTCCAGCGCCAACGCGAACCCCAACGGATTCCTCGATGCCACCGACGGCACGAACAACATCGTCTTCGAGAAGAACCTCACCTCGGCCGGCCTGCAGCCGTTCAGTTGCTCCTCGGGCGGCGCGCTCGGCATCGCCGGCATGACGCACGCGGGCTTCGGAGGCGGGACGCACGTCTTTCGCGGCGAGACGTTCGCCACCACGCTCGAAGCCGACGTCAGCATGAATCAGGGTGTGGGCACCTGCGCGCCCGGGCAGGTTCCGCAGGAGTTGTTCAAGAGCGCGATCACCCACGAGTTTGGCCACACGCTCGGATTCCGGCACTCCGATCAGACCCGCAACCTGAGCGCGTCGTGCGCCGGCGATCCGACGCTCGATTGCACCACCTCCGCGCTCATGAATCACATCCTCGCCTCGGGACTGAACGGCCAACTCCAGGCCTGGGACAACGCCGCGCTGAACGCCGTCTACGGAGCGGCGCCGGCCTGCACGCCGCCGTCGATCACCGTGCAACCGTTCGGCGCATCGATCAACGCCGGCAACTCTGCGCAGCTCTCCGTCGCCGCCACCGGCACCGCGCCCCTGTCGTATCAATGGTTTGTCGGCGCGACCGGTGATACGTCAACGCCCGTGAGCGGCGGAACGTCATCGACGATCGTCGTCGCGCCGGCCACCACGACCTCGTATTGGGTCCGCGTCACCGGCGCATGCGCGCCCGTCGCGAACAGCAACACGGCCACGATCGCCGTGACGGTATGCGTGCCGCCGCAAATTCTGAACACGTTGAAGGATCAGACGGTCCTCGCCGGAACGATCGTCTCGCTCAGCATCAACGTCCTCGGCACAAATCCGTCGGTCTCCTGGTCCGCGAACGGAAACCTGATCGCCTTCGGCCCGACCCTGACCACAGCGCCGCTGACGCAGACCACGCAATTCCGCGCGCATGTCACCAACGCCTGCGGCTCCGCCGACAGCAACCTCGTCACGATCACCGTGACTCCGCCGCGGCGGCGGCCGGTGCTGCACTAGGAGCGCTGGCTTCCTCGCTGGCTGGCACGGTGGAAGTACGCAAAGGCGCTAGTGATACAGCGGCGAGTAACCATGAGCCAGCCGGGACGCCAGCGTTCCGGCCGCGATCGGCATTGCCGTGGATGATCGGACACCACGTGGTCCGTACCCCAGAATCCGCTCGCGTTCTCGTTTCGTCACCCGCCGGCCCCGCAGTTTGCGCGGCGGAGCGGATCCGCTGGCAAGCGCTCGTGCAACTGGCGCACGGCGCCGTTTCGAAGTCCGCCCATACTCTTTCAATGGTGTCAGGTCGCAGAGTCAGGACGATTGGCTCCGTCGGCTTCTTTTCCGTGAACAGTTGAAGCATCACGACGCCGCATTGCGGATTGATGGCATCCGGCGGATACACATATACGCCCTCGAACGTCGCATCCTTCACTCGAACGAAGGCGTTATCTTCATTGATCACGATGGCCCGCGGGGACGCGGAGAAAAGCCGAGTCTAATCGAGATGGTAGAGGCGGATCGACTTGCCGATGCGCGTGTACGGCTTGCCGGCGATCATCCCGTCGAGCCAGTTCTTGACCTTCGGGCTGTGCGTTTCGCCGATGGCGATCTCCATCTCGCTCGTGGCGAACCAACCGTGGATCTCCTCGACATCCTTGATGACTTTGTGCGGCGGAAAGCCGAGGCGATCGAGATCGGCCGAGGTGAAGAGGAGGAGCGAGATGCTGGGGATGTGTTCGTGGCGTGTGTAACGCACGAGGCGGAGGACGTCCTGTCCCCAATCGAGATTGCTGTCGTTGAGCACTGTCTCGGGATGCGGCGCGAAGGCGTTGAACCACGGCAGATAGTCGGGATGCGCGGCCACACCGCTGACGAAGAGCCAGAGCACGAGCGCAGCCGAGGCGATGCGAAGGCGCGGCAACGCCAGGATCGCGGCCGCGGCGGCAATCGCGAGCGGCGCGTAAATCGGCAGCACGTGACGGACGCCGATGTTGATCTGGCTCGTCATGGCCACGCCGAGGATCGCAGCGGCGAGGAGCGGCAGTTCCGGACGGCGGCGCGCAATCAAAGCGCATCCGGTCAATGTGAGCAGCAGAAACGGGATCGGCGTTTTGAAGAAGAGCGCGACCGGGAAGTAGTACCACCAGCCGTTCCAGCTCAGTTGCTCGAACAGAAAATTGCGATGCCCCGTGGCGTCGTGATGGCGCACGTCCGCGATGCCATCAATCAGCGGATGAACGTTGAATCCGAATCCTCCCCAGATCAGCGCGGCGGCGAGGATCAACGCGACGACTCCGAAGATGAGGAACATCGCACGGATTGGTGTCGCGTTTCTCCGGCCGCGGATCCACAACACCGCCAGCAGCACCGCGGCCGCGGCTGGAAAGAAGACGAGGAACGAGTACTTCGACAGCACGCCCGCGGCGATGGCGATGCCGGTCATCGCCGCGCGCCGCCACGACGGGCGTTCGGCGAGCCGCGTCAACTCATCGAGCGCGAACGGCAGCATCGCCGTCACCACCATGTCGGTCGTCGCCAGTCCGCCGTGCGCGAGGACCGGCGGGAGCATGGCGAAGAGCGCGGCCGAAAGGAGGCCGGCTTCCGGCGAGTAGAGATGCATCGCCCAACGCGCCACGAAGATGATGGCGAGCGCGAGGAACAAAAGGTTACCGATGCGCATCCGCGAGAGATTGCTCGTGTAGCGTCCGTTCGTCAGGAGCTCGTTGCCGCGGATCGCGCGATCCGTTCCGTCCGGCTCCGGCGCATACACGAATGGCAGCGCGAAGAAGACTCGCGCCAGCGGCGGGTGGTGGAGGTCCGTCGTCCACGAGCGATGTTTGAGAATGTCGTAGCCGGCGATGAGATGGAGATGCTCGTCGCTGGTCTGCGCGAAGACGCGATGCGTAGCCGCGACGCGCCCGACGGAGAGCGCCACGATGATGGCGATGCCGATCCAGGCACGACGACGCGTCACGAACGCCTCGTCAGCCACAGACTGCCGCCCGGATTCTCCAGCGTCAGCGGCATCTGCTCGGCGAGCAGGTCGCGATGGAATCGCGCCAGCCACGTTCCGAACAGCACGATGTCGAACCCACCGTTGAATTCGAGGAAGGCGCGCAGGATGTAGTCCTCGTTCCACGCCCGCCCTTCGTAAACCCACTCCTTCGGATATTCGAACGGATAGAAGACGTCGTGGAAGTGGATGTGAACGCCGGATGCAAGGCGAGGGAGGATGTCGAAGACGATGCGATTGACGTCGCTGCCGGTTTTCGAAACGTGCGTGGAGTCGATGAAGAGGATGTCATTCGCTTCGAGCGCGTCGAATGTGGTCAGCGGAACGTCCTGGAGTTTTGCGCGGATGATGCTCACGCGTTCGCGATCGCCCGGACGCAGCAGCGCATCGAGCGTCGACGTGTCGGGATCGATGAACGTGAACGACGTCTCCGGCAGCCAGCGGTCCGCGGTATCGAGCATGGCCGCGGACGAAAATCCTGAGCCGACTTCGATGACGCGCCGCGGATTGAGATGGCGCACCATCGAGTAGAGAAAAATAGCGTCGGCGTAGGAGTAGGCCCAGTTCTCGAACCAGTAGCGCGACTGCGGCGATTGCGTCCGCGGAAATGGCAGTTCGTCATAGAACCGTGCCAGCCTTCGCACCAGCGCGATCTGTTCGTCTCCGCGCAAATCGATCCCCGGCAGCGACGGCGGAGGAGGTCCGAACAGCTCCCCTTCCCGCGCGCGAACCTCATCGATGGACGGAATGGGCGAGTAGAAGTGCCCCGGCGACATCCACGTCTTCCAGTGCGCCAGATCGGCCCGCAATTGATCGCGCTCCGCTTCGAGCGCAACGATGTAGCGATGCAGATCGCCAAGCCACGGCAACCGCCGCGCCGCACGTTTGAAAAAACCGGACACTCAGGCAGCGGCCGATTCGGACGTGACGCGGTAGATGTAAGCGTCCTCGATGATGGAGCGGTCGATCGCCTGCCGCGAAAACGGGATTGCGGTGATCGTCCACCCGGTCTGTATCCTGGACATCAGGGCGCGCACAACTGGATGATCAGGGGCGACCACCCGAATGTGATTGACATTCGAACGTGACAGACGAAGCGCATCGAGAGCGTCAATGACGGCCATGTACGATTCGCCGCCACCATCCAACGTGACGCGAGGTGACGACAGCATGAGCATCCACTGATTCTCATCGGATTCGAAATACCAGAACGCCGCGACAATCGGCCAGCCGGCCTCATCAAGCCCGCGCGTCAGCGAGGCTCCAAGACATTTCATTTCTTCGTTGAGCGCTTCTTTCACCACTGTCTCTTCAGCCATGAGAGCACCCCATTCGATTCATCCGTCACCGCGATAAAAAATAGTGACGCCTGCGCCGGTGTGATTGCGGCATCGTTTCGGCTCGTCTCCGACCAGTCTTTCACGATGCCCCAGTTTTTTGCAAAAAGTCGGTCGGCCACGCGTTCCTCGGCCATTGTCTGCAGGTCGAAACGGTTCATTTCCTTCTCTGCTGCTGGAAAAGAATGCTATCAGCTAACCTTCCCCCACTCCCGGCGTCCAATCCTCGAAACGGAGGAACACCATGCGACGACTTGCCCTCGTACCTGTCGCTCATTGACCGAGGTCCAGAGCACGCCGCTTTGCGGCTGCCAGGCCATGCCGACCGGATTGCGAAGTCCCGACGCGAAGATTCGCGAGCGTCCCGTAGCGCGATCGATCTCCATGATCGCGGCGCGGTTGATCTCTTTGTCCAATCCATTCTCCGCGGCGTTGCTGTTCGATCCGATCGAGACGTAGAGCCGCGCGCCGTCGCCGCTGGCGATGACGTTCTTGGTCCAGTGATGGTTGATCGTCCCTGCCGGCAGATCGGCCACTTTCACCGCCACGTCTCTGATCGCCGTCTTCCCCTCGGCGTACGGATAGCGCAGCAGGCCGTCGGTATCGGCAACATAGAAGTCGTTGCCGACCAGCACCATGCCGAATGGCGACGTCAGGTCCTGCAAAAAGACGCTGCGCGTTTCGGCGACGCCGTCGCCATCCGCGTCGCGCAGCAGCGTGATCCGGTTCGCGCTCGGCACCGCGCCGCCGGCCTTCTTCGACATCTTCTTCATGAACCAGCCTTTGATCCCTTTGCGGTCGTCGGGGCGCTCCGGTCCATTCGTCTCCGCGACGAGGACATCGCCATTCGGAAGGACGTAGAGCCAGCGCGGATGATCGAGTCCGGTCGCGAGCGCGTTGACCGCGAATCCGTTTGCGGCAACGGGAGTCGTGCCCGGCGGCCATCCTTTCGCCGGCGCAATCTGAAACGTCGGGATGAGCTGCGGCTTCGGCTCGACGAGCGTCGGATTTGGTCCCGTCACCGCCGACACCGGCAGCTTCGCGGTCTCGCCGCAGCCATACGCGATCATCAGAAGGAGAAACGGAATCGTCGTGCGCATGCACGGTTCGGTTTCATGATCCGTTCCCGCACTGCGTTACCATGCGCGAGTCACAAAACCTGAGGAGGACGTCATGGCCAAAGGCAACAACGCCCGGAAAAAAGAGACCAAGAAGCCGAAGAAAGACAAGAAGTAACGCGCTTCATGTTCCTCATCGAGACCGAACGTCTCGTCATCCGACCGTGGCAGCCGGACGACCGTCCGGCTTTCACCGCGGCCATGTCGCATCCCGAGGTGACGCAGTACGTGCACGGCGGCAAGCCGTACACCGAGGCCGAAGTGGATGAGTGGTTCGCGCGCCAGGCCCGCCAGCTCGCCGAACACGGCATGTGCATGGGCGCGCTCGTCGAGAAATCGACCAACCGCGTGGCCGGCCTCTCCGGCACACAACCGCTCGGCTCAACGACTGACCTCGAGATCGGATGGATCCTGGCCCGCGAAGCGTGGGGCCGCGGCTTCGCCACCGAAGCCGGCGCCGCCTGCATGCGCTACGTCCTGGAAACGCTGAACCGCCCGCGCGTGGTCGCCATCATCGATCCTGAAAACGATCCCTCCAAACGCGTCGCCGCCCGCCTCGGCATGACGTACGAAGCGACATTCACCGGCGCGGAGCTGGGACATCGCTTCCCGGACATCGTGGTGGACCTGTTCGCGCGGGAGCGGTAAGGCGTCGAAACTTTAATATGCGAGACGTTCTCGCCTATACTAAAGGCAGCGTTTAGTATACGAAGCGTTGGCGGCCATGTTAAAGGCACGACAAACAGCGAGTTCCACGAGGTCAGGACGCTACGTCCTTCAGCCGACAGGCTATCGCGCCTTCATGCCTGCACCGCTGCCGCCGCGGCCGCGTGTGCGGATTGAGGGCGATCTCCAGCGAGTGCTGTCAGAAGCGGATCGATCCCTCGGCCGGCTCGATGGTTCCGTGCAGACGCTGCCCGATCCCGATCTCTTCGTCTACATGTACGTTCGGAAAGAGGCTGTTCTCTCCAGCCAGATCGAGGGCACGCAGAGCTCACTGCAGGATCTTCTGGCCGCCGAGGCTCATATGAACGGAGGTACTGGATCGGGCGATGTGGACGAGGTGGTGAACTATGTGAGCGCGATGAAGCATGGCCTGGAGCGGCTTCACGAACTGCCGGGGTGCGTGAGGCTCATTCGCGGGATCCATGAAAAACTGCTCCACGGCGTTCTGGGTTCGCAGATGACGCCAGGCGAAGTGCGGCGCAGTCAGAATTGGATCGGTCCCGGCGGATGTACGTTGAAGGAAGCAACATTCGTCCCTCCGCCGCCGGCAGAGGTCCCGACGCTGCTTGGCGGGCTGGAGAGCTTTCTCCATCAGAATGACGGACTGCCTCTTCTCATCAAAATCGGGTTGGCGCATGCGCAATTCGAGACCATTCACCCGTTCCTCGATGGAAACGGCCGTATCGGACGGCTGCTCATCACATTTCTACTATGTGAGCGTGGTGCGTTGAGCAAGCCGGTGTTGTACCTGTCTCACTACTTCAAACGGCATCGCGGTACGTACTACGAGCGGTTGCAGGGTGTACGAGATCACGGTGACTGGGAAGCCTGGCTTGAATTTTTTCTTCGCGGCGTCGCGGAGGTGAGTGTCGAAGCCGCGGATACTGCACGGCGAATCCTGCAGCTTCGTGAAGATCATCGTCAGCGCATCACGAACGGTCTTGGCCGCGCGGCTGGTAATGGACATCGCGTGTTGGAGCGGCTCTATCAGCACCCGATCGTGAGCGTCACCGATGTCCGCGCGTTGACTGGGACGACATTCCCTGCTGCCAACCAACTCGTTCAAAGATTGGTCGACCTCGGCATTCTCGGCGAGTTCACGGGTCAGGCGCGTCATCGGAGGTTTCGCTATGACGCGTACGTAAAGCTGTTTGATGATTAACGCGGCCGGGAGCGGCAGGCCAGGACGTGCGCATCTCGCGCGGGTAGAACGGAAGGGCTTGACCGGTTCGCATCATGATGCGAAGGAGTTCGTGAAGGCGCCGGATGTCTCTCAACAGACGACAACGTCCGGGCTGCGATGAAGAGCCGCGACCGGCTCCGGCGGTTCAGGATGACAGGGGACTGATAAAGTCTCCCTCCATGCCTGACGACGCCACCTTCGCATCCCTCGGCCTTTCCGCTCCGCTCCTCGAGACGCTCGCGCAACTCGGCTACGAGGCTCCGACGCCGATTCAGGCGCGGACGATTCCGGCGCTCCTGGCGGGCCGCGATCTGATCGGGCAGGCGCAGACCGGCACCGGCAAGACCGCCGCCTTCGCGTTGCCGATCCTCCAGCAGCTCGATTTGAAGAGCAAGGCCACGCAAGCGCTCGTGCTCACACCGACGCGCGAACTGGCCATGCAGGTCTCCGACGCCATGCACACGTATGCGAAAAAGCTCGACGGCGTGGCTGTCCTTCCCGTGTACGGCGGCGCTCCGATCTTCGGACAGATGAAGCATCTCCAGCGCGGCGCGCATGTCGTCGTCGGCACGCCGGGGCGGCTGATCGATCACCTCGACCGCGGCACGCTCGATCTGGCCAAAGTGCGCATGGTGGTTTTGGATGAAGCCGACGAGATGCTGAAGATGGGATTCATCGACGAAGTCGAGCGGATGCTCTCGCTCGTCCCGACGCCGCGGCAGGTAGCACTCTTCTCGGCCACGATGCCGGAGCCGATCGCGCGGATCGCGCAGCGGCATCTCGTGAATCCGGCGCGGGTGGAGATCGAACATCACGGCATCTCTGCGCCGGACATCGAGCAGCGCTTCCTCAATGTGGCCGAGGGGCAGAAGCTCGAGGTACTGACGCAGATGCTGGAGTTGGAGGAAGCGGATGCGGTGCTGATCTTCCGGCGCACGAAAAACGGAGCTGCCGAGCTGGCGGAAAAACTCGGCGGCCGCGGATTCGCCGCCGAGCCGATGCATGGCGACATGAAGCAGGCCGAGCGCGAGACGGTGATTCGTAAACTGCGAGCGGGCAAGATCGACATCGTCGTCGCCACCGACGTCGCCGCGCGCGGACTCGACGTCGAGCAGATCACGCACGTCGTCAATTACGACATCCCGAACGACGTCGAGGCGTACGTACACCGCATCGGACGGACCGGACGCGCCGGACGCAGCGGCGTTGCCACGCTTTTCATCACGCCGCGCGAGCGCCGCATGATGCGCGAGATCGAGCGCTTCACCGGCACGCAGATCAAGCCGATGAAGATGCCGTCGCGCGCCGACGTGGCCGCGCGCCGCATCGCCGTCTTCAAGGAGACGTTGCGCAAAGAGCTGCAGAACGGCGATCTCGATCTTTACGTGCAGGTCGTGACCGAGCTCGCCGATGAAGGTCCGTCGGACATGGCCGAAGTCGCAGCAGCGGCTGCGCGGCTCGCGCACGGC
>ERZ1739052.93-NODE-93-length-14999-cov-12.336991_pt1 | contig 14999 bp, 12 predicted proteins | sample MGYA00581761_ERZ1739052 | MGnify/ENA primary metagenome ERZ1739052 (study PRJEB42929, sample SAMN08275524) | rhizosphere metagenome | isolation source: Rhizospheric soil replicate 1 | host: Colobanthus quitensis and Deschampsia antarctica | place: Antarctica...
GTGGGGTGTCGGGGGGGGGCCGGGGGGGAAGCGGGTCAGGGTGCACGCGTGCGGCGAGATGTGGCGGAAAAGCCGGCGAGGCAGCGGTGGGGAGACAAGGTGGAGGCCAGTGGCGAGGCCGGCGCTGGTGTCGCCGGAGGCATCGAGCGTGGCGCGATGCGCTGCGGCGTCGACGCCGAGGGCGAGGCAGGAGACGACAGCGAGTCCGACGGAGACCAGGTCGCGCGCGAGGTACGCCGCGGCGCTGAGCGCGTACGGCGAGGCCTTGCGCGAGCCGACCATCGCGATCGACTGCCTGCCGGCCAGCGCCAGATTGCCGCGATAGAAAAGCGCGAGTGGCGGATCGACTAACTGGCGGAGCAGCGGCGGGTAATCGTCGTCCGCGAGCGTGACGGTGGAACTCCGCACGGCGTCGATCTGCTTGCGAAGTTCATCGTTCCGCCACGGAGCGCCGGTATCGGCTCCGTCAATACTTAGCAATTGCCGCAACATGGACGGGGATGCGCTGCACATCTTCGAGAGAGGGTCGAACGTTTCGATGAGCAGTCGAATGCGGGACGGCGGGAGCGGTAGCAGGGCATACGCGATCAGACGATCGCGGAGCGGGACTTCGGGCATATGCGTGTTGGTGCCGCGGGAGGGAGCGATGCGTGTGGGACGCCGCTACGACAATGGTAATCTCAGCAGACTGTCCGGTAAAGTCCACGAAGGGAGATCGACGATGAAAGGGATGCTTCGCCTCTCGATTCTGTTCGCCACGCTGGCCCTGTCGATCGGTTGTTCGCATCATTCCGACCTTTCGCGTCCGGCCGCGCAGGACAACTTCGGCGTGCAGATGGCGCGCATGAATCTCTGGCGCGAGGCCATGTTCCGTTTCGAGCGCGTCATCGAGATCAATCCATCGGATGCGCAGGCGCACAACAATCTGGCCGTCGCATACGAAGCCAACGGCGATTTCGAGAAGGCGCGCAGGGAGTATCTCGAGGCGCTGAAGCTCGACCGCAGCAATCCATACATCCAGAAGAACTACAGCCGCTTCGTGGAGTTCCTGTCACGCAATAAGAAGCGCCAGGCGGCGGCGAAAGTCACGGCCTCTCCGCTCAGGGGCGTTCCAACGGGCGCGAGTTCGACGACGATCGTCAACTCGGGCCAGCCGGACCGTCCCACGGGTGCGGAAGTGCCGCCGCCGACGGCAGCAACTCCGCCGGGACCACCGCCGAGCGATCGTCCACAGCCGGAGCCTCCGACTCCGCCGCCGGCTTCGAAACCACCGGGAGGTGTTCTGTGAAACGCATTTCCGCAGCCGTCTTCGCCGCGCTTCTTCCGCTTGGCGCAATGGCGGGTGTGACCGAGGTCAAGCTGAAGCTGCCGGTGAAGCCGAAGCTGCAGATCTCCGGAGATGAGAAAATCGCCATCGCCCCCTTCGTCATCGCCAATCGTGAAAAGAAAAACGACCGCGCGTCGAAGGTCGATGTGCAGGCGGAGTTTCAGCGATACCTGAAGAAGCAGTTGACCAAGAACACCAAACTGCGCCTCGTCAATGTGCCGCAGACGCGCCTTCCCGGCACGGACATGAAGGCGCTCGAAGCGAATCGCGATTACTGGAAGAGCCTCGGCGCGGCGACAGGCGCCGACTTCATCGTCTCCGGCGTCGTCGATTTCGACGTCAATGACAAGTCCGGCTATAAGACCGAGGAGTATGTGTCGCCGGCGGACGGGCGGACGTACTACCGGCAGGTGCTCGTCGAAACTACCGGCTTCGTTTTCGACATCGACATCGCTGTCTTCAATGCCGATACCGGAGAAAAAGTGATCGAAGACAATTTCCGCGATTTCAAAGAATTCGACCAGCGCAATTACGACGAGATCCTCGGGCTTTTCGAAAATCTCCGTTCCATGGAAACGCAGCTCGTCGGTATTTTCGTGCCTCAGGAGACGTCCGCCACAAGATACGTGTTTACGGAGTGAGACCGCGGCCTTGGAGGCTCATTTGAAGCGAACGATCGCTCTGTTTTTCCTCGTCTCCATCCTCTTTGCGCCGAGCGCGTACCCGTTCGGCCAGAACAAGATCGTCTACGACAAGTTCCACTGGAACATCTACCACGCCACGCATTTCGACATCTATTTTTACGATGAGGAGAAGCCGGCGCTGGAGAAAGTCGTCGACATGGCCGAAAGCGCCTACGACGATCTTTCGCGCAAATTCAATTTCCAGATCTCGAAAAAGATCCCGATCATCTATTACGCCACGCATTCGGCCTTCGAGCAGACCAACGTCGATCTCAATTTCATCCCGGAAGGCGTCGGCGCATTCGCGGAACCGACGCGGAACCGGATGGTCATCCCGATCGATACCACCGACGAGAAGCTGCTGCAGCTCATCCAGCACGAGCTCACGCACGTCTTCGAATACGAAATCCTTTTTCAGGGCAAACTCGGAAAAGAAGTCACGTCCAATCCGCCGACCTGGCTCATGGAAGGTCTGGCGTCGTTCATGGGGAATGACGAGGACTCGAAGGATCGCATGGTCCTGCGCGATGCCGTCGTCAATGATGCGGTGCCGGCCATTTCGCATGCACAGGGCGGCGGCTATTTCGCCTATCGTTTCGGCCATGCCGTGTTCCAGTACATCCAGCAGAAGTACGGATGGGACGGGTTGCGCGATTTCATTTACGAGTATCGCAACACGCTCGGGAATTCGGTCGATAAAGCGCTGAAACGCGCGTTCGATCTGAAGCCGGACGAATTCGACTCGCAGTTCCGCACCTGGCTGCGCAAGCAGTATCTGCCCGCGCTTGTGGCCAAAGGCGAGCCGCAGGAGTACGGCGATCCATTCAAGATTGCCGACTTCGTGGAGAGCGAAGACATCTCGCCCGTGCCGTCGCCGTCCGGCGATCTGCTGGCGTCGTATGCGACGTACAAAGAGGACGTCGACGTCATCCTCTACAACATCCCCGAGCGGCGGATGCTGCGCAATCTGACCAGCGGCTATACCTCGAAATACGAATACGTCATCGCGCAGATGCTGACGGTCGGTCCGGTCATGGGGCGGGACATCGCCTTTGCGCCGAGCGGCGATCAGATCGCGCTCTTTGCCAAGAAAGAGCGCGGACGCAATCTTCTGCTGATCAATGCGCTGACCGGCGCGATCGAGCGGTCGGTGAAAATGGACTACGAGCAACAGCTCTCGCCCGCATACTCGCCGAACGGCAAATCGATTGCGTTCGCAGCGTTCAAGGGAAACGTTCCGGACATTTATATTTACGACGTGGCCAGCGGTTCGATCACGAATGTCACCAACGACAAGTTCTTCGATGGCGCGCCGGTGTTTTCGCCCGACGGCAAATGGCTGATTTATTCATCCGTCGTCAATGGCTATGCGAAGCTCTTCAAGTTGAATCTCGCGAATTACACGGAGCGATACCAGCTCACCACCGGCGACTGGAACGACATCGATGCCTGGTTCTCACCGGACGGCAAGCGCATTTTCTTCGCCTCGGATAAACAGACCGGCCGCAATATCGAGCAGGCCGCGCAAATCCTCCAGAATGCGGAAGTGAAAGCAAAGCCGGAGGGTGCTGCAACGCCTCCGGTCGACCTTACGAAGTACGCTGCGTACAACCTCTACTCGCTGAATCTCGATAGCGGTGACCTCCTCCAGTACACGGACGTCGTCGGCGGTTGCTTCACTCCGGTCGTTTTTACCGGGTCGAACAATCGCGAGAAGATGGTGTTCGCGTCGTACTACAAACGCCACTGGCGCCTGTACTCGACGACGACCGACAAGCCGCTCCACGCGGCCGAAAAGACCACGCTCCCATCGGCGCCTCTCCAAGCCTCGGCGCGCACGCTTTTCCAGCCGCCTGTCGAGGTGACCATCGATCCCGAGAAGATCGAGAAGCCAAGCGGATTCAAGATGTTCATCGACGACGTCGAAGTTAACGCCGGCGTGACCTCGGACAACCTGCTGGTCTCGCGCTCAGTCATCTACATGAGCGACATGCTCGGCGACCGCCGCTTCATCGCCTCGCTCGATTCCGTGTCGTCTTTCTCGAACTTCGACTTCCTCTACCTCGATCTTCACAACCGGACGAACTGGGGGTTCCGCGTCTTCGACAGCCGCGCCTTCTACTCGACCTTGTCGACCGAACGCGACTTCGCGATCGATCGCCATCAGTTGTATCGCGAGACAGGCGCCGTAGGCATCCTCAGCCATCCCTTCGACCGCTATCACCGGCTGGACGTCGGCGGCGGTTACGAAGCGCGCGACGTCAGTTATCCGCTCCTCGACAACGCCGGCAATCTCTTTTTCGTCGGCCGGCGCGACAACTTCCCGGTCGTCTCAGGAAGCTTCAGCGGCGATACGACCTCGTTCAAGGAGTTCGGACCGATCTCCGGGCACCGCTACGAAATCGGGACTCTCTTTGCGCCGAACGTCCATCGCGGATCGAAGAACAGCATCGGCGGAAGCGGCGGATCAATCCTGACGAACGACTACACCCTCGACGCGCGCAATTACCTGCCGATCTCCTCGCGCGCACTCCTGGCCACGCGCTTGTTTGTCGGCTACTCGCGCGGCGACTTCCCGAATTTCTATTACTTCGGCGGCCTGAACACGGTGCGCGGCTACGAGTTCCGTTCCATCATCGGGACGCAGTCGGCGTATGCGAACGTCGAGCTTCGTTTCCCCCTGATCGATGTGCTGGCGACGCCGATCATCGCGTTCACGGGCATCCGCGCCAACCTCTTTTTCGACGTCGGCGGAGCGAAGCTTCCCGGGCAGGCCTACACGTTCTGGAAGAATCGCCGCCTGGTCAACGGCGTGGCCGCGGTCGGCTACGGCGTCGCCTTCAACATGCTCGGCCTCGAGCTGCATTGGGATTTCGCGAAACGCACCGACCTTCGCAACGTCTACGGCAAGTTCCGGACGGAGTTCTGGATCGGCGAAGTGTTCTAGCGAATGAAAGCAGGCGGCGCCGGCTTACGGCGCCGCCTGCCTTGCCGTTCAGACGACTGCGCGTCTGCCGACGATGAGGCGGTAGATGAAGAGCAGCACGACGGCGCCGATGATCGAGCCGATCCATCCCGCGCTCTGCTCGTTGTGACCGAGCATCGAAGCGAGGAAGCCGCCCACGAACGAACCGGCGATGCCGAGAAGGATCGTCACGATCCAGCCGCCCGGATCTTTTCCCGGCATGAGGAACTTGGCGATCGCACCGACGACGAGACCGAATAGAAGCCATCCGATGATGTTCATTTTTTTGTTCTCCTCCAGATTCGGCAGCCGAGGCGGCTGACAGGACACTGTTGAGCAACTAGGGTGCCACTACCGGACAGAACCGCTCGAAAAAGGCAGCTCCGCGCTGACATACAATGCGCGCCGCATTTACCGAACAGGAGACAACATGGCTGGAAATCTCATCGACTACCGGGTGGAAAAAGGCGTCGCAATCCTCGAGCTGAACGACCCCCCGGCCAACACCTACACCTACGAAATGAACAAGGAACTCGATACGTGCATCCTCAATGCGCGTATGGACGACGACGTCTACGTCATCGTGCTCCGCGGCTCCGGCGACAAGTTTTTCTCAGCCGGCGCGAACATCAAGATGCTTTCCGAGGTCACGCCGCAGTTCAAGTACTACTTCTGCCTGCATGCGAACGAGACGCTGAACCGCCTCGAGCAGACGCCGAAGCTGGTCATTGCCGCGTTGAACGGCCACACCGTCGGCGGCGGACTCGAGATCGCGATGGCTGCGGACATCCGCATCGCGCTCGAAGGCGCGGGCAAAGTCGGACTGCCCGAAGTCACGCTGGGCGTACTGCCGGGCACCGGCGGAACGCAGCGTCTGTCGCGCCTGGTCGGTAAGACCAAGTCGATCGAGCTGATGGTCGAAGGCGGTCTCTTCGACTTCGAAGAGGCGCTCCGCCTCGGCGTCGTCAACTACGTCTGGCCGGCCGAGCAGGACGGCAAGAAGTGGTGGGACCGCGTCATGGAGTACGCGTGGAGTTTCTGCCCGCCGAACAAGGCGTCGCGCGCGGTCGGCCGTATCAAGCGGTCGGTTCAGAGCGGATGGGAGATTCCGTTCGAGTCGGCGCTGGCCATCGAGCGCGAGCTCCAGCAGCAGCTTTTCCAGAGCGACGACGCGAAGGAAGGCCTGGCCGCCTACAATCAGAAGCGCAAGCCGCAATTCGCAGGGAAGTAGTAGAATTCGCGCTCACAGTTGAGGGTCTTCAGGCCGGTGCCTGAAGACCCTTTTGCTTTTGGAGGCGAACATGATTCGAGTGCTCCTCGTCGCGATTGCCTTTCTTTCCGTCTCGGCGATGGCCGATACCGGGCCGTGTTCCGCCGGCATTCAGGATCCGCCGATTTTCAGCCTCGTTACGAGCAGTCCAGTTCGCGTCACGTTCCGGGACACCGTGCATGCCATCCTGTCGGCGCCGTCGGTAACGATGGCGGGCGCCGCGATCACCGTGACGCAGACCGAGTTCGAGACGCTCGTCGCTCCTCCCGCGTCGTGCAACAGCCAGTCGGTTTCTCTGGGAGACCTGGCGCCTGGTCCGTACACGCTGACCTGGAAATACCAGGGCCTCTCGAACGTCGCGCTGGAGACGTTCTCATTCGCCTTCACGCTGCCTGAGGCGGCGCCCTGCGTCGCCGGCATCAGCATTCAGCCGCAGTCGCCGGCCGCGGGTCAGCCGGTTTCGATCCTCTACTCGGCGACGTTCCGAGGATTTCTGCAGACGCCGGATGTCGCGATCGACGGCAACCAGATCACGATCGCTCAATCGGCCGTCATCGCCGATCCGGCCTTTCCCGGCCACGTTCCGTGCGCGCGAGGGATCGTCCAGATCGGCGGACTCCGGCCCGGCTACTACCCGGTTGCAGTTCGCTCGAACAGCGGCGCGCCGATGTTCGACGCCGTCATCGTCAGGCCGCTGGCGAGGAGCCGGGCAGTTCGGGGACGCTGATTAAAACTACAGATAACCATCGCGACGCTGCTATGATCGTGGCTCGTATGCCCCGTCATCTCCTCGCGATTTTTCTCCTCCTTTTCGCCTTCTCAGCCTCCGCCTCGGAACTCGAGCCGAAGACGATCGGCCCAACCGCGGGCAACGTATCGTTCGTGTCGTCTGCCTACGCGGGCGGCAAGTTCCTCACGGTCTGGCGTCAGCTCTTCATGCCGGCTGTCGGCATCTGGGGTGCGTTCAGCGATGCAAGCGGGAAGCCGCTTGGACCTTCATTTGCGATCGTTCCGTCGACCAATGCGCAGTATTTGAATCTCTTCGCCCGCGGCAACGGCTTTGTCCTCGTTTGGGATGAGGCGAACCGGAGCTCGCAGCTTTGCCAGATCGACAGCAACGGCCGGGTCACGGGCCAGACAACGATCGGGCCGCCCGGACTGACGCATGCCTACGCGACGGCGGATCGGATTCTGATCAATCGCTCGCTCGTCGATTTCGATGGACGGCCGATTCGGGACGCATTCATGGGCGGTGTTGTCGCCGCGGGCCACGATTCGTTCCTCTCCGTAACCGGCACATCCGATTTGAGACTGTCGCGCTATTCCGCCGACGGACAGTTCGTGCAGCAATGGGTTCTCATGACGGAGTCCTGTAAAACACTCCTCGGTTGCTGGTTCGTGGCCGCCGTGCGTGAGCTCGACTCCGGATCGATTCTCGTCGTTCTCGCTCACAGCGACGGTCGTGTTCAGACGATTACCGTTACGCCGGATGGCACGGTGTCGGCGCCCATCGCGATTACTACGGGCCTTGCGGCGATCCAGCGGGGCAGGATCCAGCAAGCGAGCGGCCATCTCTGGCTCTTCCTCGAGGGCGGAGGCAACGATGGAGCGACGCGTGTTGAGGCGACGGAGATTAACGACGCGGGAGCCGCGGTCGCGCCGTCCGCCACGGTGATTCAGGCGCCAGCAGGAAGCTCGGAACTGGTCGAGTTTGCGGAAGGCCCGGGGCTCGTGTTCGCGGCAACTTCGCCGACGACGGCCGACCGGCAGGTCCAGACGTTTGCATTCAGAAGCCTCGCGCCGGTTGCGCCTGAAGTCATCTCCACCACGGCCAGCATTCAGGCCGATACCCAGATTGCCTCGAACGGAGCGGGCTTTCTGGCAGTCTGGAAGGATACGAATGGAACGCGTTCGTCGCGCTGGCACTGGGCGGCGGTTGATGCGGCCGGCCAGCGGATCGGACCGATTTTCGAAGGAGACGGCGCCGTCGTCCGCAAGTCGCTCATCAGCAATGGCCTCGACTACGTCGTGCTGGTCGTTTCGTCGAATCATTTGATCGCGCGGCGGCTCGCCCCGGGCGGAGTAATCATCGGAGACACGGTCATCTCCGATTCGTTCTCCTACGCCTGGAATGCCGCGGCTGTCGCGACTTCCAACGGCTACGTCATCATCTGGAACGCTCATGCGACGGCGATGCAGTCGGCAACGCTGACCTTCAATGGGGTCGCCGGAGCGGTTCGAACCATCGCTCCATCGGTGCCCGAGCGGCAGGACCGGCCGGATCGCTTCTGGATTTCACCGGTACTGGCCTGGGACGGATCGGCGGTTCTCCTCGCCGCCACATACGAGCAGGACAGCGTCTCTGCCGAGACTGGGGCATTCACGTCGCAAACGCCCTACGCCATGCTTCTGACGAGTGATGGCGCATTGGTGACTGGAACCGAGACTCCGCTCGATCCTGAATTCGTCGCTCCCTCGGCGGCCGCGAGCAGCGGAAGTGAGTTCCTCGTTACCGGAAGGGAAGTCGCTCTCGTCTACCGCGAAGGAACGCGGCTGCGGTTTGCCTATCCCATCCGCAACGTTTTCAACGCGGACGTCGTCTGGAACGGCAGCACCTATTTCGTTGCTCGTTCGTCGCAAGGGCTGGCCACGCTGACACTCGTTACGCGAGACGGCTCGATCGGTGCGACCACGTTCCGCCGCGGCCCCGAGGATGTCGACGTGTCCGCCGATGCAGCCGGCCGCGTGGTCCTCACCGGAGTTGAGTCAGACGGCCGCGGGCCGCTGCGTGCGGTTGCGTACTCCGCGTCGGAACTACAGCCGCTCGTGATCGGACGATCGAGAGCCGCCACCCACTGACCGTCTGTTATCGTTACGCGTATGCGTTATCGCACGCTCCACGGCACGAACCTCCAACTCTCAGAACTCGGCTTCGGCACCTGGACCCTCACTACCGGCTGGTGGGGGACTTACACGGACGATGAGGCGCGACGCCTGATCAACATCGCGCTCGACGCGGGCGTCAACTACATCGACACCGCCGACGCGTACGGCAACGGCCGCGGCGAAACGATGCTCGCGCCGCTGGTGAAGGAGCATCCGGACGTCATCGTCGGCACGAAGTTCGGCTATGACTTCTACAACAATCCCGAACGTCCGCGCGGTCAGCGCGAACTGCCCCAGGACATGTCGCCGAAGTTCATCCGCTTCGCCATCGAGCAGTCCCTCAAACGCCTCGGCGTCGACCATGTCGCCATCTACCAGCCGCACAACCCGCGCGTGGTCACGCTGATGGAAGACGAGCATTGGCAGACGCTGGAGTCGCTGAAGAGCGAAGGCAAAATCCTGTCTTACGGCCCGTCCCTCGGGCCCGCGATCGGCTGGCGCGACGAAGGCATCTACGCGAACGCCGTCCGCCACGCGCCGGTCACGCAGATGATCTACAACGTCCTCGAGCAGGATCCGGGACGCGAGTTCATCCTGGCCGCGGAAAAGGGTCCGTCGTACGGCGGTGTACCGGAGTCGATGAAAGGGGAGACCGGGAAAAAGGTCTGCGCGACGTCGTCCGCGTTCGATGCGAATTTCCGCGCTTGGAAAGTCGACCCCGATCCGCAATTCCTGATCCGCGTGACGCACTCCTCGGGCATGCTCGAAGGGCAGTACACGCTCGAGACGAAGTTCGACGAGAGCGATCATCGCTCGCATCGTCCGCGCTCGTGGATGGTAGAAGGTCTGCAGAAAGTCGAACGCCTCGAACCGCTCCGTAAGCAGCGCAACGTGACTCTGGGCCAATTCGCACTGCTCTGGCTTTACGCGCATCCGTCGATCCTCTCTGCGCTTCCGAACATCTATAACGAGGAGCAGATCGCCGAGTTCGCCGCCGCGTCCGACCACGCGCCGCTTAACGATGCGGAGATGCAACAGATCCACGAGATGTACGAACGCAACTTCGACGTGACGCCGTACGTGGAAGAAGCGGTGACGGCTTGAACCACTGAGACACAGAGGACACAGAGAATCCCTCTCTGTGGTGAAACGTTTTTCTGCGTTAGCATCCCGCTCCTATGCCTGACATCCAGCACCAGCTCTTCATCAACGGTGAATTCGTCGACGCCCGTTCCGGCGAGACGTTCGCCACGTCCAATCCCGCCACCGAGGAGAAGATCGCCGACGTTGCCTCGGCGGGCGTCGACGATGTCGATGCAGCGGTCAAAGCCGCGCGCGCGCAGATGGAGCCCGGCTCCGACTGGCAGAAGATGAAACCGCGCGACCGCGCCAAAGCGCTCTGGCGCATCGCGGACATGCTCACCGCGAAGGCGGCCGAGATCGGACGCATCGAAACGATCGACAACGGCAAGCCGATTTTCGAATCGCAATTCGTCGACACGCCCGCCGCCGCCGAGTGCCTCTACTACTTCGCCGGCTGGAGCGGGAAGGTCACCGGCGAGACGATCCCAATCGCCGACAACGCCTTCACCTACACGCTGCGCGAGCCGGTCGGTGTCGTCGGCGCCATCACGCCGTGGAACTTCCCGCTGATGCTCGCGGTCTGGAAAATCGCGCCGGCGCTGGCGTGCGGCAACACGGTGGTCATCAAGCCGGCCTCGAACACATCGCTGTCGCTGCTGAAGTTCGCCGAATACGCCAAGGAGTGTGGACTGCCGCCGGGCGTGCTGAACGTGATCCCCGGACGCGGCTCCGTCGTCGGCAACGCGATGGTCGACCATCCCGGTATCGACGCCATCGCCTTCACCGGATCGACCGAAGTCGGGAAGGGATTGATGGCGCGCGCGGCGAAGACGTTGAAGAAAGTGTCGCTGGAGCTCGGCGGCAAATCGCCGAACGTCGTCTTCGCCGACTCCGATCTCGAAGCCGCCGCCCGCGGCGCGCTGAACGCGATTTTCTACGGAAAGGGGGAGGTCTGCGCCGCCGGCTCTCGTCTCCTCGTCGAAGAATCGGCGCACGACGAGTTGATGGCGAAGGTGACGGAGCGCGCCAACAAAATGGTCGCCGCCGATCCGCTCCACCCGAAAACCCGCCTCGGCGCGCTCGTTTCGAAAGAGCAGATGGAGACCGTCCTCTCCTACATCGAAGCCGGCAAAGCCGACGGTGCCAAACTCGTCGCCGGCGGCGAGCGCGCCGACATCGGCACCGGCAAAGGCTACTTCATCAAACCGACCATCTTCGACGACGTCGAGGTCGACCACCGCATCGCCAAAGAAGAGATCTTCGGCCCCGTCCTGGCCACGATCCGCTTCAAGGACGCCGAGGATGCCGTCGCCAAAGCCAACGCTACCGTCTATGGATTAGCCGCCGCCGTCTGGACCCGCGACATCTCCAAAGCCCACCGGATCGCCAAATCGATCAAAGCCGGCACCGTCTGGATCAACACCTACAACCTCTACGACCCCGCATTACCGTTCGGAGGCTTCAAAGAGTCGGGATTTGGCCGCGACCAGGGCCGCGACGCGTTAGAAAAGTACACGCAGACGAAGAGCGTGTGGGTGAATTTGTAGGAGGGCTGCGAAATCCAACTAGAATGTTGCCTTCTTTCATCGGCGGGATCCACCGGGCGTTCGCCTAGGTGTTGCCCTGAACTCATAAGCCCTTCTCAGCTCCGCTGCCGCCTCCCTCAAAATATTTCCCGGCCCTCTTACTGGGATAGCCCTTCGTTCCAAGCCAACGATTGAACGTGGTAGCCTTCGCACGTTATGCACAAGACCTACACCGCCGTAGTTGAGCGTTCCCCGGAAACCGGTCTTTTGGTCGGCTTCGTGCCGGGCTTTCCGGGCGCGCACACGCAGGCGGAGACGCTTGATGAGCTGAACGCCAACCTTCGCGAGGTCGTCGCCATGCTCCTGGAAGACGGCGAGCCAAACGTCGAAGCGGAATTCGTGGGAACGCAACTCATCGAAGTGGGCTAGCGTGCCGAAACTGCCGGTCCTAAGAGCGCGCGACGTCATCGCCGTGCTTCATCAGTTGAAGTTCAGCGAGGTTCGTCAGCGCGGATCGCACAAGCAGTTCAAGCACGCTGATGGTCGGATCACCACCGTTCCGGTTCATGGCGGCCGCGACATCTCCCCGAGTCTGCTTCGCAAGATCATCGAAGACATCAAGATCACTCCGGAAGAGTTCCTGGCGGACGCCCGAGCACGCGCTCTAACCACTTCATCACGGAGTGAGTATGCACCACCAGCTGACGTGGTGTCCTCCTCGCGCTCATGTACAATCCGCGCTCGTTTGAAGAGGAGAACCATGCGAAAGAACGCAATCATTTTCATCTCGCTCGCGGTGTTGTCATTCGGACTTCTCGGCTGTCCGCCGAAGGAGGGTGGCGGGACCGGCACGAGCGGCGGAGGCGCGGACATCCTCGTCGGCGAGTACGGCTCCATGACCGGACCGCAAGCCACGTTCGGCCAGTCCACCCACAACGGCATCATGATGGCCGCGGATGAAGTCAACGCCGCCGGCGGCATCAACGGACGCAAGATCAAGGTGCTGTCCGAGGACGATCAGTCGAAGCAGGAAGAAGCGGCTAACGCCGTCACCAAACTGATCTCGCAGAACAACGTCATCGCCATCCTCGGCGAGGTCGCCTCGTCCGCGTCGATTGCCGCGGCGCCGATCTGCCAGTCGAACAAGGTGCCGATGATCACGCCCTCGTCGACGAATGACGAAGTCACCCGCAAGGGCGATTACATCTTCCGCATCTGCTTCACCGACAGCTACCAGGGCGAGTACCAGGCCGTCTTCGCCGATGGCTGGTGCACGGCGAACAACAAGCCGAAGAGCGTGGCCATGCTCACCGACGTCAAGAGCGACTACTCGCAGGGACTGGCCAAAGTCTTCAGTGCCAAGTTCATCGCGCTCGGCGGCAAGATCTCAGGAACGCAGAGCTACGCGAACGGCGACAGCGATTTCCATTCGCAGCTCACCGCCATCAAGGGCACGAACCCGTCGATCATCTTCGTCCCCGGCTACTACACCGACATCGGCCAGATCGCCATTCAGGCCCGCGACCTCGGCATCACCGTTCCGCTCCTCGGCGGCGACGGCTGGGAATCGCCGCGGCTGATCGAGATCGGCGGCAAGTCGCTGGAAGGCTGCTTCTACACCAACCACTACTTCTACGGCGACCCCGCGCCGGTGGTCAGCAGCTTCGTGCAGAAGTACAAAGAGCGCTACGGACAGACCCCCGACGCACTGGCCGCGCTCGGCTACGACGCGATGAAGACGCTGGCAGATGCCATGAAGCGCGCCGCGAAGCTTGACGGTCCATCGATCCGCGACGCCATCGGCCAGACCAAAGGACTGGTCGGCGTTACCGGCACGATCAACATCGATGCGAACCGCAACGCAACGGGGAAGAAGCTCGTCATCGAGGAGATCAAGAACGGTCAGCTCACGCTGAAGGCCACCATCGATCCGGCCAAAGGCGGCAAGGTGGAGATGAACAACGGCGGCGCGCCGCCGGCTCCTCCGACGACGACCGCGGCTCCCGCGCCAGCGCCGAAGGCGGTACCGACCACGACCACAGGCTGAAACTAAAACTTTGTCTTTACATGAAAAGGTCCGGCGGTTAGCGTTCGCCGGACCTTTTTTTGCGTAAGGCCACTGAATGCAGGAGATCCTTCAGAATCTGCTGAACGGGATTGCCGTCGGCGCGATTTACGCGCTGATCGCCCTCGGCTACACGATGGTGTACGGCATCCTGAAGCTGATCAACTTCGCGCACGGCGACGTCTTCATGCTCGGCTCCTTCGTCGGGTTCTACGCCGGCGGATACGCCGCGAGGCACCTGCAGACCAACGGCGGCCCGCTCGGCTGGGGCTACGCCGGCCTGGTCATGCTGATCGCGATGATCGTCTGCGGACTCTTCGGATTCCTCAACGAACGGATCGCCTACCGTCCGCTGCGCAACGCGCCGAGGATCGCGTCGCTGATCACGGCGATCGGCGTGTCGTTCCTGCTCGAATACGGCGGCCAGTTCGTCTTCGGCGCCGACCCGAAATTCTTCCCCACGCTCGTCGAGAAGCACCTCATCAACTTCGGCGGCGTGACCACCACCAACTACCAGATCATCGTGCTGGTCGTGGCCGTGATCTTCATGGGCCTGTTGCAGTACATCATCTACGGGACGAAGTTCGGCCGGGCCATGCGCGCGGTTTCGTACAACTTTGAGACAGCATCGCTGATGGGAATTCCGACCGATCGCGTGATCTCGATGACGTTCATCATTGGCTCCGTGTTGGCCGCGGTGGCCGGGATTCTCTACGGCCTTTCGTATCCGAAAATCGATCCGCTGATGGGGATCATGCCCGGACTCAAAGCCTTCATCGCCGCGGTCCTCGGCGGCATCGGCAACGTGCCAGGCGCCGTGGTCGGAGGTCTGATCATCGGCATCATCGAATCGTTCGTCGGCGGCAGCCAGTTCTCGAATTACCGCGACGCGATCGCCTTCATCATCCTGATCGCGATCCTGCTGTTCCGGCCGTCAGGATTGTTCGGGAAGTACCAGGCGGAGAAGGTTTGAGAAGCGAAATGTTGAATGGGAACAGGGCGTCGGGTGTCGGGTGTCGGGTGTCGGTTCTCTCCGACTCTCCTGTCATCCTGAGCCGCCGGAGCGAAGCGGAGGACGGTCGAAGGACCCCCTCAGTGCTCGTCCCGCGAAATCCGCCGCGCCTCCCAGTTAGCAGGCTGGGGGTCGTTCGACCGTGCTACGCGCCTTTGGCGCTTCGCCGGCTCACGATGACA
>ERZ1739052.94-NODE-94-length-14760-cov-11.455627_pt1 | contig 14760 bp, 14 predicted proteins | sample MGYA00581761_ERZ1739052 | MGnify/ENA primary metagenome ERZ1739052 (study PRJEB42929, sample SAMN08275524) | rhizosphere metagenome | isolation source: Rhizospheric soil replicate 1 | host: Colobanthus quitensis and Deschampsia antarctica | place: Antarctica...
CGGTCTGCGGCGCTGCGACGGCGCGGCCGAGGAGCGTGGCGCGTTCGGCGCGGATGATGCCGCCGCCGATCGCCACGCCGCGAACTTTGACGCCATCGCCGGTGCGTATCTCGTTGAATCCTGTAGCTCCGACGAAGATCTCCGGCGCGCCGTTGATCGTCCCGCCGAAGCCGTTGTACTGCGTCGAGACCGAATCGGTGTCGACGGTGACCTGATCGCTCAGCGCACTGTCCGGCGTCACGACCATCCGGGCGCGCCCGTTCTGCGTGTCCGCAACCGTGCCGACGATCGATCCGCGGCCGCCTTCCTGCACATCGCCACTCGTCCGCCAGACAGTACGATCCTGTCCGAATGCGGCGACAGCCGACAGCGCCGCGAACGCAAAGATCGCTCGTAACTTGTTCATTGGTGCCTCCTGCGCGTGAGACGGCGCAAGAGCGCTGCCAGTAACGGTGGATCAGTGGATTAGTAGATCAAGAGGGGAAGCGTCAAGCAGCGCCCTGATCGACCGATGTTGCGATGTCTCATGGAAACCCCAAGGCGCGTCCTGACCGACTAATCTACTGATCCAGCTACTGCCTCGTCGCCACCAACTGCCCCGCGATCCAGCACTCGCGGACGACGCGGTCGTCGGCGGTGAAGATCAGTCCGGCCAGCAGGTCTTCGACCGAGGACGCCCGCTCGCTGCGCAACGCCACCAGCGGCGTCGACTTCAGATCGAGCTGGAGAAAATCAGCGGACTTGCCCGGCTCGAGGCTGCCGGACTCGGCATCGAGCGATAGCGCGCACGCGCCGCCGAGCGAGGCCAGGTACCAGAGGTGGAACGGCGTAAGCGACACGCCCTGTACCTGCTGGACTTTGTACGCGTCCGACATCGTCGCGAACATCGACGGCGTCGTGCCGGCGCCGATGTCGGTGCCGAGGCCGACGACAACGCCGGCGCGGAGCGTGTGGTGGAGTTTGAAAAGGCCGCTGCCGAGGAAGAGGTTCGAATTCGGGCAGTGCGCGATGCGCGTTCCGCGATGCGCGAGCAGCTCCAGCTCCTCCTCGGTCAGATGAACGCCATGCGCGAGAACCGTGCGCTCATCGAGCAGGCCGTAGCGGTCGTAAACATCCGCATACTCGGCCTCGGGGAAAAGATCGTGAACCCACTGCACCTCGTTGCGGTTTTCGGAAATGTGCGAGTGGACATACGCGTCCGGAAATTCGCGCTTGAGCTGGCCCGCGGCTTCGAGTAATTCCGTCGTCGACGTCGGCGCGAAGCGCGGCGTGATCGCGTAACGCAGTTGTCCGCGCTTGTGCCATTTCTGCAGCAGCGACCGGCTCTGCTCGTACGATTGCTTCGGCGTCTCCAGCAACGCGGCGGGCGCGTTGCGATCCATCATCGTTTTGCCGATGATCGCCCGGAATCCTCGCCGCTCCGCTTCCTCGAAAAAAATGTCCGTGGCACGTTCATGAATCGTCGAAAAGATCAGCGCGCACAACGTCCCGTTGCGCAGCAATTCATCGAAGAAGATGCGCGCGACCATGTCGGCGTGCTTCGGATCGCTGAACTTGGCCTCCGTCGGAAACGTGTAGCGGTTCAGCCATTCGAGAAGGTCGCCGCCGTACGAGCCGATCATCTCGAGCTGCGGCAGGTGCAGATGCGTATCGACGAAGCCCGGCGTGATGAGGACGTCGGGTCCGAGCTGCGTCAGCGTGGAGCTCTGCCGCGGTACGTCGCGCCACGCGCCGACGCCTGTGATGCGATCGCCGTCGACCGCCAGAAAGCCGTCGTCGTAGTAGACATACGACTTCGCCGGATCGACCGTGAAGGGATCAGCAATCGGCGAAAAAATCCGGCCGCGAAACAGTCGCACGCGCGCATTTTCGCACGCGCGTCAGGCGCCGGACGGAATCTCTTCCTCTTCCTCGGCTGGCCGCACCAGTTTCTCCAGAACGATCGCCTGGTGTGATCCCGTGACCACCGGGACCGGCTCGGGTGCGTCAAGCGACGCGGAAAGCGCCATCGACGTCTTCGTCACCGACTCGATGAAGAGGCTCTCGTTCGTCGGCGCCAGCGGCAACTCGGACTGACGACGCATGCGCGCGGCGCGCTCCTCGGCCTCGCGAAACTCCTTGTTGAACACGAGCAGCGACGGCGCGACCTTCTCGTACAACTCGCACGTGGCGCGGACGTCGTCGAGGCAGTAGTCGGCAATCTCGCGATGCCGCCCCGCGCGATACCAGGTCTCGACGGAACGCCCATCGAGTCCTTCGCCCTTCGACGTCTCGACGCCAAAGACTTTGCAGGCCAGGTCGAGGTTGAACTTGAACTGCCGCGCGTTCGTGGTGCCGAAGAAGTTCAGCGCCTCGCGCAGATCGCAATTCGGGTGATAGCCGTAGCGATACCCGACCAGATCGCGCTTCGGAATGATGCCGTTGATCGCGGAACGGATCATCAGAAACGGCCCGTCGAACTGCCGCCCGTTGAAGGTGATGAAGCGCGAGTCGCCCTCGAAGAACTCCCAGAACTTTTCGAGGATCTGCTTCTCGCTGCCGGAGATGTAGGTTCGCTGCCCCGCCTTCTCGACCGAGAGCTGCGTCTGGCCGGGCACCTCGTACATCGCGCACGAGCGGCCGTCTTCGATGTTGATGACGCCGATGGCGATGATGCGCCCGCGGAACGGCGACAGCCCGCCCGCGCGCCGCGTCTCCTCGGCGTCGCCATCGTTGAGTCCCTTGATCAGGTACTCGCGAACATACGCGTCCAGCTCTTCCCAGGGCGTCCCGACAGTCTCGATATCGATGACGAGTTTTTTCATGGAGGCAGGTCGTCATTCTAACAGGCGGCCCGCCCGTCATTCCGCGCAGGGTCGAAATCGCGGAGGTGTCTTGGACGTTCCCAAGTCCTCCGCCGTACATGTGTCACGATGGCCGCGGAAGTCCTCCGAATGATCGCGACGAAAGAGACCGTGGAGCTCGACGATCGGCAACTGGTCGAACAGATCCGGCAAGGCGATGACGGAGCCTTCGAGATGCTCGTCCGCCGCAAGACGTCCAAGGTCTACGGCCTTTGCTACCGCGTCATCGGCAACAGCGAGGACGCCAAAGACATCTCGCAGCTCGTCTTCCTGAAGTTGTGGGAGAACCTGGAAAAGTACGACGCGACGTACGCGTTCGACACGTGGCTCTATCGCATGGTCACGAACGTCGCCATCGACTTCATGCGCAGCAAGCAGTCGCGCGACAACGCCGTCAACTCCAACCTGCGGCTGGTCAAGACATCGATCGATCCGGAGCAGACGGTGACCGTGGCGCGCAAGGAAGTCGAGTCGGTTTTCAACGCCGTTTCGAACGTCCTCTCGCCGAAGCAGAAGACGATCTTCGTCATGAGCGAGATGGAAGACCTCCGCTCCTCCGAAATCGCCAAAGTCCTCGGCTGCCGCGAGTCGACGGTGCGCAATCACCTCTTCAACGCGCGCAAGTTGATGCAGGCGCAGCTCAAGAGACGCTTCCCCGAGTACGCGCGGCTGTGGGAGGAATCGCGATGATGACCTGCACCTCCTTCCGCGCGAATCTGCAGCCCGGCAACGCCGACGCGGCGTCGCTCGATCACCTTCGCCATTGCGATGGCTGCCTCGACTTCGCCATGAACGTCGACCCCGACCTCTTCTTCCGCTCGCTCGGCGGCGAAGAACTCGTCCCGCCCGGCGGCATCGACGCGTTCGTCGGCGACGTCATGTCGCAGGTGCGCGTCCATGATGCTGAGGCAGCGCTTGCGGCGCGGCACAATGTCAGTGCGTGGCAGCGCTGGGCCATTGCGGCAACGGTCGCTGCCGGCGTCACCGGCGCCACGCTCGCGTATCGCTACGAACATCCCGCGCCTCGTGTGGCACAGACACTCCAGTCTGTGAGTGTGGCACAGACACTCCAGTCTGTGAGTGTGGCACAGACACTCTTGTCTGTGCCGCGGCCCGCCACCACTGCGACGAAATCGTTCGTCGAAACGTATTCATCCCATGACGCGACGATCGTCGAGATGCCGAACGACGGCAGCGGCACGAAAATCGTGATGATCTTCGACGACAAGTTGCCGGCGGACCTATGAAATTCAAACGCGTTTTCCTGATGATTTCGATGATGCTGGCCTTGACCGGCGCAGCGTTCGCGGAACCTGCCACGGCGGACGGCAAGCCCGCGCTGGCCGTGCGCTCGTTCTCATTCAAGTTCAAGCAGGCCGACAAAGCCGCCGCCGCCATCAAGCCGCTGCTCAGCCCCGAAGGCTCGATGTCGATCCAGCCATCGACGAATTCGCTCGTCGTCACCGACCGCGCCGAGAACATGAAAGCTGTCGCCAAACTGATCGGCGACTTCGACAAAGAGCCGCAGAGCTTCCGCCTCTACGTCCGCATCGTCGGCGCCTCACGCGTCGAAGGAACGCCGAAGATCGCCGACGATCTGAAAGACGTCGCGCGCAAGCTGGCCATCCTGCCGTACAACGCGTTCGAGAGCGTCGGCGAAGCGACGGTGCAGGGCAAGGAAGGCGATCCGGGCCTCATCGACATGTCCACCGGCTATCGCGCCAACTTCAAGTTCGGCGAGTACGACCCGGCCAGCGACTCGATCGCCGTCAAAGATCTCCAGATCGGCAAGCTCACCGGCGCGCAGCACGACCAGCTCACGTCGCTGCTCAAGACCTCGCTGAATCTCAGCATCGGTCAGACCTACATTCTTGGCGCGTCGAAGACCCCGCAAAGCCAGCGCGCGCTGATGATCGTCCTCGTCGCTCGACGATAGCGGCGATTCCCTCCTACACACCGAGGCGCGGCGAACTCACCCTCCGCCGCGCCTCATTTTTTTAGTAGCAAGTGGCAAGTGACCACTGACCACTAACCACTTCACCTGCTATCCTTCGAAAAGTTCCAAATCGGAGGATTTCAATGCGCAGATTCGTTTTCGCGGCGGTCGTTTGCACGCTCATGGCGCTTCCGCTGGCCGCACAGAACACCGACATCGAATCGCTCTCCGGGCTGCAGTTCAACTTCGGCAATCCCGGTGCGCGATCCCTCGGCATGGGCGGCGCGTTCCTCGGACTCGCTGACGACGCCTCGGCCGCCGAAGCCAATCCGGCCGGCTTGACGATTTTGCGGAAGCCGGAGATCACCGTCGAAGGGCGCAACTATCAGGAGCAGCAGGTCTTCACGACCAGCGGCACATTCCCCGACCTCCAGCGCACCGCCTTCAGCCACTACAGCCAGCGCATCGACGCGACCTTCGCCAGCATCGTCTACCCCACCAAGCACTTCACCATCGGCGCGTACTACCACGAGCCGCTGCGTAACGAAGGGACGGGCCAGGTGGTGCCGGTGACGAACACATTCACCGGCCAGGTCAAGACCGACGTCCCCAACTTCTTCCTGCCGGTCGATACGAACGGCAACGCCACCGGCGGCCCGATCACCTCGGTCCAATGCGACGCGCTGCGCCTGAAGTCATTCCCCGGCTGTATCGAATACGGACTGTTTCCGTTTCTCAGCTCGGTGAAAATTCAGGAGAGGACTTTCGGCCTGGCCATGGCGTTCAAAGTCGGCACGTTCTCCTTTGGCGCCACCGCTCGCTCGCAGCGGTTCAACGAGACCGCGTTCACCTTTCGCGTGACGCCGACCTTCGATTTCTCGAGCATTTCCGTGCAGGCCACGAGCGACATCCGCAAGAACAATGACGTGGCCAAGGACAAGACCGACCTCACGTTCACTGGCGGCTTCAAGTGGGCGCCGAACGATCGATTCTCGATCGGCGGCGTCTACAAGCAAGGCGCGAAGTTCGTCGCGCCGACCTTCGCCGCGAACGAGCAAACGAATTTCGAATTCGTGAAAGCAGCCGACACGACCTTCCACATCCCGGACGTCTACGGCGCCGGCGTCTCCTTCCGTCCGATCCCGGTCCTGACCCTCAACGCGGACGCAGTGCGTGTGAAGTACTCGAACCTCGTCGACAACTTCGTCTCGATCAACGCGAACGTCCGCAAAATCGACAAGGCATACACGGCCGCCGATGCCACCGAAATCCACCTCGGCGGCGAATACTTTTTCTCGACGAAGATTCCGTTCGCGGTCCGCGCCGGAGCGTGGCGCGACCCGCAGCACTCGATCACGTACTCCGGCCCTTTGACGAACTCTGACGAAGTGGCCGCCGCGGTGCTCTTCCCGAAGACGAAGAGCCTGACGCACTTCTCCGTCGGCGCCGGCCTGGCGTGGCCGCGCTTCCAGATCGACGCTGCGTACGACCGCTCGGATCTTTTCAAGGTCGGCTCGATCTCGATGGTGACGCGGTTCTAAAGTCGACTGAAAAGGCGTTTCACCACAAAGACACAAAGAACACCAAGATCCCCCTTTGTGTCTTTGTGGTTTAAAGCTGTTCCAAAGGCAAGTCGAGCAGCTCGAACGTCTCCCATCCGCGGAAATCAAAGTGCCACCATTCGGAAGGGAGCGGATCGAAGCCATGGCGCGTCATGACATCGCGCAGCCTGGCGCGATTTGCGATCGCCTCGGCTGGCAGATCGTTGAAATCCTGCCGCGCCTTCGGCGTGAACGCGTCGTAGCCGGTCGGCATCGGCAACTCGCGACCGGTGCGCAGATCGATCAGCGTCAGATCGACCGCCGCGCCGCGATTGTGGCGTGAACCTTTGGCTGGATCGGCGACGAAATCGGGATTGCGGATCGGCTTCCACATCCGCACCGTCACGCGATACGGCCGATAGCCGTCGAAGAGTTTCAATCCCAGCCCCTCGCGCGCCAGCTCGCGCTCGACATCATGCAGCGCAATCGCGGCGGGACGGCGCAGAAACACCTTCGCCACCGGATACAGCGTCTGATGCATGAAGTTGTCGGTGGTGGCGTAGCGGACGTCGCGCGGGATGTCGGTGATCTCGACCAGCCGCTTGTCCGGTTCGGCGGCGACCAATCGCTCATACTCGGCCATCGATTTGACGACCGGCGGATGCGTTGTCGCACACGCAACGGCAATCAGCAGGAATGCGGCAAGTTTCTTCATGCGATCGCCGGCGCCACCTTCGTCATGAAGTCTTCCATGTTCTTCATCACCCGTTTCGAATCGTGATTGTTGAAATCGAACCACAGCATCAGCCGATCCTCGGGATCGAAGCGCTCGCGAATCTGCGCCGCGATCATCGCCGCATCGCCGATCAGCGCGTTCTCGGATGCTCGGCGCACCTTCTCTTCGTCAAGCGTCCCTTCCAGAGCGCGCCAATAGTTCGTCAGAGCTGCACGCGCTTCCTCGGCCGCGCACGCCGGATCGTCGTTGATGAAAACGAGCACCGTTCGCGGCATCAGGCGCCGGTGCCACCCGCCGCCGTCGGGGTGATACGCCGTTTCCATCCGCGCATTTGTTTTCTGAATCTCGTCGCCGGGCGTGATCGACAGATTGAAAACGCCTACGGGCAGGAACGTGTTCGCGAACATCTGCGTGGCCGCATCGTGCGATCCGATCGACAGCCGCAGCAGATCCATCCGCGATTCCTGCGGCACGATTTTCAGATTCGGAAACACCCAGCGCGGCCCCAGCGGAATCGCAGTCGCGTCCTGTCCATATGCCTGGACGACGCGTTCCCAATCCGCATCGGAACGAAAGTCTTTCTGCTCCAGCGAGCGCTCCGCGATCATCGACGAGCTGAGCACCTCACCTTGGAGCAGGCGCAGAAAAATCTCCGTCGCCTCTTCGAAGATCTTGTTCTTCACCACCGGCCACGCCGCTTCCTCGACCGGATTCCGCGGAACGATTCCGTACGGGATGTTGATGAACGGAAAGCGTCCGGCCGCGAAACCGACCGTCAGCAGCCGCCGCTCCCCCGGATCGAGTCCGTGCAGTGCCAGAAACGTCTTGACGCGCTCCGCCGCCGCGATCGGCCCGCCGTTGCAGAGGATGTTCATGATCGCCGACCCGACGCCGATCTGCTTCGTCCGCGCGAAGATGCGATGCGCAAGCTGCAGGATGTCGGTATTCAGTCCGATCTCGCCGACAAAGTGCGGGATCACCGCTCCTGCGTTCATCTTCTGAACCTCGGTCGACAGATGGCTCTCCGCAATCCAAGCCGTCCCGAATCCAAGCCGGTCCGCGAGCGCCACCTGGTCGAAGAAGTTCTCGAACATGACCCGCTCCGACGGCATGTACCCAGCGACCTCGGTCTGCGAGATGGAGAAGAAGATGTCGAGCTCCATGCACACGCGATCGTATAGCGAGTCCCTATAATCCACGCCGTGCCCTTCAACGAAAACCTGCCCGTGAACTTCGCGCGGGCCATGCCGAACTGGCAGCCGCTCGTCGAATACCGCCGCAACGGCGTCGCCGAGAACACCATCCACGGCGCCGTCTCCTGGGTCTCCGGCCGCAACGTCATCTACTCCTTCGGCGGCAACGTCGAGGTCTACGGACGCTCGATGGTCAAGCCGATCATGATGAAAGTCTTCACGCGCGAATTTGCGCGCGCGCTGACCGGCGAGCAGAAAGCGATCTCCGTCGCCTCGCACAACGGCGACACCGAGCACGTTCGCGTGGCGCGGACGATTCTGTTGCAGGGCGAATGGGGCCTCATGCAGGCGCCGCTCGACGTCCCCCTCGTCCAGTTCGGCCGCCAGGTGCGCCGGCCGCGGCGCTGGTACCACTGCTGCTCCGGAGAACACGCCGCCATCCTCCGCGGCTGCAAGCTGAAGGGCTGGTCGCGCGTTGGCTACGTCTGGCCGCACCATCCCTTCTTCCAGGACTACCTCGCGTACATCCGCCACGCGCTCGGCGACGACTGGAAGCAGGGCACCATCGGGAAGGATGGCTGCGGACTGCCGACCGTTTCGATGACGGTAACCGATCTCGCTAAACTGTTCGCTAATTTAGTCACGGAAAAGGATGACGACTGGATCTGGCAGGCCATGATCGAGCATCCCGACCTCATCGGCGGCTTCAACCGCCTCGACTCCACCATCCTCAAAGCCTGCCACGGACGCGTCCTCGCCAAGGAAGGCGCCGACGGTCTTCTCGGCCTCGCCATCGAGCATCCCGAGTACCCCGACGGCCTCGGCGTCGTCGTCAAGATCGCGCACGGCTGGAATCCGCAGGCAACCTGGTACATCGCGCGCTACATTCTCGGCGTCCTCGGCTTCGAGTTTCGCAATCCGTACAAGCTCCGCCGGCAGAAAGCATTCATCGTCCCCGAGGTGATTCCGCCGGGGTTGCGCGACCGCATGAGCGCCATCGTGCCGTGGGACTCCTGGGACCCGGACATCGACAAATGGGAGTTCGAACCCGAGGAATTCGTTCTGACCCCCTAAAACCCCACCATTAGTAGAGTTTCTTGACGTCCGAAAAAAACGCAGCGTACACTCGCTCCACCACGCGAATGCCCGCCGATCCGAGGATCCGTCACTACCTTTCTATCCACCCATTCGAATCATCGAAGGAGTAGCTATGGCCACAGTTCCAGCAGACAAACTCAAGGCAGCGGAAACAGCGCTGACGCAGATCGAGCGGCAGTTCGGCAAAGGCTCGATCATGCGTCTCGGCGCGAAGGAGTTCGTGCCGATCAGCGCGATCTCCACCGGATCGATCGGCGTCGATGCGGCGCTTGGCGTGGGCGGCGTGCCGCGCGGCCGCATCATCGAAATCTTCGGCCCGGAATCGTCGGGTAAAACCACCCTCTCCCTCCACGTCATCGCCGAGGCGCAGAAAGCGGGCGGGCTGGCGGCATTCATCGACGCCGAGCACGCGCTCGACGCCGAGTACGCGAAGAAGCTCGGGGTCGACATCGACAACCTCCTGGTCTCGCAGCCGGACAGCGGCGAGCAGGCGCTGGAAATCGCCGAGGTGCTGGTGCGGTCGGGCGCGATCGACGTGATCGTCATCGACTCCGTGGCCGCGCTCGTACCGCGCGCAGAGCTCGACGGCGAGATGGGCGATTCTCATATGGGATTACATGCCCGATTAATGTCACAAGCTCTTCGTAAATTAACAGCGATCGTTTCGAAGTCAAAGACATCACTGATTTTCATCAATCAGATTCGTGAAAAAATTGGTGTCATGTTCGGCAACCCGGAAACCACCACCGGCGGCCGCGCGCTCAAGTTCTACTCGTCGATCCGCATTGACATCCGCCGCACCAATCAGATCAAGGACGGCGAGGAAGTAGTCGGATCGCGCGTGAAGGTCAAGGTCGTCAAAAACAAGTGCGCCGCCCCCTTTCGCCACGCCGAGTTTGACGTAGGTTACGGCGAGGGCATCTCCAAGACCGGCGAGCTGATCGACATCGGAATCGAGAACAAGATCATCGAGAAGTCCGGCTCCTGGTTCTCCTACGGCGATGTACGCCTCGGCCAGGGCCGCGAGAACGCCAAGCTGTTCATCAAAGAGAACCCCGATCTCTCGAGCGAGATCGAAGCCCGAGTCCGCCGAGCCCTCGGCATCGGCACTCCCGAGCTGACCGTGATCGAAGGCGGCGAAGCCGCCTCAGCGAAGCCGGCGCGGGTGGCGGCGAAGTAAGTTTTTTCCAGCGTTCGAACAAAGGCACAGCGTCCGCGCTGTGCCTTTTGTTTTTCAGGGGTCGGAACAATGATCTTCAAGCGCGCGGTGGTCGGGAAAGGACCGCCGTCAACAGCACGACCACGTTGCAGAAGAGCAGCCAGCCGCCGAAGGCGTCGGCGTCGTCGGGGCGGATGTTGGGGAAGATCAGTGGGAACCAGATCGCGCTGATGGTGTCGAGAAGCATGCCCGGCGCAACGAGGGCGATGGCGGCGAGGGCGCGCTGTTCCGGGAGGCGGTATCGCTGGAGTACCGCGATCGCTACGGCGATCATTACGGGCAGCGTGATGATCAGCAGCGGGATGGTCGACCCTCCGCGGAAGACGTACTGACCGGCCAGACGCAGCGCGATCGTGGCAGCGGCCCAGATGATGAAGCCTGTCACGGCCATTCGTTCATCGCGGTCCTCCTGGGTGATTCGGGCAAGAATAGCGAATGCGGCTCGATCAGGCCATTGCGGCGCGTTATCCGAACCTTTCTCGTCGCAAAGCGCGCGAGTTGATTGCGGCGCGGCGGGTGCTGGTGAATGAGCGGGCGGTGTCGATCGCGTCACGTGATGTTGATGCGGATGATCGCATCGCTGTCGTCGATGACGTGCCGGAGCTGGCGATCATTCGTGAGAGCGACGAGTGGATTGCGGTCGACAAGCCTGCCGGCATGCCGACGCAGCCGACGCGCGATCGAGAGCAGCGCTCGCTGGAGGAATTGCTTCGGCTGCGCTTCCGCGAAATCTGGCTCGTCCATCGCCTCGATACGCCGACGAGCGGCGTGGTGTTGTTCGCGAGGAGTGCCGCGGCCGCGGCGAGGTTCTCAGCACTGTTTGCAAACGGCGGGATCCGGAAGACGTATCTCGCCATTCTTGAAGGTGAGATCGCCGAGGAACGCGTCATTGACACGCCGGTTCAGGGAAAAAGCGCGCGAACGACCTTTCGGCCTCTTCGAGTCGACGACAACACCACACTCGTCGAAGCGATCATCGAAACCGGGCGAACGCATCAGATTCGCATTCACGCGCAGTCGATCGGCCATCCTGTTGTTGGCGACCGCCGCTACGGTTCCGGCGGACGCGCGGCCCGGCTGATGTTGCACGCGTGGAAGTTGGAGCACGCCAGCTTCGGCGTACTTGAAGCGCCCCCGCCTACTTCGTTTTCTTTCGAGTCGCCCACCCCTCGATGATGCGTTGCGGCGTGCGCGAAAGCGCCAGCGCCTCGGCGGGGACGTCCTTCGTGATCGTCGAGCCGGCGCCGACGTATGCTCCTTTGCCGATGCGAACGGGCGCGACCAGTTGCGTGTCGGAGCCGATGAAGGCGCCGTCTTCGATCACTGTCTTGTGCTTGTTCACGCCATCGTAGTTGCACGTGATCGTTCCCGCGCCGATGTTCACGTCCGCGCCGACTTCCGCATCGCCGATGTACGACAGGTGCGACGCCTTCGTACCTTCGCCGAAGACAGCCTTCTTCGTCTCCACGAAATTGCCGACCTTCACACGGCGGCCGAGCTTCGTACCGGGACGAAGATGCGCGTACGGACCGACCGCCGCTTCGTCTTCGATGATTGCGTCCTCGGCAACCGTGCCGGTCTTGAGATGCACGTCGTCGCCAACGTTTACGTTTGTCAGATGGACGCCCGGCTCGATGACGCAGCGCGATCCGATTGTCGTCGTTCCTTCGATCGTCACGAACGGATAGACGACGGTGTCGTTGCCGATGGACACGGTCGAATCGATCACGACTGTAGCCGGATTGCGGAAGGTCACGCCCTCGGACATCAACTTCGTGACCACGCGCCGCTGGATTTCGCCTTCCACCGACGCCAGATCGGCGCGCGAATTCACGCCGAGGGCTTCGATCGGATCGTCGGCGATCACGGCACCGACGCGACGGCCGGAGTCGCGCAGCACGCCGGGGAGATCGGTCAGGTAGTACTCGCCCTGGGCGTTGTCGGTGGAGAGATTGCGGAGGTTGTCGAAGAGGTGCGTGCCATCAAAGACGTAGATGCCGGCGTTCACTTCCCGAATCTGTTTCTCATCGTCGGACGCGTCTTTTGCTTCGACGATGCGCGTTACGGCGCCGTGGTCGTCCCGAACGATGCGACCGTACATCGCCGGATCGTCGAGCACCATCGTCAGCAGCGTGAGTGCGTTCTTCGAGCGGTCGTGCTCATCGAGCAGCCGTCGCAGCGTCTCAGGACGCGTGAGCGGGACGTCGCCGGAGAGGATCAGCACGTGACGCGCGCCATCGACGAGCGGCGCAGCCTGCAGCACGGCATGGCCGGTTCCTTTCTGTTCTTCCTGCACCGCGTAGCGGGCGCGTTCGCCGACCACTTTCTGCACCGACTCGCGCTGGTGGCCGATGATGATGATCGGCGGGCGGTCGCAGATCGCGCCGGCGAGATCGAGAACGTAGTCGATGATCGGCCGGCCCGCGGCAGCATGGAGGATCTTGATCGTCGCGGACTTCATGCGCGTGCCCTGGCCGGCTGCGAGGATGATGACGTCGAGGTTCTGGTTCAAAGCAGTCATGCCTCCGTACGCCGCATCCTTTCAAGCGTCCGGCCATAACGCTCGTAGAGGCGAAAAATCGTATCGGCGAGCGCGACCGAATCGTGGCGCACGAAGTTGCCTTCCTTGATGATGTCGCCGAAAAACGGGGTCACGCCGAGCTCGCGGATCGCGTTCACGTCGAACGCGACGGGATGCTGACCTTGCGAGGCGTACGCGCCGAGAATCGTCTCCGAGGGACGGCGGCCGTTGAGAATCATGACGTCGACGACGAGCCCCGCGTGTTCGATGACCGCCTGCAGATGCTCCTCGGCGGTGTAGCCGTCGCTCTCGCCCGGCTGGGTCATCACGTTGCAGATGTACACGCGGAGCGCGCGCGACTGCCGCAGCGCCTCGGCCATGGGCTTGATCAGGAGGTTCGGAAGGATCGATGTGTAGAGCGAACCGGGACCGATGAGAACGAGGTCGGCGGCATGCAGCGCCTCGAGGGCGCGATCGGTCGGTTGCGCGTCGGAGGGATCGATGCTCAGGTGTGTGATGCGCGCGTGGCGCGGCAACTGCGGATTCTTTTCGCCGAGGTACGAGCCGCTGATCGCGACTTCGCCGAGCAGTGCGTAACCATCGGCGAGCGTCGCGCGAAGTCGAACATCGGCGAGCGTCGACGGGTAAATCTCGCCGGCGATGTTGAGAACCTCGGACGCCGTCGATATCGCCTGGTCGAAGCTGCCGGTGATGTCGGTCAGCGCGGCCAGCAGCAAGTTCCCAAGCGAATGTCCGCCAAGCGCCGACTCAGCATTCTCGAATCTGTAGCCGAAGAGGCGCGACAGCAGATGCTCCTCCTCGGCCAGCGCAACGATGCAGTTGCGGATGTCACCGGGGGGCAGCATGCCGAACTCTTTGCGGAGCGCGCCGGAGCTGCCGCCTTCGTCGGTCACGGTCACGATCGCGCCGAGGCGGGCGATTGACCACGGACCGTCGGCATCGACGTAGCTTTTCAGTCCGCGAAGCAGTGTCGAAAGGCCGGTGCCGCCGCCGATGGCGACGATGTTGATCCCATGTTGGCGCATTCGCGCTGGATTGTATGCGCTGCTTGCCGGCTGTCGATTCGTTGCGCCTCGCGCGTTGCCATTTCCTATTCTCAGCGGTCTCACCGCACGAAGTCGATGAATCCCCGCTCCACGTTTACGTCGACCAGCTTCACGTTGACCTTGTCGCCAACGTCGATGCCCTGGGCGCCGTGCACGACTTTGCCTTCGACCGGGGGATGGAAAACGCGGACCCACGTTCCCTTCTCGGACGCGCCCGTGACGATGCCGTCGAAGCGCTGGCCGATGCGATCTTCGAGAATGCAGGCCGCGGCCGACTTCCGCACCTGGCGTTCCACCTTGTTCGCGGCGTCCTCGGCTTCGGTGCAATGCGTTGCCAGCGCGGTGAGCTCGTCGCTCGTGTACGGCGTCTTGGCGCCGGCCAGCGCAGCCTTGATCAGCCGATGCGTGATGAGATCGGGGAAGCGGCGGTTCGGGGCCGTCGAATGCGTGTAGTCCTTCACCGCCAGGCCGAAATGGCCGATCGACGGCTGACCAGGTTTCCCGACAACGTACCCGCCCGCGCCCCTCGCTTTGCCGATCGCACGCGAAAGGTCAGGCAAACGCACCGGGCACGCGGTTCGGCGGGGGACGGGACTCCCACCGCGC
>ERZ1739052.95-NODE-95-length-14705-cov-10.686212_pt1 | contig 14705 bp, 13 predicted proteins | sample MGYA00581761_ERZ1739052 | MGnify/ENA primary metagenome ERZ1739052 (study PRJEB42929, sample SAMN08275524) | rhizosphere metagenome | isolation source: Rhizospheric soil replicate 1 | host: Colobanthus quitensis and Deschampsia antarctica | place: Antarctica...
GGTATGTTTGGTTACATACGCAGGCGGCCTCAGAGCAAATGGCGTGACTGGAGTTCAAGCTGTTGCCCGTCCGATCCGGAGCCGGCGCTCGCCGGGCAGGGCTGCAACGTGGCGGTGGTCATGGACTTTTCGAAGTACATGCACAACATCCGCGAGCTGAATGCCGGCGAAACGTTCGCGATCATCGAGCCGGGCATCATCCTCGACGACCTTCGCAACGCCGCGGAAAAACACACGCTCACCTTCGGTCCCGATCCCGCCACGCACACGCACTGCACGCTCGGCGGGATGATCGGCAACAACTCCTGCGGCGTGCACGCGCTGATGTCGGGCAAGACCGTCGACAACATCGAAGAGCTGGAGATCCTCACCTACGACGGCGTGCGCATGCGCGTCGGTCCGACGAGCGACAGCGAGCTCGAAGAGATCATTGCGGCGGGTGGACGTCGCGGCGAGATTTACGCGGGGATGAAACGCATCCGCGACACGTACGGCGATCTGATTCGCGCGAAGTATCCGAAGATTCCGCGGCGCGTTTCCGGCTACAACCTCGACGCGATCCTTCCCGAAAACGGCTTCAACGTCGCGCAAGCGCTGGTCGGCAGCGAATGCACGTGCGTGGTCGTGCTCGAAGCAAAATGCAAGCTGGTCTACTCGCCGCCGTCGCGCACACTCGTGGTCCTCGGCTACGACGACATCTTCGAAGCCGCCGACGACGTGCCGCGCCTGCTCGAGTTCAAGCCCATCGGACTCGAAGGGATCGACGATCGCCTCATCGACGACATGAAAGCGAAAGGGCTGAACGTCGACAAGATCGATCTGCTACCGAAAGGCAAAGGCTGGCTGCTCCTCGAATTCGGCGGCGAGACGAAGGAAGCGTCCGACGGCTACGCGCGCACGATGATCGCGTCGCTGGCATCGTCACCGTTCAGGATTTCGCATCGCCTCTACGACGACAAAAAGGACGAGAAGAACATCTGGGCGATCCGCGAGTCGGGCCTCGGCGCGACCGCCTTCGTTCCCGGCAAGGGCCACACGTGGGAGGGATGGGAGGATTCGGCCGTCGATCCGAAACACCTCGGCAAGTACCTTCGCGAACTGCGCGCGCTCCTCGACAAGTACAACTACCGCGGCGATCTGTACGGCCATTTCGGCCAGGCCTGCGTCCACACGCGCAACGATTTCGATCTCGAGTCGGCGCCGGGCATCGCCAAGTTCCGTTCGTATCTCGACGAAGCCGCGGACCTCTGCATCAAGTACAACGGCTCACTCTCCGGCGAGCACGGCGACGGCCAGTCGCGCGCGGACCTGCTCCCGAAGATGTTCGGCCCGGAGCTGATCCAGGCGTTCAACGAATTCAAGGCATTGTGGGACCCGGATTGGAAGATGAATCCCGGCAAGGTGGTGAAGCCCTACCACCCCACCGAAAACCTTCGCCTCGGCGCGGACTTCCGGCCGTGGTCGCCGGAGACGCACTTCAACTTCCCCGAGGACGAAGGTCGCATGGACCGCGCCGCGATGCGCTGCGTCGGCGTCGGCAAATGCCGGCGCATGGACGGCGGCACGATGTGCCCGAGTTTCATGGTCACGCGCGAGGAGGAGCACTCGACGCGCGGCCGCGCGCGCCTGCTGTTCGAGATGTTCGAGGGGAAGGTCATCCCGGCGAGTTGGAACAACGAGGCGGTCAAAGACTCACTCGACCTCTGCCTGGCCTGCAAAGGCTGCAAAGGCGATTGCCCTGTCAACGTCGACATGGCCACGTATAAGGCCGAGTTCCTGTCGCACTACTACGCGCGGAAGCTGCGCCCGATCGCGGCGTACTCGATGGGATGGATCTACTGGTGGGCACGGATGGCCGAGGTGGCGCCGGGTCTTGCAAATGCATTGATGTCGCTGCCGGTGTTCAAGACGCTCGGCGGCGTGGCGAAACAGCGGTCGATGCCGCGCTTCGCGAAGACGACGTTCGTCGAGCAGTTCCTGGGAACGCGGGCGTCTCGCCCGCACGGGAAGGAACGGAGCAACGGCGGGCGGGACGCCCGCGCTCCCAGGAAGGTCCTGCTCTGGCCGGATACGTTCAACAATCACTTCCATCCCGCCACTGCGAATGCGGCGACCGATGTTCTCGAAGCAGCCGGCTACGAAGTAATCATCCCGCGCAAACGCCTCTGCTGCGGGCGACCTCTCTACGACTGGGGCTTCCTCGGCATGGCGAAAAATTTACTGCGCGAGACGATGGAAGCGTTGAAGCCGGAGCTCGACGAAGGTATCCCGATCGTCGGTCTGGAGCCGAGCTGCGTCTCCGTCTTCCGCGACGAGCTGCCGAATCTTTTCGCGGGTGATGCGGATGCAATCCGCCTGTCGAAAGCAGTGAAGACGCTGCCCGAGTTTCTGCTAGCGGAAGGCGTCGAGCTGCCGATGCTGAAAGGCAAAGCGCTCGTCCAGGCGCATTGCCACCACTCGGCTGTCCTGCATTTCGACGATGAGAAAAAAGTGCTGAAGAAGCTCGGCCTCGACGTCGACCATCCCGACTCCGGCTGCTGCGGCATGGCCGGCTCGTTCGGTTTCGAGCCTGACAAGTACGAGCTGTCGATGCGCGTCGGCGAACGCGTTCTCCTCCCCGCCGTCCGCGAAGCCGCGCGCGACACGATCATCGTCGCCGACGGCTTCAGTTGCCGCGAACAGATCGCGCAAGGAACGAATCGCGAAGCGCTCCACCTCGCGCAGGTGCTGCAGATGGCTCTGCGCAACGAAGCGGTCCGCGAGCTCCCAGAACGCCGCTACCCGGACGACGCCGCGACGCTCGACGTACGCAAGCTGGCGTGGAAAGCGGCGGGGATTGCCGGCGGAATCGCGTTGTTCGCATGCGGAATCGCGCTGCTGCGGAGACGCCGTACAAAGCCGAAATTCCGCTGATTGCAGAGTGAGTGGTCACGTCGCGCGGAGGCGCGTGCGACCGACAAAGTCCGCGGAATTAAAGGCCGGCGTGACGACTGTAGTGATAGCAACGACCGCGTGGTATCACCGGAGATCCTGACGTCTCCGCTTCGCGGTCGCGTCAGGATGCGCGTGTCGGCTGCGGCGCGTCACCGCTGGCGGAGAGAGAGGGATTCGAACCCTCGGTAGAGCTTTAGGCCCTACGACGGTTTAGCAAACCGTTGGTTTCAGCCACTCACCCATCTCTCCGTGGCGGAACCGTGGTGCCAAATGCACAGCGCAGAATGCGGATCGGAGAGCGTCAATTCCCGAGGGCCCAATCGCCGCCTTGAAGCGTGTTATTGCGGAGTTCACTGGCACAGTTCGTGAAGCCCGATTAGCTCGCCTCACGCATGTCGTTACGCAGTTCTTGCGGTATCGATTTTCAACGCGAAGGAGACTCTCATGGCGAATACAAGCAAACGCGGTTTTGCATCGATGGATGCGAGCAAACAGCGTGAGATTGCGAGCAAAGGCGGACGAGCGGCACATGCAAAAGGGACCGCTCACGAATTCACATCCGATGAAGCGCGCGTGGCCGGACGCAAGGGCGGCGAAGCAGTGAGCCGCGACCGCGCCCACATGTCGGCCATCGGGCGCGAAGGCGGCCACAGCCGCGGACGCACGCGCCAGCCGGGCATGAGCGACAACACCGGCGCGATGGACACGGAGCGCCAGAATTACATCGGCCACGGCAGCGATCGCGGCACGTTCGAGGAGTCGAATCGCAATCCATCGCCGTCGTCGCGGCAGGAAAGCGGCAACGATTTCCGCAACGACAACAGCGCGAACCGCGGCTCCTTCTGAGCTGCGATCCAACTCGACAGTACCGCCGGCGCAGGCTAGGCCAACCAACGCTCCAGCGCGTCGCTGGCGTCCCCGGCAGGGATCGAACCTGCGACCCACAGCTTAGAAGGCTGTTGCTCTATCCGACTGAGCTACGGGGACAGAAGAGCGGAAGGGAAAATTGGTCGGGGCGAGAGGATTCGAACCTCCGACCCCCTGCTCCCAAAGCAGGTGCGCTACCAGACTGCGCCACACCCCGACGAGGAACTCCTCACAACTGCTGCGCGGCGGATGCGATTCCGTCACACCGCTTTCGCGCGGTCGATGCGGCGCGCGGGCAGTGCCGTCTCCCACAGTTTCGCCGACGGAAGATCGAGCATGAACTCGAAGACGTGATTGTGCGCGCGGAGGCGCAGCACCTTGCCGGGCACCGTGTGTCCGGTCGCGGTTTCGTCGTCGTACTCGACCTCTTCGATGACCGAGACATCGATGGACGCCTGCAGATCGCGATTCTCGTAATTGATCGCGTCGGCGGTCAGCGCCAGCGCCACCGGGATCTGTTCCATCCCTTCGACCAGGCACGCTCGGCTGCAGACGCGGGCCGACGCCCTGTGCCTCGCCAGCACCTGTTCGACGTGGTCTTTGCTGCGCAGCCGGAAGTAAATCCAGACCAGGATCGCCAGAACGACGACACCGATAACCGTCATGGTTTCAAGCTGGGTCATTCATCATCCTCCTGTGGTTCGCGCTCTTCGTGACGAAAAAAAGCGTACCCCTTTTTGACCGGTTCGTCACGTGTTTGTCATCGAAATGTGAGTGGATCCTCAGTGATCGCCGGGCGGCTTCGGCTTCGAAGCAGCCGGCTTGGCTGGCGCGATCGTAAGATTTGGATCGAGCGCGATGTGCGCCGGCGGCTCGACGACGATCACGCCGAGGCTCTTCAGCGACTGTTGGGCCTCCCTGCCCGCGGCGGGAAAAAGACAGCGCGCGTCCCACAACTTCCTGTACAGATCGATGGCGCCTTGTTTGTCGCCGCTGACGGCGCGCTTCTTTGCCTCGATCACGCTCGCGTACATCGCTTCCCCGCGGCTGCCCAACTCCTCGCGCACCATCTTCTCCACGAACGCGGGAGCCAGGCCGCCACCGGCACCTTCGACGCGGCGAAAGACGGTGCCCTTTCCATCGGCAAGGACGGCCGCCGGAAGCTTTCCCGTCTCGCCGAATTTCTCGATCGTCGCGCGATCTTCCGGCGGAATGATCTCGAAGCTGAGGCAGCGGTCGGCGTCGCGCACGAGCTCCGGTGAGCTAAGCAACGGAGAACGTTCGGTTTCCTTCGCCGACGCCGGCAACCAGTACAGAACGAGCGGAGCGTCGACAAACGCCCCGCCCTTTTCGAGAAAGTGCCATGGAACGAGACTTTCGTAGGGATCACCGGTACCGGGACCCGATCGCACACCTTCCCTCCGCGACTGCGCAACCGCATGCAGCGGGATGAGCAGCAAACTGAAAGTGATGACGGCCGTTGCTCGGAGAGACATGGACATGAGCATACGACGACTCCGCGGCTCGAACGTTTCTCACTTCGCGCCTGAGAGCGAAAGCTCAGAAGTCCGGAATCGTCGACCTGAAAGATGTTCATCGGAGGGGCGCCAATGCAAGCTCAGCGCGTCACTCGAATGAACGGCTTCTTTCCCGCCGCCCAACTTTCGCGTTAACCATCCGTCCAATCGTCCGTACAAGGCAGGAGCAACTCGGAGAAACTGCATGCCACGTCGACGGGGCGCCAATTTGCGGTCACGACGAGCTATGCGCGCGCACGCCTTCTCAGCTCTGACCCTCGGGTGATCGACGTTGCGGAGATTCAAGTACCGATAGCGCCCAGACTGTGACCGTGGATTCAAACACGAAATGTCCGCGCCGATCGCTGGACGTAGATCTCGCGATCAAGAAGATCCTCGCCGATCCTGGCGGTGCATACAAAGTCACTCCGCAGAATCAGGGGCCGCGGCAGTTCCCCGAGTGGACGACGCCTCCATGAGCGCACGAATCTCGTTAGTCGTTGCTGCGCTGCTCACGATCGGATGCTCGAACGCATCCGCTCAATCGGGGGAGGTTCAACACGAAGGAATGCACGCATTGCAAACGGTGCGGCTGTGCAGCGTTCTCGAAAGCATCGCACCTGGGGAGCGGCGACCGATTACTGTCTCGGGCATCATCGTAGTTGGGCCGGAGCATCAGATGCTTTACGACCCAAACGAGCCGTCGTGTCGAGCCGATATGCAACCGGTAACGTGGATCGAGTTCGCTCCCGGCGTGAAGAACAGCGAACTCGATCGCCTACTGCAAAAGTCGCGAAGGGCGTACGTAACGTTCACCGGCGAACTGCACGGGCCTGGGACTGTTGCACCTGATGATCCGAAGCTTCCGCCGGTCATCGCATACGCAAACCGCATCGCGAGGCATCGGTATGGTCATCTGAGTGCGTTTCGAACGGAGCTCGTCGTGAGCACGATCAACGATGTGAGGAGCGTGCCGGAATCGCTCGCTTCAGAAGCGATGTGGCATCGGGCATCGTCGTCTGCAATGCCCGTCGTCGAACGCGTTAACGTCCCGCAATATCCAGACCTCGCGCGGAACGCCGGCATCGCTGGTGTCGTCACCATCGAAGTGACCGTTATCGGCGGCGAAGTAACGAACGCCGAGGTAAAATCAGGCGATCGGATGTTGTCGAGCGAAGCCATCGCCAATGTGAGGACCTGGCACCTCGCCGCGGGGACGAACGCGACGTTTACTACGGTGTACACATACGAACTGCAACAGCGACAGACCGGTGCGAGTGAACTCCCGCGCATCGAGCTCGAGCTGCCGCAGCGCGTTCACTTCTTCGCGGCGGCGAATGGGTGGTAAGCGCGCCAGCAGTGGCGCGTGACGGTTAGTCGTAAGTATCGCAATCTCGCTCGTTCCGCCGCCCACCCACGCCGCCGTCACGTGGCTCGGAAGGTGAGCAACAGTGCGTGCGGGCAACGTCCGCGCCGGCGGCTTCCCACCCGGCACATGGCTCGGGTTCTCGCGACGGCCCGACTCCGCCCACGCAACCCTTCCGGTTGAAGGAGCGTCGCCCGTGGCCCCGCCTAACTATAACTAACAACTAGCTTAGCTTAGTTTAGTTAACCCACGAATCGACTGCTTCGCCGTGGTACAACTTCCCGACTTTGCGCCGCACTCTCCAGGTCACGTTGATCGCGTTGCTGACGATCTTCTTTCTCGGGCTTTTTCTCTGGAAGAGCAACCTGCACGACGTCTGGCGCATCATGACGTCGACCAATCCGTACTGGCTGGCGTCGGCGTTCATCGTCAACTGGATGGCGCTGGTGTTCCGCACGATCCGCTGGCGCGTGCTGCTGGCATCGCCGAAGCCGCCGGCGTTTTATCCGACGTTCTTTGCGAACACGACCGGCTACATGCTCTCGACTGTCCTCCCGATACGCGCCGGTGACGTGGCTCGTCCGGCGCTGCTCGCTCGCCGCACGAACGTCCGCTTCGCCACCGCGCTTGGAACTGTGTTGACCGAGCGCGTCCTCGATCTCTTCAGCATCCTCGGCATCTTTCTCTTCTTCTGCATTCTCCGCTGGAACGCGTTCCCGAATGGACGCGGCGTCGTACACGGCGGCGCGATCGGATGCACGATCGTGCTGGTTGCACTGGTGTTGTTTCTCGTCGGTCTCTACTTCTTCGGCGGCACAGTGCGACGTTGGCATGAGCGCATCGGCCGCATCCTGCCGAAGCGATTCCGCGAGCCGTGGATGAAGTTCTTCGACGCCTTCGCGAAGACGCTGGCCATCACCGAGAGGCCGCGCGACTTTCTCACGGTCATCTTCGCAACCGCTGGCGTGTGGCTCTGCCTCACCGCGCAGTACTGGCTCGTCTTCGTCGCCATGCATCGGCCGTTACCGTACGACGCGACGTTCTTCATCAGCGGCGTCACGACCATCGGCGTCGCCATTCCGACGCCGGGCGGCGTGGGCGGCTTTCACAAGCTCTGTCAGTGGGCGCTGACGTCGTTTTACGGCTTCGACATCGACAGCTCCGTGGCCATCGCGCTGATCCTTCATCTGGTCGGCGCCGTTCCGGTCGTACTTACCGGTGTTGCCCTCTTTGCGCGCGAGGGGTTGCGCTGGCGCGACCTCACGCATGCGGCTGACGATGTGGCGGGCGACACCACTTCGCAGTCGTGATATACGGCGCCCCGAATGCGCTGCCCGTTCTGCGGCACTACAGAAGACCGCGTGGTCGACTCGCGCGAAAGCCGTGAGGCGGACGTCATCCGCCGCCGCCGCGAGTGTACAAAGTGCGAGCGCCGCTTCACGAGTTACGAGCGCATCGAGCAGGTTCCGTATCAGGTCGTCAAGCGCGACGAGCGCCGCGAGCCGTACGACCGCGCGAAATTGATGCGCGGCCTGCAGGTGGCCTGCCGCAAACGGCCCGTGGCTCAGGAGAAGCTGGAGCGCCTGGCCGATTTCATCGAACAGGCCATGCAGGATGGAGCAGAGCGCGAGATCTCCAGCAAAGCAATCGGCCGCATGGTCATCGAGCGCCTGCGCGAGCTCGATCCGGTCGCCTACGTCCGATTCGCCTCCGTGTATCGCCGGTTCGAGGATGTAGACGCGTTCGTGAAGGAACTGCACGAGTTGCGATAACGGAAGGAACACTCATTGCACAGCCAGACTGATGGTTTTCCCCGAAATTGTGAGAGGACGAAATGACTGACGCGAACGAGACCGCGAAAGAAGAAGCAATCAAGATCCCCGACGTCCTGCCGGTGCTGCCGCTGAAGGACCTGGTCATCTTTCCGTTCATCATCGTTCCGCTCTCGGTTTCGCGCGATAAATCGATCAACGCCGTGGACCAGGCGCTTGCCGAGAACCGCGTGATCATGCTGACGGCGCAGAAGGATTTCCAGAACGAGGATCCCGCCGAGGATGATCTCTATCGCGTCGGAACGGTCGCGATCATCATGCGCATGCTGAAGCTGCCGGACGGCCGCATCCGCATCCTGGTCCAGGGGCTCAGCCGCGCGCGTATCGACTACTTCATTCAGACTGCACCGTTCTTCAAAGCGAAGATCACGCGCATCGAGGAGACGACTTCCAAGGAAAAGGGACTGGAGACCGAGGCGCTCATCCGCGCGGTCAAGCAAAACCTCGATCGTGCGGTCGGACTCGGCAAGAACATCAGCCCCGAGGTCATGGTCATCGCCGCGAATCTCGACGACCCGGCCAGGCTTACCGATCTGGCCGCGTCCAACCTCGACCTCAAGCTCGAAGAAGCGCAGCAGATCCTCGAAACGATGGATCCAGTCGAGCGGCTCAAGCGCGTCAACGACCTGCTGTCGCGCGAAATCAATCTGCTGACGATGCAGCAGGAGATCTCGTCCGCCGCGCAGGGCGAGATGAACAAGTCGCAGCGCGAGTATTTTTTGCGCCAGCAACTCAAAGCGATCCAGTCGGAGCTCGGCGAAGGCGAAGACGTCGCCGAGGACGTCGAGAACTACCGGAAGAAAATCGACGAGAAACAGATCCCATCCGAAGCGAAGGAAGAGGTCGAGAAGCAGATCAAACGGCTGGAGCGTTCGCATCCCGACTCCGCCGAAACGTCGATCATCCGCACCTACCTCGACTGGATGACCGGCCTGCCATGGGGCGTGATGTCGGCCGACAATCACGATCTCGAACGCGCCCGAAAGATTCTCGACGAGGATCACTACGACCTCGAGAAGATCAAGGAACGCATCCTCGAATACCTCGCCGTCCGCAAACTGCGCGGCCAGAAGATGAAGGGCCCGATCCTCTGCTTCGTCGGACCGCCCGGCGTCGGCAAAACCTCCCTCGGCCGTTCCATCGCCCGCGCTCTCGACCGCAAGTTTGTCCGCATCTCCCTCGGCGGCGTGCGCGACGAGGCCGAAATCCGCGGACATCGCCGCACGTACGTTGGCGCGCTCCCCGGCCGCATCATTCAGGGCATCAATCAGGCCGCGACGTCGAATCCCGTCTTCATGCTCGACGAGGTCGATAAGATCGGCGCCGACTATCGCGGCGACCCGTCCTCGGCATTGCTCGAAGTTCTCGACCCCGAACAGAATTTCTCGTTCCGCGATCACTACCTCGGCGTGCCGTACGACCTCTCGAACGTGATGTTCGTCGTCACCGCGAACGTGCTCGACACGATTCAGCCGGCCTTCCTCGACCGCATGGAAGTGATCCGCCTCTCCGGCTACACGGACGAGGAGAAGCTGGCCATCGCCAAGCAGCACCTCATCCCGAAACAGATGGAGGAGAACGGGATCAAGGAGACGAACGTGGTCTGGACAGACTCCGGGATCACGCGCGTCATCACCGGCTACACGAAGGAAGCGGGCCTGCGCAATCTGGAGCGCGAGATCGGTACGATCTGCCGCAAGATCGCGGTGCAGGTGGCGGGCGGCAATCAGCAGGAGAGCTATCGCATTACGGACAATACGGTCGAAAAGTACCTCGGACCGATGAAGCACTTCGCCGAGGAGCTTCTGGAACGCGATCAGGTCGGCGTGGCTACCGGCCTGGCCTGGACGGCAGTGGGCGGCGACATCCTCTTCATCGAAGCGCTGGCCGTGAAGGGCAAAGGAAAACTCGTCCTGACAGGCCAGCTCGGCGACGTGATGAAAGAATCGGCGCAGGCGGCGCTCACGTACGCGCGCGCACACGCTGACGAGCAGAACATCCCGGCCGACTACTTCGAGACGCACGACATCCACATCCACGTGCCCGCCGGCGCGATCCCGAAAGACGGTCCATCCGCCGGCATCACCATGACCAGCGCGATCATCTCGATGATCACCGGACGCCCGGTGAAGCGGAACGTGGCCATGACCGGCGAGGTGACGCTGCGCGGCGACGTGCTGCCGATCGGCGGCCTGAAAGAGAAGGTGCTGGCCGCCCGCGCCGCGAAGATCACCACCGTGATCATGCCGAAGCTGAACGAGCGCGATCTCATCGATGTCCCCGAGCCGATCAAGCGCGACATGCAGTTCTACTTCGTCGAGCACGTCGAAGAGGTTCTGAAGATCGCGCTGCTCGACCGCAACGCCGCCGACCAGAAAACGACCGAGCGTTCCGGACGCGAATCGAAGCCGCTTGCCGAGCCTGAGCCGGCGCCGCCGGTGGTCGAGGTGCCGGTCGCGCAACCCGGCTAACGCTACAATCCGCAGCCATGGCCGACAATCCACGCGAGCACGTGAACGACAAAGGCTTCTGGGACGGCGGCACGGCCGGACACGGGATGAACAAGGAGTCGTCCGGCCGCGCCAGCGGCTATCCCGGAAAACGGTCGCGCTCGCGTGTCGGCTCGCGAACGGACGTCGAGTTCCCCGCCGAATCGGAAGAAACGCTGAAAGAGTAAATCCACGCCGCGCGTCGCAACGTAACTTCTGCGCCGCGTCATGATCGCCGCAATGAATACGAGCTTTGAACCCAGCTCGCTGCTGCCAGCCGTCGCCCACGGCGATATGGCCGCGTTCGAACAGCTTTACGATCGCCACTCCTCGACCCTCTATGCCCTCCTTCTGCGCATCCTCTCGAATGCCGACGACGCGCAGGAAGTGTTGCAGGAGACGTTCGTGAAGGCGTGGACGAACGCAAAGATGTTCGACGCCGTGCGCGGCAGCGACGTGGCCTGGCTGATCTCCATCGCGCGCAGCCGCGGCATCGATCGCCTCCGGTCGAGAAAAATTCGCGGCGACCGGGAAGACGAGGCGGGTCGCGAACTGTCGGGAAGTTTCGGCTTCATCGACAAGCGCACCGGCGCCGATGACGCGATCCAATCGGAAGAGCGCAATGCGGTCCGCAGCGCGCTTTCCGAACTGCCGGAAGCGCAGCGCGCGGCGCTGGCGCTGGCGTACTTCGAGGGACTCTCGCAATCCGAGATCGCCCAAAAACTCGACGAGCCTCTCGGCACGATCAAGACGCGCATGCAGCTCGGGATGAAAAAGCTGCGCGAGCGTCTGAAGGCGTTTCGATGACCGGTCACGAACAGTTCGACCCGATCGCCGCGCTCGATGCCATCGGCGCCGCAACGCCGGGTGAGGCGAACGCGCTCGCTGCGCATCTGCCGTCGTGCGCCGACTGCCGCCGCGCCCGCGACGAGTATGGCGAAGCCGCATCGCTCCTGGCGCGCGATCTCGATCCGGTGACGCCGCCGCCGCAGGTGCGCGACCGTATCTTCGCAACAATCGATGGCGGGGAACCGGACAACGTCGTCGATGCGCGCGACCGATTCAACAGCAGCCGCTGGTGGATGGCCGCCGCGGTTGTCTTCCTCGCGCTGTGGGGTTGGCGTGAGCTGTCGGTCCGCGTCACGCGCGAAAAGATCAACACGACCGAGGCCGAGGTCCGCCGTCTGGCCGGCCAGAATCAGCTCCTGGCCGCGCGCAACGAGAAGCTGAGCGCCGAGATGGCATCGCTCGCCTCGCGCGACACGCGCACCATCGCCCTGACCGGCCAGCAGGTCTCGCCGTCCGCATCCGCGAAAGTCTTCCTCGAACCGCAGCAGCGCCGCGCCATCGTCTTCTTCTACAACCTTCCCGCGAACGCGTCGGACAAGAGCTATCAACTCTGGATCCTTCGTGCCGATCAACCGAAACCGCAAAGCGCCGGCGTCTTCGACGTGACGAAATCGGGCGCCGCGTCGATCTCGATCGAAAACCTCCCGCTCGCCACCGAGATCAAAGGCCTGGCAGTGACGCTCGAGCCGAAAGGCGGCGTCGAGCAGCCGACCAACACCAACTTCTTTGTCGCGGGAAATACTTAGCAAGCGCGCGGTCGAACGTTTGATGCGCCAGTTGCGGCGGAGCCTTGGGCAATCAACGCTGCCGGCCGTGCCGGCTCAAAGCCCGATGATGTTGTAGCCGCCGTCGACGAACATCACTTCACCGGTGATTCCCGCGGACATCGATGAAATCAGAAAGAGCGCCGCGTTGGCGATCTCTTCGAGCTCCACGTTCCGGCGCAGCGGCGCGCGCTCGGCGTGATGTTTGAGCATGCCGGTGAATCCCTTGATGCCGCGCGCGGCGAGCGTGTTGACCGGACCGGCGGAGATGGCGTTGACGCGGATATTCTTCGGCCCGAGGTTCGCGGCGAGGTAGCGGATGGTCGCTTCGAGGGAGGCTTTTGCCACGCCCATCAGGTTGTAGCCCTCCACCGCTTTTTCGGCGCCGTAGTAGGTAAGCGCCAGGACCGCACCGCTGCCGGATTTCTCGAACAGCGGCAGCGCGGCGCGGGTGAGGCCGACCAGCGAGTAGGCGGAGATGTCGTGCGCGGTCTTGAATCCTTCGCGCGAGGTATTGACGAAGTCGTTCTCCAGATCCTCGCGCGGCGCGAAGGCGACGGAGTGCACGAGAGCATCGAGTCCTCCGAATTTGTCGCCGACCTCTTTGAAGACCGCATCGATCTCAGCATCGCTCGTGACGTCGCAGGGAAGGATGAGCGAGTCCGGCAAGGCCGCGCAGAGTTCTTCGACATTCGCCTTGAGCCGCTCGCCCTGATAGGTGAAGGCCAGACGCATTCCTTCGCGCGCGAGCGCCTGCGCGATGGCCCAGGCGATGGAGCGCTTGTTGGCGACGCCGAAAACGATTCCGGTCTTTCCTTGCAGCAGCGGCATGCGGTTCCCCTTCGGGAACGGATGATAGCAAGGCGCGCGGCCTCAGCCGGCCATCGGCAGGTGGGAAAAGTACGTTTGCGCGGTGCCGCACTCGCGGCAGAGGAAGTGCAGCGTGTCGCGGCGGGACCAAGGGTTGGGGGTGTCGCAGACGGTGCAGAGCGTTTCCTGCTGCGCAAACGGCCGTTCGCAGTGATCGCAGGCCACCGGGTTGCCGGTGACGTTCATGTCATCTTCGCAACTGACCTCGCTGCAGTTCGGACAACGCCAGCAAACAGCCATCGTTATTAGTGCGCGATAGTAGCGCATAAACCGCTAAGGTCTCCGTTGATTTTCGAGGCACGTTATTAGGCATCACTCTCTCGATCCTCGGAAATGTCAGGACGCTTCAGTACGTATAGAATGACTGCCGATCATGTGAATCGTGGCGCCGTCAAAAAAGGAGTGCTTATGCTGAGAGGTCGGTTGCATATCTTTACTGCGGTTATTGCTCTCTTCCTTGCCTCTGTTCCCGCCCATACGCAATCTGGAGGATGCGGACTCTCCGCGGAGTACGCGGATCCCTGCAACCTCGATTCGGGCGGTGATCCAACCGCTGTCGGCGGTCCGCATGGCGAATGCCAGCGATGCGTCATTGGCGATGACGGCTCGGTCTCCTGCAAGAACCGCTACAACTATCAATCTCAGTGGCCGGAGTACTACGGGTGCTCGGTAGTCACGCATTGCTATTACGACGGGTACCAGGGCTGGTACTGCGAAGTCTCATGTGACGGTACTCCCTGCTATTCAGCGTAAGAAGGTCACTCGATGCCACTCTTAGCTCTGCTGCTCGCGGTGGCAGGCACCGTGGAGACATCCGGAAAAATGAAGGTGCCGGGCGCCGCGCCGGAATCAGTCACGCTGACACTCCGCCCGAGCGGTACGACGGCACCGGACGTCACCATCGCTTGTCCGCTCGCGTCCGATGGATCGTTCCATTGCGCGACTCCCGAGGGCCGGTTCGACGTACGCATCTCGATGTCGGGCTTCGCGCCCGTTTACCGTTGGGATGTCGTGTTTGCGCCTCCTACGGTCAACCTTGGACAGATCATCACGCAACGAAGTTCGTCCGTGGCCGGATGGATCGTTCTCGGCGGCAATCGCGATCCGGTATCCGGCGCGGCCGTTGAACTTCTCGACCACGCCGATCCGCCGATGGTGCGCCAGAGCGCTAAGTCGAATCCTCGCGGGTTCTTTCAATTTCTGCAGGTCGATCCGGG
>ERZ1739052.97-NODE-97-length-14514-cov-10.354796_pt1 | contig 14514 bp, 7 predicted proteins | sample MGYA00581761_ERZ1739052 | MGnify/ENA primary metagenome ERZ1739052 (study PRJEB42929, sample SAMN08275524) | rhizosphere metagenome | isolation source: Rhizospheric soil replicate 1 | host: Colobanthus quitensis and Deschampsia antarctica | place: Antarctica: Devils...
GCTTGCGCGGGCGTCGGCGGTTGGGGCGGCGTCGGCGCTGTCGATCGCGCCGGCGAGTTTCGCCAGCGCCTGATTGATGAAGCGGAGCGACGACTCGGGCGGCGGCGGAGCGGTGAATTCGTCGCCGGCAATCGTCCCTGACACTGCCGTCGCGCGGCTCTTCTGCGCCTCGGTGAGGCCGGTGCGCTTCACGAATGTCCCGGCCTCGGCGAGCGCGGCGGAGATCGACGCGCGCGTCTGTTCGACTTCGCGTGCGAGTGCGAACTGTTCGGTGTAGGCGCTGGCCGGAAGATTCACGCGCGGATCGGGAACGACCGTCAGCGGCTGCGTGAACTTCTGGCCGTTCACCGTCAGCACCACTTTGTAATTGCCGGGAGGCGCCCAGATGCCGTCCGCGAACGGACCTCCGCCACCACCGCCGCGCCGTCCCCCGACGCCCGCGGGGGCGGGATAGTGCAGCGTCCAGACGAAGCGGTGCATGCCCGGCGTCGCGGCGATGGTCGACGGCGTCGTGAACCATTCCGGCGCGGTGCCGAGCTTCTTCACGTCCATCGCCGGCGGCACATCGGCGCTGCTGTAGCGGCGGACGAGCGCGTCGTTCGCGTCGAGGATTTCGATCGTAACCGGCTGCGTCGCCGCACTGCGGATCACGTAATCGATGTACGCACCGAACGGCGGATTCGCCGCCATCGGCTCGTCCTTCGGCATCGGTGAGCCGGTGAACCCGGCCGGACGTTCGCGTACGGCGACGGCGGGCTTGAAAAGGAAATCGCCGGCGGGCACGTCCTGCCGCAGCGGCGTCACATTGTCGATAGCCCAGAAGGCGCGGCCGTGCGTGGCGATGACCACGTCGTCGCCGTGGACGTCGATGTCGCGCACCGAGGTTGTGGGGAGATTGAGCTGGAGCGGCTGCCAGTGATCGCCGTCGTCGAGCGACACGTACACGCCGCGCTCCGTGCCCGCGTAGAGCATGCCGCGGCGGATGGGATCTTCGCGGACGACATTCACCGTCTCGTTGATGCCGTTCGACGCGAGCTGCCACGACTTGCCGCCATCGTGCGTGCGATAGACGTACGCTTTGAAATCGTCGAGGCGATGGCGATCGACCGCGGCGTACGCGGTCTCGCCGTCGAAATGCGAGGCGTCGATGATGCCGATTTTCGACCACGCCGTCAGCGACGGCGGCGTCACGTTTCCCCAATGTCCGCCTTCGTCGTGCGTGCGCCAGATCTGGCCGTCGTCGGTGCCGGCCCAGATATCGTGATCGATCGTGCGCGACGGCGCGATCGCGTAGATCACGCCTTGCCGCGGTCCGGGTTGCGCTTTGTCCGCGGCCGTAATCGGATCGAGATTCGAAGGAACGGGCGGATTCTCGCGCGTCAGATCGGGACTGATCACCGTCCAATGCATTCCGCCATCCTCGGTACGAAACATCCGCTGATTCGAGAAATAGAGCACGCGCGGATCTCTTGGAGAGAAGACCAGCGGCAGCGTCCAGGTGCGCCGGTCGTTGCCGGGATAGGCGATGGTCGGATCGATCGACTGCGTCTGCTGCGTGCGCGTGTCGAGGCGATCGACGCGGCCACCATAAATAATGTCCGGGTCCTTTGGATCGGGCGCGAGGTTGTCGCTCTCGCCGCCTGCCGTCGTTTCGCGGAACTCCATCAGCGTCACGCCGTCGATCGTACCGGTGCGGCTCGGAATGCGCGCCGCTCCGGAATCCTGCTGCGCGCCGTAAACACAGTAGGGAAAACGGTTGTCGGTGATGACGTGGTAGAACTGACCGGTCGGCTGATTGAACCAACTGCTCCATGTGCGGCCGCCGTTCAGCGAGATGACCGTGCCCTGATCGACGCCGAGAATGCGGCGCTCCGGGTGATCGGGATCGATCCAGAGCTGGTGATAGTCGTCGCCGCCCGGCGCGCCTTTGACCGGCGCGAAATTCTTGCCGCCGTCGGTCGAGCGATAGACGTTGACGTTGATCGAGTAGACCGTGTCGGCGTCCTTCGGCTCCACGGCCACCTCGCCGAAGTACCAGCCGCGCGACCAGATGCGCGCGTCGCTGCTGCTGCGCGTCCAGTTCGCCCCGCCATCATCGCTGCGATACATCCCGCCGCCGTCGACGGCATCGACGATCGCGTACACACGCTGCGGTTTGGACGGCGCCACGGCGATCCCGATCCGTCCCGGCTTCGCGGGGAAACCGTGTCCAGTGACCTCGGTCCAGTGATCGCCGCCATCGGTCGATTTGAATAGACCGCTGCCCGGCCCGTTCGACGGCGCATAGACGCTCCACGGCGTGCGGCGCGTTTGCCACAGCGAAGCGTAGAGAACGTTCGCATTGCCAGGCTCGAACGTGATGTCGATCGCGCCGGTGTCGCTGTCGTCGTTGCGCGAGAGGATGCGCTGCCACGTCGCGCCGCCGTCCTTCGAACGGAAGACGCCGCGCTCCGCATTCGGACCGTACGGATGGCCGAGGGCGGCGACATACACAACGTCCGGATTGGCCGGATGCACGACGATTCGCGCGATCTGCTGCGAGTCGGTCAATCCGACGTGCGACCACGTCTTGCCGCCGTCGGATGATTTGTACATCCCGTTGCCTTGCGCAATGTCGGCGCGCATGTCGGCCTCGCCGCTCCCAACGTAAATCACGCGCGGATTCGACGGCGCCACGGCAATCGCACCGATCGATCCGATCGGCTGATCGTCGAAGATCGGCACCCACGTGCGGCCGGCGTCCTTCGTTTCCCACACGCCGCCGTTGACGCTGCCGAAGTAGAAATGCTCCCCCTCGCCGGGAACGCCGGTCACCGCAAGCACGCGTCCCGCGCGAAACGGTCCGAGGAGCCGCCAGTGAAGATCGTGGAAGAGGGTTGGATCGACGGCGGCGAAAGCGCTCGTGCAGGTGAGAAGAACAAGGACGCGCAGAACTCGCATGGGGGCGAATGATAGCCGCACTGTGACGCCCGATTTCGTGCGACGGCGCGAGATCGGGCAATTCGTTGATGGCTTGACTCGTCTCAGTCGTCCCGAGCCTCAACAGCACGGACAAGAGTGTCTGTGCCGAACGCCTTGGCCCTCTTAACCGACCATAAAAAAACCCTCGGATCGTAACCCGAGGGGGAACGATGAACCCGCTGGAGGCATGAGAGACCATCGCCGCCGCTACAATGCCCCCTCATGCGCGCAACGATCGCTATCCTCGCCTTCTCGCTCTTCGGCATGTCCACGCTCGCCGCACCTCCTGTCGATTTCGCCAAGCTGACCAAGGATCAAGAGGTCAGCGGGTTCCGCGTGGAATCCGTCTATCTCAACGATGCCGACAAGCCGGTCGGGGCGCGGTTCATTCACAGGCGGAGCAACTTCACGCTTGATCTGTTGCAGATCGAGTCGGTGCCGCAGGCGCATACGTGGGTGAATTCGTTTCCGGTGTCCGATCAGGGGGAGCCGCATACGCAGGAGCATCTGCTGGTTGGGAAGGGCACCACCGGCCGCGCGTTCGCGGGGCTGGACACGATGTGGCTTTCGCAGTCGAGCGCGTTCACCGGACAGTGGCGCACGAACTACGTCTTCAACACCTCGGCTGGGCCGGCCGTGTTTTTCAAGCTGCTCGATGCGCAGTTGAATGCGCTGCTCAATCCTGACTACACCGATGAGGAGATCCGGCGCGAGGTGCGCAACTTCGGCGTGACGGAGAATCCCGATCACTCGCTGCGGCTCGAGGAGAAGGGCTCCGTCTACAACGAGATGACCAGCTCGTCGTCGAGTCCGTTCCGGCAGTTGTTTAGAACGAGCGGGCAGCTCGTCTACGGCAAGGAGCATCCGCTGTCGTACAACGCCGGCGGCGAGCCGTCGGGGATTCGCACGATGAAGCCGGAGGACATCCGCGGCTTCCACGAGAAGCACTACTTCCTCGCTAACATGGGATCGATCGTGGCGCTGCCACCGGACGTGCCGGTCGCCGACGCGCTCTCGCGCATCAACGCAATTCTCGATCGCCTGCAGCAGCACGAGGGTGTGCGCAGGGGCATGAGGATGGAGGATCAGCCCAAGCCGGCCGCGTCGCCGGCGGGGACGATCGCCTTCACCGAGTATCCGAACCGCAATCCGCAGCAGCCCAGCCCGATCGCATTGACGTGGCCGGCCTCGCGGATGAATCTGAATGCCGGCGACGAGTTGCTGCTCAATCTCTTCTTCGACAACATCGCCAGCGACGCGACGTCGAATCTTTACAAGAAGTTCATCGACAGCAAGACGCGGACGATGGACATCGGCGCGAAGACTGTCGGCAATCGCGTCAGCTCCGATCAGGGACACAGCGTCTCGATCTTCTTCGGCGACGTCGCGGCCACGAACCTCACCGGCGAAAAGTTGGCCGAGGTGCGCAAAGTCGTCACGGACGAAATCGCGCGCATCGCCGCGCTGCCGGATGGTGCGCCGGAGCTCGACGAGTTCAACAAGCGCATCGCGGGGCGAGTCGTCGAGCAACATCGCGACCTCTCCAAGTTCGTCAACTCGCCGCCGCTGTTCGGCTTCCGCAACACCGGCTCGGCGTGGATGGATCAGCTCCTCGCGCTCGAGAAAACCGGCACCTTCAAAAAGTCGCTGACGCTGAAGCCGCAGCTCGCGCATGTCGATGCGCTTATCGCCACGAAGAAGAATTTCTGGCGCGACGCTCTGGCCAAGTGGCAGATCACCGGCGTCGAGCCGTACGCGGTCGGCGCGAAGCCGAGCCCGGAGATGATCGCGCGCAACGACTCCGAGCGGGCCGCGCGTGCGAATGCCGAGGCGCTGAGGCTGGCGAATCAGTATGGGGTGACGGATCCGCAGGAGGCCATCAAACGGTATCGCACCGACTACGACGCAGAGACCGTGCGCATCGACACCGCGGCGAAGGCAGTCAAGGCGGCGAAGTTCATCGATGCGCCACCGATGACCATCGACGAAGGACTGAAGTTCGCCACCACGAAACTCGCGCACGACGTGCCGATGGTCGTCTCGACATTCGAGAACATGACCAGCGCCACCACCGGCATCGCGTTGCGCCTCGACACGCTGCCACCGGACGACTACCGCTACCTGGCGCTGCTGCCGAATTTGCTCACGCGCGTTGGCGTGATCGAGAACGGCAAGCCGGTGTCGTACGACGAGATGACGGAGCGGCTGCGCAACGAGATCCTCTCGCTCAACGCCAGCTACAGCACGAACACGCGCACCGGCCGCGCGGAGCTGGTCGTCCGAGGGGCGGGCAACGATCTGACGGAGTCCAAGCGCGCCGTCGAATGGATGCGGCTTGTGCTCGAGCATCCCGACTGGCGCGTGGAGAACCTGGCGCGCATTCGCGATGCCGTCGATCAGTCGTTGAGCCAGTTGCGCAACACGATGCAATCTGCCGAGGAGCAGTGGGTGCAGAATCCGGCGGAGGCGTGGCGGCGGCAGGACAGCTCGCTGCTGATGGCCACGAATTCGTTTCTGACGCGCTCGCACAATGCGTTGCGGCTGCGCTGGATGTTGAAGGAAGCGCCGGCGGGCGATCGCGATGCGATTGCCGCGTATCTGACGTCGGTCGCATTCGCGCCGAAACGCGCTTCGCGCGCCGATTTGAAATCGTTCATCGCCGTAGCGACGTCCGGCAAAGGGACTGCGCCTGATTCGTTGAAGTCATTGGCAACTTCGTACGAGCAACTTTCGCCCGGCGCGAAATCAATCGTCTCCGAGCTGTTGAAAGATCTCGATCTCACGCTTGTCGAAATCCCCGACGGAAGCCTCGTCCTTGATTGGTTGGAGCTCGTGAGCGAGTTGGGCGACGCTCTCGCCATGCCGCCGTCCGAAGCGCTGGCGGAGCTCGATGCGGTGCGCAAACGCATCCTCCACACCGGCAATACGCGCATGTTCCAGGCCGCGTCGGCGTCGACGCAGAAATCGCTCGAAGCGCCGATCGCAGGGCTCATCAACGCGCTCGACCCAGCGCCGGTGTCGCGCGTGATGATCAAAGGACACAACATCGTCGAGGCGCGGCTGCGTCAACGCGGCGCGATTACCGATGCGCCGTCGTTCGTCGGCCTCCTCGCTCCGAACATGAACGGCGGCGTGGTCCTCACCTCGGCGCCGGGCACGTCGTACGCGGATTTCAATGATCGCGAAAAGCAGCTCGATTTCCTCGCCTCGCGCCTCTTCGCCGGCGCCGGCGCACATGGCATTTTCCTCAAGACGATCGGCGCCGGCCTCGCCTACAGCAACGGCCTGCGCGGATCGGTCAGCGCCGGCCGCACCGGCTACTACGCGGAGCGGACGCCGGAGTTGCCGCAAACGATCCGCTTCGTAGTCGGCGAACTGCACAACGCTCCGCGCGATCCGTCGCTGGCCGACTACACGATCGCGCAAGCGTTCGGTGAACTTCGCGGCGCGGCAGCGTACGAGTCGCGCGCCGAGGCGATGGCCGCCGATCTCGCGGACGGGCAGACGCCCGATCAGGTGCGCAAGTTCCGCCAGTCGATCCTCGCACTTCGCGCCGACCCGAACCTCGGCGACAAGCTGTTCGATCGCAAAGACCGCGTCCTCTCCGCGTCGCTGCCGGGCTACGACGGCGCTGCGTGGAAGCCGGCCGCGGATTCGTCGTACTTTGTGATCGGGCCGGACAAGCAACTGGATGCCTACGAGCGGTACCTGCAGACGTTCGGCGGGACGTTGGTGCGGTTGTATCCGCGCGATTTCTGGATGTAGGTTTCTGACCAAGGAGAACGTTTTCACGCGGAGACGCGGGGACGCGGAGAAAGGCTATCGTGCGATACGATTCGTCCATGTCCGATCAACGCTTCGACATGCTCTCCAGCAGCGAGAGCGGCCTGACCTACGTTCGCGAGAAACGCGGCGGCGTGATGCGCGTGCTGACGGAGAGCGAGCTGGCGGATTTCAACGATCCGCCGCCGTGTCCGCAGTGCGCGGAGCAATTCGGTTGCGAGCATTTCAATTGCGCGGGCGAGGCGATGCTGGGTGAGGATGAAGTCGAATCGGCCGCGCCGCCGCAGTGGCTGGCGTTCGCGAAAGCGTGCGGCATCAGCCGTCAGGATCTCGATCGTCTAAAGCTGATCGAAGAGCACGAGGGTGAGTACCGTGTCGCGCCCGGCGCGGATATGCGCACGCAGGAGATCGTGCTCCTTCTCAATGAGGCACGATGACGGAGTGCGCCGGAACGCTGGCGTCCTCGCCGGCGTTCCGGCCGGGAGCACTCGTGATGCATCTCCTCGGTCTGCTTCCGTCCGATCTCGCATCGCATCTCCGTGCGAATGGCGTCGACATTCGCGATGCCGAGGCGCGGCGTGTGATCGCGCATGTGATGGGGGGACGTCGCGGCTTTCCGGCTTCGCGTCCGGTACCGCGCAAGGTTGAAGAAGCGGTTGATCGATTCACGACCCGCACGCCGCTCGAAATCGTCGAACGCGCCATCGATCCGGGCGATGGCTTCGTGAAGTATCTCTTCCGCCTGCATGACGGCGCGCTGGCCGAGGCAGTAAGGATTCCGCTGGAGGCGCCGGGGAAATTTACGGTGTGCATTTCCAGTCAGGCCGGCTGCGCGATGGGATGTTCATTCTGCGCCACCGGACGGCTCGGATTGATTCGCAGCCTGGAGCCGTGGGAGATCGTGGCGCAGTGGATGGCCGTGCGCGATGAAGCGCCCGGCGTCGTCACCGGCGCGCTGTTTCAAGGACAGGGCGAGCCGCTGCATAACTATGCGTCGGTGATGCAGGCTGCGGCCATCCTCGCGCATCCGTGCGGTGGACGCATCGCTGCGAAGAACATCACCATCTCGACGGTCGGACTGGTCCCGCAAATCCTTCGCTTCGCGCGCGAACATCAGCCGTACCGCCTCATTGTCTCCCTCACCTCGGCCATCGACGAGCGGCGCCGTTCGTTGCTGCCGTCCGCGTCCGCGTGGCCTGTGCGCGAGCTTGCGGATGCCGTTCGCGTGTACCAGCAATCCGCGGGCGGACGCGCCACGATCGCCTGGGTCGTCCTCGGCGGCATCAACACCGGCGCCGATGAAGTGAACGCGCTGCGGACGCTCTTCGATAGTGTCCCGCTACGACTGAATCTGATCGACGTCAACGACACGCGTCCCGAGGGTTATCGCCGTGCGACGGATGCCGAGCTCTCATCCTTCCGCGATGATCTCCGCACCCTCGGCATCCCAATCGTCCGCCGCTACTCCGGCGGCGCCGCTCGCCACGCCGCCTGCGGCATGCTCGCGGCGATGCAGAGCAACGCGGAAGTGGCGTAGCGCCACCGGCGTCGCGGCACTTCCCTGTTACCATCAATAACCCAATGCGCGTCGACCATGAAAAGAGGGAGATTGTCTGTTCGGTAGGCGATCTCGTTCACGAATCGACGTACCGGCGCATTGGGGTCGAGCGCGGCGATGGATTTCGGCGGATGTGGATCGGGCAGGACATCCACACCAAGCGCGCCGAGCAGCGGACCGGGGAGGATGCGAATTACCGCGCCGAAGTCCATGTGGTGCATCGGACGCGGGCGGGCGCGTGGACGGTCACCATCACCGGGCGCATCGACGGGCTGTCGGTCGACAAGGCCGCGAAGACCGTCACGATCGAGGAAGTGAAGTCGATCCACTTCGACCTCGAGCTTGAAGCGCTTTACCGATCCGACAAACTGCAGCGGCATCTGCTGCAACTGTTGTTGTATTCGTATTTTCTATCGAGCCAGCCGGACTTCGACGGCTTCACGTTCATCCCGCAGCTCGTGCTGATCGATCTCGTTTCCGGCGACGCGAAAACGATCGATGCCGAATTCGATCGCCAGCGGATCATTGAGACGCTGAACGAGCGGCTGGAACGGCTCGTCACCGATCTCGAAACGGCCGTCGCGTTGCGCGTGGCCAAGCGCGCCTTCGCCGACACGCTCACGTTTCCGTTTGCCGAAATGCGCGCCGGACAGCAGGAGATGATCTCCGCCGTCGCGCGCACCGTTTATCAGAAGGAGGCGCTGCTCGTCTCCGCGCCGACCGGCATCGGCAAGACCATGGCCGTGCTCTATCCCGCGGTGAAGCAGGCGCTGAAGCTCGGCAAGAAGCTGTTCTTCCTCACCTCGAAAACGATGCAGCAGGACGCCGCGGTTGAGGCGTTGCAGGCGTTGAACGACGGTTCGTTTCGCGTGCTGCGTATTCGCGCCAAGCAGAAGATGTGCGCGCACACGGAGATCATCTGCCACGAAGATTTCTGTCCGTACGCGGCGCGCTACTCGGACAAGATGCAGCGCACCGATCTGCTCAATCATCTGGTCACGTCGTTCAGCTACTTCGATCCGCAGATCACGTTCGAGATGGCCAAGTCGAATGAGGTCTGCCCGTTCGAAGTGTCGCTCGAATTGATCGAGCAGGCCGACGTCATCGTCTGCGATTACAACTACATCTTCGATCCGTATGTCGGGCTGAAGGCGTACCAGCAGGAAAACGACTACGGCGATTGCGTGCTGGTCGTCGATGAAGCGCACAACCTTGTCGATCGTGGCCGCGGCTACTACTCGCCGGAGTTGCATGAGGAGCAGTTCGACCGCATCCGCCAGCATCTGGCTACGCGCAACTGCTGGTTGGAAGGGGCGGAGGAGTTGCTGGAACAGCTTCGCGACCACTTCCACATGCTCGCCGAATCGCTCGGCGAGGATCCGTCAGTCAAACAATCGCTGTGCGAGCCGGACCGCGAGCTGTTCCTCGAGCACCGCACTGAGTGGGAGCGGCTGGTGATGCACTACATCGGCTGGAAGATCGAGAACCGCATCGTGGAGACCGACGATCCGCTGATCGATTTCTACTTCAAGCTGGTGAAGGTCGCCAACCTGATGACCGAGAAGGGCGACGAGTTCGCGCACCTGATCGAGCGCACGCCGGAAGGCCTCAAGTTCAAAGTTTTCTGCAAGGACCCTTCACGATTCCTCGGGCGCATTTTCGAATCGGCGCACGCGACGATCGCGCTCTCCGCTACCCTCGAGCCGTTCGATTTCTACCGCAAGCTCCTCGGCTTTCCCACCGATCGGACCACCGAGCTGTCGCTGCCGTCGCCCTTCCCGCGCGCCAATCGCAAGATCGTGGTGATCTCCGAGGTCGATACGTCGTACAAGAAGCGAGCGGATTCGTACGACCGCATCGCAGACAACGTCGCCTCCATCGCCGAGGCGGGCGACGGCAACTTCCTGGCGCTCTTTCCGAGCTATGCGTTTCTGCGCGAAATCTCCGAGCGCATGCCGCCGATCCGCAAGCACGTGATGGTGCAGCGCACGGACATGACCGACTACGAGCGCAACGCGATGCTGGACATCCTGCGCGAGCGCTCACGCAAGGGGAACCTGATCATGGCCGTTTCCGGCGGCATGTACGCCGAGGGGATCGACTATCGTGGGGACATGCTTTCGGGCGTGATGGTGATCGGTCCCGCGCTGCCGCAGGTGAGCTTCGAACAGGAGCTGCTGCGCCAGTATTACGACGAGCAGTACGGCTCGGGATTCGAGTTCGCGTACCTGATCCCGGGCATGACGCGCGTGGTGCAGTCGGCGGGACGCGTAATCCGCAGCGAGACGGACATCGGCATCATCGCGCTGCTCTGCAAGCGATTCACGCAACAGACGTACACGCAGTTTTTTCCGACGGATTGGTACGAGGAATCGCCGCGCGAGCTGATTTCGAAAAAGCCGGCCAGCGAGATTCGCGAGTTCTTCGAAGCGAAACTGACGCCGCAACTGAGGTTGGTGTGAATCGACGTCATTTCACCCTTCACTCTTCACTCTTCACTCTTCTCTTTCTCGCCTGCGCCTCGGCTCCGAAAGCTCCGCCTCCGCCTCGCCTCCCGCAATGGAACGCCATGCCGGCATCGATCCTCGACTCGTTCTGCTTGAGCCTTCGGGACGAAGGCATCTCGAGCGCGACGACGGTCAACATCGTGAAAACCGCGCAGCCGTTGCTGATCACGCCGATGTCGATGCAGTCGCTGTCCGACTCATTTTTTTACCACGGGCCACTCGATTCCGCCCGCGCCGCGGCCGAGGCCACAGCTAGCGCCGCCGAAATCCCGATCACGATTCCAACCACGTGCGCGTGGCGCGGCATCGCGCCGAACACCGCCGCGCGCTACGCCGACACGATGACGCTCGAACTCTCCCCGCCGATCGTCAACCCCTTCTCACGCAACGCCGCAGGCCTCTTCGCTCGGATTGCGCTCGCCGGCGAATCGCCGACCTGGTACTGGCTCCCGCTGATTCCGCGCGGTGAGACGTGGACCACGGGAAGGCTGACGTTGTTGCCGTATCGGCAGTAGCTTCCGATCTCCCTCCAGGAAATTCGGTCAGTCGTCCGTCTAATTGCGAAGTGGAGGTGTCTATGAACGTCCTGCGTATCACCTCGCTCCTCGTCGCACTCTCTCCGGGATTCGCGTTCAGCCAGGAAGCGCCGATCGTCGCTCCCATCTCTTCAACCGGGCCGCGCATCAGCAATATCGACATTTTTCTCGAGCAGTGTCCGAACCGCGACCCTGCGTATGCGGAGATATCGAGGGATTTCGAGATCCGCCGCAACGACCTGCCGACGCCGGAACCGGCCTGTACCGAGCCGATTTCAGCGATTCCCATCGCGCAATACACCGACGAGTTGATCGTGCGCCAGGGCCTCAGGGTGATGTATTACATGGATCGCGGGCAGTCGGGCCATCTTCCCTGGACGAGCGGAACGCTGTACGACTGGGCGAAATCGAAGATTCAGGGAATCGACATCGTCGACGGCGTGGTCGGCGGCTACTGCTGCACGACGATCGCATCGAAGCGTTACATCGTCATCGGGAACCAGAACGACGCCAATCGAGGCTTCGACCGGGTATGGTCTGGGATCTCCGGGAACATCGATTTCTATGCGCATGAGGTACGGCATGTCGATGGGTATCCGCACAGCTCCTGTTGCGGTATCGCGAACGGGTGTGACAACTCGTTCGATCCCGCGAACCTTTCGACGTACGGCGTCCAGTGGTGGCTCAACAAACTCTGGCTCGACGGCACGATCAATGTGGGGTACGGCTGCGAGCCGAGCGCATCGACCATTGGGTTCGTGAGCAACTTGAACAGCCAATTCAGATCACGTTTCTGTACGAATCCTCCGCCGACGGTGACGGCGCCGGCGGTTCCTTTCGCCGCTTGTCCGCCGCAGGCTCGACGAAGGGCCGCACGGAAGTAGTCTTGCAGCCGGTCGCTTCACTCCTCCCGGTATGATCTTCCGTGATCTGACGAGGAGGGCACATGCAACCAGTTATCGTCCGCGCCGGCGCTTCGCTTCGGAATGAGATCGAAGCGGGGCCGTATCGAATGGTCGCCGATCATCCGGTCGGGCCCGACGGCACCGAAGGGCCGGCGCCGTATGACTTTCTGGCGGCGGCGTTGGGGGCGTGTACGTCGATGACCCTGCGCGTCGTGGCCGAGCGCGAGAAGATCCCGCTCGAAGGAGTGGAGATCACCGTCGAGAACGATCGGATATACGCAAAGGACTGCGCCGATTGCCTGACGCAGGACGGCTACATCCATCATTTCAGCGTGGCCATCAAGCTCATCGGGAACCTGAGCGCGGCGCAACGGGACCGGATGCTGGCCGTCGCCAAACGTTGCCCGGTTCACAAGACGCTGACGTCGGAGATCCGCATCGACGAACGGCTCGTCGATTGATGGTTCGATCGAGAGACTAGCGGCGCACTTGTCATCCTGAGCGGCGCCGAGGAGCTCAAGATGCGCGAGCCGCGTTGACACACGCGGGCCCCAGCCGGAGATACGCCCCTTTAGATCCCTCGTCCCACCCAGGCAGACAAACAATCCCAGTTCTGGAACGCGTACGCGAGCACGTTGAGCGCCCCGGACGGCGTGGCGTTCTTCGCGCGCCCGCTCCGGTGGCCGGAGAGCAGATCGTACACATGTTGCTCGTCGAGGAGGCCTTGATCGCGGAGGCGCGCCGGTGACAGGAGACGGTCGACTTCGTGGCGCAAACCCTCGTTGATCCAACTGGCGATGGGGACGCTCAGGCCGCGTTTTCTCCGATAGATCACTTCCTTCGGCAGCCAGCGTTCGGCCGCTTTTTTCAGGACCCATTTCGTTTCGAAGCGGCGAATTCGCAGATCGGTCGGAAGCGAGAGGGCGAAGCGGGTGACGTCGCGGTCGAGGAAGGGGGCGCGCGCTTCGACGGACGACAGCATCGTGGCGCGATCCACTTTCACGAGCAGGTTGTCGCGGAGGTAGCTGCGGTAATCGAGCAGCATCGCGCCGGCGAGCGCGTCGCCATTCGACTGCGGCAGGTCGGGAAGTTCTGATCCGAGTTTGTAGACCGAGGGAGACAGCCCGGTGCCGAACCAAGCCAGGTGTCGCTCGATCCACGGCTTCTCGGCGTCGGAGACGAAACGTTTGAGGAGGAACTCGACCGTTACCTTCTTCGTCGATGACGGAAAGCGCTGAACGATCCTTCGCAATATTGCGCGGACGAACGACGGCATCGCGTCGTAAAGCGGCGCGATCTTGTGCCCGAGGTAGGTGGGGTAGCCGCCGAAGAGCTCGTCCGCGCCTTCGCCGCTGAGGATCACTTTCACATGCTGTCGCGCGGCGCGGGCGAGGAGGAACGTCGGCAGGATGGCGGGATCGGCGAGCGGTTCGGCGACGCCGTGGACCACCGCCTGCAACGCTTCCGTCAGCGTCTCCGCATCCGTTCGCACCGGCACGTAGCGCGTCCGAATTCTCTTCGCCAGCTCCTCGGCGACGGGACTCTCGTCGTACGACTGCTCCGCGAACGCCGCCGAATACGTGTGCACGCGATCGACGCCGATGAACTTCGCGGCGAGGGTGGCCAGGATCGAGGAGTCGAGTCCGCCGCTGGTGAAGACGCCGACAGGAACGTCCGACATCACCTGCTTTTCGACGGCGCGCTCGACGAGGCGCTGCGTTTCGTCGATGGCGGCACGGGCGGAGATTCGTTCGATGCGGAAGGACGCAGGATCCCAGTAACGGATCGTTTCAACATCACCTTGATGAAAACGAAGGAACGTCCCCGCCTCGATTCGCCGCACGTCGCGGAACGGCGTGCGAGGTTCGGGAACGTATCCGAGCCGCAGGTATTCGCCGATGGCAATCGGATCGAGCTCGCGGCTGATATCGGGATGCCGCAGCAGGCATTGGAGCTCGGACGCGAAAATCACCTCGGCGCCCGCATTCGCGTAAAACAGCGGCTTCTCACCGGCGCGGTCGCGCGCGAGGATCAACGTCTGTATTCGCGCATCCCAGATCGCCAGTCCGAACATGCCGTCCAGCTCCGGAATCGCGGCCACGCCTCGTTCGAGGTAGAGCGGCAGAATCGTTTCGACGTCGGACTTCGATCGATACGGATAGTCGGGATAGCGCGCGCGAATCTCCGCGGCGTTGTAAATCTCGCCGTTGCATTCGAGCCAGACCTGCGAGCCGGGCGCGGCGAAGGGCTGGTCGGCGCGCTCA
>ERZ1739052.98-NODE-98-length-14485-cov-10.555301_pt1 | contig 14485 bp, 13 predicted proteins | sample MGYA00581761_ERZ1739052 | MGnify/ENA primary metagenome ERZ1739052 (study PRJEB42929, sample SAMN08275524) | rhizosphere metagenome | isolation source: Rhizospheric soil replicate 1 | host: Colobanthus quitensis and Deschampsia antarctica | place: Antarctica...
AGGATGGGGACAGTCGCGCTAACGCAGCTACCGACAGCGCGGTCGGCGATGGGGATGGTGAAGAGCCTGGAGGGCAATCAGTACAACACCGGTTGGGGGCACCAGATGGGTCAGGCGGCCGCGGGTAAGAGGGAGCGCGGACATGACGTGACGATCGGCAGGCGCCCGGATGCGGTGCTGGCGTCGAAGTCTGCCCAGGCGGATGTGAAGTTCGTCGGGCTGCCGATGAGTCATCAGTTCGATGTTGTCAGCGCGTGGAAACTCGGCAGGCTTTTTCGCGAGGTGAAGCCGGACGCCGTGCACGTGCACAAAGGTGTCGCGCACTCGCTCGCGCTCGCGGCGACGTTCATGCAGCCGGTGCGCGCGTTCGTCGTCAATCGCGGCGTCTCGTTTCCGCTCGACGTCTGGAACCGGATCAAGTACCGCACGCGGCGGGTCAGCCGCGTCGTGACGGTCTGCGAGCAGATCAAGGATGTGATCGTTACCAGCGGAGGGTTGCCTCGCGAGAAGGTGGTCGTGATCTACGCGGGAACCGACGTCGCGCTCTTCGATCCGGACAAATGGGATGCACGCGCGTTCCGCCGCGAGAAAGGCATCGCCGACGATCGCTTTCTCGTCGCGCAGGTCGGCGTGCGCGAGTGGAAAGGGTGGAAGGAGTTGATCGACGCCGTCGCCTCGATCCTCCCGACGCATCCGCACGCGCATCTCGCACTGATCGGCTGCCGCGATGCGCGCGAGCAAGCGGAGGTCAATGCCTACGCGCGCGATCGCAGCGTCGCGCCGCAGTTCACCGCCGTCGAATATCGCGACGACATGCCGAACGTTTTCGCAGCTTGCGATCTGGTCGTCGATGCGTCGTGGGCGGGGACCGGGATCACCGGCACGATTCGCGAGGCGATGGCGATGCGCAAGCCGGTCATCGCGACGGATTGCGGCGGTAATCGCGAGCTGGTTTCATCGTCCGAAGTCGGCTGGTTGATTCCTTCGAAGGAAGTGGCGCCGCTGGCGCGCGCGATCGCCGGCGTCATTGACGACGAGCCGCGCCGCACGCGCGTGGCCGCGAATGCTCGAGAGCACGTCGTCCGCGGATTTTCGAAGGAGCTGCGGATTGCGCGGCTCGAAAAGCTTTACACCACAGAGACACAAAGAACACAAAGAAATCTCTTTGTGCCCTTTGTGTCTTTGTGGTGAAACGCCTCAAAAGCCGCCGCTCATGTACTTCCACTGCACGATCTTCTCGTTGATCTCGCGCAGACGCCGGCTGATCATCCGGCAGAGAAGATTCAAAAATTGCAGCGATGCATGCGGATCCATCGAAAGGATTTCGTTCAGCGTGGCGCGGTCGATCGACAGCACGGTGGCGTCGCCGTCGTGCGCCTTGGCGTCCGCGGAGCGGACCTTGTCGTCGACCAGCGCCATCTCGCCGAAGAAGTCGCCGCGGTCGAGCACGGCCAGCGCTTCTTCGCCGACGCCCGGGATGAATTTCGAGATACGCACGCGGCCGTCGAGGACGATGTACAGCTTTTCGCCTTTTTCGCCCTCACGAAAAACCATCGAGCCGTCGCGGAAGCGCTCCTCGCTGGAGAACGTCGCCAGCAGCTTCATTTCACCCGCCGAGAGGCCGCGCTCCTTGAAGAGGTCGACCTTGTCCTCCGACTTGACAGTGACCTGCTGCATCTCGCGCGTGCCTTCGACGCGCTTGCGGCCCTGACCTTTCTTCGCGTCCTCCTGAAAAAACAGCTTGAGCTGCTCGTTGGCGTCGCGCACTTTTTCCGTGAGCGAGCGCCAGAAGGCCCAATGCAGGCCGACGGCGAGTTGCTTGTCCTCGTCCATGAGCTGATCGAGCGCGCTGAAGGAAAACGTGAAGCAGCTCGACGGGATGACTGCAACCGCGTCGCTGGAGCGATGCGTGCGGTCGATGAAATTCATCTCGCCGAAGATTGTCCCCGGCGTGAGCGATCCGAGGATCTGCGGACCGAAGGGAGTGTCCTTGCGGATTTCGATGCGGCCGTCCTTGACGACGTAGAAATCCATCGAGCGGTCTTCCTCGCGGAAGATGTGGCCGCCCTCTTCGAGCGCTTCGACGCGCGCGAACTTTGAGAGCCGGATGAGCTGCTCGTCTTTGATGTGCTGAAACACGGCCAGCGCGCGCAGGTCGGCCGCCATGGTGATGAGGTTGTCGCGCGTCTCGGCGTCACGCGTGATCTTCTGGATGATCTCGCGCAGCCCTTTCTTCGATTCGACTTTGAAGAGATTGTCCTTGCGCAGCTCGAGGCGTTCGGTGCAGAGCTGCAGTTGCTCGACGCGCTGCTTGATGCGCGCGTTCAGCTCCTTCGTCTCGATATTCTCCATCCGCTTGAGCGTGTTGATCATGCGCCGCACCGGCTCGGCGACCTCGCCCTTCTGATCGGTGGAAAGGAGAAACGCGTCGACGAAGTCTTCCATCGCGCGGTCGAAGTTGCGCAGCTCGAACTCGACGCGCCCGGAAATCTCGGCCAGTCCGCGATCGAAAGGATTGAGCTTGCGCGCCTTGACGATCTCCTCGCGCGCGGCGTCCCATTCGCCCTGCGAGTAGTGGAGGCGGCCGAGGATTTCGTAGGGGCGGTAGTTGTTCGGAGTCTTCAGCTTGGCAATTTCGAGCAGCTCGATGGCCTTCGAGGTCTGATCCTTGGCCATGTAGTACTGCGCCAGCCCAACGTACTGCGAGGCATCGACTTCATCGCGCGCCCGCTGCGCGTCGACATCCTGGCGCACACTTTCATACCGCGACGCCTCGGCCTGCGACTTGAGATCGCGTGCGCGCGCCAGGTTGATGCGCACGGCCACGGAGCCCGGCTTGAGCTTCTCCGCCATCTCATACAGATGGATGGCTTCGTCGTACATCCCCTGATCGGCATAGCGCCGCGCCAGCGCGACGAGATCGTCGGCATCGATGGGGATGCTCCCTTCCGCGGCAACGGTGCGGAAGCGCGTTCTTGCTGGGATCGCGACGGGAGTCTCGGCCATGGGCGAGCGCATATTATGGACTTCCGAATGTTGAATGTTGAATGTTCGACATTCCGCCTTTCTAAGCCAGAACCCCTTCCGCAATCTCCGCCCCCTTCGGCACCACCACGATCCCGCTGTCGGTCACAGTGAAGCGCTGCCGATCCGCTTCCAGGTCGTATCCGATCGTCGTTCCCGGCGGGATCTTCACGCCCTTGTCGATGATGGTGCGGCGGATTTTCGAATGGCGTCCGATCTCGACGCCATCCATCAGGATCGACTCATCGACATCGGTGTACGAATGAATGCGCACGCGCGGATGGAGGACGCAGCGGTTGATCGTGCCGCCCGAGATGATCGTGCCGTCCGATACGAGCGAGTCCGTCGCGATTCCGATGCGCTGCGATTTCGAATCGGCGAAGACGAACTTCGCCGGCGGCAGGTTCAGGGGCGCCGACACCATCGGCCACTGCGCGTTGTAAAGATTGAAGAGCGGCGTGACCGCAACCAGATCGAGCGATGCCGCGAAATACGAATCGATCGTCCCCACGTCGCGCCAGTAGCCGCGGTTGATCTCCGCCTCGCCAGGCACGTAGTTCTGCCCGAAGTCGTACGCGAACACCTTCATCCGCGGATACATGGCCGGGATGATCTCCTTGCCGAAGTCGTGCGCCGCGTCGCGCAGCGCGTTGCGCTGCAGCACGTCGATCATCACGTTGGCCTTGAAGATGTAGTTGCCCATCGAGGCCAGCACCATGTCCGGCCGGCCCGGAATCGTCTTCGCCCCTTCTTTCGGTTTCTCGACGAATCCGGTCACGCGCCAGTCGCTGTCCACTTCCACGATGCCGAAGTGATGCGCCTCCTCGACCGGCACCGGAATCGTGGCGATGGTGAGGTCGGCATCATTCGTGAGGTGCTCCTGCAGCATCTGGTTCACATCCATTTTGTAGATGTGATCGCCGCCGAATACGCACACGAACTCAGGCTGCTCGTCGAAGATCAGCTCCAGATTCTGGAAGACCGCGTCCGCCGTCCCGCGAAACCAGAACGGACCCTTGCGCATCTGTGCGGGCACGATGTCGACGTATTGGCCGATCTCCGGCACCAATCTCCACGTTCGCGTGATGTGCTCGATGAGCGAGTTCGACTTGAACTGCGTCATCACTTTGATCTTGAAAAATCCGGAGTTGATGAAGTTGTTGATGACGAAGTCGATGATCCGGTAGCGGCCGCCGAACGGCACCGCCGGCTTGGCGCGGTCGCGCGTCAGCGGGTACAGCCGCTCGCCCATACCGCCGGCGAGGATCATCGTCAGAATGTTGCGGCGCGCCAGTGATCCGTACATGAGCGGGTGATTGTTTCTCCAACCGGCCCGCGAAGCAATTCATGTGCTAAAACGTTTCGCCTGAACGTGGCCCCGAATATGGCTGAGAAGGATTACTACGACATCCTCGGCGTGAAGAAGAGCGCCAGCGTGGATGAGCTCAAGAAGGCCTACCGCGGCCTCGCGAAGAAGTTCCATCCCGACAAGAACAAGGGCAACAAAGAGGCCGAGAACAAGTTCAAGGAAGTCTCTGAAGCCTATGCAGTTCTGTCGGACACGGAGAAGCGCGAGCAGTACGACCGCCTCGGCAAGGAAGCGTTCCGCGGCGGCGGTCCGGGCGGCAATCCCTTTGCGGGTGGTGCAAATCCGTTCGGCGGTTTCGACTTCTCGCAGTTCACGGGAGCGGGCGCTGGCGGGCGTGCCCGCGGCGGACGGCGTTCGACCGGCGCCGGCGGATTCACTGACATCTTCTCCGACCTGTTCGGAGGCGGCGGCGAACCCGGTCCGCAACGCGGCGGCGATCTCGAAGCCGAACTGACCATCGATTTCCGTGACGCCATCCTTGGCACGACCATGGACCTCGTCCTCAACGGCAAAGGCGTCAAGGTCAAGATCCCCGAGGGCGTGGCCGACGGGCAGAAAATCCGGCTGCGCGGAAAAGGCGCGCCCGGCAACAACAGCGGACCGGCCGGCGATCTCAACGTGCTCATTCACGTCCGTACGCATCCGCTGTTCGAACGCCGCGGCGACGACATCTACATCGACCTGCCGATCAAAGTCGGCGAAGCGATCCGCGGCGCCGAGGTCGAGGTGCCGACGATTCAAGGCCCGGTACGCGCGCGCATTCCGGCCGGGACGCAAGGCGGCCAGACCTTTCGTTTGCGCGGAAAAGGTGTAAAGAAAAAGACCACCGCGGGCGATCACTACTACCGCGTCGAGATCACCGTGCCGAAGAGCGCTGCAGCGAACGTGCTCGACGCCGCAGATACCATTGATGCCTCATACGGCGAGGACCCGCGCGCGAAGCTGAATCCCGCGCTCTGACCGCATGGAAATCGAGCTCCTTCGCGCCGACGTCAATTCACTCAAGGTCGACGCCATCATCAACCCGGCCTCGGCCAGCAAGCCGGTCGCGGAATTCGGTACGGTTCCTGTCGGACATGCCGTCGTCACAAGCGGCGGCAACGTGCTCTGCAAGTTCGTCATCCACGCAATCGTGCCGCGCTTCGGCGACGGCGACGAAGACGCGAAGTTGCGCAACGCGGTCTGGGCGGCGCTGAAACGCGCCGAGGAGCTGGCCATCGCCTCGGTGGCGATGCCGCCGGTGCCGGCAGTTTTCGGATTCGATCCCGCACGATGCTGGCGCGTGCTGGTCTCCACCGCGCTCGACTTCCGGCCACATGCGCGATCATTGCAACGCGTCGTCTTCTGCGCCTTCAGCGAACCGAATTACGTTGAGTTGCAACTCGTCCTCGAGGAGCTGACGGCGTGATTCCGGCAGGACAGATTTTCGTCATCGGCGACTCGCACATCGGACTCGCCGACGGCAGCGAAGGCCCGATCGTGGCCTGGCTCGATCGCCTCGCGGCGCTGCGTCCGCGAGCGCTCTACCTCAACGGTGATCTCTTTCACTACCTGATCGCCGATCCGAAGTTCTATACGTCCTCGGTCGAAAAAGTCTTCGCGCGTTTTCGCGAGCTGCGCGACAGCGGAGTGGCCATCCACTACGCGGAAGGGAATCGCGATTTCTTTATGCATGGCTCATTCGTGGAGGATGCCGTGACGGACATCGCCCTGGAGTACGCGGTCGCAGCGGGCGACAGGAAGTACCTGATCATCCACGGCGACCTGATCAACGACCGCGACATCCCGTACCGTTTCTGGCGCTGGGCGTCGAAAAACGCGATGTCGAAATTCGCGCTGAAGTTCATCCCGAAGAAGGTGGCCCGCGGCTTCGTGGACAAGATCGAGGGGAGGTTGTCCGACTCAAACTTCAAACACAAATCACGGCTGCCGATCGAGCGGATGCAGGCCTTCGGCCGCTCGCGCGCCGGCTTCACGCACGTCGTGTTTGGACATTTCCACGAGAAGCTGGTGCTGGAAGGATCGCCGACGATCACCGTGCTGCCGGCGTGGTACGAAACGGGAGAGGCGATGGCGATTGATCCAACTAACGGCTCGTTCAAGTGGGTGACGATTTGATCACGCGGAGACGCGGAGGCGCGGAGGGGACTGCTTTTCTCCGCGCCCCCGCGTCTCCGCGTGAAAAGCTTTTATGCGCATCACTTTCTTAGGCAGCGGCACCAGCACCGGCGTCCCCGTCGTCGGATGCTCGTGCGCTGTCTGCACATCGACCGACCCCCGAAACAAACGCCTGAGACAGTCCGTGAAAATCGAACACTCCGGTAAGCACTTCCTCATCGACACATCGCCCGATCTCCGGCTCCAGCTCCTCAAGTTCCCGATCCCCCGCCTCGACTTCGTCCTCTTCACGCACTCGCATTCCGATCACCTCATGGGCCTCGACGACATTCGCCCGTTCAACTTCCGGCAGCGCGAGTCCATCCAGGCGTTCGCGAATCCGATGACCGCGGCAGCCATCCGCCGCGCCTTCAACTACATCTGGTCGGACTCGCAGATCGGCGGCGGCAAACCGCAGCTCGACCTCATCGAGATCGACGCGCCATTCGTCCACGAAGGCATCGCCATCACTCCCCTTCCCGTCACTCACGGCGACTGGACCATCCTGGGATTTCGCATCGGCAACTTCGCCTACATCACCGACACGAACGGCATCCCTGACGCGACCATGGAGCTGCTGCACGGCGTCGATACACTCGCACTCGACGGGCTGCGCATCTCGCCACGCCATCCCACGCATTTCGTAATCGATGAAGCCGTCGAAGCCGCGCAACGGATCGGCGCGCGCGAAACGTGGCTGATCCACCTCACGCACGAGGTCGATCACGCGACAGTGGAAGCAACGCTGCCCGACGGGATCAAACTCGCGTATGACGGTTTGGTTCTGGAGGTCGATTGAAGAGCATCCCGAAGACCAGCCCACTCGACGCCACGGTCAACGCCCCACCCTCCAAGTCCTACTCCGTCCGTGCGCTGCTTCTCGGCGCGATGGCCGAGGGGGCGACGACGATTACGAACTGCCTCGATGCGGACGACACGCGCTACGCGCTGGAAGCGCTACGCACGATCGGATTTCAGGTCGACGGCACATTCAAAACCGGCGTCACCATCGGACCGCGCATCAGCATGTCGGCGAATGATGTTCACGTCTTCGTCGGCAACGCCGGAACTGCCATGCGCTTTCTCACCGGCTGGCTCGCCTTCACGCCGGGACGGTTCGTCCTCGAAGGCGAAGCGCGCATGCACGAGCGGCCGATTGGCGATCTCGTCCAGGTGCTGCTCTCGATCAGCGCCGAGGTTGAGTATGTCGGGCGCGAGGGCTATCCGCCGTTGCGGATTCGCGGAAAAAAGATGCGCGGCGGATTCGACGTCGCCATCGCCGCCGATACATCGAGCCAGTTCGCGTCGTCGCTGATGATGGCGGGCGCCACGCTGCCGGACGGCATCACACTCGGCCTCACCTCCCTCGCATCCGCGTCTTACCTCGACATCACCACGTCGATCCTGACGGCGTTCGGAGCGAATGTTCAGCGCGACGGAAACGTCGTGCATGTGCGCGCGTCGAGACTTCACCGCGACGAATACCGCGTCGAAGGTGACTACTCCTCCGCGTCCTACTGGTTCGCCGCCGCAGCGGCCACACGCGGCACGGTGCACGTACGCGGCCTTACGCATCCGAGCGCGCAGGGCGATGCGGCGTTCCTCGACATCCTCAAGTCGATGGGATGCGAGGTCGCATTCGCCGATGACGCGATCACGGTCATCGGCGCATCCGAATTGCGCGGTGGCCGATTCGACTGCAACTCCTCGCCCGACATCGTCCCCACGTTCGCCGCGATCGCACCGCTGGCATCATCGCCGGTCGAGATCGTGAACATAGCCAACCTGCGCGTCAAAGAATCCGACCGCCTCGCCACGATCACGTCCGAGCTCCGCCGCCTCGGCGGCACGGTCGATGAACGTCCGGATTCGCTGCTGATTCAACCCGGCTGGTCATCCGATCCCGTCACGATCGAAACGCACAACGATCACCGCATCGCCATGTCCTTCGCCATCGCGGGACTGGCTCGCGGCAACGTGACCATTGCGAACGAGCAGGTGGTGTCAAAGTCCTATCCGCGGTTTTGGCGGACGCTGGATGAGGTGATCGCCCTGTCATCCTGAGCCGCCGGAGGACGGTCGAAGGACCCCCCAGGTGCTTGCCGTTTCAAAATACCGCCGCCCTTCCGGGTTAGCAGGAAGGGGGTCCTTCGACCGTCCTTCGGCGGCTCAGGATGACAAGTTGATACAATCCCGCACTTCCATGGACGTCCCTCCATCTCGTAGCGCGACGGCCCTTCGCGCTCGGTGAGCATGCCTGGCTGGTACTTGCTTCTCGCCTTGCTGTTCATCATCGCGAACGGATTCTTCGTCGCTGCTGAATTCGCAATCATCAAAGTGCGGCCGACGCAGCTCGCGGAGATGGCCGCCGAAGGCAGCTCGCGCGCGCGCATGGCGCGGCGCATCATCAAGAAACTCGACAGCTACCTCTCCGCTACGCAGCTCGGCGTCACGCTCGCGTCGCTCGCGCTCGGATGGGTCGGAGAACCGGCATTCGCGGCGCTGATTCAGCCGCGGCTGGCGTTTCTCGGCGTCTACAGCGTCGCCGTCGCGCACACGATCGCGGCGTCGATCGCGTTCGTGGTCATCTCCTCGCTGCACATCATCATGGGCGAGCTCGGCCCCAAGTACCTCGCCATCGACAAGACCCTCGGCACGGCTCTCTGGTCGGCGCATCTGCTCCGCGCGTTTTACGTGCTGATGTTTCCGATCATCTGGATGCTGAACCACACCACGAACCGCGTTCTGCGCCTCGTGGGCATCAAGCCGGCCAACGACACGGAGATGGTGCACTCGCAGGAGGAGCTGCGCCTCATCCTCGCGCGCTCGGAGAAGGCCGGGATTTTGTCCGAGGAGAACCGCGAGATCATCGAAGGCGTCTTCCAGTTCTCGAAGCGGACGGCGCGCCAGATCATGGTGCCGCGTACGGATGTCTCCGTTCTCTCGACGCTGAAGTCGATTGAGGAAAATCTCGAGATCATCCGCACCACGCGCCACACCCGCTACCCGCTCTGCGACGGCACGCTCGATCAGACCATCGGACTGATTCACGTCAAGGACCTCTTCCTCGCGCAGCTCCGCGGACCGGGGCGGACGATGATGGAGCTGAAGCGCGACGTGCTCTTTGTCCCGGAAAACTCCACGGTCGACGCGCTGCTGTCGCAGTTCATCGAGCACAAGACCCACATGGCCTGCGTGCTGGACGAGTACGGCGGGGCGTCGGGCATCGTGTCGCTCGAAAACATCACCGAGGAGCTGTTCGGACAGATTCAGGACGAGTTCGACCGCGAGCGCCCGGAGATCGAGCCGCTCGGCAACGGACGGTATCGCGTGCGCGGCGACTACCTGATCGAGGACCTCGCGGACCGGTTGAAGGTCGACGTCGGCGAGCCGGCCGAGGAGACGATCGGCGGGTATGTGGCAGCGAGATTGGGACGGGAAGTCGTGCCCGGTGATCGCACGCACCTCGGCGACTTATCGATCGAAGTGCTGGACGCCGAACGTTTTCGCGTCCGTTGGGTCATCGTGCAGACGCAGATGCCGACGACCGATGAGGTGGAAGAGAGCGAGGCGCAGTAAGCCGCGCCTCGCCTGTCGATTACGAACGTTTGAAGATGCCGGTCAGCGACTGCCATGCACGCTGCCACATCCCGCTTTTCTGCTCGTGGACCTGCTGGCCGTGACGAGCGATCCGGGCGTCTTTGAGGATTCGATCCGTCTGCTGAATACGCATTCTGGTCTCTCCTTTCGCTGTGAATAACTGCAAAGACAACACCAGCGGGCGAATCAGGGAGTACTCAACGTCACAAGCTGAGTCTGATTGTTCGTGGTGCTCACAAACGCCCAGAAGCGCAACCCGTCCGTGGCTGGAGCGACTTCGACACGAATTTCGTGCGCTCGATCGGCGAGATATGACAGGTCGAGCTCCGCATACCCAGGATACGTGATCGGATCGGCCGGTTGTCGCAATTGAATCAAGCGGCTATCAAGCAGCAGATCGTGATCCGAACTGGGGAGAAAGACATTGACCCGAACCGTGTGGCTGTTGTCTGGATCGAAATCGTAAACCCGAAGCATGGAGCGAAATGGCGGAGCGATCGCAACACTCAGTAGCTGAATGGGCTGGCGAGCCGCCGCCGTCTCCAGCACCACCGGTATCTGAGTCCCGCGATTCATGTCCGATTGCGAGAGATCAAAGACGCGCAAGTAGATTTCAAGGTCAGGAAGAGCTTCTGCCGGGTGAACATATAAAAACTTTCCAATCGAGCCGGAGATCATCGGCACTGGCACATTTGGATAGGTCGATCGGGCCGGCAGACCTTGTCCAAATAGGCAAGGGTCGAAATGACAAATGGCAGTGCCCTCCACAAACGGTAAAAGGAGACTACCACCGTAATACATGTCGACCCGGGAACTCCAGAGCGAGCCAAGCGCCCCAGGAAGGGGCCTTTCGATAACAACTGGTAATAATATTTTCTGGGATACCGTAGCAGTAGCCTGGACAGGGGCTAATAGCGCTAGCGCAGCGATCATGCCGATCAGCATCAGAACCTCCTCAGTTGTAAGGGGAAATGTAAGCCAAGCGATCGTTGTCGGCTTTGCCGTCTCCGTCAAAATTCGCCGGGAGCGCTGTTGCGCTGTCATGAATGTAGTTCCACACATCACGGACGCTCATGCTCGGGAAAGTCTGCAGAAGCCGTGCTGCAATACCAGCGACAATCGGCGCCGAAAACGACGTCCCGCTCGCGACAGCCTCCACTGTAACGGCATGATTGTCATCGCCGTAGTAGTCATGTAATTGCTGATTCCAATTGCTGACCCATAACGGATCGTCTCGGTAAGCGTTTGCTGCCGCTATGTGTGCGGCATGGATGTTTTTCGCCGGCGCATAGATGTCGACGCATGCGCCAACGTTCGACCCTCGATCCTGCAACGAGCAACTGCCGCAGAAATAACGGTTGTCAGAGATGTCGGTGCCACCGACCGTGATGACGTAGGGCCATGTGGGCTGGTTTCCCGGGTCATACATACCGCCATACCCGAGGCGGGCTGGCGATTGATTTGTGCACTGATCAGAATACTGATTGTTTGCTGAGGCGACGACGACGGCGCCCGCATTGATCACGTTGCGGACGTTATTGTCGAGTGAACTGGCACAGTCATAGCCGTTACAAGGTTGTCCGGCGACGGTGAATACGCTCATGCTCACCACCGCTCGCCGGCTTGGGTTCGCTTGGATATCGCCGAGCACCCAGTCAAGGCTCTGAACGATTGACAATTCCAGAAGTTCGAACCCATAGAAGGGCGGCTGGTCCGGGTGACATTCAGAAACCTTAACCGCTATGATTGTGGCGTCTCGGGCAACGCCTACGTGCTGGCCGGCAATCATGGAAGCGACCGCCGTCCCGTGGCCAGGATTAAACGCGTTCACAAAGCCACCGCACGGATTTTCGGGTGGATACCCATCAGTGAGTGCGAAATTACCACCGCGAACCACGTTTCCGTTGAACTCCGAGTGGCTTGCCTGTACACCGCCATCGACAACATATACGGCAACACCCGCGCCTGTCGATGTCCAGGCGTATGCCTTTGTCATGAAAGGGTTGATGGTGGTCCGTTGGTCGATACGATCGAGATGCCAAAATGTGTCGTCGGAGTAGTAGTCGACCTGATACGAAAGATGTCCCACGGCATTCTGCTCGACCCATGCAACTTGCGGGTCATTCGATAACGCCTCTGCTTCGGCCGAAGGCATTTCGATCCCGAAGCCACGAACGCCATTTGAAAAAGACCCAAGCAATCGCCCACGGTGCCGCAGGGCCATAGCCATCGCCGTGGCTGCGACGGCGCTACGTGGGATTGCGTCGTCTTTGAGAACGACGATGTACTGGTCGGCAACGGGCTCTGGTTTGGTACGTACCCGCGCCTCACCTGCTGCCGCGATGATGAATGTCAGACACGCTACAGAGATCCAGCCTTTGCTCATTGTGGCCCTTTCTGGCGGCTTTGATGAATTCGATCGCTGGCAGGTGCAAAGAAGGAGCCACGTTATGGAGGGGACTCCATCCCGATGTCCATAACTGCAACGCTCGGGAGTAACCACTGATTAGTCCGAGTGCCGGGGCCGCGGAGGCGGCGTCACCTCATCCTCATCTTTGTTCGTGACGAGCGCCTGGTCGTGGAACTCGCAGACGATGTCGCGAACGCGCTCCGGATCGTCGACGACATGCAGACTGTCGACGTCTTCTTTGGTGATGTTGTTCGCGGCGAGCACCGACTTGCGCAGCCAGTCGATGAGGCCACCCCAGTACTCGCTGCCGTAAAGGATCACCGGGAAGTTCGTGATCTTCTTGGTCTGGATCAGCGTCAGCGCGCCCATCAACTCGTCGAGCGTGCCGAAGCCGCCGGGGAAGGTGATGAAGGCCTCCGAGTACTTCACGAACATCGTCTTGCGCACGAAGAAGTAGCGGAAGGTCATGGCCTTGTCGACGTACGCGTTGACCTTCTGCTCGAACGGCAGCTCGATATTGCAGCCGATCGACAGCGCGCCCGCCTGGCGCGCGCCTTTGTTGGCCGCCTCCATGATCCCCGGCCCGCCGCCGGTGATGACCGCGAAGCCTGCCTTGCCGATCAGCTCCGCGGTCTTGACCGCCGCGTCGTAGTACTCGTTCGCAAGCTGCGTCCGCGCCGATCCGAAGATCGACACAGCCGGATAGACCTCGGCCAGATGATCGAAGCCGGCCACGAACTCGCTCGTGATCCGCAGCACGCGCCACGACTCACTCTGCAGAACTTCATGCCGGCTGGGCCGGTCGAGCAGCTTGCGGTCTTCGAGCGCCTCGCGCGATTTGGGAGGAATGTGGATTTCGTGATTCGGCTCCTGATCGAGCTCAATGGACGACATGGTGCGAGAGCTTACCGACTACGGCCGCAACTGGATGACCGCGGTCTCTACGAGCTTGTCGCCGGGAAGATCGCGCTGCCAGGCGGTCGCTTTGACGCTGTCGCTCTGGGACACCGTGCCGAACGACGTCCGCACTTTGTAGCGGATTGTCGAATCCTCGGCGGGCTGCAGGTTGCCGAAGGTGTAGTGATAGACGTTCGAGCCGGGATCGTGGGACATCGTGACGCCGCGCTCGTGGGTTTCGTCGAGGACGATCAGTTGCGGCGGCAGCTCGACGTCGAGCAGGACGTCGCGGACGCTGGTCACGCCGCGGCTGCCGACGACGATGTCCAGATTGTCTTCGCCACGCTCGGGGAGATCTTTGGGATGAAGGATGTTCAGTTTCAGGAGCTGGCCGCGCGTGGTCACGGCCATGCCGCTCATCTTGCAACCGGCGGTAGAGATGAGGATCATTGCGGTCGCGGCCAGCGTAGCAAGGGTCAGGATAGGTTTCGATTTCATGGACATCTCCTTTTTCCAGCAAACTCTGCAAGGAACAGTCCCGGCGCATCAGGCATCGCACTTGCGGTAAAAGTCTCCTCCGTATGGCGTACTACCTTGGCGTCGACGGCGGCGCGTCGAAAACGGCAGCGCTGGTCACGGACGACACCGGACGAGCACTCGGTGACGGACTGGCCGGTCCGTCCAATCACCTGCGCGTCGGCATCGAGACGGCCGCGCGCAACATCGAACGCGCTGTGAACAAGGCGCTCGTCGCCTCCGACGTGGCCAGCCGCGAGATCGCCTGGACGTACTGCGGCATCGCCGGCGCCGACCATCCCGCGCATCGGCAGGAGGTGGTCGACTCGCTCAGCGTCTTCTTTCCGCGCGGCAACTTTACGGTCGACAACGACGCCCGCATCGCCCTCAGCGGCGCGATCGGTTTCGGCGCGGGCATCGTCGTGATCGCCGGCACCGGCTCGGTCTGCCTCGGACGAAACGACGCCGGCGACGAAGCGCGCGCGGGTGGATGGGGGCCGCTGGTCGGCGAC
>ERZ1739052.99-NODE-99-length-14127-cov-10.670196_pt1 | contig 14127 bp, 14 predicted proteins | sample MGYA00581761_ERZ1739052 | MGnify/ENA primary metagenome ERZ1739052 (study PRJEB42929, sample SAMN08275524) | rhizosphere metagenome | isolation source: Rhizospheric soil replicate 1 | host: Colobanthus quitensis and Deschampsia antarctica | place: Antarctica...
TTGTTGGCGGCGACGGACGACAGCGCGCCGCCGGCCCCCGCGGCGCCGCCGCGCACCCCCGGATCCACCTGGGCAAAAGCCTGCAGTACGAAGAGTAGAGAGAGAAACAGCGCTAACGGGATCACTCGTCGGGTCATGGCATCTCCTCAAATTGGTTGATCGAACCGAGGACGAACGAAGGCCGACGCGGCCTTCGCCTTTCTTGCTGCCCGAGATATCGGGAGGGGAGCCGGAGATGTCCCCTCCCTTCCGATTTGGAATCGCTTAGTTAGGAGAGGAGGGACGGAGGGGAATCCACACCACTAAAAAGGTAATATTTAATGGAGGATTGTGGTAACTCCGGAGGGTCACTGTTTGGACCTTGAGTGGCCCGGCCACTGTCTTCACTCCCTCTTCGCAAATCGAGCGCTGCTGTCGTTCGTGCGGTTGTCGGCGGTCGATGCATAAATGACCACTCGACAGGCGCGCTCCGTTTCTCTACCAGATTCGCCAGGACCCCGAGCTCGATGGCATCCGCCGCAATGTACTCTGACCTGCGGTTGCAGTCAGGCCTCGTTTTCCGAGGCAGGACAATGAAGATCCTTGACGCCTGTATACTTGTGCGATATACCTAGCACGTGGCCAACCTCGCCCCTTCCTCCTGGGAAGGTTGCGACTGGGACGATGGAAACATCGGCAAGAACTGGACGAAGCATCGAGTCACGGATTGGGAGATCGAAGAAATCTTTCTCAACCAGCCGATCTCGTTCGGGACCGATGTCGCACATTCCAGGAGCGAGCCCAGATACTTCGCCCTCGGTCAAACGAACCGCGGGCGGTGGCTGTTCGTTGCGTTTGCGGTGCGCGGCAATCTCGTCCGGCCGATAACAGCGCGCGACATGAATGCACGGGAGCGGAGATCGTATGAAACCTCGAAAGAAGATACCAACGTTCAAGGATGAAGACGCGGAACGCGAGTTCTGGGGTAAGGCGGATTCGACGGAGTACATCGACTGGTCCAAGGCACAGCGGATAACGCTGCCGAACTTCCGGCCTACGCTCAGGACCATTTCACTTCGGTTACCGGAATCGATGATCGCAGAGCTCAAACTGCTTGCGAACCAACGGGATGTTCCTTACCAGTCGTTGCTCAAAGTCTTCCTTGCAGACCGGATCAATGAAGAGCGTGCGCGACAGAATGACGAGAGGAAGTCGGCGTCTCGCAAGCGGGCGGGCTGAGAAGTGCTCGCCAATGACTAACCGCCGAGACGGCAGCGTTCCGACGTATGCGCGTTCCCGCCCTACGAACTGCCCGCGGCGATCTTCTTCTGCGCCACTACCCGCATCGAGTGATCGAGGATTCGTTTGCGGATGCGGATTGATTGCGGGGTCACTTCGACCAGCTCGTCGTCTTCGATCCATTCGAGGCATTGCTCGAGGGTCATGATTTTCGGCGGCGTCAGTTGCACGGCCATGTCGGAGCCGGAGGCGCGCATGTTGGTCAGATGCTTCTTGCGGCAGACCTGGACGACCATGTCGGCGTCGCGGGAGTTTTCGCCGACGATCTGGCCGCCGTAGACCTTGAAAGCGGGCGAGATGAAGAGGACGGTGCGTTCCTGGAACGGCTCGATCGCGTACGCGGTCGTATCGCCGGCTTCCTTGCTAATCAGCGCTCCGCGGTTGCGGCCGGCGATCTCGCCGCGGTATGGGCCGTATTCGAGGAACGTGTGGTAGAGCAGGCCCGTGCCGCGCGTCTCCGTCAGGAACTCGGTGCGGATTCCGAACAGGCCTCGGGTGGGGATCTTGAACTCGATGCGTACGCGGCCGGAGCCGGGATTGACCATGTCGGTCATCTCGCCGCGGCGCGTTTGCAGCTTCTCCATCACCGCGCCGACGTGCGCTTCATCGATGTCGACGACGAGCGCTTCGTACGGCTCGGACTTGCGGCCGTCGATTTCTTTGAGGATGACCGTCGGGCGTGACAGCGCGAATTCGAAACCTTCGCGACGCATGTTCTCGGCGAGGATCGAGAGGTGCAGCTCGCCGCGGCCGCTGACTTCGAAGCGGTCGGGCAGATCGGTCTCTTTGACGCGCAACGCGACGTCCTTGCGCAACTCGCGATCGAGGCGCTCTTTGATGTTGCGCGAGGTGACGTACTTGCCCTCCGTTCCGGCGAACGGCGAGTCGTTGACCAGCCAGAACATCGACACGGTCGGCTCGTCGATGGCGATCGGCTCCAGCGCCTCGGGATTCGCTGCCGAGGAGAAGGTCTCGCCGATTTCGACATCGGCGAAGCCGGCCACGGCCACGATCTCCCCTGCCGATGCTTCAGCGATCTCTTCGCGCTTGAGACCTTCGAAGGCGGTCAGCTTGGTGATGCGGCCCTTCTTGTGCGTGCCGTCACGGAGGATGAGGATCACATCCTCCGCCTGGCGCAGCTTGCCGCGCTGGATGCGGCCGATGCCGAGGCGGCCGACGTAATCGTTGTAATCAATGGAGGAGACCAGGAGCTGCAGCGGCGCGTCGGCGTAGCCGGGCGGCGGCGGGATGCGCTTCAGGATCGCGTCAAACAATGGACGGCAATCCTCGGTCGTGTCTTCGAGGTTTGTGCGAACGATGCCCTGGCGGCCGATGGCGTAGAGGATGGGAAAGTCGAGCTGCTCGTCCGAGGCGCCTAGCTCGATCATCAGATCGAAGACTTCGTTGACCACTTCGACCGGACGCGCGTCCTGGCGATCGATCTTGTTGATGACGACGATCGGCAGCAGTCCGAGACCGAGCGCCTTGCGCATGACGAACCGCGTCTGCGGCATGGGACCTTCGGCTGCGTCGACGAGGAGGATGACGCCGTCGACCATCGAAAGGACGCGCTCCACTTCCCCGCCAAAATCGGCGTGGCCGGGAGTGTCGACGATGTTGATCTTCACTTCGCTCGGATGGATGAAGGTTGCGGGCAGATCGTGGCCGGACGCGGTGTGCGTGGCCTCGTGATGCACGAGATGGCCGAGCGCGTCGGGCTCATCTACGAGATAGCGAATCGAGGTGTTCTTGGCGAGGATGGTGATGCCGCGCTCTTTCTCGAGGTCGTTCGAGTCCATGACGCGCTCGTCCATCTGCTGGTTGGCGCGCACGGCGCCGGACTGGCGGAGGAGGGCGTCGACGAGCGTGGTTTTCCCGTGATCGACGTGGGCGATGATGGCAACGTTGCGGATGTCGTATCGAAACTGCGGCATGTTTGGGGGGTAACGTATCGAGAGGGGATGAATTCCTAGAAGAACCGTTTCACCACAGAGACACAGAGGACACAAAGAGTTCTGTGATCTCTGTGCCTCCGTGGTGAGTCGTCTTCCCTCGTACAATTGCGCATGCCCTGCGACCACATCGGACCGGCGGAGTTGATCGAGATGGCGGAGACGCATCTTCGCGAAGGCGGCTTCGCGCCGAAATCCGGAATGCGGTTTCGGTGGAGCGAGAATCCGATCGATGGGATGTGGGCGTCGATCGTGACGGAGATCGAGCGGCGCGGCGAGCAGTGGATCGTGACGCGGCTCGATCGCAATCGCGATCCGCAGCCGCACGGCGAGACAGGATTTCGGGCGCTGTGATTCGCAGTCTCTGCGTTTTCTGCGGCTCGAATTCGGGAGGCGATCCGGCGTACGCGAATCTCGCGCGCGATTTCGGCGCGCTGTTGGCGAAGTCGAACATCGCCCTCGTCTACGGCGGAGGCCATGTCGGATTGATGGGAATCGTCGCCGATGCGGTGCTGGCCGGCGGCGGCAACGCGATCGGCGTGATTCCGCGGATGTTGTGGGATCGCGAAGTCGGCCATCGCAATCTGACGGAACTGCACGTCGTCGAAACAATGCACGAACGGAAGGCGATGATGGCGTCGCTGTCCGATGCGTTCGTCGCGTTGCCGGGCGGACTCGGCACGCTCGAAGAGATTTTCGAAGTGTGGACGTGGGCGCAACTCGGCATCCATCGCAAGCCGCTCGGCTTCCTCGACGTCCTCGGCTTCTACGGTCCGTTGTTGTCGTTCCTCGATGGCGCCGTCGATGCGGAATTCGTCCGCGCGCAGCATCGGTCGATGGCGATCGTCGATTGTGATCCCGCGTCGCTGCTACGGCGTTTGTCGGAATACGAACCGCCGGTTGTGGCGAAGTGGATCAGCGCGGCGGAAACGTAGTTCGCGTCCGCCCCTGGGATTCAATAGCAAGTTCAGCGATTGCCAAAGCACAGAGCAGAATGGGGCACCATAAAAAAAGGCGGCTCGCTGAGCCGCCTTTCGATTGGATGTGATTGGAGTGAAACCTACTTCTTGGTATTGACCTCGGTACCGTCGCACTCGCCGAGGTACTTGCCGGTCATCTTCGCGGACACGTCCTGGTCGCGCATCTTCATTTGCATCGCGCCTTCGTACGTATCGCCATGATAGGTCGCGGTGCCGCTGCCGGTCATGCCGGATTTTTCGCAGTTGATCTTCCACGAGACAGTGCCGCCGTCGACTTTGACGTCCGTATAGGTGCAGCCGCCGCGCTTGTCGCCGGTCTTCGGAATGAGGTTTTCAAGGTTTTCGGCCTGCTCTTTGGTAACGCAGGTCATGCTCGTCTGCGGCGGCATCTTCATCGGCATGTTCGGCATTTCCATCTGGATGGTGTTCTGCCACCTGCCGGCCTTGGCGACGGGCGTTGCGGCCATCACGGGAAGCGCGAGCGCACAGACGATCGCGGACAGAACAATATTGCGAAGCTTCATTTGGGAATCCTTCCGTTGGTTGATTGAGCGGAGGAGTATACGTCAGAGCTTTCGCACGCCGCGGCTGCGTGTCGACGCCTCGACTCGCAGCGCGCCGGTGAGCGCGGCCGATTCGTTGCCGCTCTTCACCATCACGACGAGCGAACCAGCCGGCGTGGCCGCATCGACCGAGAACGTGGCGCAGACGTAGTTGCTCGACCACTTGAAATCGGAGGTGCGATGGAAACCGGGATTCGGGATGTCGAATGTGGTCATGCCGCTGGTGAAACCATCGCCGCCGACGCCGAGGTTGATGGTCGTGCCGGCGTGCAGCATCGTGGGCATGGCCTGGAGCGAAACGCTGTCGCTGCCGGCAGGCCAGGCGCCGATCCACTTCGGGTTCAGGCGCACCGATCCGGAGCCGTTGACGTTGAGATTGCCGTAGATCCGGCCGTTCTCGACGCGCAGCGGACCGCCGTCGGCGTACTGCGTCGGAAAGGACGTGACCTTCGCCGACTGCCAGAAGCCGGAGAGATTCTGAATGTTGAAGGGTCCGTCGAGAGGCTCGGCGTAGATCCGATAGGTGCCGCTCGGAACACCCTGCAGGGAGAAGTTGCCGCTCTTGTCGGAAAGCGCCGTCGAAACCGGCTCGCCTTCCTCGTTCACGGCCACGACCTGCGCCGCGAAGATGCCGCCGTCATCGCCATAGACGCGCCCTTCGAGCGTGGCGCCGGCGGCCGGTTTGTTTTTCGCGTATGCAGCGCCGATGGCTACGCGGTCATCGCTGTCGAGCGCGACGGCGTTGCCGGTGCCAATGTAGGGATACATGACCGACGACAGCACCGCGGAGTGGTCGAGCCCGAGGATATGACCCATCTCGTGTTCGACGAGTTGCTGCATGTTGTAGCTGCCGGAGACGGCGGTCGGATCGATCTGCATGTCGGCCTCGATGATGCGGCCGTTGTCGTCGTACCAGTTCGTGGTGAGGGCGAGGAACTTCTGGCCCGCGAAGAGATCGTCGGCGATCGAAACCGTGTTGCGTCCGTCCTTGCCGGCCGAGGCGCCGTCAACGACACCGAGCGACTGGAAGCCGATGTTCGTGTCGGGAATCCCGGCCCAATCCTTCCCTGCCTTGTCGAGGATCGCTGCGGCCTGCGGGACGCTATCGGCCACGCGGCGATCGATGGAGTAGCGGATCGGGAAGGAGCCGTCAGGCCACGCCACCGGAATCAGCACGCCGTTGTTGAAGTACGTCAGCCGCGCGGCGCCAAAGAGAGGCGCGGCGGCGAGAGCGATGACTGCGGCAGTGGTGGAAAGCTTCCGGATGGGGGACATGGTTGAGCTGCGAATCTGCAACCGAGGTGCCATTGTAATAACAATTTGGGCCGAGCGGTAAGTTATTTTGGTTCGTGTGAGATGGCTGAAAGGCTTAAACCACAGAGGCACAGAGATCACAGAGGTGGCTCCGCGCGTGATATACGAAAGACCGTTATGCGCCGAACGAAAATCATCGCCACGCTTGGTCCCGCGTGCGCCTCTGAAGACATCGTCCTTCGACTGCTCACCTCGGGCGTCGACGTCTTCCGGATGAACTTCTCCCACGGTTCGCCGGAAGATCGTGTGCGGCTGATCGAGATCATTCGCCGCGTCTCCACGGACCACGGCAAGTACATCCCGATCCTCGCCGACATCCAGGGGCCGAAGCTGCGTATCGGCGACGTCGATGGCGTCATCCAATTGAAGACGGGCCGGATGTTCACGATCACGACCGAGCCACTGATGGGCAACGCATCGGTCGTCTCCACCCCATTCACGCCCCTGCCCCGCGAGGTGCAGCTCGGACAGCGCATCCTCATTAATGATGGACTGGTCGAGCTGGTCGTCGCGGCGGTCGACGGCACGAAAGTGCTCACGCGCGTCATTCATGGCGGGCCGATCTCCTCGAAAAAGGGGATGAACTTCCCCGACACGGAGTTGACGATTCCCGCGATTACCGAAAAGGATCGCGAGGATGTCGCCTTCGCCGTCGCAAATGGCCTCGACTACATTGCCGCGTCGTTCATCCGCCGCCGCGGCGACATCGTCGAGCTCCGGTCGATGCTTCACGACCTCGGCGGCGACGAGATCAACGTCGTCGCCAAGCTGGAGAAATCGCAGGCGATCGATGCGCTCGAAGACATCCTCGACGTCAGCGATGGCGTGATGGTGGCCCGCGGCGACCTCGGCGTCGAGCTTCCGCCCGAAGCCGTCCCGATCGTGCAGAAGCGCGTGCTGCAACGAGCCAGCATCTGGGGCCGCTTTGCGATCACGGCAACGCAGATGCTGGAATCGATGACGACGAATTCGCGCCCGACGCGCGCCGAGGCCTCGGATGTGGCGAATGCGATCTTCGATGGATCCGATGCGGTGATGCTGTCGGCCGAAACCGCGTCAGGCATGTATCCAGTCGAGGCGGTCCAGATGATGGCGCGCATCATCATGTCGGCCGAGCAAAATCGGGAGTTTCAAGTTGCGGGGGGCCGCGAGCCGTTCCGCGTTTCGTCGGAGATTGACGAGTTCACCGACGCTCTTGCCGGCGCCGCGAACTACGCCGCCCAGCAACTCGACGCGAAGTTCATCATCGTTTTCACGCAGACCGGATTCGCGGCGCGGCTGATGTCGAAGTTCCGGCCGAAGCAGCCGATCATCGCGCTGACGCCGTCGACCTGGGTTGCGCGGCGGATGAACATCCTCTGGGGCGTGCAGCCGTTCGTACTTCGCGACGTCGGCGAATATCACGAGCAGATCGTCGACCGCGTGGACGATTTTCTGCTGAGCCGCGACATCGTCGTCCCCGGCGATCGGCTGATGATTTTGATGGGATCGCCGATCTATCAGCGCGCGAAAACGAATCTGCTACGCGTGCATAGAGTCAAAGGCTGAATCAAGCCGTCGCGGTCAAGGCGGGTTGTAGCGACCGGCCCACGACTTTCGCGATGGCGTCGCATTCGCGGACGATCTGCGCGAAGGCTTCCGGCAGGATGGCCTGCGGACCGTCGGAGAGCGCTTCCTCCGGCTTGTGATGGACTTCGATCAGCACGCCATCCGCGCCCGCGGCGATCGAGGCGCGCGACATCGGCGCGACCTTGTTCCGCTTGCCGGTGCCGTGGCTCGGATCGACCAGGACCGGCAGATGGCTGATGCGCTTGATGGCCGGGATGATGGAGAGGTCGAGCGTGTTGCGGGTGTGGTCCGCGAACGTCCGCACGCCGCGCTCGCAGAGGATCACGTTGTAGTTGCCCTCGGCCATGATGTATTCGGCCGACAGCAGCAACTCCTCGAGCGTGGCCGACATCCCGCGCTTCAGCAGCACCGGCTTGCGCGCGCGGCCGGCCATCTTCAGCAGCGAGAAGTTCTGCATGTTGCGCGCGCCGATCTGGATGCAGTCGGCGTACTTGTCGACGAGTTCCAGCGCCTCGTTGTCGATCGCTTCGGTGACGATGGGAAGGTCGAATTCCTCGCGCACGCGCGCCAGAATCTCCAATCCTTTCTCGCCGAGTCCCTGGAACGAGTACGGCGAGGTGCGCGGCTTGTACGCGCCGCCGCGGAAAAGCTGGCCGCCGGCGTTCTTGATCCCTTCGGCGATGGCGCGGGCCTGATCGAGCGACTCGACGGCGCACGGACCGCCGACGACGATAATGCCGTTTCCGCCGACGTCGACGCCACCAACATTAATGATGCTGTCATCGGGGCGTGCTTCGCGGCTGACCAGTTTGTACGCGTGCGAGACGCGGATGACTTCCTTGACGCCCGGATAATTTTCGAGAACCTCGGGATCGGCTGTCCCCGGCTTTCCGGTGATGCCGATGGCGGTGCGGTTCGCGCCGGGGATGGCGTGAGCCTTGAGGCCCATGCGCTCAATGTGGCGGACGACGGCTTCGATCTGATCGGGCCGGGCCCCGGCTTCCATGACGACGAGCATCGGGTCAGTATAATCGAGCGTTCTGAGGCACCATTCCGGGAGACTCGCATGAAGAAAACATTGATCCTCGCCGCGCTTGCGGTCCTCGCCGCCACGCAGCTCTTCGCCGCGTCGTACTGGGTCGTGATGAAAGACGGCAGCCGCTACGAGGCCCGCGCGAAATGGACGATCGTCAACGGCCAGGCGAAGATGACGCTCACGAACGGCAACGTGCTGACGCTCGATCCGGCGGCGATCGATGTGGCGAAGTCGGAGGAAATGACGCGGCTCGGCGGCGGCCAGCTCTTCGGAGTGGAGCAGCGATCGGCCCCGCTGTCGAAAGCATCGGAGATCGGCAGCGCGATCCGGCTGCGCAAGCTGCCGCCGTCGCAGGCGGCGTCACCAGCCGTTGCAACAGCCGCTACCGAAACGGTCGCGATCGCGCTCGGCGCCGGACTCGATGCCGGCGTGATCAGCAAATTCGAGCGAGCATTCGAAGACGTCGGCATCTTCGAGCACAAGGTCATTTCGACCGGCCCGCACTCGCTCCGAGCCGATCTGACCGCCGACAACGAGGAGAAGGTCTTCAACACGCTCACCGCCACCGCGTTCCTGATGATGCACAACGCCGGAGTGGCCGGAGTACAGATCGATGCCGTCGATCTCTTCATGAAGACCACCACCGGCGGCGCCGCCGGCCGCTTCCACGTCACCCGCGACGACGCGCAGGCGCTCGACGCGAAGACGATCACGCCGCAGAACTACTTCATTCTCAAAGTATTGTTCTGAAGCTTTTACGACTTCTCGCGTGTGTGGCACAGACACTCTTGTCTGTGCTCGGGACGACTGACAAAAATCAACCGGCCGAGTGTCTGTGGCACGCCACATGATCACTGCACAACGTCGACGTCGGCCGCGCTGCCGTACACGGTGACGTAGCGGAAGTTGCGCGTCTCCTCGTCGAGGATGACCCGTTCTCCTGCCGCAAAGACGAATCGCTCGACGGCGCCTTCGACGGTGAAAAGTTCGGAGCGATCGTTCGCGAAGCGCACCGTGACGTTGCGCGCCGCATTGCCGACATTGCGAATCGTGAATCGCGCGCGGCCCGACGCCGGGCCGAAATCGTAGGCGGTCGCATGCGTCTTGCGCGAAATGGTGACCGCCGTACCGCCGATGACGGCGATCTCCGGGAGCGCCGTGTCGAAGTCGAATGACTGGTGCGGCGCGATGACGCGTTGCGGCGGCGCGAACGGTTTCGCCTCGCGTTGCACGAGGTAGTTCCAGCGACGTGCGGGCGGCGATCCGAGAAGTTGCGGACGCGTGATCTCAATGGCTGCCGGATCGTGGAGCAGCAGATCGTCGCGCCAGCGGCGCACGATGTGCCAATCCCTTCCGGTCACGATGAAATTGCCGAACGCCTCCGTCAGATCGATCGATGCGATCAAACCGCCGACGCCGTTCGCGCTCCGCACCGCTACGACCATCCGATTCTTCTTGTCGCGCGCCAACGCCGTCACGTCGTATGTGTCAAGCGCCTCGTTGTCGTCGCCGACATGCCGCCCGCCGACCGCCACGCCGTTGAAGTAGAGCGTGTACTCCGGATCGCCGAGCATCTTGATGCGCGTGAACGACCGGTTCGGAGGCAGGTCGAATTCATGGGTCGCAAAGAACGCCGCCGGGTCGCCCTGCACGAACCGGTTCTGCTGCCAGATCCACTGCGCGGTGCCGGTGTTGTCGAAGAACTTGTGCGAGTAGAGCAACTGCAGACGGCTCACCGCGGCAACGACGACAAAGACCGCTGTGGCGATGACCAGCAGACGCCGGATCAGAACGCGGTCCGCGATTGATGGCAGCCGAGGATCGACGGCCGAACTAGAATCGACGGTCATGAAGGCGGTCATTGTAATTCCGGCGCGGTGGGCCTCCTCGCGTTTCCCCGGCAAACCGCTGGCGATGATTGCCGGCGTGTCGCTGATTCAGCGTGTGTACGAACGCGCGGCGCGATCGAAGCGCGCGAGCGCCGTGTATGTGGCGACGAACGACGATCGCATCGCCGAACACGTCGCATCGTTCGGCGGACGTTTTGTGCGACCTGAGGGCGAGTTTCAGAGCGGCACCGACCGCATCGCGGCATCGCTCGATCTCTTCGACCAAAACTACGATCAGATCATCAATGTCCAGGGAGACGAACCGCTCATCGACGTCGACTCCATCGACGCCGTCATCGAAGTCCTGCAGGACAGCGGCGTCGACATGGCCACGCTCGCGTCACGCATCGAGCACGACGACGAACGGCAGTCGCGCGACGTCGTCAAAGTAGTCACTGCACTCTCCGGCGATGCACTTTACTTCTCACGTGCGCCGCTCGCGGGGGCGCAGCGGCATGTGGGGATGTATGGATATCAGACAAATGTCCTGAAAACGCTCGCTTCTCTCGCGCCGTCGCCTCTCGAACTAGCAGAATCGCTCGAACAGTTGCGAGCGCTGCAGAACGGCTTTAAAATCCGGGTCGTTCAAACCACAAGGCCCCACCTCGGCGTCGATCGTCCCGAGGATGTTGCGCGCGTCGAACATGAACTGGCTGAAAAAAAATAATCTCGGAGAGCGTTCGTGAGCTGCGTGCTCACACGCACACGCTTCTTCGCCACAGCCAGCACCACTCTCCCCACCAGCAAGCAGCCCGGACCGCGCCGCGGCCTCGGCCCAAACTCTCTCAACCAACCGGAGGCATGACCGATGAGCACTAAATACATCTTCGTCACGGGCGGCGTTGTTTCCGGACTCGGCAAAGGGATCGCCGCGGCCTCCATCGGTGCGCTGCTCGAGGCGCGCGGCTTCCGCATCACGATTCAGAAATTCGATCCCTACATCAACGTCGATCCCGGCACGATGTCGCCGTTCCAGCACGGCGAGGTCTTCGTCACCGACGACGGCGCCGAAACCGATCTCGACCTCGGGCACTACGAGCGCTTCACGTCGATGCGCGCGACGCGCAAAAATAACTTCACCACCGGTCGCGTCTACCTCAAAGTCATCGAGAAGGAACGGCGCGGCGATTACCTCGGCAAGACCGTGCAGGTCATCCCGCATATTACCGACGAGATCAAGAAGTGCATCCGCGAAGTCAGTGAAGGAGTCGACGTCGTCATCGTCGAAATCGGCGGCACGGTCGGCGACATCGAGTCGCTGCCATTCCTCGAAGCGATCCGCCAGTTCCGGCTCGAAGTCGGCCGCGGCAACGCCATCAATGTCCATCTCACCCTCGTCCCGTACATCAAAGCGTCGGACGAGATGAAGACGAAGCCGACGCAGCACTCGGTGCAGAAGCTGCGCGAGATCGGCATCCAGCCGGACGTCCTCCTCTGCCGCTCCGAGCACGCCATTCCGGACGACATGCGCGACAAGATCGCGCTCTTCTGCAACGTCGAGCACGAGGCGGTGATCCCCGCGCTCGACGTCGAATTCATCTACCAGGTGCCATTGGCGTTTTCACGAGAGCGGCTCGACGAGATCCTGCTCGACAAGCTCCACCTGCCGCACGACGAGATCGGCGCGCTGACGAAGTGGGAAGAGATCATCCGCAAATTGCGGCATCCCGAGGACGAAGTCAAGATCGGCTTCGTCGGCAAGTACATCGAGTTCGGCGACTCGTACAAATCACTGAACGAAGCGCTGATGCACGGCGGCATCGCCAACAACGTCAAAGTCCGCATCGTCTACATCGACTCGGAAGAGCTGGAGACCGAGGGGTATCACGGCGAGCTGGGGCGCGTGGATGGGATTCTTGTCGGACCGGGATTCGGTTCGCGCGGCGTCGAAGGGAAACTGCGCGCGATCCGCTACGCGCGCGAAAAACGCATCCCGTTCCTCGGCATCTGCCTCGGCATGCAATGCGCGACGATCGAGTTCGCGCGCAACATGGTCGGGATGGTCGGCGCGAACTCGACGGAGTTCGACGACGAGTCGCCGTACAAAGTCATCTACAAGCTGCGCGATCTCATCGGCGTCGACGCCCTCGGCGGCACGATGCGGCTCGGCAAGTATCCGTGCGCGCTGAAGGAAGGTTCGATCGCGCGCAACGCATACGGAGTGGAGCAGATCGACGAGCGCCACCGCCATCGCTACGAGGTGAACCCCGAGTACGTACCGCAACTCGAGGAGCGCGGCTTTCGCGTGACCGGCCTCTCGCCCGACGGAAAGTTCGTCGAGATCATCGAACTGGAAGGCCACCCGTGGTTCCTGGGTTGCCAGTTCCACCCCGAGTACAAGTCGCGACCGACCGCGCCGCATCCGCTCTTCCGCTCGTTCATCGCCGCCGGGCGCGCGTACAAGTCGTCGACGAAGACGACCATGGCGATGACGCCAGTTGAAAGCGAGCTGGTATGACGGTTCTTCGCCGGATCGGCGCCGTCATCGTCGGGATGATCGTCGCATTCCTGCTCGTCGCCGGCGCCGAAGGAATCGCGCACAAAATCTTTCCGCCGCCGCCCGGCACGAACATGCAGGACATGGCGCAAGTCAAAGCGTTCGTCGCGACACTACCGCTGTCGGTGCTGCTGATCGTCCTGACCGGATGGCTGATCGCGACCTTCGTCGCGACCTGGCTCGCCGCGCGAATCGCCGGAACGCCGATCCCCGGATACATCGTCGGCGCCCTGCTCCTCTGCGCCGGAATCGCAAACGCGTTCATCATCCCGCAGCCAGTCTGGTTCTCGATCGCATCGATCGTCATCTACATCGGCGCGACGTGGGTGGGCGCAAGGGCGGGCGCGCCGAGTGTACCTCGGTGAGTACAATGCAGCGCAATGAGTACCCGCGCTATTCGAATCACTGACACGATCTCCTTCGGTGGCAATCACCCTCCCCTTTTTATCGCCGGGCCGTGCGTCATCGAGTCGCGCGAGCATGCGTTGCGGATGGCGCGGACGCTGCTGGCGTTGCGCGATGAATTGAAGATCAATCTCGTTTTCAAGTCGTCGTTCGACAAAGCGAACCGCACGTCGATCGAGTCGTTTCGCGGTCCGGGGATCGAGGAAGGACTCGACATTTTGCGCGCCGTGAAAGCGGAGACCGGACTGCCGCTTCTGTCCGACATTCACGAATGGCAGCAGGCGGATCGGGCGGCTGAGGTACTCGACATCCTGCAGATTCCGGCGTTTCTTTGCCGGCCGCAGGCCCTCGTCCACGCGGCGGCTGGGACCGGCAGGGAAGGACGACGTTGGCCACCTCGTGTACGGCCGGTGCCGGTCCTACTGCGGCCAGGGTGAGCGAACATTGGAGGCGTACGTTGGGCGGGGGCGACAGTGGGAGGAACGGGGAGCTGGTAGGGGACAAGACCAGGGGAGGCGAGCCAAACGCGCCAGGTTGCAGCGGACCGATACAGGAAACGTCGAACGGACGGCCGAATGGGTGGCGGTGCCCAAGAACCCAGCTGAAGATCAAGCCGTCGAGACTGGACGTATAGAGAGTCTGGC
>ERZ1739052.100-NODE-100-length-14102-cov-8.660995_pt1 | contig 14102 bp, 8 predicted proteins | sample MGYA00581761_ERZ1739052 | MGnify/ENA primary metagenome ERZ1739052 (study PRJEB42929, sample SAMN08275524) | rhizosphere metagenome | isolation source: Rhizospheric soil replicate 1 | host: Colobanthus quitensis and Deschampsia antarctica | place: Antarctica...
GGCAAGCTGCTCGCGTTCACGCGCTCCATCGACAAAGACGGCAAGCCGCAGCCGTCGCAGATCTGGATCCTGCGCTTCGATGGCGGCGAGCCGCAAGTGCTGACGTCGATGGCCAAGCCGGTCGAATCGATCGCCTGGTCGCCATCGTCGAACACGATCGCCTTCACCGCGACGACCAAGCCCGAGGATGTCGAGAAGAAGGACGCAGACAAGAAAAAGGACGACGAGCACGAGAGCGACGTCCGCGTCATCAACCAGGCCGTCTACCGCGCCAATGGCGCCGGCTATCGCGATGCCTCGCGCGACACGCACCTCTGGACGATCGACGTTTCCGACGACGAAACCGCGAAGCCGAAGCAACTTACGAACGGCGAGTTCGACGAGCGCGACATCTCCTGGAGTCCCGACGGATCGCGCATCTTCTTCACCTCCAATCGCGTCGCCGAGTCGTATTACGACCGCCGCGACAACGACCTGTACGCGATTTCGGCGGCAGGCGGTGCGATGACGAAGATCGCCGACATCGAAGGTCCGATCGGCGCGTACTCGGTAAGCCCGGACGGCAAGTGGGTTGCGTTCGGCGGCGAGATCAACAACCCCGTTCATTCCTACGACCAGCCCGATCTCTGGCTGGCGTCCACCACTCCCGGCTCAACCGCGAAGAACCTCACCACGTCGTACGACTACGACGTCATGGCCGGCGTCGGCGGTGATCAGCGCGCGCCGCGGGCGGGCGGCGGGGGAGGGCGTCCGGTGTGGAGCGACGACGGCAAGTCGATCATCGTCGTCGCCGCCGAAGAAGGGCGCGTCAACTTCAAGCGCATCGACGCCGCCACCGGCGCGATCACGCCGATGACGACCGGCAATCATGACATCCAGAGCTACTCCATCCACGGCGGGAAAATGGTCGCACTCGTGTCAACGCCGACGATCATCGGTGACTTGTATCTCGTCGGCAGCGATGGTGCCATGACACGGCTGACCGACGTCAATCACAAGCTGATGTCCGAGCTCACGCTCAGCGAACCGGAGGAGCTTTGGTACACGAGTTTCGACGGCAAGAAGATGCAGACCTGGATTCAGAAACCGCCCGATTTCGACGCCTCGAAAAAGTACCCGCTCATTCTCAACATCCACGGCGGTCCGCATTCGGCGTACGGCTACACCTTCGATCACGAGTTTCAGTGGATGGCGGCGAAGGGCTACGTCGTCGTCTATCCCAATCCGCGCGGCTCGACGTCATACGGCCAGGACTTCGGCAACATCATCCAGTACCACTATCCCGGCGACGACTTCAAAGACCTGATGGCCGGCGTCGACGCCGTCGTGGCCAGGGGCTACATCGATTCGAAAAAACTCTGCGTCACCGGCGGCAGCGGCGGCGGATTGTTGACCGACTGGGTGGTCACGCAGACCGATCGATTCGCCGCCGCGGCCGCGCAGCGCGACATCGCTGACTGGTCCACGTTCTGGTACACCGCCGACTTTTCACAGTTCCAGCCGTCGTGGTTCCGCAAGGCGCCGTGGGAGGATCCGAAGGATTACGCCGCGCGCTCGCCGATCACCTACATCGATCGCGTCAAAACGCCGCTCATGCTCATCCTCGGCGAAGCCGACTACCGCACGCCGCCGATGGCCGGCGGCGAGATGATGTTCCGCGCGCTGAAGTACCGCCACATCCCGACGGTCATGGTGCGCTTCCCCGACGAATCGCACGAACTGTCGCGCAGCGGCAAACCGTGGCACCGCATCGAACGCCTCCAGCACATCGTCGGCTGGTTCGATCACTGGGTCATGGGCGTCGCGAAGCCCGAATACGAATCCGGGCTTCGCAAGTAGCTCCCTGGGAGCGCGGGCGTCTCGCCCGCCGTTGATGCTCGGGACCCTGCCGATTGCAACAGCGGGCGGGATGCCCGCGCTCCCAGTTACTTCGCGTCCGGGAACGTCGCCACCTTGTTCTCGATCGGCTTCACAGTCTTCAGATAGTCGTAGATCGCGCCGAGGTCGTTTTCCGTGATGCCGGAGAACGCGATCCACGGCATGACCGTGTTGCGGCCGGCGGGAGCATCGGGCGCATTCATCGCGTCCATCGAGGCGAAGGCTTTGAAGCGGCCGATGAACTCTTCCTTCGTCGCGTGCGACATATACGTACCCGCCGGCGTCAGATTCGCGGTGTAGTTGCGGCCCCACGGTCCCTTCATTTCCCAACCGCCGGCGAACGGCTTGTCCGCGACCAGCGCATTGTGATCGTCATGCGGCGTGTGGCATTCGTAGCAGCCGCCGATCGTAGTCAGGTACTTGCCGTACGCGACGCTGTTGTGCGAATCAGGCGTAACCACCGCGCTCTCGACCGGCTTCGGCGCGAACTTGATCATCAGATTGACGGGGAAATCGAGGTGCTTGTCGGGCACGCCCTTATGAATCGGTTTGAGCGTGCGCAGATAAACGACAACGGACTTCACGTCCTCGTCGCTCATGCTGCGAAAGTGTTCATACGGCATCATCGGGAAGAGCGCCTCGCCCTTTTTGTCGATGCCTTCGCGGACGGCGCGGATGATTTCGCCGTCGCTCCAGTTGCCCAGGCCGAATTCCGCGTCCGAGGTGATGTTCTGCGCCGCGACGACACCGGGGAAGCCGATGTTCTTGTCGAAGATCATTCCGCCCTGTCCTTCCGTTCCGGGTTTCACGGGCACGCCGAATTTGACGACGTGATCGGAATGGCAATCGAGACAAGGCGACACGTGCTCGACGAGGTACCTCCCTCGGGCCATGCGCTCCGGCGTGGCCTGTACTTTTTCCGCCGACGCCGGCCGCGACGCCGGTTTCTTCGCCATCAGCCAGATCACGCCGAACGCGATTCCCGCCACGACAGCCAGCACAACTCCGCCAACGATCTTGAAAAAGGTCTTCATCTATCTCTCTCCGAATTGAACGATTTCGGACATTTTACGGGACAATCCGCGAAATGGTTCTCTCCGCGATCCTCCTCGCCGCCACCTTGCAGAAGAACGTTGCCTCGGTCACGAAGATCTACGACCGCGACTACGCGAAGAAGCTCGCCCCGATGCTGACGGAAGTGATTAGCTTTCCGACCACGCAGTTCGATGTCGAGGGCCACGCCGCGCAAAAAGTGTGGCTCGCGAAAACCGCGCACGGCCTCGGCTTCACGTATCGGGATGCCGGCTTGATCAGCGAGATCGAGCTTCCCGGTCCGCCGAATGCGCCGGTGCTCGGACTCATGGTTCATGGCGACGTGCAACCGGCCGAGCCCGATGCGTGGTCGTTCTCGCCATTCTCGGGCAAAGCGGATGCGACCTACGTTTACGGACGCGGCTCGGCGGATGACAAAGGTCCGCTGGTGCAGGCGCTGCTGGCGATGAAAGCACTTGCAGACAGCGGCATCGCGCGCACGCACACGGTGCGGCTGCTCGTCGGCAGCGACGAGGAATCGAACAACACCGACGTCGCCGAATATCTGAAGACGCATCAGCCGCCCGACTACACGCTGGTGATCGATTCCGAGTTTCCAGTCGTTGTCGGAGAGAAGGCGTGGAACTCACTTTCGCTGACGACCGATGCCACATTCGAACGGGCCGGCATCACGAAGCCGTATAACGTGTCGTTCATCGAAGCAGGGCTGGCGACGAGCATCGTCCCCGATCGCGCCGAGGTGAAGCTGTTCTGGAAAGGCGAAGGCGCGGCGAAGTGGGAGTCTGTGATCGCGGCGGTCGAAGCGGCGAAGTTACCGCCGGATACGCGCATCGCCACACAGGCGATTGGAACGACGCTGCGCATCGTCGCGTACGGACATTCGTCGCACGCCGGCGTGAATATCGAAAGCGGCCGCAACGCGCTCGTGGCGCTCGCGCGCGCGCTCGAGGGATTGCTTCCGACCGGCGGCGCGAACGATCTCCTTGCCTTCGTCCGCATCGCCGGCACCGACATCTACGGCACCGGCCTCGGCATCACTGACAGCGATCCGCTCTGGGGCCGTTACGCGGTCAACATCGCCACGATCAAACCGAGTGCGGCCGATGCGAAGCTTTCAACGCTTACGATCAACATCCGCCGCACGCCGCCGCGCACCGGTCCGCAACTGAAGGCGAAGATGGAGGATCTCGTCGCCGCCTTCAATCAACACACCGCCGCGTCGTTGACGGCGACCGGCTTTTACGACGATGAGCCGTTGGTGTTCGACCCGAATTCAAAAATCGTGAAACGCCTGCTCGCCGATTACGGCGCCGCGACGGGGACTAAAAATCCGAAGCCCGCCATCTCCGGCGGCGGAACCTACGCGAAGAGACTCCCGAACTCGATCGCCTTCGGTATGTGGTTCCACGACAAGCCTTACCCCGGCCACGACGTCGACGAAAAGAACCCGATCGCCGATCTGCAGAAGGGAACGCAGGTGCTGATCTACGCGCTGGTGGATATCGCGACCGGGCCGAAGATGGAAAAACCCTTCTGACCACAAAGACACAAAGGACACAAAGAAACTCTCTTTGTGATCTTTGTGTCTTTGTGGTTAGAAGGTTTTTAATGCCCGTTGCGCTGCGCGGCGCGAAATGCCGTGCCGTTCTGCAATTCGCCGACCACGCGGTCGAGGCCTTGATTGCTCTGCAGCGCGACGTGCTGCGCGTACTCATCGCAGACGGGGCAGAGCTGGCGATTGAGATCGGCGTCCGGAACGCGGCTACCACACAGTCGACAAGTGGAGTCAGCGTTCGATGCCATGTGTGACATTGTAGCATTCGCCCTTCCGCCGCCTTCCGGCGCGTGTTGCATCGCACGAAAAATCATGGCCAGCAATCTCAAGAAAGTCGTCATCGTCGGACGTCCGAATGTCGGCAAGTCGACGCTCTTCAATCGTCTGGCCGGCAAGCGCCGGGCACTCACGCACGACATGCCCGGCATGACGCGCGACCGCCTGTCGGACGTGATCACGCTCGACGATGGCCGACGCTACGAGCTCACCGACACCGGCGGACTCGAGTACGGCGACTCGCCGATGTCGGCCTTCGCGGGCGAGATTCGCGATCAAGCCCGGCGCGCGCTCGAAACCGCCGACTTCATCCTCTTCGTCGTCGATGGCGCCTCGGGTGTGCTGACCGAGGATCGCGACATCGCGCAGGAACTGCGGCCTGCCGCCGGTCGCACGCTGCTGCTAGTCAACAAAGTCGATCGCCGCGATGCCGAAGCAAACGTCCCGGAGTTTTACGAGCTTGGATTTGAGCGGATGCTGCCGCTGTCGGCCGAACACGGCGAAGGGATCGACGAACTGTTCGACATCATCGGCGAGATCGTTCCCGCGGATTCCGCAATCGAGATCGACGAGGATGACAAAGGCCCGATCCGTATCGCCATCATCGGGCGGCCAAACGTCGGCAAGTCATCGTTGTTGAATCGTCTGGCCGCCGAGGAGCGCGCGGTCGTCTCGCCGATCTCCGGCACCACGCGCGACGCCATCGACATGGAGATCGCGCGCGGCGGACAGCAATACATGATCATCGACACCGCCGGCATTCGCCGGAAGGGCAAAACACATGATGAGGCGGAGAAGCTGTCCGTGATCTCCGCGCGCAAAGCGATCGAGCGTTGCGAGATCGCGCTGGTGATGATCGACGCCGAGGATGGCGTGACCGGCCAGGACGCGACCGTGGCCGGATATGCCGAGGACGCCGGCAAGGCGGCCATGCTGCTGGTGAACAAGTGGGACGCCGCCGCGCACGAGCAGGACGATTACAAGAAAGTCGAAGAAGAGATCCGCTTCAAGCTGAAGTTTCTTCCGTACGCGCCGGTGGAATTCATCTCCGCCAAGACCGGCCGCCGCGTCGAAAAGATTTTCCCGAGCATCGACAGGATCGTGGCCGGTTACCGCAAACGTTTCGGGACGTCCGAACTGAACCAGATCCTCGAAAAAGCGATCGCCGGCCACCAGCCGCCCGCGGTCAAAGGCCGTCCCAGACGCTTCTACTACACGACCCAACTCAAAACGCAGCCGACCACGATCGCGCTCTTTTCAAACGTCGATGAGCCGCTGCACTTTTCGTACAAGCGATATCTGGAGAATCAGTTCCGGGAGGGACTGGGTCTCGTTGGATGTCCCATCCACCTCGTGCTTCGTGCTCGGAAAGGGATGAAGAAAGAGAGATAACGGTTTCACGCGGAGCACGCAGAGAGGCGGAGCTTTCTCCGCGTCCTCCGCCTCTCCGCGATCTCCGCGTGAACCGTCACCTTGGAAAAGCCTCCTTAACCCCGCCATCCACCGGAACCATCGCCCCCGTAGTCTTTGAAGATCGCGGTCCGGCTAAAAACAAAGCCGCCTCCGCAACGTCGTCCGCCGTGACCTCGGTCTTGAGCAAGGTCCGGTTTCGGTAGAAATCCGGGAGAAGCGAAGGCTCAATCCCGTATGCCGTGGCGCGCATCGACCGCATCTCGTCGCTCCAGAAGCGCGAGCCTCCGAAGATCGCGTCGGGATTGAGCATGTTGGCGCGGATGCCGAACTCGCCGCCTTCCAGCGCCACGATCCTGCACAACTGCGCCTCGGCGGCCTTGCTGACGCTGTACGCGCCGAACTCCTTGCCGGGCGCGGTCACGTTCTTCGACGCATTGAAGACGATGCTGCCGCCCGTCTTCTGCTGCTTCATGATCCGCAGCGCCGCGCGCGCGACCAGGAAATGTCCGCGCGCGTTGACGGCGAAACTGCGATCCCAATCCGCGGCTGGCAGGACGTCGAGACTGCCGAACGACGAGATGCCCGCGTTGCTGACGATGATGTCGACCCCGCCGTACGCCGTGATCGTTTCCGCGTACGCGCGCTCGACGTCGTCCTCGCTAGACAAATCGAGCCGCAGGGCGACCGCGCGACGCAATCCGTGTTTCGCCGCGATGCCGTTCGCGACCTCCTCGGCCAGCGCGACGTCGACGTCGGTGACGACGACATGCGCGCCCTCCTCGGCGAAGCGTTCCGCGCACGCGCGGCCGATGCCGCTCGCGGCGCCGGTGATGATCGCGACCTTTCCGGCCAGCTCTTTTTCCTTCGGAAGAAGCGTGAGTTTGTACAACTCCAGCGGCCAATACTCCGCGTGAAACGCATCCTCATCGTTCAGCGTCTCGTAGCCGCCTGCGCCCTCGGCCGCTTCGATGATGCGCATCGTGTGGCGATAGATGTCGCGGACGATCCGCGCCGCGCGCGCGTCTTTGCCGGCCGTCCACATGCCGGCGCCGGGAACGAGTACGACGCGCGGATGCGGATCGAGCATCGCGAACTCGCTCCGGTAGTTGTCGTAGTGCGCTTTGTAGCGTTCGACATAGTCGCTGAGCGCTTTCGAAACGTCATCGCCCGCGTCGAGAAACAGTGGAAAGCGTTTCGTGTACAGCAGGTGATCGGGCGTGGCCGGTCCGATCTGCGTGATGCGCTTCGCGTCGTCGCGGGCGAGGAAACGCAGCACCTCCTCGCTGCCGTCGAATTCGAGGATGACCGAACGCGTTGCGCCGAGGGCGCCGCGGATGACGGGAGCGACAGTTGTGGCGTCGACATTCGAAAGAACGGAAGTTGCGGCAGGAGACCGCGACGCCAGCCACTCCTCCCCCTTCGTCACGAGCGCGATGTGTTTCTCATACGCGTCGCGGGCCGTTTCGCCCCACGTGATCAGCCCGTGATTCATCAGCACGAGACCCTCGGCATCCGGCTTCGACGCGAACGCATCCGCGACGTCGCGGCTCAATCGAAATCCCGGACGAAGGTACGGAACCGTGATCACCGAATCGCCGAAACAATCGCGCACCGTCGTTTCGCGGCCGCGCGTATTCGTCAGCGCCAGGATCGCGTCCGCGTGCGTGTGCAGCACGGCGCGGGCGGGGAGGAACGCGTGCAGCAGCGTCTCGATCGAGGGACGGCGGCTCGTGGGATCGACGAGGCAGCGCGCCAGGTAATCGACCATCTCCTGATCGCTCATCCCGCCGTCACGAGGGCGCAGCGGCTCGATGTAGTCGAGCCGGACGGCTGGGAACTCCTTCGGCACGATCGTCTTCATGTCGCTGCCGCTCGACTTGATGTACATGACGTCGATCGGCTTGCCGAGAAGGTCGGTGGATTGGGACTTCACGCTGTTGTTTCCGCCGCCCCAGAGGACGAGCGATTCTTCCGCGCCGACGAGGCGCGACTGGTAGACGAGTTGGTCGATTTCGTTCTCGGGCGTCTCCGCCCAGCGGTTCTTCATGCCGCGTATTATCGACAGACAACGAAAACGAGGAAGTCATGAATCGTGGCGAGGGTCCCGCGTGGCGATGCTAGACTTCGAGCCTCATCATCAACAAGGAGGCTTTGCATGCGTCACGTCGCTGGGGCGTTGCTCGTGATTTTTCTCCTCGCACTTCCCGCCTCCGCCGTCGACCTCGGGCGCGCCGAGGGGAGTCTGACGATTGATGGGACCAGGATTCCGCTCAACTACGCGTACGCCGTGGCCAGGCAGAAGAATCAGCTCACTGACCGCAACGAGATGACGCGCATCATTCTCACGGACAAGCCGTTGCCCGACGGCGCGAAACTGGCCGCGCTCGATAGCGACCTTCCCGGCGATCTGAACGGCGTCATCATCTGCATCGACAAGCTCGGACGCGTCGGTCACGTCGCCGTCCAGCATCCGAAGGGAACGTTCGACGGCGGCTACTTCGAAGGCGTTCAGGACTATGACTTCAAGCAACGCAAGGACGAGTCAGGAACCTTCAGCGGCAGCGTTTCTTCGTTGCGGATCAAGACCAACACGATGACCTTCTCGTACGACGCCACATTCGTGGCCGCGTTGCGATAAACGTTACACTTCGCGGGTCCGATGGCCCTCTTCACTTCCGACGTCAGCGACGCCTTGAAACGTCTTGCTGCGAAGTCGTACGCCACGCAGGAAGAGCGCGACGACCTCCTCGGCCGCGTCGAATCGGCCGACGTGCGGGCCCGCGACATCGTCTGGATGATGTTCCGTCCCGACCGCGCGCTGCGCGACACCGCCGCGCGCGTGCTGACGCGCATCCGCGACGCGGAAACGGTCGACGTCTTTCTCGGCGAACTGCGCGGCAAACCGGAACAGGCATTGCGTGCCGCCGCCGCCGGACTTTTCGCGCTCGGATTGCCCGGCATCGAGGGCCGCCTCGTGCAGTTCCTCGCACCGCCGGCGAAGGAAACGAAAGAAACGCGCGAGGTGCAGGACGCCGCGCGGCGGCTGCTTCTCGAAGCGCCGCCATCGCGTCAACTCGAGCCGCTGCTGTGGCAACTCGCGGCAGTCGGTTCCGCCGAGGAGCGTCTGCCGTTTCTCACGAAGATTGCAGCGGTGGACATGGACGAGAACGCGCTTCGGCGCTGGCGCCGTCTCGCCGCCGATCCCGAAACAGCAGTCCGCGAGAAAGCGATCGAAGTCCTCGCCACGCGCGCGCCGCAGCATTCGATCGATCTGCTCATCGACGCGCTGCCGCACTCCGGCTATGGCATTCAGCAGATCATCGTCGAGGCGCTCACGAAGTGCGCGGCGGGGCCCGAGGGGCTGGCCTTCGCCGATCGCCTGCTTCCCGCGCTCGCCTCCGGCGACGCCACCACCCGCACCTCGGTGCTGAAAATCCTTCTCGGGATCGGCGACACGGCGGGAGTGATCCGCCGCTACATCCTTTTCTCGGCCACGCTGGCCGGCTTCGTGCGCGACCGCTCGCTGGAGTCGTTGCGCGAATTCGGCAACGCGCTCGTCGAGCCGGTCATCGAGCTGCTGCGCGATCCTGACCCCGACATTCGCTCCGGCGCCATCGCCGTGGCCGCCGGTTTCGACGACGTTCGCATCGTCCCCTCGGCCATCGAACTGCTGCGCGATCCCGACTGGTGGATCCGTCTGTCAGCCGCCGACACGCTCGGACGAATGAAAGACCCGCGCGCCGTCGAGCCGCTGATTGCCGCGCTCTCCGATTCCGACGTCAAACGCGCCGCCATCGAGGCGCTCGGCCGCATCGGCGACATCCGCGCGCTTCCCGCCCTCGGGCGCATGCTCTCCGACTCCTCGCCCGACGTCCGCATCGAAGTCATGCAGGCGCTCAAGCACTTCAAACATCCGCAGGTTCATAGCGCGCTTTCGTCCGTCGCCCAAAGCGATACCGACCGCGTCGTGCGCACGCATGCCGTCGAGATCCTCGACGAGCTCGCATTGAGCGATCGAAAGTCGCAGATGCAGGTCGACGCGATTCGCAAGGCGGCGCTCACCGTGAGTAACACGCAGGGCGAGCCGCGGCTCAACACGATGCTGATCGCCACGCGCAATCAGGGCGCCTCGGATTTCCACCTCGCGGTCGGCTCGCCGCCCATCGTTCGCCTCGCAGCCGACCTTCTTCGGGCGCAGGGCGAGCCCTTCACTGCCGCGCAGACCGAGGCCATGTTGCGGGAGGTGCTCACGCCGCACCAGTGGAGCGCGCTGGAGAAGTTTCACCAGCTCGACTTCTGCTACGTCATCCCGCAGGCCGGCCGGTATCGCGCGAACGTCTTCTGCGATCACCGCGGGTACAACGGCGTCTTCCGCGTCATCCCTGACAAGCCGCCGACGATCATCGAGCTTGGACTGCCGATTCATCTCGCCGAGATTTCCGACTATCACCAGGGACTCGTGCTTGTCTGCGGTCCGTCCGGCTCGGGCAAATCGACGACGCTCGCAGCGCTCGTGAATCTCTTCAACGAGACGCGCAACGATCACATCGTGACGATGGAAGACCCGGTGGAGTTCGTTCATCCGTTCAAGAACTGCCTCGTCAATCAGCGCGAGGTCGGCTCGCACACCGGCTCGTTCTCGCGTGCGTTGCGCGCCGCGCTTCGCGAGGATCCCGACGTCATCGTGATCGGCGAGCTCCGCGACAACGAATCGATCTCCCTTGCGCTCACGGCCGCCGAGACCGGCCACATCGTCCTCGGCACGCTCAACTCCACCAGCGCGCCCAAAGCGATCGACCGCATCCTCTCCAGTTTCCCCGCCGACGAACAGCCGCAGATTCGCGCGTCGCTTTCCGAGTCGCTGAAGTACTGCATCGCCCAACGCCTCCTTCCTGCGAAAGAGGGGCGCAAGCAGGTGGCCGCGTTCGAGGTCCTCAAAGGCACGAGCAACATCGCCACGATGATTCGCGACGAGAAGACGTACCAGATTTACTCCGCGATGCAGATCGGCCGCTCGATGGGCATGCAGACGTTCGACGAGGCGCTGAAAGACCTGTTGCGCCGGGATCAGATCTCGCCCGAGACCGCGTACCTGGCCGCGCTGAAGAAAGAAGACTTCGAGCCGATGGTCAGCGCCGAATTCATCGCCCGAGGGAAAGCGTGACCTTGGGAGCGCGGGCGTCCCGCCGGCCGGTTTCTCTTTTCAGATCTTTCGAGAACTGCGGGCGAGACGCCCGCGCTCCCAGGAGCAGTCATGAGCAAAATTGACCGCTTTCTCAAGTTGATGAACGATCGCGGCGCGTCCGATTTTCACCTGACGGTCGGGCGCCCGCCGATGCTGCGCGCGTCGGGACTCATGGAATCGATCCGCTATCGCACGATCTCCGAAACGGATTTCACCGAGATGATGAAGCCGGTCACGCCGCCGAAAATCTGGGAGGAGTTCGTTCAGACCAGCGACGCCGACTTCGCGTACGAGATCCCGAACGTGGCGCGCTATCGCGTGAACCTCTTCCGCCAGCAGCGCGGCGGCGGCGCGGTTTTCCGCGTGATTCCGACCAAGATCATGACCATCGAGCAGCTCGGCCTGCCCGATCAGTTGCGCCGCATCGGCTCAATCCGCAGCGGCCTCGTGCTCGTCACCGGTCCAACGGGCTCCGGAAAATCGACGACGCTGGCGGCAATCGTCGACCTGATCAACGAGACGCGCGGACTGCACATCATCACCATCGAAGATCCGATCGAGTTCGTTCATCCGAACAAGAAGTGCCTCGTCCATCAGCGCGAGATCGGCTCACAGGCGAAGTCGTTCGCCGAGGCGTTGAAGTCCGCCGGCCGCGAAGATCCGGACGTGATCCTGGTCGGCGAGATGCGCGATCTGGAAACGATCGCGATGGCGCTCTCCGCCGCCGAGCGCGGCACGCTGGTCTTCGGAACGCTGCACACGAACAACGCCGCGAAGACGATGGATCGCATCATCAGCGTCTTTCCCGCCTCGGAACAGGAAGGCGCCCGCAATATCCTCGGCGAAACGATCCGCGCCGTCGTCGCGCAACAGCTCATGCCCAGGATCGGCGGCGGCCGCGTGGCGGCGATGGAAATCCTCTTCGCATCGCCGGCGATCGGCAACATGATCCGCGAAGGCAAAACGTCGCAGGTCACCAGCGCGATCCAGACCGGCGTCAAAGAAGGAATGATCGACATGGACGGCTCCATCCGCCGCCTCTACAACGACGGCGAGATCACCGCGCGAACGGCGTACGACAAGGCGATCGACAAGGAGCAATTCAAGAATTTGCAGGAGACGGCGTGAACTACGGTATGAGGTATCAACATACCTATGAGCCGGGCGAAAATCGCGATCACCGACCAGACGGTCGACTTCTGAAAGCGCACCTTCATCGACGCAGTTTGTGAAATGCGAATCGAGCGGGGGAGGGCACATTGACTCGGATGCCGCTTCCGATGTAAGCCACTCACGAATTATACGCAGAGTTGCCAGACTCTGCGTATAACGCTAACCCTTCTTCAGCAAGGCCGAGGGTAGGGAATTGCCGCCGCCGCGACTCTCTACTTACGAATGCTGAAAAAGGGACGGAGCGCATCCGCGGAACGCTCTGCGATCGTGCCGTTGGCGATCGCAATCGCCGCGATCATCGCGATCGGCTTCGCATACTTTTTCTACGTCCGCGATCAACGCGCCTATTTTTCCAGCCGCAACCTGCGCCTGCTCGCGACGGTGGCCGATCAACTTGACGAGTCGCTGCAAACGAATGAAGGTTTCGTCCGCAATTACGCAAATTCGCAAGGCACTCCAAAGCAGTATCTGTCAGGCTCGCGACGTTCCTCGGAGGAGCAAAGCGCCAACGATCCGGCGACGTACCTGCCCGGATTCGTCTCGGCCAGCCGCGACTGCACGGTGCCCGCGCCCGGCGAGCCGGAGTCGCAGCCGACCTTCTCGCGGACGCTGGTGTGGAGAGGCGGCGACGCCTTCATCCGATTCACGTACCGCGAGCTCGCTGCAGCTCCACTTCCGCCAGCCGCGCCGAACGGGACGACGCGTTTCGCGGCTGCAGCGAAAGCGGGCACGTCCGCGGTCATGGATCCGTGCAGAGTCTTCGACCAGGTCATCATGCGAACCGCGACCGCGGAAATCCCGCTCGCGTCGCTGCTCGATCCGCTGTTGAACCAGTCGCTGCTCGGCGCATTCGACGACGTCATGCTTGCACGCGGCGATGGCACGGTCATTTCGGTCACGCATGAGCACGCGCGCACGGCTCTTTCCCGAAGCGGCGAGGAAGAGCGATTGCCCGAACACATCGTGATGAATTTCAGCCAGCTCGTCGAGCAGACAGGCTGGCGCGAAACGAAAGAGCTGAAGATGGCCGCGCTGCGCGAAGCGACTCGCATTTCCGACGTGGAGACTTCGAACGGCAAGTACCTTCTCTTTACGCAACCCTTCAGCCACGCCACCGTGGACGACGACACGCACGCCAAAAAGCCTGACGGCGTGCGCTGGATCGTGGCGGGAATGATCTCCAACCGGCGCTTCATGTACGAAGTGCTCTCGGTTTCGGCGTCCATCGTCCTGATCGTCGTGGCTGTGCTTTTGATGATGATCTGCAGTTGGCCGTACCTGCGCGTGTCGCTGATCGGCGACCATCAGCGGCTGACGATCGCGGATGTTCTACTGCTCGGTTTCGCGGCGCTGATTCAGGCCTCCATCATCACGATGCTCATGCTCGATTCGGTGGCCTACAGCAGTCTGCGCGAGGTTTCGGATCAGCAGTTGACGACGCTGGCCGAGAGACTCGAGGGCGGGCTCGAACACGATCTCGACTCGGCTGCAGCAACGTTGCGCATCATCGACACGTGGGGTGCCGACCCGGCAGCGAAGGATCGATGGGGATCCGAGCTCCTCACCGAC
>ERZ1739052.102-NODE-102-length-14033-cov-10.069252_pt1 | contig 14033 bp, 12 predicted proteins | sample MGYA00581761_ERZ1739052 | MGnify/ENA primary metagenome ERZ1739052 (study PRJEB42929, sample SAMN08275524) | rhizosphere metagenome | isolation source: Rhizospheric soil replicate 1 | host: Colobanthus quitensis and Deschampsia antarctica | place: Antarctica...
ACACTCTGCACATGCGTGGCCTGGGCCGCGAATTGCGCGGGGGCGGGCGCGAAGGGGGGTGGGTCGGCTGGGTGGGTACTCGGCGCGCAGTCCGGGGCTCGCGAGCTGCGCTCGGCGTGCGGCCGGTGTCATCGTGAGGAACCAGGTGTGGGTCCGGTCGATGGGCGGCGGGGCCATTGCGGCGGAGGGCTTGGGCGTGTCAGCGGTGAGTTCGCGGCGCGTGACGGGTCGCGTGACGTGATCGGATCCGATTTCACGCGCGAAGCGTTCCGCGAGCGGAGCTTCGTCGAAGGACGCGCCCGCGAACTCCTCAAAGCGCAGCGTGACGGTGCGCGGCGGCGTGCCGGCAGCTTCCGTCGCCAGCGCGACGAGCGCCGAAGAGTCAATCCCGGACGAGAGAAATGCGCCGACAGGAACGTCCGCGATGAGGTGATGGCGCAGCGAGTCGGTGACCAGCTCGCGCAGCAGGACGTGGGGCTGGACCAGCCGCGCCGCCGCCTCGTCCTGCACGCCGCGGCGGAAGGTGCTTGCGATCGAGTAGTACCGCCGCGCATTCTCGACGCCGCGCTCGCTGACGAAGAACGACGTCCCCGCTTCGACGGCGCGGATCGATTGGAAGATCGTGTGCGGCTCGGGGACGCTTCCCATCAGCCAGAATCCGGCCACGCCGGCTGGATCGTGTTCGCGCGAGATCGCACCGCCGGCGAGGAGCGCTTTCACCGTCGACGCGGCGCGGAACGTCTGCCCGTCGTCGGCGATGTACAGCGGCTTGATCCCGTACGGATCGCGCGCCACGAACATGCGCCGTTTGCGCGGGTCCCAGATCGCGAATGAGAACATGCCGCGCAGCAGCTCCACCATCGCCGCGCCGTCGTGCCGGTACAACTGCAGCAGCACCTCGGTATCGGTCGTCGAATGAAAGCGCGCGCCGAGCCGCTCCAGCCGCGCGCGTAACTCGCGGTAGTTGTAGATCTCACCGTTGAAGACGATGCGCAGCTCGCCGTCGACATCCGTCATCGGCTGCGTTCCTTCGTCGGTCAAGTCGATGATGGCCAGGCGTCGCGATCCGAGGGCGACGCGGCTATCGGGCGAGATCCATGTGCCGCCGGCGTCGGGTCCGCGCGGACGCATCCGCTCGGTGATGGCAGCGATCTCGAAACCATCCACCGGCGGCGCGGCGGACCCATACGCGAACAGGGCGGCAATCCCGCACATCGCCGGTCAGGCCTGCCGTTCGACCGCGGCCGCGCGCACGTCCCCGCGGCGGAACCAGTAGCGGAAGAAAACCATCACCACGAGACCGACGACGCCGATCGTGTAGCCGGCGATCTTTGTTCGATCGATCACGGTAAGCACGGCGGAGATGGCGAAGAGCAGCGTGATGAACCAGATCGAGAGGATGGCCTTGCCGATGCTGCCGTACTTTTCGACGAGGATGTGGTGGAAGTGGCGGCGGTCGGCATTGAACATGCGCACGATGCGCGCGCCGAGGGAGGTCTCGCTGCCGAAACGCTGCTTCATGACGATGAGGGTGTCGAGCACGGGCAGCGCCAACGCGAGCATCGGTCCGCCGACGATCAGCGCGGTCGGCGATTTGATCGGACGCGCAATCGAGCACGCCGCGAGCAACAGGCCGATGAAGAGACTGCCGCTGTCGCCCATGAAAATTTTCGCGGGCGGCCGGTTCCAGCGGTAGAAGCCGATCAGGCTTCCCGCGAGCGACGTCATGATGACGATGGAGAAGACGTCAGCGCGCAGCACGGCGATCACGCCGAAGGCGACGGCAATCGTGATGGATACCAGCGTGGCCAGCGAGTCGATGCCGTCGATGAAGTTGACGGCGTTGATGACGAAGACGATCCAGATTACCGAGACGACCGATCCGAGGATGCCGAGTTGGATGGTCACGCCGCCGAAGGACACGACCGAGAAGTGGAAGCCGAAGCTGACCAGGATGATCGCGGCGGCCGTCTGCACCAGAAACTTTTTCGGAGCGTCGGAGCCGAGGAGATCGTCGTAGACGCCGAGGCCCACGATGAGCGATCCGCTGGCGAGGACGGCGAAGAGGTAGGTGAGGTTCTTCGACACGAGTCCTGCCGCGTGCGTATTTGCGGCCAGAAGCATGAGCGGAAAGCCGAAGCCGAAGATGATCGCCAGCCCGCCCATGCGCGGCGTCGATTCGAGGTGCTGCTTCCTCTCGTTCGGATGATCGATCGCTCCGACCTCTTCGGCGATCCGCTTCACCGCCGCGGTGGTGATGAACGAAGTCACCGCGCAGGCGATGAACAGCAGCAGGAGTGGGATGGAGTATTGGAGCATCGAACCGGGAGATAAGAATAGCAGGGGTGTGGGGTGGGAGGACGCTGTCATCCTGAGCCGCCGGAGCCACGTAGCGCGAAGCGCGTAGTGGCGGAGAGCCTGCCCTGAGCGCAGGCGAAGGGACGGTCGAAGGATCTCAAGATGCGCAACTCCGGCTGAAACCCACGGGATTCAACGCAGGTTGCGAAACTTGAGATCCTTCGCCGTCCTCCGCTGCTTCGGCTTCGCCTACGCAGCTCCGGCGGCTCAGGATGACAAGCTCCCCATCACATAGAATGCGCGCGACTTTGTGCACCTCAAGGAGCATGCATGGCTGAACTTCCCGGCATCGAGCGCGACACCCTCGACGTCGATGTCGTCATCGTCGGCGCGGGCCCTGCCGGTCTGGCCGCCGCATACCGTCTCGCGGAGATGGTGAAGGCGCACAACGAATCGAACGAGAAGAAGATCGAGCTCTCGATCGCTCTGCTCGAGAAGGGAAAAGAGATCGGCTCGCACGGCATCTCCGGCGCGGTCATGGATCCGCGCGGGATCGCCGAGCTGATGCCGGACTGGCTGGAACGCGGCTGCCCGATCGAGTCGCCGGTTACTGACGACGCGTTCTGGTACATGTTCGAGAAGCTCAAGATCGCGGCTCCGATCATGCCGCCGCCGCTGCAGAACCACGGCAACTACGTGATCTCGCTCGGCGAATTCGTTCGCTGGATGGCGCCGATCGTCGGCGACATGGGCGTCGATCTCTTCGCGGAGTTTGCCGCTGCCCGCGTGCTGGTCGAAAACGGACGCGTCGTCGGAGTCCGCACAGGCGACAAAGGCATCGACAGGAATGGACAGCCGAAGGCGAACTTCGAGGCGGGTGTCGACATCCGCGCGAAGATCACCATCCTCGCGGAAGGTCCGCGCGGCACGCTGACGAAACAGTTGGCCACGATGTTTGACCTGTACGCGGGCAAGCATCCGCAGGTCTATTCGGTCGGAGTGAAGGAGCTGTGGCAGGTTCCCGACGACCGCTTCGAAGCTGGCCGCGTCATTCACACGCTCGGCTGGCCGCTCGACGGCGATACCTTCGGCGGCGGTTTCATCTACGGCATGAAAGACCGCATCGTCGATATCGGACTGGTGGTCGGTCTCGACTACAAGAACCCTACGCTCGATCCGCATCACGAGTTCCAGCGCTACAAAACGCATCCGTCGATCCGGCCGCTGCTGGAAGGCGGGAAGATGATCAGCGCCGGCGCGAAGGCGATCCCCGAGGGGGGGTATTTCTCGATGCCGCGAATGTTCGGCGAGGGCTTTCTCATCGCCGGCGATTCCGCCGGCTACCTCAATGGCGCGCGCCTGAAGGGCATTCACCTCGGCATCAAGTCAGGAGCGATGGCGGCGGAGACGGCGTTCCAGGCGCTCGTGAATGAGGATTACTCGGCGTCGCAACTCAGCGAGTACGAGGCGATGTTCGAGGCGTCGTGGGCGCGCGAGGAGTTGTGGAAGCAGCGCAATTTTCATCAGGCCTTCGACAGCGGTCAGCTCGCGGGGCTCATCAACGCGGGCCTCGGGATCGTGACGGGCGGACGCGGCTACGGCGTTATGAACCGGCTGGAAGGATACGCTGGCCACGAGCGGATGGAGCGCATCCAACGCTACTTCGGCGACGAGCATCCGCATCCGCCGGCGAAGATGAAGTTCGACGGCGTGCTGACGTTCGACAAGGTGACCGACGTTTACAACGGCGGCGTGCTGCACGAGGAGAATCAGCCGGCACATCTGCTGATCCTCGACACCGAGGTGTGCATCACGAAATGCACGGAGGAGTATGGAAATCCGTGCTTTCACTTCTGTCCCGCGCAGGTCTACGAGCCGCAGCCGACCGCGGACGGACGCGGGAAGGTGCCGTTCCTCAACTTCACGAACTGCTTTCACTGCAAAACGTGCGACATCATGGACCCGTATCAGGTGATCACATGGGTCCCGCCGGAAGGCGGAGGCGGCCCGAATTACCGGAAATTGTGACGTGCTCGCTGATCGCCGCGTCTTAAGGACGTGCCGGTCATGTCTGTTGCAATCGAACAATCCGAAATGACGACGCAGCCTCTTCCGCGCCACCACACGTTCGAGAAAATCGCCGCACTGCAGGCGAACGTGGAGCGCGTGATCCGCGGGAAGAGCGAAGTGGTGCAGTTCTGCATCGCGGCGCTGCTGGCGAAGGGTCACATCCTGCTCGAAGACGTCCCCGGCGTCGGCAAGACGACGCTCGCGCACGCGCTGGCGCGATCGCTGTCGCTGTCGTTTCAACGCATCCAATTCACGAGCGACCTGCTGCCGGCGGACATCGTCGGCGTGACGATCTACAACCAGGACGCGCAGGAGTTCGAGTTCATCTCCGGCCCGGTTTTCACGAATATTCTCCTCGCGGACGAGATCAATCGCGCCACGCCCAAGTCGCAGTCGGCGCTGCTGGAGGCTATGAGCGAAGGGATGATCTCGGTCGAGAAGAAGCGTCTGCCGCTGCCCGATCCGTTCCTGGTTCTCGCGACGCAGAATCCGATCGAGCACGTGGGCACGTATCCATTGCCGGAGTCGCAACTCGATCGCTTCCTGATGAAGCTCACGATCGGCTATCCGAATACGATCGATGAGAAGAAGCTGCTCCGCTCCGGCGGCGCGCACGATGCGCTCGAACATCTCGAACCGGTGCTGGAGGCGCAGGAAGTGCGCGATCTTCAGGAGCAGGTGTCGACGATCCACGTGAACGAGTCGCTGGTCGATTACCTGATGGCGATCGTGCACACGACGCGCACGCATGCGGAAGCGGCGATGGGAGTCTCGACGCGCGGCGCGCTGACGTACTTTAAGGCGTGTCAGGCGCTGGCGATGGTGAACGGCCGCGATTTCGTGATCCCCGAGGATGTGAAGCGCTTGGCCGGCCCGGTCCTCTCGCACCGCATCGTGATGAAGGATCGGCGCCTGCTCCGCGGGGACGTCACGCCCGAGCAGCGATTCATTCAGCGGATCGTGAGCGAGATTCCGGTCCCGAGGTGAAGCCGATGGGGCGCTTCTTGGCGCGTTCCTTCTTCAATCCGTGAATCGCCCAGAAGCCGATGCTGAGGAGCATTCCGGAGAACATCAGGAACCCCAAGGTTCCGTAGTACATCGGATTGATTGCAACCACGTTTATTCACCCGAATGCGACCGAGATTCGGGTTGGGATGCAGTGAAGCCGGCGGCGCGTTTCGCCGCTTCCTCCTTCTGGATCTTGCGAACCGACCACATACCAACAACGAAAAGAACACATCCGAACATGATGAACGGCAACATTGCGTAAAGCTGAGGGTTCATTGGATCTCCTTCGCCTTGATTTCAAGATAAATACCGAAAAACCATAACGCCGTGCACCCGCAGAAATTCATCATCAGATACAAAGGAGTCAATCGGCCGCTGAACAGCGCATCCAACGCCGAGAAGACGAGCCAGAGTAGCGCCATTTCGCGAGCTGCCTCGGCGCCTCGATCTTTCACTAACCGCACGTGTTTGAGTGTCAGGTTCAGTTGCCTCATCCCCCCGAGGCTACCTCGGAAACAGACACATCGTGCAAACCTCTACTTATCGTGGATTTCTCGATAGCAGCGCGTGTACTTCCGCGTCGGTTGTCTGTGTGAAATCGTCGTACCAGAGGCCGACGGCGTCGAACGGTTCGGGGGTGCGGAGGCAGACCATTTCATCGACGATGCCCCGCAACTCTGTGCACGTCTGCGCGGCGCCGGCGGGGACCGCGACGACGATGCGTTTTGGTTCCATCGCGCGCAGTGCCTCAACGGCGGCGCGCATCGTCGAGCCGGTGGCGAGTCCGTCGTCGACGATGATGACGGTCCGTTCGTGCACGTCGAGCGGCGGACGATTGCCGCGGTACTCCGCTTCGCGTCGCGCAAGTTCGCGCTCTTCGCGCGCGGCGACAGCATCGAGTTGTTGCGGCGTGACGCGCGCGTAGTCGAGCACATCGCGGTTCAGCACGCGCACGCCGCCACTGGCGATCGCGCCCATGGCCAGCTCCTCGTGACCGGGAACGCCGAGCTTGCGGACGATGAAGACGTCCAGCGGTGCGCCGAGAGCCTTCGCCACTTCCGCGCCGACTGGGACGCCGCCGCGCGGCAGCGCCAGCACGATCGCGTTTTCGATCCCATGCACCCGCGCCGCAAGCTCGCGGCCGAGGAGTTGGCCTGCTTCGACGCGGTTGCGGAAACGAATACCGAACACGCTCAGCGCAGATCTTGCGCGATCACCTGCTGCTTGTCGAAGCCGCTGGTGTTCGATACGTCGTCGACGACGCCGACCGAAATCTTGTTCAGGCCGCGCTCGCACATCAGATCGAGCGTGTACGTGTAGTACTTGCCCTTCGATCTCGTAAAGTCGGTGACCGGAATCGTGATCTGGTGCGACTTGCGCGCGACGTCCGACATGTCGCCGTCCTTGTTGCCGACCACGACGTAGATCGAGAAGCCGCCCATGTAGGCTTCGCCCTGCTGGATGAGCGTGAGGTTGTCGATCGGGATGTGGATTTCGACCGGCACCTTGAACAGCTCGTCGGCGGGGATCGGCGAATTCACCTTCACGCGGATGCCGAGGTCGTTCGCTTTGGTCTTGTAGAGGAGGTTGGCGATGACGCGGTCGCTCATCTCCTGGAACGTCGATTTCTCGACGAACGTCTGGCGGTTGCGGACGATGAGGTTTCTGTTCTTGACGCGCACTTCGAGCGCGCGCTGGCGGTCGACGCGCTCGGTTCCGGCGCGGTAGCCGAGCGAGTAGTAGGAGTCGAGATCGCGGATGATGTTCTTGAATGCGCCGGCGAAATTATTCGTGCGCGCCGTGACCAGGCCGCCGGTCAGTTCGGCCATCAGTTGCAGCGACTCGGTCGTATTCGACAACGCCGCGGAGGTCACGTTGTACGAGGTGGCCTGCTGGTTGTCGGCGGTCATCCCTTCGCTGCCGGCGGCAAGGCCGCCAGCATGGATCGGATAGATGGTGATGCCGTTGGCGTTGGCCGTTTTGGCGATCGATTCGATGAGCGGGTTGGTGTTGTACGTCATCGCCTCGAGCATGGAGCTGGACTGCCAGTTTTTCTCGCGCGCCACCTCATCGATCAGCGTGAACGCTTCGCGGCCGGGCTGGATTTGAAAACCTTCCGTGGCCAGCACGACGATTTTCTTTCCTTCGACGCCGGCCAGCGTCGTCAAAAGGCCGTTGATCGATTCGACGCTCTGCCGCAGGTCGTGCTCGACCGACTGCGCATACGAACGCGCATTGGAAAGCGCGTCGTCGTAGCTGGTGGCGTCTTTGATGCGGCCGGAGACGTCTTTGAACTCGCTGCGGTTGGCGAGGCCGAGCGCCGATTCGCCGGCGATGGCATCGAGCGTCTGTTGAATTTGAATCGGATCGCGCGTGAACGGCGCGCGCACTTTCAGGCTGCGGTTGTACGTGGCCACCATGGCCTCGTCGCCGGGACGCATGGCGTCCTTGACGAAGTCCTTCATCTGCTTGAAGACGCGGTTGCGGTTGAACGGCGCCATCGAGAGGTTGTCGATATAGAGAATGATGCGGCGGCGGAGCTGTTCGTTGATCTCGGCCTTCGGCGGCAACGGAGCGGCGGGGGCGCCCGGCGCCGGAACGGTGACGGCCTGCGCTGCCGTTTTTCCTTCGATCTCGTAGAAGTTGGAAATCGGTTTCTCGATGCCGTTCTCGAAGACCTGGAAGTCGTCCCTGGTCAGGCCGGTGACGGAGTTGCCCTTCTTGTCGGTAACGACGACGTCGACGCCGATGACGCGCACGTCGATGGTCTCGGTGAGCTTTGGAGTCTCGGCGGGCTGGTTTTTCTGTTGCGCAACAAGGGGGCCGGCGGTAAACGCGGCCATGAGGACAACCGAGGTGACGCGGCTGAAGTGAAGTCGTTTCACGCGATCTGCTCCGATGATGGTGAGATTCGGACGGTACCGATGAGGAACGCCGATCCCGCGCTTCGGCACGTCCTGACGACTAGACGAATCGGGAGAGCGCGCCGTTACATGCGAGAATAGGCCGCCGGTCTGAACCCGCGTCCGGCGCGAAAACTTCCGGCCGCCAACGCGCGCGAGCTGCTCATGCAAATGCAGGCGTCTAAACAAGATCCGCTGACGTTCTCGAAGATGGCCGGAGGCGGCAACGACTTCGTGATCATCGACAACCGCTCCGCCCGGATCGGCGATGCGGCGTCGCTGACGCGGCGAATCTGTACGCCCCATCTATCCGTGGGCGCCGACGGGCTGATCCTGATCGAGAACACCAATCGCGCCACGTTCCGGATGCGGTATCTGAACGCGGACGGTTCGCTCGCGGACTTCTGCGCGAACGGCACGCGCTGCGCGGCGCGATTCGCGTACGTGAACGTGATCGCGCCGAAGAAGATGACCATCGAAACCGGCGCGGGGATCATCGGCGCCGAGGTGAGCGATGGAGGGCATGTGACGCTGTCGCTGCCGCCGCCGCATTCGTTCGTCGCCGATCGTCCGCTGCGTGTCGGCGAGACGGTTATGCGTGGGAGCTGGATCATCGTCGGCGTGCCGCATTACGTCCTGTTTCTTCGCGACGAGCTTTGGTCGCAGGACATCGTTTCCCTCGGACGCGCGCTGCGGCTGCATCCCGATCTGCAGCCGGCCGGCGCGAATGTGAATTTCGTGGTCGTGCGCGACGCGAATTCGATCGAGGTGCGCACGTACGAGCGCGGCGTGGAGGCGGAGACGCTTTCGTGCGGCTCGGGCGTGGTGGCGTCGGCGGTGACGAGCGCATTGTTCGGGAAGACAACGTCGCCGGTGAAGGTGCTGACGCGCAGCGGCATCACGCTGGAGGTTTCGTTCGCGCTCGACGGCGGCACGCCGCGGGATGTGCAGCTCCGCGGCGACGCCCGCATCGTTTACCGCGCCACGATGACGCCGGAGACGGTGGAAGGCTTCGATCCGGAGTGGGTCCGCAATCCGGCCGAGAACGCGGTGTGCTGACGACGACGCCGATCGACGCGCACCTCCCGCTCGTGATCGCGCTGGTGCTGGCCTGCGCCTGGGCCGCACGCGGCACGGGCTGGTCCGCCATCGTCCAATGCGCGGTGCCGCTGTTGCTCGCGGCGATGATGACGATCGCGGACGAGCGGACGCGGCTGATGGCGGACGGGATGATCGTTGCGGCGGCGTTCGGGGTGGCAGCGGTCGCCTGGGAGCGCGGGCGTCCCGCCCGAATCGCGCCACAGGACGTGGTGCTGACGATCGCGGGAATCGTGCTGCTGCGCTGGATTCCGCTTCGCGATGTTCACGTGGTGAAAGAGTTGATCGTGATCGCGGGGAGCGTTGCGCTTCTATTCGCTTTGGCTTCGGTCGGGAGACGCGCGGTTGCAACAGCGGGCGGGACGCCCGCGCTCCCAGGGGTTCTCTTCCTCGCCGCGGTCACTCCGATTTCTCCCGGCAAGATGGCGCTGTTGCCGCTGACGGTCGCGGTCCTCGTGTTCATCACGCGGCGCGTGCCGCGGGTTGCGACCGGCGCGGCGTTTCTCGTCTGCGCCGTCTTCGCGCGCTACTCGCTCGCGACGATCTACATCGCGGTCGCGATCGTTTTCCTCGTCCCGCTGCTCGATCGCGTGAAGCCGTTGACGTACGCGACAGGCATCGCCATCTTCGCGCTCTGGCCGTGGAGCGGGATCATCGCGCGGGCGCTGCCGATCGTTCGCCATTACGAGCCGGCCGCCGGCGAGGCACGTCCGGCCGGCTGGGCTTTGGCGCCGTCGGAAGTCAGGGCGATCGACGTCCCGCCGCACGTGCGTCATGCCGTCGTGACGGCCAGCGGCGGACAGATGGCGCGGCTCAGACGGGGACGCGTTGTCGGCAGGATCGAAGCGACGGATGCGCGCGGACGAACGATCACGCGTCCGATCACGATCGGCGATATCGCCGATTTCGGCTTCACCCGGCGCGAGCAATTCTTCGCATCACGCAATCCGCTGCCGCGGTTCTCGCCGGGCGAGATTCGCGATTACGGCGCGAACGCGTGGGTGTGGGGCGGCGGGCGCACGGCGATTGCGTCGCCGGCGGATATCGCGTTGCTTCGCGTCATCGCGGCGCCCACCCTTCCGCACGACGCGCATCTGCAGATCGACTCGGTCGAGTTTCCGCACCGATGACGCTGCTCTTCATCGTCGCCGCGATCGCCATCCCGCTCGTCGCGTTGCGCGGGCGATCGCTCCGCCGATGCGTTGAAGTGCAACTGGCGGCATTGATCGTTTTCGGCGGCGTCGCGGCATTCGGACGCGTTCTGCGAATCGAGGTCGATCCGTATCTGACCTTCGTCGCTGCCGGTGTGCTGTTTCTGGCCATCCCGCTTGGCTTTCTCGCATTCGCGGACGAAATCCGCTGGAGCGCGAATCGCGCTTTCGTCATCGCGGCCATCGGCTACGCGCTCATGATTCCGCTCCAGCTTCGGACGCCGATCGACGGCGACGAGCCGTACTACCTGCTGATGACGGAGTCGCTCGTCCACGATCACGATCTCGATCTCACGAATCAATACCGCGATATCGCGCGCTCCGATATCGGCCGTCCCGACCTCCTGCCGCAGCCGGGCGATCCGCGCGGACCGCATGGTGAGCAGTACTCGCGGCACGAGCCGTTCCTGCCGATCCTGCTGACGCCCGGCTACGCGCTTGCGGGCTTGCCCGGCGCGCTCGCCGTCATCGCGCTGTTCGGCGCGTTGCTGGCGCGTTCGACGATCCGCTTTCTCGAAGACGAAGGGATCAGCGACGCCACGGCGCGCATGCTCTTTCCGCTGATTGCATTCGGACCTCCGATCGTTTTCTACGCGACGAGAATCTGGCCCGAGGTGCCTGCGGCGTTCTGTTTTCTAGAAGCGGTGCGCGGGATTCGGCAGCGCCGTCCGCTGCGATGGATCGCGGGCATCTTCGCGCTGGTGCTGCTGAAAATCCGCTTCGGGCTGCTCGCGATCGCATTGCTCACTCGTGTCCTGCGCACGAAACGTCAGCTTGCGATCGCCGGCGCGGTCGTGGCTGTGCCGCTCCTCATCGCGTGGCTGATCTCCGGCAACGCGATGAACACGCATTCCATCCGCGAGCTGCTTCCGAGCGGCGCGATTTTCTACTGGCTCGGCCTCTTCGGCCTGATCCTCGACGGCGCCGCCGGTATCGTCTTTCAGTCGCCGCTCTACGCGCTGGCGATCCTCGCCCTCCCGCGCTGGCGCTCGATGCCCGACGGCTTCCGCCTGGGCATGTCCGCGTCGATGCTGTACATCCTCTATCTGATCCCGCGCGCGGAATGGCACGGCGGCTGGTCGCCCCCGCTCCGCTACATCGTCGTCCTGACGCCGATCCTCACCCTCGGCGTTGCCGCGATGTGGGAGCGCATCGGCGCCGGCACACGCGCCGTGATCGCGCTGTGGACCGTGATGCTGGTCATCCACGGCGCCGCATTTCCGTGGCGTCTCTTCCATCTCGCGACGGGCGAGAACTTCATCGGCGAGTCGCTGAGCACGATCTGGCAGAGCGACTTCTCGCGCCTCATGCCGAGCTTCATCCGCCCGAACATGGCGGCGATTGTGGGGAGCGTTTTGTTAGTCGCGGCGCTGGTGATCGCTGTCATCCTGAGCCGCCGGAGCGACGTAAGCGCGGAGCGCAGGAGTCGCGCAGGACGGTCGAAGGACCCCCAACCTGCTAACCCGGTTTGGGCGGTGGTTTTTCACGAGGCAAGCACTGAGGGGGTCCTTCGACCGTCCTCCGCGACTGCGCCTTCGGCTCCGTCGCTACGGCGGCTCAGGATGACAGTGCCCACCCCGTTACTTCTTGCGGCGCTCCTCCTCGTCGCCTTCACCTACGGACGCCGTCCCGCCGATCGCATCGAATTCGAAGACGCGCATATCACGCACAACAGCGGCGAGCTTTTCCCGGCCGAGTGGACGCTCGCCCGTTTTCTCTACCAGGGCGGCTGGATCGTGCGGCGGGGCGATTCACTCTCGTTCCTTGCCAAGGCGGGACGATCGACAGTGCGCTATCAATCCCAATCCGGCGCGACGATCGAAGTGAGGGGTCAGGCCTTCGTTTTTCCTCCGACCGGCTCGAACTACGGCTATCTTCCGATCAACCTCGCCGCGACCGGCCGTACGACATTGCGCTGCATCGACGGAAGCGCGAACCTCGACTGGATGCGTCATGAGTGACGTCTCGATCATCGTCCTCGACGTCGACGGTGGCGACATGCTCCGCGCCTGTCTCGACTCCATCGCCGCGCAGACGCTTCCGCCGCGCGAGGTGATCGTGTTCGACAACGGGTCGCGCACTCCGGTCGCGGAACGTATCTCCTCGCGTCCCGTTTTCCGCAACGACACCAACCTCGGCTTCGCCGGCGGCAACAACGCCGCCTATCGGAACGCGAGCGGCGCCTACATCGCGCTCGTCAACAATGACGTGATCCTCGATCGCGACTGGCTCGCCACCGTCGCCGCCGCTCTCGAAGCCGATCCGAAACTCGCGGCGGTTCAGACGATCCTCCGCCGCGATGGGACCACGATCGACGGCGCCGGCATCGATATCAGCGATGGAACGTTCCGGCAGATCGCCTGGGACCGCGGGCGTCCCGCCCGCCAGTCGACGGACGATCCTGCCAAGTACGGCGGGCGAGACGCCCGCGCTCCCAGCGCGTGGGGCGTTTCCGCCACCGCCGCCCTCTACCGCCGCGAAGCGCTCGGCGAGACGATCTTCGATGAGACGCTCTTCGCTTATTACGAAGATGTCGATCTTTGCGCGCGGCTACATGAAGCGGGCTGGCGCACCGAGGTTTTGCCCGTGATCAAGGCCACGCATCGCGGATCGCAATCGGCGTCGATCCTCGGCCGCGACGCGCTCCGATTGCGCACGCGCAACCGCTACCTCGTCGCGCGGCGGCATCGTGGCGTAGGACGCATCGGTGCATTGATCCTTGAAGACGTGAAGCTCGCGCTGCGCGGACGGACCTCGCTTCGCGGAATGTGGCAGGGACTCTTCACGCGGTAAAGTGCGCGGCCATGTTTGGGGTCGTGGTGCACACGCCGGACGTCGTCGGTGAGCGGATGGCGGGGCCGGGAATCCGCGCCTGGCATTTCGCGTGCGAGCTGGCGAAGCACTTTCCGACGACTCTGGTTTGCAAGCAGGAGTTGCCGGCGGTTGCACAGGCAAGAGTGTCCGTCGCAGACCCTGCCGGAAACTTCGACGCAGCACAGACAGGAGTGTCTGTGCCACACCGTCCTTCCGATTTGCCGAGCGGCGTGCAGAACTTCGAACAAACCAATGTGGCACAGACACTCTTGTCTGTGCGGGCGGGTGGTGGCGGATCGCTTCGCGTCGCCGAGCGCGGGAGCGCGGACGGGAGGAGGGCCGGCGGGCGGGCGGTCCTACGGGCGCGGGCACGGGGCCGGACCACAGCGCGCCGGCCCGCCACTTCCCCCACCCTGACCGCGTCGACGGCGATCGTCGCATGGCGGACGGCACGCGTCACTTCTCCGGTGCGCACACCGCTCGCCACCTCCGCCATCGCCGACGCGTTCGTGTCGAGGTCGGCGGTGAAGGTGAAGGCGGAAAGGGCGGCGATCCCTTGCGGAATGGACTTCGTCGGCACAACACGCACCCGCTTGGACGCCATTTCGGCCGCCTGCCGGGCGGTGAGGAT
>ERZ1739052.104-NODE-104-length-13908-cov-10.416083_pt1 | contig 13908 bp, 13 predicted proteins | sample MGYA00581761_ERZ1739052 | MGnify/ENA primary metagenome ERZ1739052 (study PRJEB42929, sample SAMN08275524) | rhizosphere metagenome | isolation source: Rhizospheric soil replicate 1 | host: Colobanthus quitensis and Deschampsia antarctica | place: Antarctica...
GGGCGTGGCGCGCGGCGGGGCGCCAGAACGACGGCGGGCGGCGCGGGCGAGTGGGGGAAGCGCCACTGGCCGCCAAGGCGCGCCCCGACGACCCGGCGTCATGGATTCTCGGCACCGATCCCGGAGTCGCGGGCATCCTGCGCGACGAGCGCTTTCCCACCGTGCATTTCGGCGTGCCGCTCGCCGGCAGTCTCATCCCGTGGATCGACAGTGACCTCGGCAACGGCATGAGCCGCGAGGAATATGAGTGGTTCTTGAACCACCGGCTCAAGCAACACTGCATCTTCGGCAACGATTATTACCAGCTCAACGAGCACCGGGTGTTCGCCGACGGCCATACAGTCACCGCCGGCGAGACCTTCGGCTACACCGAGAACACCCGGCAACATTACAACCGTTACCGGCGTCCGTTCATCCCGACCGAAACCACTTACTGGGAGGGCCAGCAGAGCGAAGGGGGGGGTGAGGCGCCGGGGCGGGCGCGCCGAAACCGGAGGGAGGCGAGCAGGCGGTGCCGACGCCGTGGCCCCTCGGCGCCGCGCGGTGGCAGCGAGGCTGGGCACGCTAGCCGCGGGCCGGGAGCGGGGGGCCGCGGGATCGCTGGATCAACTCGTTCGCGATGATGCGGGCAACCACGTCTTTGGCGAAACGCTTGCGCGCGCACGGCGGCAAAGCGGCGAAGTCGCGCGCGCGATCGTGCTGTACCGGCAAGCGGTCGCGCTCGCGCCGAACGATGCCGACGCCTGGTACAACCTCGCGGCCGCGCTTCAGGAAAGCGGTAACGCGCGCGAGGGCGCGATCGCGCTGACCGAGGCCGCGACGCGCGATCCGAATCGTCCGGAGATTCACAACATCCGCGGCGCCGCGCTCGCCGAAGGAGGCGATCTCGCCGACGCCGAGAAGGAGTTCCGCGCCACGATCGCCGCCGATCCGCGCAACGCGCGCGCGTACAACAACCTCGGCAACGTACTCTCCGCGATGAACCGCCGCGACGAAGCGGCGGACGCGTATCGGAAAGCGATCGAGCTCGCGCCGCACTACGCCGATCCGCTGAACGGCCTCGGCGCGATGCTCGTCAGCGATGGGCATGCTCGCGACGCGCTTCCGTATTTCGATCGGGCCATGCTGATCGCGCCCGACTACTACGAAGCGCAGCTCAACCGCGCCGTGGCGCTGCAGATGTCCGGCGATAGCGCCGCCGCGGCCGCGGAACTGCAGCGCCTTCTGGCGCGCTTGCCGGCCGGCGATCCGTACGCACGCGAACGTAACGCCGCACGCACATTCCTGCAACGGTTGCCGCCGCAGTTCCGTCGTTAAACTCTTTGCGGTATATTCGCGCAAATTCAAATCAGTCCTAACAGGAGGTACACCGTGCGCTCTCGTTCCCTGCTCCTGGTCGCTTTCCTCGCCGTCCTCGTTCCCAACCTTCTTTTCGCACAAACCAACGCCGGATCTCTTTCCGGCCGCGTCGAAGACGGCAGCGGTGCGGCGCTTCCGGGCGTCACGATGACGGCTGCGAACGCCGCCACCGGCTTCAATCGGACGGTCATCACCGAAACCGATGGCAGCTACCGGTTCGCGTCGCTGCCGATCGGTACCTACGACGTGACCGCCGATCTCGCAGGCTTCGGCACCTTGACGACGCGCAACGTCGAGGTCAACGTCTCGACCGATCGAACGCTCAACGTCACGCTGAAGCAGGCCAGCGTGAAGGAGCAGATCACCGTCACCGCGGCATCGCCGCTGATCGAGACTACACCGGCCATCGGCACCGTGGTCAGCCAGCGCGAGATCGCCAACCTGCCGCTGAACGGGCGGCAGTTCGCGAACCTCGGCTCGCTCGCTCCAGGAACGACGCTCTCCGTCAACAGCGATCCGACCAAGCCCGGCCAACTCACCATCGCCCTGGCCGGAGGCAGCGGCCGCAATGTCAACTTCCTCGTCGACGGCGGGGACAACACCGATGACACCATCGGCGGCGCGCTGCAGAACTACAACATCGAGGCGGTGCAGGAGTTCAACATCCAGACGCAGCAGTACAAAGCCGAATACGGCCGTACTACCGGAGGCGTTCTGACGGTCGTCACCAAGACCGGAACGAATGATTTCGAAGGAAGCGCCTACGAGTTCTACCGCGCCAAGAGCCTCAATGAAGAATCAACCACCGAGAAGAATGCCGACGCCCAAGCTCGTGCGCTAGGTCTGCCGGCACCTGGCAAGTCGCCGTACAGCCGGAATCAGTACGGTGCGTCCATCGGCGGTCCCATCATCAAGGACATGATCCACTTTTTTGCGACCGCTGAGCGGCTGGAGCGCCCGACGAGCTATGTCATCAACACCGGCGGAATCTACCCCGAGTTCGACAGGAAGGCCGTTCCGACGCCGTTCAAAGACAACCTCGTCACCGCGAAGGCGAGCGCCGACATCAATGCGCGCCAGTTTCTCCAGGTACGTTATGGCTATCAGCGCAATTCCGACATTTACGGCGCCAGCTCGAACATCCTTCCCAGCGCGCTCGGTACACTGACGAACGACTACCACTCCATCCTGCTCGGCCACACATGGCAGATCGGTTCGAACAAGGTCAACGATTTCGTCTTCCAGGATACTCACTTCAAGAATGCCATCCTGGCCACGTCGAGCGATCCTGCCCTCATTTACCCAAGCGGCGTCAGCGTCGGCCAGAGTGTGAACACGCCGCAGTCGACCACCCAGATCAAGCGGCAGTACAAAGACGACTTTGCCTGGTCAACGACACTGGGCCAGATGCGCCATGACTTCAAAGTCGGCGCGAACTACATCGATGAGCCGCTTCTTGGCGGTGACTTCTCCACGGGTACCTCCGGCCAATACACACTGCGCGATAACGTAAAGGGGTCGCCGGTCGTCGACATCGCCATTTTCAGCGGCTTCGCCGGCTACAACACTCCGATCAAGCAGTACAACTACTACGGCCAGGACGACATCTCGTTCAATAAGAAACTGACGCTCAATGTCGGCCTCCGGTATGACCTCTGGAAAGGATTCGATCTCAATCAGACGGCAAACCCGATCTGGAAGACCCTGTCGACACAGACTAAATACAACGACCCGTATCTGAGGGATTTCCAGGGCGGCAAAGGCGGACAACTGAAGAACGACACAAACAACTGGGCGCCGCGCCTGGGCTTCACCTATGACCTGAAGGGCGACTCTCACAACATCATCCGCGGCGGCGTCGGCCGCTACTTTGACTTCCCATATACCAATGCCACGATCCTCTTCCCCGCGGTTTCAGTACAGTCCACCTACGGACAGAGCTACGCCTACCACGACGGAAACGGCATCAAGAACGCCAATGGCACCTTCTTCCAGCCCGGACAACCGCTGCCGCCGAACCAGTTGCCCGGCGTGGACGTCAATCCTCCGAACGAGGTGGCCTCACCCACGCTCGCGACGCCCTATTCGGATCAGATTTCGCTCGGATATTCGTGGCAGGTCAATCCGTGGCTGGGATTGAACGCCGATGTCTCGCACATCAGCTACAAAGACATTCCGTTCCGATTCCGCGGCAACCCCATCGATCCGACTACCGGCAAGCGCCGCTTCCCGGCGTTCGCCAGCTTCCGCATCTGGTACGGCAACGGTTTCGCCAAATACAACGGCGTAAACCTGGGCGGGCACGCGCGGCTCGGCACCCAGTTCGAGTTGCAGGGCTTCTACACGTACTCGCACACGACCGGCAACGTGCTCGCTGGCGCCGACGAATTTCGCCTCACTGACGCTGGACATCAGGGCGATCTGCGCGCCGTGCGCGATCAGTCCATCGATCCGTACGATCCTCTTTGCGGTGCGTGCGTGGGACCGCTCAATACGGACCAGAAACATCGCGTCACGCTCAGCGCGCTCTACCGGGCTCCGCTGGGCATCAATGCCTCCGGCATTTTCCGCTATCACTCCGGCACGCCGTACACCGAGTGGGCGGGTGCGGACATCAGTTGTGGACCGACCGGGACCGTGCTGAAATGCGCGGACGGCTACAACTTCGATCTGGCGCCGGGCGTAAGTCACGTCAATACCCTCCGTGGTGGATCCTTCTCGCAGTTCGACGTCCGTCTGGCGAAAGAGTTCAAGTTCTTCCACAACTACGGCGTCGAAGTGATCGGCGAAATCTTCAATCTCTTCAACTCGAAAAACGCCGACAATTTCAACGGCAACTGTGCGGTTAACCTCGCCGGCCAGTGCACCTTTACGGGCGGCTTCGGTCAGGCCAGTGCCTTCGCCGGGAGCGATCCGGCCCACGGCGAGCAGCGCCTCGCGCAACTCGGAGTTCGCGTCACCTTCTGATCCCGCATTTCACGACTCGTCCGACTACGGGGCGCCGCGAGGCGCCCCGTAGCTTTTTCGTGACAGCTTGTCCCCGCGCGTGGAGGTTCGCGGCGTCGTTGCCATTGCCAAGACTTCGTAAACCCTTGAAGCTACGATGGGAATATCTTTGGTCGCGTGGCACGCCTGCGGCACTGGAGCATTCTGCCGATGCAGGCCAGTGCGTTGCCGGTGTCGCTGGCGTTCGGTACACCCGAGAGCGCGCGCGGCGAGGTCACGCTGCCGATCGAGGTGAAGGTTCCGTTCCGCGACCTGCAGTTCCTGCCATCGAAGAGCGGGCTGGCCGCGAACCTGATGGTCTACGTATCCGTCTTCGACGACATGGGGAAGAACCTCGCGGCCATCAAGATCCCACTGACGCCGGGCTTCAAATCGGGCGCGCCCGATCCGAAGGGAACGCTCGTCTACCGCAACGCCGTCAAGCTTCGCAAAGGCGAGCGGCATCGCATCGTGGTCGCCATCCGCGACGTCGTCACCGACAGCGTCGGAATGGCCACCGAGGTGGTCAAGTTCTGAGGGGCTCGCGAGAGGAATAAGGTCTCTCTCGCCTGCGGTTTACCCGATTCCACGCCGTTTGACCCTCTGGTCGACGTGTGCTAGAAAGCGTGGTCTTTTTCCTGGAGGTCTAATTTTCGTGTACGCCATCATCCGTTCCGGTGGAAAGCAGTATCGGGTCGCGCAGGGCGAGACTCTCTTCGTCGAGCGCGACGTGCTCAGCAATGCTGACCAGGAAAAGGTCACCTTCAACGAAGTGCTGATGGTCGGCGGCGACAAGCCGCAGGTCGGCATCCCGATGGTCAGCGGCGCATCCGTCGGCGCCACCGTCATCCGCGAGATGCGCGGCGAACGAATCATCGTCTTCAAGAAGAAGCGCCGCAAGAACCACACGAAGCGCAAGCACGGGCATCGTCAGGATCTCGTCCAGATTCGCATCGACAGCATCAATCTTTAAGGGAGACCAGCCATGGCTCATAAAAAAGGACAGGGCTCGTCGCGCAACGGCCGCGATTCGCAGCCGAAAATGCTCGGCGTCAAGCGCTTCGCCGGCCAGTTCGTCACCGGCGGTTCGATTCTTGTCCGCCAGCGCGGGACGCGGTTTTATCCCGGCGTGAACGTCGGCATCGGCCGCGACCACACGCTCTTCGCCAAGATCGACGGCATCGTGAACTTCCACGACAAAGGCCAGCGCGGACGCTTCATCAGCGTCACTCCCGCCGAGTAATCCGACTAACGACGTTGTGATGACGCCGCTCGGTTCGAGCGGCGTTTTTTGTTTGTCATCCTGAGCCGCCGGAGGCGCGTAGCCGAAGGCGGAGCGCCGCAGGACGGCGAAGGATCTCAAGATGCGCGAGGTGCGCTGAAACCCGGTTTCAGCAGGTACCGCGTAGCTTGAGATCCTTCGCCGTCCTCCGCTGTCTCGGCTTCGCCTACGCAGCTCCGGCGGCTCAGGATGACAGTTGTGGCAAACCGTTCGCACATTTAGAAACCATGTTCATCGATCAAGCCACCATTCGCGTCAAAGCCGGAGACGGCGGGAAAGGCTGTATCGCCTTTCGACGCGAGAAGTTCGTCCCGAAAGGCGGCCCGTCCGGCGGCGACGGCGGCGCAGGCGGATCGGTCTGGATCGTGGCCTCGCGGCGCCTCAACACGCTCTACCACCTGCAGTTTCAGCACGAGTGGAAGGCCGGCCGCGGACAGCACGGCATGGGGTCGAACTGTTCCGGCTACGATGGCGATGACGTCACAATCGAACTTCCGATCGGATCCGTGATTCGCGATAAAACGACCGGCGATATCGTCGCCGACCTTACGCACGAGGGTGAGCGCATTCTCGTCGCCAAAGGCGGCCGCGGCGGCTGGGGCAATCAGCACTTCGCCACCGCCACGCGCCAGGCGCCGCGCTTCGCGCAGGACGGCAACGCCGGCGACGAGCGCGAGCTGTTCATCGAGTTGAAGCTGATCGCCGACGTAGGCCTGGTCGGACTTCCAAACGCCGGCAAATCGACGCTGATCTCCGTCATCAGCGCGGCCAAACCGAAGATCGCAGACTATCCCTTCACCACGCTCATCCCCAACCTCGGCGTGGTCAGCGCCGACAATAGCGAGACGTTCGTCGTCGCCGACATCCCCGGCCTCATCGAAGGCGCGCACGAAGGTCACGGCCTCGGCGACCGCTTCCTTCGCCACGTCGAACGCTGTTCCGTGCTCGTCCATCTCGTCGATCTCTCCGCGAACGAAACGCCGGATGTCGATGCCGAGGTCGTCGCGAATGAGTTGGAGCGCTATTCCGAACTGCTGACGAAGAAGCCGCGCATCGTCTGCGGCTCGAAGCTCGATTCCGCGGTGCCGGACAACTCCGGGAAGTTGCGCGCATACGCGGCGAAGAATGGCTACGACTACTTCGAGATCTCCGCCGTCACCGGCGATCACGTCCGCGAGCTCGTACGGAAGCTCGCGCGCTTCGTCCGCGAGAATCGCGTTGTCGAGGATGTAGTCGAACCCGTCGTTCCGGCAATATGAAAATCGGCATCGTCGGCGGCACCTTCGACCCCTTCCATCGCGGACATCTCGATCCCGTCCTCGCCGCCCGCGAGCAATTGCAATGGGATCGCGTGCTCTACATCCCCGCATGGCGCCAGCCTTTCAAAACCGATCGCGACGCCGCGCCGGGATCGCACCGTTTCGCGATGACCGCGCTCGCGATTCGCGATCACGACGCGCTCTACGTATCGCCGATCGAGCTGGAACGCGGTGGCATTTCGTACAGCGTCGATACGCTCGAAGAACTGCATCGCCAGCACGACGGCGCCTCATTCGACTGGATCCTCGGCGATGACAATCTGAAGGACCTCGATCGCTGGAAAGATCCGGAACGCCTCTACAAACTGGCAAGATTCGTAGTGCTTTCCCGACACCCGACCCCCGACACCCGGCACCCGGAGAACGCGAACATCGTCTTCGCGCAGAATCCCACCATCCCCGTTTCCTCCACCGAGATCCGGCGCCGCGTCCGCGCCGGTGAGGCAATCGACGCGTTTGTCGATCCTCTCGTCTCGCGTTACATTCATCATTACGGCTTGTACAAAGAGGGCCAACTTTGACCGATCCCATTCAACACCGCGTGCGCACCGCGGTTTCCGCGGCTCTGGATAAGAAAGCATTCGACCTCGACGTCCTCGCAGTGGCCGGCCTCACCTCGATCGCCGACTACTTCCTCATGTGCTCCGCCACCTCGGAGCGCCAGGCCGTGGCCATCGCCGACAGCGTCGTCGACAAGCTTCGCGAGGACGATCGCGTCAAGCCGCGGCTCATCGAAGGCACCACGCCCGGCCGCTGGATCCTGCTCGATTACGGCGACTTCATCTTCCACATTTTTACCGAGGATTGCCGCAGGTTTTACGGGCTGGAGCGGCTGTGGGGCGATGCGCCGAACGTCACCGCCGAATTCAGCGAGGAAGCAGAACCGGCGAATGTCCGCCGCACGAAGACATCGTGATCAGGGCACCGGTGCCTCACCGGTCGTCCTGAAGGACTTCGTCCGCACGAGGAGCGCCTCGATGCGAACGCTCCTGCAGACGGTCGAGAAAGTCCTCGACCACGACGTCAATCTCCTTCTTCTCGGGGAGTCCGGCACCGGCAAGGATTTCTTCGCCGAAGCGATCCACGCGTGCGGAAACCGCCGCGACAAGCCGCTCGTCAAGATCGACTGCGCCGCGATTCCCGCGGAATTGTTCGAGTCCGAGCTGTTCGGATACGAGAAAGGCACCTTCACCGACGCGCAATCGCGCAAGCTCGGCAAACTCGAGACCGCGTCCGGCGGCACGATCTACTTCGACGACATCGCCGCGCTTTCTCCGACGCTGCAAGCGAAGCTGCTTCGCGCGATCCAGGAGAAACGCTTCACGCGCCTCGGCGGCAATCAGTCGATCGTCCTCGATGGGCGCGTCATCTCCTCGTCGAGTATGCCGCCCGAGGAGCTGCTGAGCGGACTAAGGCGCGACCTCTTCTATCGGATCAACGTAGTGACATTGACGATCCCACCGCTGCGCGAGCGCCGCGAGGACATCCCGCGCCTCGCGAAAACCTTTCTGGCGCGGCGCAAGCGCGGCATCGACGCCGAGGCGACGCGGATGCTGGTCGACTACGACTGGCCGGGCAACGTGCGCGAGCTGCGCAACGTGATCGAACGAGCCGCGTTGATCGAGACCGCCGAGGTGATCACTCCGTCATCGTTGCCGCCGCTCAGCGCCGGCATCGTCAAAAGCGCCGTCCGCCAGCAGTGGACGCTGGACAATCTCGAATCGCGCTACATCCGCGAGATCCTGCGCGAGACAAAGTCGAATTACAGCAGCGCCGCGAAGATCCTCGGCATCAATCGCAAGACACTGCTGGAGAAGCGGAAAAAGTACGGGATCGAATGAAGATCCACGTCATCTGGCCACGCTCCACCGCCGACGCCGAGCTTGCGTCCGTCGCCGAGCGTTACCTCAAGCGCATCAAACATTTCTTTCCGATCGAGATCGTCGAAACGGCGCCGCAACGCGGTAGACAGGGCGAGAACGATGTCGCTATCATGCGCGCCGATTCGGCGCGGTTGCTGGCCGCGATTCCCGCACAAGGCCACATGGTCGCCCTCGACGAACGTGGCAGATCAATCGATTCTTTGAAGTTCGCGAAGTGGCTGGAACGACTCACCATCGATCAGCCGCACGGCGTCATTTTCGTGATGGGTGGGGACGTCGGACTCGACCAGTCCGTGCGGCAGCGCGCCGACGACGTCCTCAGCCTTTCAGCCATGACGCTCCCGCATCAACTGGCCCGCGTCGTCCTGCTGGAACAGATCTACCGCGCCTGCACGTTGATGCGGAACATTCCGTACCACAAGTAAGGAGAGCCGGGCTCGAATGGCAAAAGCAATGGCAAAGACAAAAGAAAAAGCGCAGCCGTATCAGGAGCACATCGACGCGTTGCGCAAGAAGCAGAGCGACATTCTCGAGGCCTTCAAACGCGACAAGCAGGCCGTAAACACGCAGTCCGATGACGGCATCCAGGACCTGGCCGACAAGGCTGCCAGCGCGTACTCGAAAGAGCTGAACTTCTCGCTCTCCGACGGCGAGCGCAACCTTCTCGTCCTGATCGAAGAGTCCTTCACGCGTCTCGACGGCGGCACGTACGGCACCTGCACTAACTGCGGCGCCACCATCGGCGACAAACGCCTCGCAGCCGTCCCCTGGACGCCGTACTGCATCGACTGCCAGGAGCTGCAGGAGAAGGGGCTTCTTTCGTAGGTTCAGTTCTCTTGATTTGGTCTCATCCGAGGGAGCGCGAGCAGTGCTCCCTTTTTTAATGTTGAATGTTCAATGTGGAATGTTGAATGTTGAATGGAGGTAACGTGCTCGCATCCATTCACCATTCAACATTCAACATTTCGCCTTTCTGAATGCCCAAACCACTCGCCACGATCCTCGCTCAAATCGCCGGGAAGAAGCTCCCGCCGGTGATCCTCGTCGGCGGATCGAGCGACTTTCTCGCCGAGGATGCCTTTCGGAATCTGCGGGACGCCATCGTCGCCGCGAGGCCCGGCATCGCCATCGAGGGATACGAAGCCGGCAGCGAACTCGCCGCGATTCTCGACTCGTATCGCACGTCATCCCTCTTCGCCTCGGCGCGCCTGATCGTCGTCTCCGAGGTGAACGCGTTTGTCTCGGCGAAAGAGCTTTCGTCGCTGTACGACAAAGCCGTCGCCGACTGGAAATCCGCGAAGACGGACAAGAAGCGTTCCTCCTCCGCCGCGAAACTGCTTCATGTCTTTGGACTTGTTGGCGCTGACTTCGACATGACCGACAAGCAGATCGCCACGGCCCTCGGCGTGACGCTCGATCCCGTGCTCACCGACATGCTCGCCTTCTGCCGCATGACCGGGAAGAAGGTGTCGCGGGGCGAAGACGATGCGGCGCTGCTCATCGAGGCCGTTACCCGCGGCGGCGCGCCGAACACGTACCTGCTGATGCGCAGCGGCGAGATTCCGCGCGAATCGGCTACCGTCGATCTCATCGACCGCAACGGCGCAGTCGTGGTCATGGACCTCACGCGCGACACGTACGCCGGCGCGCTCGAGCGCGCGATCGCCGGCGTCGCCGAAGATGCGCAAGTCCGTTTCGACGGACGCGCGCTCAACGTACTCCGACAACGCCTCGGCATCGAACGCCTGCTCGCCGACAAGTTCTCGAAGGAAGTGCCTGACCTGCGCATCGCCGTTTCCGAGGCTGAGCGCCTCGCGACGCTCGCCGGAGTTGGCGGACGCGTGACTGCCGAGATGGTCGAGCGCGAAGTGGCCACGGTCGAAGGCGGCGCGCGCTACGAGTTCGGCTCGCTCTTCACCGAGGGGAAGATCGTCGAGGCGATTTCGAAACTGCGCGATCTGGTCGCGCAGGCGCGGCGCGAAGATCCGAAAGCGCCGATCGAAATCCAGTACGGCAGGTTCCTCTTCCCGCTCGCCGACGAAGTCCGGCAGATGATCGGCATCGTCTCCTTCGCCCGCACGAACAGCATCGATCTGAAGGCACCGATGAACTACAACCGATTCAAAGACACGCTCGCGGATCGCCTCGGCGACTCTTTGAAAGCGAATGGTTTGGTGCGTCAGAGACCGCATCCGTTTCCGCTGCACAAGAAATGGGGAGCGGCGCGCAATCAGACCGAGGCCAGTCTCTTCCGCGCGCTGGCGGCGCTCGCCGACCTCGAGATCAAGCGCAAGTCCGGCGGCATCCCCGCCGACCTCGGCATCGAGACGTTCCTGCTCGCGCGCCTGCGCGCGTAGCCGCAGCGCTCGCTGGTAAAGATCGACTCGCCAAGCGCGCGAGCCGTGTAGCCGCCCTCCGGCGCTTCCTCGACCAGAAAAATGATTTCGTTCACTGATATCAATCCTACACCTCGCTCGCTTTGCGCATCTGCCAGAGCAGGTGACTGAGATGCGATCGCCGCGATTCACCCGTCGTCACGATCAGCAGCTTCGTGATCTTCAACTCCAGCGGATCGGTCAGCAGGAGGATCAGCATCTCGCGGATGAAGTTCGTGTTCAGCGTGACGTCGTTGTCGGTGCCGACGCCGAGCCGCAGGCCTTTTTTCTCCCACCACGAGAACGGGTGGTCTTTGTAGTCGGACAACGCGCCGGTCAGCTTTTTGTTCGACGACGGCAGCGACACCAGCGTCAATCGCTTGTCGATCATCCGATTCAAAACGTCGTGCTGGTAGTGCTCGACTTCGCGCGCGTGGTGAAACTTCGTCTTCGTCGCCAGCGTCGCTTCGCCATCGGTCAGCGGCTGGCCGCGGAGGAGCTTGTCGAGAATTTGGTCTCGGCCGGTCCAATCCATGTCGAGAATTTCGTCGCGCTCGCGGCCGAGCGGCTCGCTGCGCGCGTTCGCCGTCAGCACGCGTTGCAGCATTCGATGAAAGTAGAAATTGGGATTGATGCCGAGGGAGAGGCCGTGCTCGATGGCGTCGACGTACCAGATGTTCATCGCGTTATCGACCGCCTGGATGCCCTGCCGCAGCGTGTTCCATGTCTCGCCGTGGTGGCTGCGCGTGCGGAAGCCGTACGCCTGCAGCTTACGAAAGCCGACGCGCATCTCCTGAAAATGCGCCTTGCGGTAAAACCCGCGCTCGTTGCCGACGGTATCGACCTCGGTCACGACGTCGCGCAACTCGGGATGCTGTTTCAGCAGCGCGATGATCTGCCCGACCTGATCGTCGAAGCTGGCCCGCTTCGATGGGTAGCGCGTCGCGTCGTAGAACCCCGGCTCTTTTCGAAAACTCGGCGAGAGGATGAAGTGAAACGCCGGCACTTCGTTTTGAAATTGTCGGAAACCTTCGTACAAACCGAGCATCACATCCTCGGCGGTGAGACTGCTGATCCCCGGAATCTGCTCCGAGGAATCGGTGGTCTCGCGAAACAGCGTGAACTTGAGCCGGATCGCGCCAACGTTCGCGCCGCGATAAAGGCGGCTGGCCATGTGGTACGCCGCCTCGCGATGTGCCTCGCGCGACGTCAGGACGAGTTTCGCAAGGTAGAGGATCTTCAGATAGCGATCGAAGCGATCGTCATCGCCGAGGCGGATCAGGCGATCGACGTCCGCCTCACTTTCGATCGGAAGCGCCTCCGGTCCGTACACCTCGGCGATCTTCGACTCATACATCGCACGCTGCGGACCGTCGAGCAGCTTTGCAAGCCGCGGCCAGATGAAATCGGCGTCGAGCGAGCCGGTGAGGTGGATGTGCTCATCACGAAACGGGATCGGGAAGGCGCGAAAGAAATCGGCCAGCGCGCGAGCGACGTCATGATCGAGCAGCGATTCGATCGGCGCCGCGTCGACGCGAAAGCGTCCGAGGAGATCGCGGAACTCGGCGATGGCGTGCGCAGCCTCGGCGTCAATTTGCGGCGCATGCGACGCCAGCGAGAGCGTGTCCGCGAGCGACAGGCCACTCGTCTCGCTGATAAGTTGCGTGAAGAATTTCGTCAAGCGGGGAACAAGCTGCATACACGCCAATGCTACCGCGCGGCCGTGGGGTCATTGCATGCGCTGCGCGCCGCGGTGTACAACCGTCGCGGATGATCGGGTTCGCCGCCGTTGCCGTATCGGTCGTCGTCACCGGCTACGGCGCCGCATCCTGGCTCTGGAAATGTCTCGGCGCGGAAGAAGAAGCGCCCGGCACCTTCGAGCGCGCGGCATCAAGCGTCATCGTCGGCGCCGCGCTCTGGATGGCCGCGAACTGGGTCCTGGCGATCACGCATCTCCTGACGTTCACATCGCTTTTGATCGTGACGATAGTGTTCGCTGCGGCGGCCGCGGCAACGCTGTGGCGGCATCGCGCGGCGTTTCACCTGCCGGTCTTCCGCGGTGTCAGCCTTGCGATGCTCCCCGTCTTCCTCTGGATCGTTTTCATCCTCTGGCGCGGCGCGATCGTGCCGCCGCTGAGCCACGACGCGCTTTCCTATCACCTGCCGAAAGCAGTGATGATCATGCGAGCGCACGGCTACGAGATGTTTCAGGCCGCCGATCAGCGCATCGTCACGCTGCCGGCGAACTACGAGCTCCTGCTCGCCGACGTCCTGATCCTGTCAGGCACCGACCGGCTGACGGAGTGGCTCAGCACAATCGCGTACCTGACGATGCTCATCATCACGGGCGCGTTCGCAGAGCGCTGGTGGCGCGCCCGATGGCCAGCCACGGCGCCGGCACTGCTCGGCGTTGCGGGCACGCCTCTGTTCCTGTTGCACAGCGGCGCCGACAAGAACGATCTGATGACGGCATTCTTTTGCGGCGCGACTCTACTGTGGGGCGCGCGCTGGTTCGCGCGAGGCGGGCGCATGCCGCTGCTGCCCACGATCCAGTCCGCAGCCCTGGCGAGTGGTACGAAACCGAACGGCGCGGCCGGCGCGGTATGCGCCGCTCCCTTCTTGCTCGTGCGGGTCGTTCCCTCCTGGCGCTCGATGACGGTGCGCGCCGTCCCCGCCCCCCTCGCTGGTGGAGGGCTTTCGTTTTT
>ERZ1739052.105-NODE-105-length-13894-cov-10.078474_pt1 | contig 13894 bp, 15 predicted proteins | sample MGYA00581761_ERZ1739052 | MGnify/ENA primary metagenome ERZ1739052 (study PRJEB42929, sample SAMN08275524) | rhizosphere metagenome | isolation source: Rhizospheric soil replicate 1 | host: Colobanthus quitensis and Deschampsia antarctica | place: Antarctica...
CCTGTGTGTCGGTGCTCCCCCTGACCCCGATCCTCTCGCTCTACGTTTACACCCCGTCGGTCGGTAGAGTCGAGCTTCGCCGTCTTTCCCTGCCGACGCGGATCTTCGCCGACTTCACTCCGCTCCCCGGCGGCGTCGTCCTCGGCCCCGACGACCTCGCGGAAAAACTCAATCGCCTCGGCTACCGGCAGGTTTCGGCGCTCGCGCAGGCGGGCGATTACGTTCCTGGCTCGTCGCAGACCGACATCTACACGCGCCCCTTCACGCATCCGACCGGCCAGTATCCATCGCAGCCGGTTCGCGTTGCGTTCAGCAACGGCAGCATCACCTCGGTGGTGTCGCTGAAAGGAGCATCGCCGATCGACAACGCTGCACTCGAGCCGGAGCTGCTGACGTCGATCCTGAGCGACCAACTCGAAAACCGGCGTCCGGTCACGCTCGATCAGGTGCCGAAGGAATTGCAGGACGCCGTCGTCGCGACCGAGGACGTTCGCTTCTGGCACCACCCCGGCGTCGACCCGATCGGACTCCTTCGCGCGCTCTTCCGCAACGTACGCGCGGGCGGCGTGACCGAGGGTGGATCGACGCTCACGCAGCAACTCGTGAAGAACTACTACCTGACCGGCGAGCGCACGTACAAACGCAAAGCGACCGAAGCGTTCATGGCGGTGATCCTCGACGCGAAGTATTCGAAGCGCGAAATCCTCGAGGCGTACCTGAACGACATTTACCTCGGACGCAATCGGTCAATCTCGATCCTCGGCGTCGGCGAAGCGGCGCGGTTTTACTTCGGCAAGCCCGTGTCCGAGATCAGTCTCCCCGAGGCCGCGCTGATTGCCGGTATGGTCCGCAGTCCGAACAACTACTCGCCGTTCACGCATCCGGAATTGGCGATGCAGCGCCGGAGTACGGTCCTCGGACTGATGCTCAATCAGAAAAAGATTACGAAGGAACAGTACGACGCCGCGATGGCCACGAAGCTGCCGCCGAAGCCGTTCCGGCAGCGCAGCGGACTTTCGTCGATTCCGTACTACGTCGATCGCGTGCTGCAGGAGATGTCGCGCGATTACGGCATCAAAGACGTGAAGGGCCGCGGTCTGCAGATTTACACAGCGATCGATCTCAACGCGCAGGACACCGCCGCGCGCACCGTCGAAGCAGGACTGGCGGCGCTGGAGAAGGGGAGTAAGCGCCTCCGCCGTCCCGGTCAGCCGCTGCAAGGCGCGATCATCAACGTCGACGTTCCTACGGGCGAGATTCGCGCGCTGATCGGCGGGCGCAACTACGACATGAACCAGTTCAATCGCGCGTTGAACAGCAAACGTCAGATCGGTTCGCTGATCAAGCCAATCGTCTACGCGACCGCGTTCGAGCCGAGCCTTTCGAATCAGAACATCACGCCTGCGACGCTGGTCAGCGACACGCGCTTCGTCCTGAAGCGCCGTTTCTCCGATGATTGGTCGCCGCGCAATTACGAGGATTCGTATCACCAGACCGTCACTGTCGCTGAAGCATTGGAGCAATCGCTCAACTCCGCCTCGGTGCGCATCGGACTCGCGTGCGGGCTCGATCCGATCGCGCGCACCGCGCACACGCTCGGCGTCGTCTCCGACATCGACACGAAGAATCCGTCGATGCTCCTCGGCGCGGTCGACCTCGCCCCGATCGAGATGGCCGATGCCTACTCCACGATTGCCCGCCTCGGCTCACGCGTGCCGCTGCATGCCGTCAAGTTCGTGACGGATGACAAAGGCCGGCAGGTTTCCGCGGGCGACGAGGTCAATCCCGTGCAGGTCTTCCCGGCCCGCGACACGTACATGCTGGTCACGGTGATGAAGGGCGTGGTCGACCGCGGCACCGCTGCCGGAGCGCGGTCGATGGGCTTCAAACTCGTCGCGGCGGGCAAGACCGGCACGACGAACGACAAACGCGACGCCTGGTTCATCGGCTTCACGCCGAAATCGCTGACGCTGACGTGGCTCGGCTTCGACGACAACGCGCCGACCGGCCTCTCCGGCGGCACGGGCGCCGTTCCGATCTGGACGCGTTTCATGCAGGCCGTGATGGCGGGCCAGCCGAATGTCGATTTCGCGCCGCCCGAGGGCGTCGTCACCGCGCAGATCGACGAGACGAGCGGCGGACTTGCGGTGCCGAACTGTCCGCCGCGTGTCGTGGTGACCGAGGCGTTCAAGTCCGGGACGCAGCCGGGCAATCCGTGTCCGTTGCACAGTCCGCAGGCTGCTCCCGCGCCGGCAGTCGACCAGTTCGGCAATCCGATCGCGCTCGACACGGCCGGCATGCCGATCGCGCCCGAAACGACGACGACCTCCGCGCCGCTGCCGCCGATCACGCCGGAACCGGGCGATACGACACTGACCGGCGGCTACTTCCGCACGGACACGGCACCGCCGCCGGCGACGACCACTTCCGAGCCGCCGCGACGCGAGCGCTCCGACCAGCCGCCGCCCAGCACGAATACAAGCGAGCCGACGCCATCGACCAACACGAGCACGACGAGCACATCCCCGCCACCTCCGAGGTAGAAATGTGGCACAGACACTCTTGTCTGTGCTGGTGAGGCTCGGGAGAGCTGAGGAGTTCAACCATCCCGCTGCTTTCAATCTCAGATACCGCACCTTGCCAAAGCACAGACAAGAGTGTCTGTGCCACATTCAAGCGACCCCCCATCTCTTCCTTTCTCAACTTTTTTTGCCGCCGAGGGTAGGGATTGCCGCCTTTCCGTCACTCCTAAGTAGGAGACGTTGATTGGTGATGGGCAACTCTGTCGCAAACGGTGCTGAAGAGCGCTTCCGGAAGTCGAAAGGGAACCCCTCTTCGCGCATGGCGCCATGCTGCAGCAACCGTCGCCGTCGAGCGGCCGCGTGGCCGCAGGTAGGTTATTTTTCCGGAAGATCCGCGAAGAGCGCACACTTGTGCAAGGCGACGGTGACGAACGATCAGTCCGAATTCTCGACTGTGCATCCTCTCGATGCCGTTTATCGCGAGCACGAGAGCTTGCTGCGCTCGATTGCTCAATATCGGTTCCGCGTCCCTGAATGCGACGCCGAAGCGCTCGTCCACGATATCTTCGCCTCCTTCCTCGAACGGCAGCCGGACGCCTACGACATCAAGGCCTTCCTCATCGGCTCGATCAATAACGCCTGCAGGCACTACTGGCGGAAGCGGCAACACGAAGAACCGCTGCTGCCGCATCACGAATTGACGCCGAGCGACGACGAGGCGGCAAAGCTGGAGCGCTGGGCGCTCCGCCTCAGCCTCGGCGCGACTCTGGCCCGCCTCGGCGGCAAATGCAGCGAGACACTGCGCCGCTACTACCTCCGCGACGAGAGCGCGGAATCCATCGCGCTGGAGCTTGACACGTCTCCTGCATACATATGGCAACTGTTGTCGTCCTGCCGCAAACGCGCGCGGCAAATCTATAGCGCCATAACCCGTTCACGATCATGAGTCACTACACCGAAGACGAGCTGTCCGCCTACGCATTACGCCCCGACGCCATCGATGACCGCGAAGGAGTCGAGCAACACGTGGCCGCATGCGGCGACTGCCGCAATACCCTCGACGTCATCGAGGCCTTCGACGTCGCCCTGCACGATCCGCTTCCGTGGGAAATGTCGGAGTCGATTCCGGTCCGCCGCGAAGCGCCTCCCGCACTTCTCGATCACGCCCGCGCCATCGCCGCAGCCGACGCCCGCGCCCGCGAGCTGGTGATGCCGCTGGTCGATTCGGTCATTCGCTTCCGCGCCGCCCGCATCGACGATGACCGGCGCTTCCACACGCTGGCTGTGATTCGTCTGCTGTGCAAAGTCGCCAACGGCATGCACGAGCGCCAGCCGCAGTTCGGCCTCGTTCTCGCCGACACGGCGCTGAATATCGCCGACAAACTCCCCGCGAATCTGCAGGAGCAGTCTGCCTGGTACGTCGGAACGGCGTGGAAAGAGCGCGCGAACGCGTTGCGCTACCTCGGGCGTTTCAAAGAAGCCGACGAGGCGCTCGATCGCGCCGAAGAGGCGTTCGAATCGGATGATCACGTCGAACCGTTCGATCTGGCCATCGTGCAGTACGTGCGGGCGACGCTGTACTGCCAGATGGAGCGATTCGAGGAGGCGGTCTCACTGGGACAATCCGCCGCGGAGACGTTCCATCTTTATGGCGATACGCGCCGGTACCTGTCCGCGTTGCTCGTCGAGGGCCTCGGCTACTACAGCGCCAACCGGGACCACGAGTCCGTGCAGATCATGGAGCGCGTCGCCACTCTGGCGCGGTCCGCTCGCGAAACGGACCTCCTCGGCCGCGCTCTCTTGAACGCCGCAAACAGTTACACGCGGCTTCGCGATTACGGCAAAGCTACTGCCTACTACGCCGATGCGATCTCCGTCATGGACGACTTGGATCTTCCGACGGAGAGCGCTCGTCTGAAATGGGCCATGGGCGCGCTGAACATCGAGCAGGGCGAATACGAAAGCGGCATCAAGGGACTGGATCGATCACGAATCCAGCTCCAGCAGCTCGGAATGTCGAACGATGCCGCGCTGGCAACGCTCGACCTTGTTGCGGGTCTCCTCGCCGCGGAACAGCCCGAACGCGTTCCGGAACTCTGCCGCGCCATCACGCTTACCTTTTCCTCCGAAGGAATGATGCGAAATGCGAAAAAAGCCCTTGCCTACCTGACCGAGGCCGTCACTTCGGGTGATGCAACGCCCGAAGCTGTACGACACGTTCGCGCCTTCCTCGATCAGCTTCCAGAGCACCCGCACGAAGAATTTCAGCAGATCCAATAAAAAGACTCAGGATTCTGCCCGCGGCGTCACTCTATTGGCAGGGCGCCCTTCTTGATCCGGTTTAGAACCGACACGAGGAGGGTTTATGCAGAGTCAGGTCAAAAAGCTCGTTTTCGCCGTTTCAGTGGCTGGAATGCTGTCCATGACGGTTCCGGCGATGGCAGCGCCTCGCAATGGCGGGGGAAATCCGGGGTTCTTCGCGCGCGTCAAGAGCGTGATCGCGCACATCCTGGACATCGTAGAAATCAAAGGCTCAGTACCGCCGGGCTGATCGTAAGTCGTCCGGATTCGGAATCGCTCGCGTGCGGCGCGTTACCATCGGCATCGATGCGTACGATCGTCGTCACCATCTGTCTTCTCATCGCCTCGAACGTCTTCATGACGTTCGCCTGGTGCGCCCATCTGCGCAACGTGTCGTCGCGTCACTGGTACGCGGCGGCATTTGCCAGTTGGGGGATTACGCTCTTTGAGTATCGGCTGCAGGTTCCGACCAATCGCATCGGATTCCATCAACTCTCGCTGGCGCACCTGAAGATCGTGCAGGAGGTCGTAACGCTGTCGGTCTTCGTCCCGTTCGCGGTTTTCTACATGCGGCAGCCGATCAATCTCAATTTCCTGTGGGCGGGACTCTGCCTTCTTGGCGCGGTCTTCTTCATCTTCCGGGGATCGCGCGAGCGATCGCTTCGTTGAGCACGCGGATCCAAGTCGCGTACCCTCGGACATTCGGGTGGAACCGGTCATCCGCGAACAGGCTGCGATCCTGCCTGAAAATCGGTCCCGTCATCTCCGCGATCGGCGCGAACGTCAGATGCTCGTCGGCCGCAACCTTGCGAAACACGCGGTTGATCGCTTCCGTGCGGCGGCTCGCCAGTCCGCGAAGCAGGAGGGGGATGCGCGGCGGCGAACCCATATCGGGAGAGCCGGTCACAACGATCGCCACCGCCGGATTCGCGGTTTTCAGCGCGTGCACGATGCGGAGAAGATTCGATTCCATCCCTGCCACGGAGCTGAGGTGCGTCACGTCGTTTGCTCCAACGGAGAGCAGAACGAGATCGGGATGAAGGCGGACCGAAGCAGCGACCTGGTCGTTGACGACATCGTTGATCCGCGCTCCGGAGACGCCGAGGTTGGTCATGGTGACTCGATGACCTGTCGCCAGCGCGGTCGCGGTTCCAACCGCAATTCCCTGCGCGTACGGCGCGCCTTGACCGGCGGCTGTGCTGTCGCCCATGACCACGTACGTCAGCACGGGGCCTTTGTCTCCGAAGCGAACAGGCTCGCGCGATGGATTTTGAAACGTGTCTGCTGCCGTGCTGCAGCGGTTCAGGAGCAGCGAGATCAGTGCAGCAGTGACGAAGAATGTTTGGCGTTTCAGGGTCATCGCCGCAGACGTTGCAGAAGCAACGCCACGCCGCGGTATCCTTCGCTTCCGATGAGCGACGACGCCGCCACGGGCTGGGCTGACAGCGATCGATACTCGCGCGATCACCTGCTGGGACGCGCCTGAACGCATGCGTCTCTGGTCGATCCATCCGCAGTACCTCGATGCGAAGGGTCTCGTCGCGCTTTGGAGGGAAGGGCTGCTCGCGCAGGCGGTGCTGGCGGGTCAGACCCGCGGCTATCGCAATCATCCGCAGCTCGAACGTTTTCGCGATCACAGCGGCGCGATCGCAGCCTATCTGCACCACGTCGCCGACGAAGCGGAAACGCGCGGATACAACTTCGATCGATCGAAGTTGCCCGCGGTCGATGCAGTGCCGCTGATCGAAGTCTCGGACGGACAACTCCGATTCGAATGGCAGCACCTGAACGCGAAGCTTCGCGACCGCGATCCCGCGCGCTACCGCCGCTTCGCGAGCATCACCGACCCGCTGCCGCATCCGTTTTTCATCGTTGTTCCCGGTTCTGTTGCCGCGTGGGAAAAGGTTCACGGCTAGAGGCTACAATTCCGTCATGCGCATCCTTGCAGACGTTGCCGTCGTCATCGTGGCCGCACTGCACCTCGGCTTCCTGATTCTGGAGATGTTCCTCTGGACCAAGCCGTTCGGATTGCGAACCTTCCGCCTCACGCCTGAAATCGCGAAGGCCTCCGCCGGACTGGCCGCGAACCAGGGTCTCTACAACGGCTTCCTCGCCGCCGGTCTGCTGTGGGGCGTTTCCGGCGGCGACGCCGCATACCCGATCAAACTTTTCTTTCTCGGCTGCGTGATCGTGGCCGGCATCTTCGGAGGCTTCACCGCCAAGCGTTCGATTCTGTGGATGCAAGCCTTTCCGGGTCTGCTCGCGCTTTTGGCAGTCATCGCCGCGCATCGGAGCTGACGCATGGAACTTCTCCTCTGGCGCTGGAGCACGACGGCACAGATCACCTCGGAGTTGATGATCGCGGTCTTCTTCGTCGTGCTGGCGCGATCCGTCCGGCGCGTCGAAATGCGGCCGTGGATTCAGGCGTGGCTCTGGAACCTTGTCGCACTCCTCGTCACGAACATCTTCTGGTTCGCGCAGCCGAAATCGCGCATCGCGTTCATGGCCACCGTCTTCGGCTACACCTTGTCGAAGACGATCTTCTCCGTGCTCCTCGTCGCCGGAACGTGGAACTTCGTCCGCCGCCGGCCGGGTGTCGGCGTGCGACGCGTGGTCATCGCTTTCGTGATCGCCTATTCGACCTTCGCCGCATTCACCTTCGACAAGATCGACAAACTCGGCACGGTGCAATCCGCGGTCATCGGCCTCATCCTCGGCTTCGGCGCTCTGCTGCTCCTGATTACGCGGGCTCCCGGCGCCGGATGGCTGACCGCCGGCTTGTCGATCCGAGCTCTCCTCGCTATCGTCGAGACGCTCGCACACGGCGCGCATCTTTTCCCGCAGCACTTCGTGTCGGAATCAGCCATCGGCATCTTCCTGGCGTCGTACTCGTCATTCGACACCGGTGCGGAGTGGGTGATCGCGCTCGGATGCGTGCTCATTCTCTATCGCACGATTCAACAGGAGCTGACGCAATCGAACGTCGATCTCCTCGCCGCTCAGGAAGTGCTGCAGGAGCTCGTCGATCGCGATCCGCTCACCGGCCTGGCCAACCGCCGCGCTCTTCCGGAAGTTTTGCGCAGCGTCTTCCGCACCGGCGCCACGATCCTTTTCTTCGATCTCAACGACTTCAAGGGGATCAACGACCGCTACGGACATCAGACCGGCGATGACTGCCTCAAACGATTTGCGCGCCTGCTGCAGGCCAGCTTCCGTCCCGAGGATCACGTCATCCGCTATGCCGGCGACGAGTTTGTGGTCATCGCGCCCTCGACCGATTCCGCACAGATTCTCGCGCGCGTCGAGAGCGTGCGCGAGCGCCTGAAGTTCGAGCGCAGCGATGGACCGCCGATCAAGTTCTCCGTCGGCCACGCTGCTGTTCCCATCGATGGGGACGCCGAGGCCGCGCTGCGCGAAGCGGACGAAGCGATGTATCGCCAGAAAGGCGCCGGAGACGGACGGCTGCGGACGGTGTGATGGTAATCTTCGTCATCACGAATTGGAGGCAGTCATGACCGGTGTAATCGAACTTCTCGACGGTGAAATCAGCCAGCGCCACATGCTCAATCATCCTTTTTATCAGCGCTGGAATGCCGGCGAGCTGACGCGCGGCGAGCTCGAAGAATATTCGCGGCAGTACTACCCGTACACGCTCGCGTTTCCGACGTTCCTCAGCGCGATGCATGCGCACACCGACGACATCGCCATCCGCCAGTACCTGCTCGAGAATCTGATCGAGGAGGAGCGCGGCACCGAGAATCATCCCGAGCTCTGGCTCCGCTTCTGTGACGCCCTCGGCGTCGATCGGTCCGACGCGAAGTCGACCACGCCGAACGCCGCGACCGCGGCCCTCATCGCAACGATGCGCGACTTCGCCCGCAGCGAGAAGCTGCACGAAGGTCTGGCCGCGCTCTACGCCTATGAGTCGCAAATCCCCGCGGTCTCCAAAACTAAAATCGACGGCCTCGCCGCGTGGTATGGGATCACCGAGCCGCGCGACATCTCGTTCTTTTCCGTGCACATGGAGGCCGACGTTCTCCACTCCCAGACCGCGCGAGAACTCCTCGAAACGCTCTGCGACACGCCGGAGAAATGCGAGGAAGCGCGCGCCGCATCGGCTGCGACCGTCAACGCCCTGTATCGTTTCCTCGACGCGGTCAATTAGAGCTACGGGCGCGCTGAGAACTCTTACTCGTTTTCCTCAAGGCTCTGACTGATCCGGAACACATGTCCGTCCGGATGGCGGACGTGCATCTCGCGCACGCCCCACGGCTCGTCGGTCGGTGGCCAGGTGATCTCGATGCCTTGTTCGAGACAGTGGCGGTGGACGGCATCGACGTCATCGACCCAGATCGACATCCATACGCCTTTGTCGTCCGCGGCTTCCTCGCCGAATGTCGTGGGGATATCGCTCTTGCCGCGCCCGCCCTGCCCGTCCTGACAGAGGAAAATCTCGCAGTGCCCGGAGCAGACGCCGCCGAACGTCGGCGGATCGCCCCAATCCCAACCTTTCTTCCAGCCGAGGCGCTCGAACCATTCGAAGCTCTCGACGATGTTGGAGACGTTCAGGATCGGTGTGATTCGGTGTGCGAGCATGTCTCTCTCCTCACCAGGAACTTCGCGCTGGCCAGTAAAGCGATGAGCCCTGGCGGACCAGCTTTTTCGCGAGGTCACGGTCGAAGGTCGCAACAGCGTCGAACCGGCCGTGCGCGGCGGCGGCGGCCAGCATGGCATCGCCGACCGCCGGGATCGTTTCCGGCCATCGTTCGAAGACGAGATTCCACGAGACTTCGTCGATGGAGATTACGCCGGGCATCGCCAGAAGGTCGGAGACATCCTCCGCGACCTCAACACGATCCTGATGGTAGAGCTGCGTCAGAACATAGATCATTTCAACGATTGACATGCTGTGAATGACCAGCATTTGCTCGTGTTGGGCCGCGCTGCGAATCAGCTCTGACGCCTTTTCGCGCTGGCGTGCGTTTCGATCGGATAGGAACGAAATGAAAACGTTCGTGTCGACGAGAACCTCCTTCATCTGCGCGTGCCCATCAGACTTCGAGCCCTGCGAACGTCTTCAACGACGTCACCGTTACCAACCTTGATGCGGCCTTCGCGATTGAGAAACGCGGGTTTTGCAGCGCTCACCAGAAACCGGTTTCCCACCATCTCCCACTGCAGAGAATCGCTAGGTCCCACCGCAAGTTTTTCCCGCACTTCCCGGGGTACCGTCGTCTGATTCTTAACGGTGATTCTCGACTTGGTCATGATGTTTCTTCCTTACGAAAATGGTATAAGTCGTAAGGAGGAATGTCAACGTACTTCGACGCGCCCGGCCAACTTCGCGATTCGAGTCGCCAGACGCGGATCGCCGATTTTTTCCGCGACCGATGCGAACGACGGCAACGGACCTTGCCAATGCAGTTCATCGACATCACCAAACAGCGGCGCGTTCGTTCGCAGCATCGCGAGATCTTTGAAGAGCAGCGCGCGTTGACGATGATCGCCGAGGACGTGATCGGGGAACTCTTCGATCGCCCCGTGGCGCGCGATCAGCGTCGCGGCCGTTTTCGCTCCGATGCGGGGAATGCCGGGATAGCCGTCGGCGGCGTCACCGACCAGCGCGAGGTAATCGGGAATCCGCCCCGGAACGACGCCGAACTTCGCGCGCACGCCGGCATCGTCGCGAATCTGCCCGGACTTGCGATCGACCTGAACTACACGATCGCCGACGACGCACTGCGCGAGGTCCTTGTCCGGCGTCCAGATGCAGACTTTCTCGACGTCCGGATCGGCGGCCGCGAGAAACGCCGCCGACGCCAGCGCATCGTCCGCTTCCAACTCGACCATCGGCCACGTCGCGACGCCCATCGCCACAAGCGCCTCCTCCAGCGGATGGAACTGCCTCCACAGCGCGTGATCGATTCCCGCGCCGGTCTTGTACCCCGGCCACAGATCGTTGCGAAACGATTCGATCACGTGATCCGTCGCCACGCCGATATGCGTCGCGCCACCTTCGATCATCTGCACGACCGTCCCAAGCACGCCCGCCACCGCGCCGAAGGGCGGATCATCCTTGCGAAACCGCCGGATGCCGTAAAAGTGGCGAAACAGCTCGTACGTGCCGTCGATGAGGTGAACGATCATGTCGCGCGAACTCTACTTAAAAAGCTTTCACGCGGAGGCGCGGAGACGCGGAGGGAGTTTTCTCCGCGCCTCCGCGTCTCCGCGTGAAACGTGCTTTCGAAGTTACAGACTGTTGCCCCCCGTCCTCACCACCTCGGCATAAAACTTCGCGCTTTCTTTCAAAGTCCGTTTGAGACTAGCGAAGTCCACGTGGACGATGCCGAAGCGTTTGGTGTAGCCGAGGGACCATTCGAGGTTGTCGAGGAGGGACCAGACGAAGTAGCCGCGGACGTCGGCTCCTTTTGCGATCGCGTTGGCAACGGCGCGGATGTGCTCGCGCAGGTAGTGGATGCGGAGAGGGTCGTTGACGACACCGTCGAGAGCCGTGGGCGGGTCGTAGAACGCGGCGCCGTTTTCGGTGACGTAGATCGGCGTCGGGCCGTAGCGGTCGCGAAACCAAAGCAGGACGTCGGTCAAGGCCGGCGCGTGCACTTCCCATCCCGTTTCCGTGTAGATCGATTGCGGCTGGCGCACGCGCGCGGCGCGCTCGACGACCTGCGCCGGATCGTTTTTCGTCACGGCGCGGAGGTAGTAATTGATCCCGACGAAATCGAGCGGCTGTTTGATGAGATCGAAATCGGCGTCGGGAAACTGCGGCCACGCTTCGCCGAAAATCTCCGCCATTTCCTCGGGGTACGCGCCGCGGAAGACAGGATCGAGATACTGCCGGTTCATGTACGCGTCGGCGCGGCGGGTGGCGGCGAGGTCGTCGTCGCTTTGCGAGTCGGGATACTTCGGCTCGATGTTCACGACGATTCCGATGGCGTGTTTGCCGACGGCGCGATAGGCCTCGACGGCGCTGCCGTGTGCGCGCAGGAGATTGTGCGCGACCACCGGCGCTTCGAAACGATTCCGATGTCCGGGCGCGAGTGCACCGTGGAGGTAGCCGGCGTCGGTGACGACCCACGGCTCGTTGAGCGTGGCCCACCATTCGACCGCATCATCGAGCGCGCGGAAGGCGCCGTTCGCGTACTCCGCAAACCAGTTCGCGATGTCGCGATTAAGCCAGCCGCCGCGGTCGTCCAGTACGGCGGGGAGGTCCCAGTGGTAGAGCGTGGCCATCGGAAGGATGCCGGCCTCGCGCAATGCGTCGACGAGCCGGCGATAGAAGTCGAGACCTTTCTGATTCACGCGGCCGGTGCCGTCGGGGAGGATGCGGCTCCAGGAAATGCTGAAGCGGTACGCCTGCAGGCCGAGGGCTTTCATGATGGCGATATCTTCGGCGTAGCGGTTGTAGTGATCGCAGGCGATGTCGCCGGTGTCGCCGTTGGTCATGCGGCCGGGCGTGTGGCTGAAGCGGTGCCAGATGCTCGGGCCGGCGCCGTCCGCGAGGGGCGATCCTTCGATCTGATAAGCGGCGGTTGCGGCGCCCCAGACGAAACCGTCAGGGAAGCGGACATCGGTCATCGGTTCGGTCTCCTGATTGACAGCAACAGAGAATGTGAGTAGCGTACCGCAAAATGTAACCGTTTACATTTGCAGTGGATCAGTCGATGAGTAGGTCAGTGGATCAGAAACAGCCTTGCCTCGGCGGCGACGCACGAATCCACTAATGCACTAATCGACTCATCAACATGCCGGCCAGACCGCAAGTTCGCAATCTACGGCGCCGCAACAGCGCGGCCGCAGCGACGATTCACGACGTCGCCGCGCGCGCCGGCGTTTCCGTGGCCACCGTCTCCCGCGTCCTCAACGGCAAAGAGCTGGTGCGCGAGGAAACGTCGCGCCACGTTCGCGCGGCGGCGAAGTCGCTGCGCTACGTGCCCAACGTCGCCGCGCGGTCGCTCAGCATCCGGCGCAGCCAGACCATCGGCATCGTCCTGCCGGACGTGCATGGCGAGTTTTTCTCCGAGGTCATTCGCGGAATCGATCTGGCGGCGCGGGCGCAGGGGTACCACATCCTCGTCTCCGGCTCGCACAACGACCCGGCGCAGATGCTCGACGTCGTCACCCCCATGCGCGGACGCGTGGACGGGCTCGCGGTCGTGGCGCCTCCACGCCCCCCCGCCCCGCTCGCCCGGCCTCCGGTCCGCGTCGTGCCGGCCGCGTGGCGCGCCGCGCAACGGGGCGAAGCGCAAGCCACGAAGATCGGCTTCTCCGCCTACGCGATCTCGTCGGACATGGACGATCCCGTCGTGCAGGCGATCCACAAGCTGCTCGATCATGCGGCCGCGACCGAGGAGCGTTTCAATCGGCTCGTCGCACTCCTGCAGCACGAGGGGGTCGACTGTCGCGAGGCGAAGGCCGTCGCCGACGCCTTCGACCCCCGGCAGATCAACAAGATGCTCGAATGAACTTCGGGGCCGTTTAGTTGACTAATTCGTTCGGGTATTCTAGAGTTCCTCTGTCTGGCCGATCAACGAGGATCGTACCAACCAAGCTATGCGTCTGACCACCAAAGGTCGCTTCGCCGTGACCGCCATGATCGACGTCGCGCTTCACGGCAAGAAGGGGCCGGTGACGCTCGCAGCCATCTCCGAGCGTCAGAGGATTTCGTTGTCGTACCTGGAGCAGCTGTTCGGCAAATTGCGCCGGCACGGACTCGTCGACAGCGTGCGCGGCCCCGGCGGCGGATACAACCTCGGGCGCGCGCCGGAAACCATTGCGGTGGCGGATATCATTGTCGCCGTCGACGAACCGATCGACGCGACGCAGTGCGGCGGCCGCGAGAACTGTCTCGACGACCACCGCTGCATGACGCACGAATTGTGGGCCGGGTTGAACACGCACATGTTCACGTACCTGCGTTCAGTCACGCTTGCTCAATTGGTCCGGCCCCAACGGCCGCCCGGCCGTGGCCTCGCCGTTCTGCCCGATACTCCCCCTCGCGCCCCTCCCCCTCCCCCCCCTCGCCCCCCACCCGCAGCTGCGAGCGCCACCGCCCC